>Ga0183099_1000188_pt1 | contig 54380 bp, 64 predicted proteins | sample Biomet1_FD_127788 | JGI IMG/M metagenome (GOLD analysis project Ga0183099, IMG submission 127788) | Microbial communities from bioreactor (seeded with anoxic lake sediment) at LBNL, California, USA - Biofuel metagenome 1 | ecosystem: Engineered > Bioreactor > Anaerobic > Unclassified ... | reverse complement strand
ATGAAACCGTATTTTTTATTATAATCTTGCTTCTGTTTTATAAAAAGAATATCCTCTGATTTGCGCTTTTGGTGCATCGTCTACAAGATAGGTCACAACATAAATTTCCCCATCGTCAAATTGCACCCATCCTGAATATCCCAAATCCGCTGCAGCACTTCTGTCGTGGTCAATCGGCAATATATTTGCATTTTGTTCGTTTCTTGCTGTGGCAAGAGCGCTGTTTACGTCAAATATCGCAGCAAACAAGTTTTGTGTCCATCCGCCAAGCCAACCTTTCCCGCCTTGCATAAAGCGGTAGGTTAAAAGAATATCGCCGTCTGAAAGAAACCCAGCAACCGGTCTGTGACAAGCAGGAATGGGTGTATTGTATACCCCTTCCCATGTGTTGCCATGGTCGTGTGAAATTGCCTTTAAGCAGTCAATTCCCTGCCCTGAATTCTCTCTCATAAACGCAACAAGTGTTTCGTCTGGCATCTCAAGAATAGAAACTTCACAAAGGTTGTACCGGTTGTCCGCCGCCACCGTAATCCGTTCGGACCACGTTTTTCCTTCATCCTCGCTATACCAGAGATATTGTTCCAATTTGCCTGTGTCAACGTTTTTAAAATGCCCTCCGATCACCCATCTGCCGCATTTTAATATCTTTACTTTATCGGGAACAATGCATTTTAAGTTTGGAAGAATGACGGGCTCACTCCAAGTAGTTCCTTCCTGATTGCCTTTCCAAAGGTAAACACAGGTATTCGGACCGCTTTCTCCGCCTTGTGAAGAATCCACTCTGTCGCAAATCACAACCAAAGAATTGTCGGGTAATCTTGCTATTCTGCTGTTGTTGAACGGAAAATCCCTTTGTGTTAAAAAGGACAGCGGTTGCTTTTTCGACCAAGTTCGTCCACGATCCAGGCTTTCGGTTATCATGATACGGGAGTTTGTTCTGTCCCCATGGTGGGCACATTCGGTAAAGGTGCAGATGAGTTTTCCTTTTTCCGTCATCACAAGATCCGGCCATGCTTCGTAAATGTTGTCGTCGCGGCTTACTGTGAATTTCTGTATCATATTATTCTACCTCAGTTGTAATTTTTTCTCATTCTACCACAGTAAAAATGAAAAAGCAACGATACAGAAGAAAAAAGCAACATCAGTAAAAAGAAAGACAATATCCTGATAGTAGGACCGTTTTTTTATTGCAGTAACATCGTAATGAGCAGGTCTTTCAGCTCTCTCACGCTTCCTGCAAGTGCAGTACAGCCGCTTTCTACCAATTCTTCTTTTGTTCCATAACCATAGGTTACCCCCACAGACCGCAACAAATTTTTCCGTGCTCCGAGGATGTCGTGCATTCTGTCGCCAACCATAATTACAGTTTCCTCTTTGGTGAGTTTCATTTCGTCAAGTGCATATCGGATGACCTCAGCTTTGTCGGTTCTTGTGTTGTCCAAATTACTGCCTGCAATAAAATCAAAATAAGGTTTGATCTCAAAATGTGCCAAAATTCTTTCTGCAAAAACAGTCGGCTTTGATGTGGCAAGTACGATTTTATGATTTCTATTTTTGAGTTCCTGTAAAAGTTCTTCTACATGATCATACAGTAAATTTTCGTAAATACCTTTTTCTTTGAAATACTCTCGATACTTTTCCACTGCCAACTTTGCTTTTTCTTTTTCATAACCGTAATACTGCATAAAAGATTCCATCAACGGTGGACCGATAAAGCACTTTAAATCAGAAAGAGTTCCAAACTCTGTCCCGAAAAAGGTAAGTGCATGTGCCACTGATTTTGTAATTCCCTCAGCTGGGTCGGTCAATGTTCCATCTAAGTCAAAAAATACATAGGTTAAACTCATTTTACGCTCCGTTTTTTCTTATTTCATATTATTTATCTTAACACACACATGAAATATGTCAAGATGAATTCAGTTTTTGATTTGCAAATTCTTCTTAAATTCCTTGACAAAACAGAGCGTAAATCTTATACTATAAGGAAAGGGTGTTTTTGAAACGGAGGAAACTTTTTGAAGGTAGCATACAAAGCGGACAATTTGAATATCCATTACAGTGACGAGGGAAACGGGGATACAATCGTTCTTCTTCACGGTTGGGGTGCAAATATTGACGTCTATAAAAGTATCACAGATAGTCTTGTTCCGTATTTTCGTGTAATCGCACTTGATTTACCCGGTTTTGGCAAAAGTGATGAGCCATCTTTTCCCTATTCGGTCATTGATTTTGCTGAGTTCGTCATTGCATTTTTAAAACAATTGAATATTAAAACCGCTTCCTTTATTGGACATTCGCACGGGGGAAGAATTACAATAGAAATTGCATCTCGAAATGATAATCCTTTTGCGCTTGAAAAAATCGTTCTCTTGGACAGTGCCGGAATTGTTCCTGTGAAAACCTCAAAGCAACAATTTAAGATAAAGTGTTTTAAGGCTTCAAAATGGATCTTAAACATCCCCCCAGTCAAAGCATTGTTTCCTGACGCACTGGAAAAACTAAAAAAAAGAAGCGGATCTGCCGATTATAATGCCGCAACTCCGATGATGCGACAAAGCCTTGTTATGGCAGTGAATACCGATATGCGGGATAAAATGCCCCATATAAAAGTTCCCTGTTTATTGATTTGGGGTGAGAAAGACACTGCGACCCCGGTATCTGACGGAAAATTAATGGAGAATTTCATCCCTAATTCTGGGCTTGTCCTTCTTCAAAATGCAGGACATTACAGTTTTCTTGATAACCCTTACACCTTCAAAAAAGTCCTATTTTCCTTTTTCAACATTCATACTTAAGGAGTTTTTTATGTCTTTGCCTCAAATTTTATATAAGATAACCGCGTGTTTTGCTTTTGCTGATGCGTATTTGTTTTTCCTGCATATGTTTCAATTAAATTCCTACAAACCGAAGGAACAAAAGCAATGGATGATTAAGAACTTTAGAAAATCCGTCTTACCAAGGACGTTTTTCACATTGCTCTCGGTTCCTTTTTTGTTCTTTCATTCCGATTTGCTCTTCTTTGCAATCTTCGGAAATTTGATTTATTTCTTGATCAATCTACCACAAAAAGCAAAAAAACCACTTGTTTTCACCCCGCGTGTCAAGCGGATGATTGGAAGTTCCGTTGTCATCATCGGAATTTTGTTTTCTCTGATTACTTTCTTCTCTAAACGTGCACCGGCTGTGCTTCTGTTTGTTCCACTTCTTTTGCTTTTTCCCTACTTTTTTGTTATGCTTTCTAATTATCTCAATCAACCTATTGAAAAAGCAATTCGCAACCGCTATATCAATGATGCGAAACAAATTCTTGCATCTATGCCAAATTTGATCGTCATCGGAATTACCGGTAGTTACGGAAAAACCAGCACAAAGTTCTTTCTTAATAAGCTTCTTTCCGCAAAATATAATGTTTTAATGACACCCGAAAGTTACAATACCCCCATGGGCGTTGTGAAAACCATACGGGAAAATTTACGTGCAACGCATGAGATTTTCCTTTGTGAGATGGGTGCAAAAAACAAAGGGGACATCAAGGAAATCTGCGATATTGTGCATCCGAACCACGGTGTTATCACTTCTATCGGTCCACAGCATTTAGAAAGTTTTCGCACCATTGAAACGATCCTCAACACCAAGTTTGAATTATGTGACAGCCTGTTACAGGACGGAATTATATTTTTGAACGCAGACAACGAATGGATTGCAAAAAGGCAGATTGAAAAACACGCTGTTTACTACGGGATTGAAAACAAAGAAAAAGCAGTCTTTTTTGGCGATCATATTTCAGTTTCTGAAAAAGGTACCGATTTTAGCATTTCAATCAACGGCAAAGACAGTTTTGCATTATCCACGAAACTTATCGGGAAACATAACGTGATTAATTTGGTCGGCTGTGTCGCTGTAGCCTCAACACTCGGTGTTTCCTCGCAGGACATTATGCTTTCGGTTAAACGTCTTGAGGCAGTGCCACATCGTTTGCAGGTAATCGACGGCGGCGGAATGATCATCATAGACGATGCATACAATTCCAATCCATCCGGTTCAAAAGCGGCTTTGGAAGTTTTAAGGGAATTTGATGGTATCAAAATCATGATAACACCCGGCATGATTGAACTTGGCACAAAACAGGAACAGTGCAACTTCGACTTCGGTGTAAATGCTGCAGATGTGTGCGATTTTGTCCTACTTGTGGGCACAACCATCACCAAAAGTATCGCTGACGGGCTTTTATCGCAAAATTATGATAAAAACAAATTATTTGTTTTTGATAAATTAGAACAAGCACTTGCAAAAGCAAGAACAATCGAAGCAATCGGCAAAAAGAAAATCGTTCTGTTGGAGAACGATTTGCCCGATAATTACTGAAAGGATTTATTGTTATGGAAATGAAAATTAAAGTAGGCGTGTTTTTCGGCGGAAAAAGCGTTGAACATGAAATATCAGTGATCTCCGCAATACAGGCAATTTTTGAATTCAATAAGGATAAATACGATATTGTCCCTGTTTACATTACAAAGCAAGGTCTTATGTACACAGGGGAAGAAGTTGGAGCCATCGAAAGCTACCGTGGCAATATATCCGAATTACTCGAAAAGAGCACAAGAATTGTTATGGCAAATGAGAATGGAAAAATCAATCTCGTACGTTATCCTTCCAAACTGTTCACCAAACCCATTTATGATACCATCGATGTTGCTTTCCCCATCGTTCACGGAACCAACGTAGAAGACGGTGCCCTTCAAGGTTATTTTAAAAGCCTCTCCTGCCCTTTTGTCGGATGTGATGTGCTTTCCAGCGCTTTGGGGATGGATAAAGCGGCACAGAAGGCTGTTCTAAAGCAGGCTGGCATTCCTACTCTTGATTGCACTATGGTCAGCAGACGGGAGTTTTACTTATCTCAGAACGATTTCATTGAGAAGATTGAAGCGACCTCTGCATATCCTGTCATTGTAAAACCAGTTAATCTCGGTTCCAGCGTCGGAATCAAAAAAGCGAAGGATAAAGAGTCGCTCATCATTGCATTGGAATTTGCATTTGAATTTGCAAACCGAGCAATTGTGGAAAAAGCAGTTGTTCATTTAAAAGAAATCAACTGCTCTGTTCTTGGAGATGAGGACGGTGTTGAAGCATCCGTTTGCGAAGAACCGATCAATCACGATGAGATTTTAAGTTATGCAGATAAATATCTTTCCGGTGGCAGCAAGAACGGAGCCAAAATGGCAGGTTCAAAATCTTCACAAAGTGCAGGAATGGCAGATACAAAAAGAAAATTGCCGGCAGACATTTCAACTGAATTAAATGCAACGATTCAAGAGTATGCAAAGAAGACCTTTCTTGCACTTGGCTGTTCCGGTGTATCCCGTATCGACTTTCTGTATGATACCGAATCAAGTGAACTTTTTGTAAATGAAATCAACACCATTCCTGGATCCCTTTCCTTCTATCTTTGGGAAGCGACAGGCGTTTCTTTTTCGGTACCGCTTGATAAACTGGTTTCACTTGCCTTCAAAAGGGAAAGAAACCTTGCCGATATTAACTTCTCCTTTGATACAAACATCTTACAGGGTGTTTCTTTCGGTGGTGGGAGCAAAGGAAAAGCGTAATTATTTTTCTTCTTTTATTCTAAAACAAAAAGGGGCTGTAACATAACGATTTTAAAAAATCGTAAGCTACAGCCCTATCTTTGTTTGTTGCTTTATTTTACAAGCTCGATGATTGCCATTTCGGCACCATCACCGCGTCTTGGTCCTGTGCGAAGAACGCGTGTATAGCCACCGTTTCTTTCCGCATAGGAAGGAGCGATTTCATCAAACAATTTCTTGACTACCGCTTCTTTTGTTATAAACGCAAAAGCCTGTCGCTTCGCGGCAAGGTTATTTGTTTTGCCAAGCGTTATCATTTTATCCGCAAGAGCTTTAATTTCCTTTGCTTTATAAATGGTGGTCTCAATTCTTCCATTTTCAAGCAAATAGGTAGTAAGCCCTTTTAACATTGACATTCTGTGCGCTGTAGTGCGCCCAAGTTTTCTTGTTCCGGGCATGAGTATTCCTCCTTTACGAATTTGTGAAAGAAATTCTCTTTAATCCTCTTCTTTCTTTAAGGATAACCCTAAAGAATGAAGTCTTTGAATTACTTCTTCGAGTGATTTCTTTCCGAGATTTCTGACCTTAATCATATCTTCTTCGGTCTTATTAGTCAAATCTTCGACCGTATCGATGCCAGCACGCTTCAAGCAGTTGAAGGAACGTACTGACATGTCAAGCTCCTCAATGGTCATCTCTAATACTTTTTCCTTAATGGTTTCTTCTCTTTCAACCATTATCTCAGCCTTCTTTGCCTCATCGGAGAGGTCAATGAACAGGCCGAGATGCTCATTGAGAATCTTGGCTGCAAGTGAAATTGCTTCTTTTGCAGAAATCGTTTCGTTTGTTTTCACTTCAAGTGTCAGCTTGTCGTAATCAGTGATATTTCCTACACGTGTATTTTCAACAGTGTAATTAACCGTATATACAGGCGTGTATATAGAATCGGTATAAATAACGCCGATTGTTGGATTTTGTGCCGCAAGCTTGTTTTTTTCACTTGAAACATATCCGCGTCCGTGTCCGAAAGTAATTTCCATATGGAGCGAACCATTTGCTCCGACATTCGCTATATGATGTTCCTTGTTTAATATTTCAATGTCAGCATCGCCTTTTATGTCGTCTGCTGTCACTTCGCATTCACCATGTACATCAACAGTTACTGTCTTCGGTGCTTCCGAATAAAGCTTTGCCGTTATTCCCTTTACGTTTAGCACGATTTCAGGAACATCTTCTTTTACGCCTTCGATCGTGGAAATTTCATGGAGAACTCCGTCAATTTTGATGTTTGTGGCGGCAACTCCGGGAAGTGAACTTAAAAGGACTCTTCTCAATGAATTGCCCAAAGTCGTTCCATATCCTCTTTCTAAAGGCTCTATGACAAATTTACCATAGGAACCGTCAGCACTCATTTCCGCAGTCACTATATTCGGTCTTTCAATTTCAATCATACAACAAAACCCTCCTCTTTTTACAAACTTTGTTACAAAACTGTCCTAATATGCTGATATAGCAAAACGAGGATTTCTTATTTTGAATACAATTCGACAATGAGATGTTCTTCGAATGGGAAGTCAACATCTTCTCTCTTCGGAAGAGAATTGATTTTTGCTGTGAGATTTTCTTTATCTACTTCGATCCATGACGGAGGGGTACGATTGTCAAGGTTTTCGACGAGAGATTTGATTTTTTCAGATTTGCGGCTGGTTTCTTTGATCGAAACAACATCGCCGGCCTTCAAAATCATCGAAGGGATGTCTGCTTTTTTGCCGTTAAGAAGAAAATGTCCGTGGATAACAAGTTGTCTTGCATCTCTGCGGCTTTCTCCCATGCCCATGCGGAAAGCGATATTATCAAGTCTGCGTTCAATGAGTGTTAAAAGGTTTTCACCTGTCATACCCTCTTTTGACTCCGCTTTTGCAAAATAGTTACGGAACTGCTTTTCTTGTATTCCGTAATATCTCTTTGCTTTTTGCTTCTCACGAAGCTGTAAACCATATTCGCCAACCTTTTTGCGTGCTGCTCCATGCTGACCTGGTGCTACTGCGCGTCTGGTGATTGCACACTTTTCGGTATAGCAACGTTCACCCTTGCCAAACAACTTTACGCCTTCTCTGCGGCAAAGTCTGCAAGCCGGACCGGTATATTTTGCCATATTAATGTTCCTCCTTTAAAAATACTTCTGCGATATAATTGCGAAACAGAACTGCTTTTTTGTTCCCTCAATCTACTTATATCGCTGACCTCATAGTTCGGTTATACGCGTCTTCTCTTGGGAGGACGGCAGCCGTTATGAGGAATCGGTGTTACGTCTTTAATCAGACTGATGTCAAGTCCTGCTGTTTGCAGTGCTCTGATTGCAGCTTCTCTTCCTTGACCAGGACCTTTTACAAAGACTTCAACTGATTTCAGTCCGTGTTCCATCGCTGCTTTTGCTGCTTTTTCTGCTGCAGTTTGAGCTGCATATGGAGTTGATTTTCTGGATCCACGGAATCCCATTTCTCCTGCTGATGCCCAAGATAGTGTTGCTCCTGCTACATCAGTGATTGTGATAATGGTATTGTTGAATGTGGAACGGATATGAGCAGAACCTTTTTCAATATTTTTACGTTCGCGGCGTTTTCTTGTTACCGCTTTTTTAGCTGTTACTTTTGCCATATTTTTTTAGGTCACTCCTTCCCGTGCTAAGAACATTCTTCGCACTAAGATACATTATTTCTTTTTATTCGCAATTGTCTTTGCAGGACCTTTACGTGTTCTTGCATTGGTCTTGGAACGCTGACCGCGAACCGGCAAACCTTTGCGATGTCTTGAACCTCTGTAAGAGTCGATTTCGACAAGACGCTTGATATCCATAGCAATATTTCTGCGAAGATCGCCTTCGACAGAATAGGAATGTTCGATTTCTTCACGGAGTTTCGCTACATCTTCTTCGGTCAAATCCTTTACTCTTGTATCAGGACTGATTCCTGTTTTCGAAAGGATTTCGTTGGAACGGGAACGACCGATACCAAATACATAGGTAAGTCCTATTTCAACTCGCTTTTCTCTCGGGATGTCTACACCTGCTATACGAGCCATTTATGAATACACCTCTTTTCGTCATTTGACGTAATTGTTTCTTTTCTCTACTTCGGAAAATTTCCGAAACCATAATTCATTTTCGTTAATTTTTGCAGAACTATAAGTTTCTGTTCTAAACGAAAATAAATCTTAATTCATTCTCGTTAGGTAACGCAGAAATTTTAGACTCAACTCTAAACGAGAATGAATGTTAACCTTGCTTTTGTTTGTGCTTCGGGTTTTCGCAAATAACCATGACGATTCCGCGTCTTTTGATTATTTTGCATTTTTCGCATATTTTTTTTACCGAAGGTTTAACTTTCATCTGTAAACTCCTCCTGTCATGAATGCAAAAACTTTATTTCGCACGCCATGTAATTCTTCCTTTGGTAAGGTCATACACTGATACTTCGACCGTTACCTTATCGCCGGGGAGAATTTTAATAAAATTCATTCTTAGTTTGCCGGATATATGAGCTGTGACAACATGCTCATTCGGCAGCTTTACCAAAAAAGTTGCGTTGGGAAGGGTTTCAATTACGATCCCTTCAAATTCTATAACGTCATCTTTAGCCAGAACAATCCCTCCTTGAGAACTGTATCTTCCCTAAATTTTGGTTAAAATTTCAGGTCCATTCTCTGTTATAACAATTGTATTCTCATAATGAGCGGAAAGACTTCCATCCTTCGTTACAACTGTCCATTTGTTTGAAAGAACCCTTACTTCATAGAGTCCAGCGTTAATCATAGGTTCAACTGCAATTGTCATACCTTCGTACAGTCTTACCCCTCTGCCAGCTCTTCCATAATTAGGAACATCGGGAGATTCATGAAGATTCTCGCCGATTCCGTGACCGACATATTCCCTTACTACCGAAAAGTTTTCTTTTTCCGCATAATTTTGAACTGCATTTGATATATCACCGATCCGTCCTTCGGGCACAGCCATCTTGATTCCCTCAAAAAAGCTTTCCCGTGTGATACGTTCCAGCCGTGTTGCTTCCTCACTGACTTTTCCACAAAAGAAGGTTCTTGCACTGTCTCCATGATAGCCTTTGTATTTGGCTCCCACATCAACTTTTACAATATCTCCCTCTTTTAATTTTGTACCGTCCGGTATCCCATGAATGACTTGCTCGTTTAAACTGATACATGCACTTGCAGGGAACCCACCATATCCAAGGAAAGACGGTTCAGCACCGTGCCTTTCAATGTAATGACGGATGACTGTATCAATGTGAAGCAATGTTACTCCTGGAACAATTTCCTGTTCGGCCGCAATGAGGGCGCCGGCGGTAATTTTACCGGCATCCCGCATCCGTTGGATCTCTGCAGCATTTTTAATCTTAATCATGCGCAATACCGAGAGCCGCAAGGGTCAGAGTTGTCGTATCCTTCAACTCTTCCTGGCCGATCACGGTTTTGAGAATGCCTTTTTCGGAATAATATTCTTTTAAAGGTTCGGTTTCGTTGTGGTATACTTCTAAACGGCTTTTTACAATAGCGGGATCATCATCTTTCCGTATGGTAAGTTCAGCGCCGCACTTGTCGCAAATTCCGTCTTTGGATGTCGGTTTATATTGAATATGATAGGATGCACCGCACTTTGAACAGGTTCTTCTGCCGCTCATTCTGGTAACGATTTCGTCATCGGATACTTCGATATTGAGTACAACATCAATACCGATTCCCATCTTCTCCAGTGCCTGTGCCTGTGGAATTGTCCTTGGAAAACCGTCAAGAATAAAACCGTTTTCGCAATCATTCATTGCAAGTCTGTCCTTAATAATTCCGATTACGACTTCATCTGGAACGAGAGCACCTTTTTCTATGAAGCTTTTCGCTGAAAGGCCCATTGCTGTTCCATTCTTGATTGCCTCACGGATAATAGCTCCGGTGGAAACAGTCGGAACGTTTAACTTCTCGCTGACGATATCAGCTTGTGTGCCTTTGCCGGCACCGGGTGCGCCGAAAAATATAATTTTCATTCTGTTCCTCCGTTCCTAAATATTATTCAAGGAACCCTTTGTAATGACGCATTGTCATTTGGGCTTGAATTTCTTTTGCTGTCTCAGCAATAACGCCGACAACGATGATAATGGAAGATCCTCCAAATGCAAGTCCTCTCATAGCAGTGTTAATCATACCGAGAGACAAAGGGAGAACCGCAATGATACCGATTGCGACTGCACCAATAAGAGTAATGCGGTTTAATATCTTCGTAATATAATCGCTTGTTGGCTTACCGGGACGAATTCCCGGGATAAATCCGCCGTTTTTCTTTAAATTATTAGCAACTTCAATTGGATTGAAGGAGATCGTAAGATAAAAATACGAAAATGCGATAATCAATAAGAAAAACATAATCATATAAATCGGCGAAGAGGATGAGAACAAATTGGTTATCTTGCTCCATACCGTACCGGCTTTTGGCGGAAACATCAATGCGATGGTTGTGGGAAGCGCAACAATGGAGTTTGCAAAGATAATCGGCATAACACCCGACATACTGAGTCTGATCGGGAGATTTGTGCTTTGTCCACCGTACATTTTACGGCCAACCTGACGCTTTGCATACTGTATTGCGAGTCTGCGCTCGGAATTCGTGATGAATACAACATATCCAACCATGAAAACGAATACAAGCAAAATGATGACAGGGAATATAAATTTCATAGCACCCTGCTTCAAAGTTGCATTTTTTACTGCACCGAATATCATGGATGGGAAGTTTGCAACGATATTCGCAAGAAGTATAATAGATATACCGTTTCCGATACCGCTTTCATTAATTCGTTCTGCAAGCCACATGATAACAGCAGCACCGGCAGAATAACAAGCAATGATTACAACTGCTTGAAAAACACCTGTGTCTGTCAGAAAGTTGTTTGCTCTCAAGAAGGTATAATAACCATAACTGGAAATAAGGCTGAGCGCAACTGTTACATATCTTGTGATCTGTGTCAGTACTCTTCTGCCCTCTTCACCTTCTTTTGCAAGTCTTTCAAGGTAAGGGATTGCGATTGTCAAAAGTTGAATGACAATCGATGATGTGATATAAGGGGATATTGAAAGTGCGAATAAAGTTGCTCTCGAAAAAGCATCACCGGATAATAAATTGAAATATTCAAAAATTGAGCCTGTCGCACTGAATTGTTGTTGTAACAATTCAGCGTTAATATAGGGCACCGGTATGACCGAACCGATTCTGTACAATACGACAATGAATATCGTAAAGAGCAGTTTATATCTCAATTCGGTGATTTTCCATGCATTCTTTAATGTTTGCAGCACCTCATACCACCTCAGCCTTTCCGCCTGCGGCTTCTATTTTCTCCTTTGCTCCAGCAGAGAAGATTGTCGCTTTTACGGTTAGCTTCTTTGTCAGTTCGCCTCTTCCGAGAATCTTTAAGCCGCAAAGAGCTTTTCTGATGATTCCCTGCTCAATCAGAGTTTCGACTGTTATAACTGCATCGTTGTCCAATGTTTCAAGAGCCTCGATATTTACAATCGCATACTCTTTCTTAAACATATCATTGGTAAAGCCTCTTTTGGGAAGCCGTCTGTACATCGGAATCTGTCCACCTTCAAAGCCTGGTCTTACACCGCCGCCTGAGCGTGCGTTCTGACCTTTATGACCTTTACCAGCGGTTTTTCCGTTTCCTGAGCCTGTTCCTCTTCCCTTTCTCCATGCTTTTTTCGTTGAGCCGGGAGTGGGTGAAAGTTCGTGAAGCTTCATTTCTTATACCTCCTCAACCGCAACCAGGTGAGATATTACAGCAATTTTGCCTTCGGTTGCCGGAATAGTTTCCTGGATGGTATTATCGCCAATTTTGCGTAATCCGAAAGAGTTAGCAGTGGCGATTTGATTTGCTTTGCGACCGATAAGGCTTTTTGTAAGTGTAATTTTTACTTTTGCCATTGCCCCTGTAACCTCCTTATTAGCTTCTTATTTCTTCTACGGTTTTTCCGCGTTGTCTTGCAACATCTTCTGCACTTCTCAGTGCGCGTAAACCTTCGAATGTTGCTTTTACTACGTTGATTTTATTGTTTGACCGCATACTCTTTGTACGAATATCGCGGATTCCTGCCATGTCAAGTACAGAACGAACCGTACCTCCGGCAATGACACCGGTACCTTGTGGAGCCGGCTTTAAAAGTACTCTTGCAGCGCCAAACTCACCGATGATTTCATGCGGTATGCTTGTGCCCTTGACTTTTACTTCTATTAAATTTTTCTTTGCATCTTCAATTGCTTTTCTGATTGCTTCGGGAACTTCGGCCGATTTGCCGAGCCCGTAGCCGACATGACCGTTCTGGTCACCGACAACGACTACAGCTGCAAAACGCATAACACGTCCGCCTTTGACTGTTTTAGAAACGCGTCTTGTATCGACCACGACTTCCTTCAAATCAAGTGTTGCTGGGTCTATATTGAAAGCCATGTTATCCCTCCTACCTTAAAATTTTAATCCGCCTTCACGTGCGCCTTCTGAAAGCTCTTTCACACGTCCGTGATAAATGTATCCTCCTCTGTCGAAAACGACATCGGTGATTCCTTGTTCAATCGCACGTTTCGCGATAAGAACGCCTACTTGCTTTGCGCTTTCTCTGTTTCCGCCGGTTGCACCGAATTCCTTCTCAATGGAGGATGCGGACACTAAAGTTTTGCCGCAAGTATCATCAATGATCTGAGCATATATATTCTGCAAAGAACGGTATACACACAGACGAGGACGTGCCGAGGTACCGGAGATTTTTGCGCGGACTCTGGTATGTCTTTTTCTGCGCTGGATATTACTGTCTCTTTTTGTAATCATTTGATTGCACTCCCCTTTCTGTTATTTACCGGCTTTACCGGACTTACGTCTGATGCGTTCATCGGAATATTTGATTCCTTTGCCGAGGTACGGCTCAGGAGGACGCTTGCCTCTGATTTCAGATGCAAGTTGACCTACTCTTTGTTTATCCGGTCCGCTTACTATAATTGTGTTGGCGTTGGGAACGTCGAATGTGATACCCGGTTCCTCATCCATTGTAACATTGTGTGAGTAACCCAAGTTCATAACAAGCTGTTTTCCCTGCTTTGCAGCACGGTAACCAACACCGTTTATCTCAAGTTGTTTACTAAATCCGTTTGTAACACCCTCTACCATATTTGCAATGAGAGAACGTGTGAGTCCATGAAGTGCCTTGTGTTGTTTATCTTCGCTGGGACGTGCAACGGTTAACTGTACCTTATCGACATTGATTATCATGTCGTGATGAACCTTCTGCATGAGTGTTCCTTTCGGGCCCTTAACCGTTACGCTGTTTTCTGCATCAACCTTAACGTCAACACCGGCGGGAATTACAACAGGCATTCTTCCTATTCTTGACATAACCTTTCTCCTTCCGGTTAAATTACATTGATATTTGTTGGTTTCTTACCAAACAAATGCGAGTACTTCGCCGCCGACTTTCTCGTTTTTCGCTTTTCTATCAGTCATGATACCCTTTGATGTTGAAACGATCGCGATACCGAGACCTTTCATCACACGGGGCATGTCTTCACAACTTGTATAAATTCTCAAGCCCGGCTTTGAAACGCGACGTAACCCTTGAATAACCTTTTGCTTTCCGACACTGTATTTCAAAGTAATTCTGATAATACCTTGTTTTCCGTCTTCTAAAATCTGATAACCGTTTATATAACCTTCCTCGAGCAATATGTCGGCTATCGCTTTCTTTACGCCGGAGGCAGGGATGTCAACCGTTTCGTGTTTTGCTGAATTGGCATTGCGTATGCGGGTAAGCATATCTGCTATAACATCGGTAATCTGCATGAATTGTGACCTCCTTTATTCCTTATTTTGTCTGTGACCAAATAAGCCAAACTTATACTTAATTTTACCAGCTTGCCTTTCTTATACCGGGAATCTGTCCCTTATAAGCAAGGTTTCTGAAGCAGATACGGCATACACCGTATTTGCGCAAATAAGCGTGGGGGCGGCCGCAAATTTTACATCTGTTATATTCGCGTGTAGAGAACTTTTGCACTCTCTGCTGCTTTAATATCATTGCTTTCTTTGCCATAATTTTTTCCTACCCCTCTGTTATTGCTTCGCAAACGGCGCACCCATGAGAGAAAGCAACTCTCTTGCATGCTCGTCGGTTTTCGCAGTTGTTACAAAGATAATATCCATACCTCTGATTTTGTCTATTTTATCGTACTCGATCTCAGGGAATATCAATTGTTCCTTAATGCCCATGGAATAGTTTCCTCTTCCATCGAACGAATCAGGATTGATTCCTTTGAAGTCACGTACACGGGGAAGTGCGAGATTAAAAAACCGATCGATGAATTCATACATTTTGTCGCCGCGAAGTGTAACCTTTGCACCGATTTTCATGCCTTCACGAAGTTTGAAGTTCGCTACTGACTTTTTTGCTAAAGTAGGAACTGCTTTTTGACCGGTTATAATCGTTAAGTCGTTAATTATGCTGTCAATAACTTTTGCGTTATCCTTCGCATCTCCTGCACCGATGTTTAATACTACCTTGTCAAATCTCGGGATCTGCATCGGGCTTTTGAATTCAAACTTCTTCATGAGTGCGGGAGCGACTTCTTTATTAAAATATTCTTTCAGTCTTGCTGCCATATTAATCTTCCTCCCTCACCTTACAGATTTTCGCCGCATTTTGCGCAAATACGGATTTTTTTACCGTCCTGAAGTGTCTTGTGTTTTACCCTGACACCCTTGTCACAATTGGAACAATAAAGCTGTACTTTGCAAGCATAAAAAGCACCTTCGGTCTTAATCAGACCGCCTGCTTCTCCCTGTTTTCTCGGGCGTACATGCTTGGTTACGATGTTAACTCCCTCGACAATCACTTTGCCTTCGCCGAGTGAAACTTCAACAACCTTGCCTTTTTTGCCTTTGTCATCACCGGAAACAACAATAACGGTGTCATTCTTGTGTACAGAAAGCTTTTTTTGATATTTTGTTAATTCAGACATTTTCAAACCCCTCCCTTAAAGAACTTCCGGAGCTAAGGAAAGTATCTTTAAATAATCTTTTTCGCGGAGTTCTCTCGCGATCGGACCAAAGATACGGGTTCCTCTCGGGTTTTTATCATCTTTTATTATAACAGCCGCGTTCTCGTCGAATCTTACATAACTGCCATCTGCGCGACGCTGTTTCTGAACGGTTCTAACGACTACCGCCTTGACAACTTCGCCTTTTTTCACAACACCGCCAGGTGTCGCTTTTTTGACAGCGGCAACTACCACATCGCCTATACGGGCATATCTTCTGCCTGTTCCTCCGAGCACACGGATGCACATAATTTCTTTGGCGCCGGTATTATCGGCAACCTTCATCATCGATTGTTGCTGTAACATATTATGTGTCCTCCTTATAAGCATCGCTACGAATGCGACACCTTATTTGCTTATTTCGCTTTTTCGATTATTTCAACAAGACGCCATCTTTTATCTTTGGAAATAGGTCTTGTTTCCATGATTTCAACCTTATCGCCTACCGCACACTCATTGTTTTCGTCATGCGCCTTAAACTTAACCGTTCTTTTGATAACCTTCTTGTAAAGCGGGTGCTTTATATTATCTTCTACGGCAACGACGATCGTCTTTTCCATTTTGTCACTTACAACAACGCCGACTCTTGTCTTTCTGAGGTTTCTTTCACTCATGTTACCTTTTTGCTCCTTTCCCGCTTACGCTTTTTTCTCTTTTTCGGTCAGAACCGTCAAGATTTTTGCAATTGTCTTCTTGGATTCCACAAGTTTTTGTGGATTATCCAGTTGATTTATAGCATGCTGAAAACGGAGATTGCAATTGTCTTCTTGGATTCCACAAGTTTTTGTGGATTATCCAGTTGATTTATAGCATGCTGAAAACGGAGATTGAACAGTTCGTTTTTCTGTTCTTTTAAAAGCTCCACAAGTTGTTCGGAGGTTTTTTCTCTTATTTCCGTAATTTTCATAAAGCCTTATGCCTCCTCTACATCGTCTTTTTTCACGAACTTGCATTTAATTGGAAGTTTGTGAGAAGCAAGACGCATTGCCTCGCGAGCCTGTTCTTCGCTGATACCGTCCATTTCAAACATGATTCTACCCGGTTTTACTACTGCTACCCAGTACTCAGGCGAACCTTTACCGGAACCCATTCGAGTTTCAGCCGGCTTTTCTGTAACAGGCTTGTCGGGGAATATTTTGATCCAAACGCTACCGCCACGTTTGATATAACGTGTCATTGCAATACGGGCAGCTTCTATTTGGTTACTTGTAATCCATGCTGGTTCAATTGCCTGAAGTCCAAATGCTCCGTTGGAAAGCGTGTTACCTCTGGTTGCTTTCCCCTTCATGCGTCCTCTGTGAACTCTTCTGTATTTCACTCTTTTCGGCATCAACATAATTATTCAGCTCCCCCTTCTTTTTTAGAGGGCGTTTCCTTTTTTGGCGTTCTCTTAACGTCGGGAAGAACTTCACCGCGATAAATCCATACCTTAACGCCGATTTTACCATATGTGGTATTTGCTTCCCAGAAACCGTATTCGATGTCTGCACGAAGTGTTTGAAGCGGAATCGTTCCCTCGTGATAATGTTCGGTACGAGCAATTTCTGCTCCGTTTAAACGGCCGGAAAGCTGTACCTTAATTCCTTTTGCACCGAGTTTCATGGTTCTGCCAATTGCCTGTTTCATTGCACGACGGAACGCAATTCTGCGTTCAAGCTGAGCGGCAATGTTCTCCGCAACAAGCTGTGCGCTGAGGTCAGGAGATTTTACTTCGACCACTTCGATTGCGGTTTGAATTCCTGTGAAGGCTTCAATTTCGCCCTTTAACTTATCAATTTCTACGCCGCCTCTACCGATAATCATACCGGGCTTTGCGCAATGTATCATTACTTTGATTCTCGAACCGTTGCGTTCGATTTCAATGACCGGAACACCGGCAGTGAAAAGTTTTTTCTTCAGCCATTTTCTGAGATTATAATCCGCAACAATGGTATCGCCGAACACTTCATCTTTTACGAACCATCTGGAATCCCAGTCTTTTATTACGCCCACACGAAGGCCGTGTGGATTTACTTTTTGACCCATACTCCGTAGTTAGCCTCCTTCTATATTATTCTTTTTCCGCAACTGCAAGCGTGATATGTGAGCTTCTCTTCAAAACTCGGAATGCTCTGCCTTGCGCGCGGGGCATAATTCTTTTTGCTGTTCTTCCGGGAGTGACGAAACATTCGGACACAATCAATTTGCTGACATCCAAATGCATGTTGTTCTCGGCGTTTGCAACAGCTGATTTCAAAAGCTTTGAAAGCTGTTCGCAGGATGATTTTCTTGTATTTGCAAGAATTGCGGCTGCTGATGCAACATCTTTATTTCTAATTAAGTTAAGAACTATTTTAACCTTTCGGGGTGTAATTCTTAAATCATATAAATATGCTCTTGCTTCCATCTGTGAGTTTTGCCTCCTTTCGCAAATTAACTTTTGCACTGTTTGATTTTACAAAAGACTTTTTTATGCGTATGCCGGACTTTTGCCGACATGATTACGTTTTTTTATATTTTGTTGGTTGTCTTGGAGCCGGAATGTCCTCTGAATGTTCTTGTGGGAGCAAACTCACCCAATTTATGTCCAACCATATCTTCGGTCACATAGACTGGCACATGTTTTCTTCCGTCATGAACTGCAATTGTATGTCCGACAAACTGCGGGAAAATGGTGGAAGCTCTCGACCATGTCTTGAGCACTCTTTTTTCGCTTTTGTTATTCATTTCTTCAATTCTCGAAAAAAGCTTCGCTTCGACAAATGGTCCCTTTTTTACGCTTCTGCTCATTAAATTGCCTCCTTCCGATTAGCGTTGAAAGTATTATTTATCATTTCTGCGCTTGACGATAAATTTATTTGAAAGTGCTTTTTTGTCACGTGTCTTATAACCCATAGTAGGCTTGCCCCAAGGGGTAACAGGTGACGGTCTGCCGACAGGGGAACGTCCTTCACCACCACCATGAGGATGGTCGCACGGGTTCATTACCGAACCGCGGACAGTCGGGCGGATACCCATATGACGTTTTTTACCTGCTTTACCGATTTTAATGTTTTCATGCTCAATGTTACCAACCTGACCGATTGTTGCCTTGCAGTCAAGACGAATAATTCTAACTTCACCGGAGGGAAGTCTTACCTGAGCCTGTCCATTTTCTTTTGCCATCAACTGTGCCGAAGCGCCAGCGCTACGTACAAGTTGACCGCCTTTACCGGGATACAATTCGACGTTATGGATAAAAGTACCAAGCGGAATTTCAGCAATGGGAAGCACGTTGCCCGGTTTGATATCTGCCTTGCTGCCGTTGTATACTACATCTCCAACTTTTAATCCCACGGGAGCGATGCTGTATGTCTTTTCGCCTGTTTCATACTGCATCAACGCGATAAACGCTGTTCTGTTGGGATCATATTCAATGGCAATTACAGTTGCTGGAACATCGAGAATATTCTTTTTAAAATCGATGATTCTGTATTTTCTTCTATTTCCGCCGCCCTGATGACGAACGGTAATTTTACCTGTATTATTACGTCCGGCGTTCTTTTTAAGAACCGTCAAAAGACTTTTTTCGGGTTTGCTCTTTGTAATTTCTTCAAAGCCCGGAACGGTCATATTTCTTCTTGCCGGAGTAGTTGGTTTATAGGTTTTATTAGCCATGATTACTCCATTTCTCGGCGACGCGTCAAGCGAGTTTTTGACTCTTATACTTTTATGATCGTTTAGCCGCCGTTAAACGATACTTGTGCTTTGATGATTACATCATGCTGTCAAAGAATTCAATGGTCTTGGAATCGGGTTTCAATGTGACGATTGCTTTCTTCCATGCAGAAGTGCTTCCCTGATGAACGCCGACTCTCTTTTTCTTGCTCTTCATGCTGATGGTGTGAACCTTTTCAACCTGAACCTTGAAAACTTCTTCGACTGCTTTTTTGATTTCAACTTTATTGGATCCACTTGCAACTTCAAACGTATATTTCTTTTCGGGAAGTCTTCCCATGCTGTCTTCTGTAATAATCGGTCGGATAATTACGTCATGCATTGTTTTCATTATGCGTATACCTCCTCGATTATACTGACTGCATCCTTAGCAACGATGAATTTATCGTATTTCAGTATATCATAAACATTTAATGTGCCGGGGATTGCTGTCTTTACACCCTGAATGTTCTCTGCGGAACCGATGGTCTGACGATCTGCACTTGGAAGTACAATCAGTGCTTTCTTTTCTGCACCGAGTGCTTTCAACATTGCAACAATTTTCTTTGTTTTGTAATCGCCGGTAAAAATATTGTCAACCACGATGATATCACCATCGAGCAGCTTTGCGCTGAGTGCCGATTTGATTGCAATTCTCTTTACTTTTTTATTGATTGCCACTCTCCAAGAGCGGGGCTTCGGTCCGAATGCAACACCGCCATGTGCCCATTGCGGTGAACGAGTGGAACCTTGTCTTGCTCTGCCGGTTCCTTTTTGTTTCCACGGTTTTGCGCCGCCGCCGGAAACTTCAGCGCGGGTCTTGGTGCTCTGTGTACCCTGTCTCTGATTTAAAAGATAAGCTCTGACAACGGAGTGAAGAACCGATTTGTTGACTTCCTGACCGAAGATTGCTTCGGAAAGTTCCAACTCGCCCTTCTTGTTGCCTGCCATATCAAATAATGCAACATTTGGCATTTCTATTCCTCCTCTTTCGCTTATTTCACGGTCGAGCGAATAAATACGATACCGCCGCGGGGACCGGGAACGGCACCCTTGACTGCAAGGATATTCTTTTCGACATCAATTTTTACTACATCAAGATTCAATGTAGTGACCTGTTCATGACCGTATTGTCCAGCCATTTTCTTATTTTTAAATACTCTCGAAGGGCTTGAGTTCGCACCCATGGAACCAACCTGACGATGGATAGGACCTGTACCATGTGTCATTCTCAAAACGTGTGTGCCCCAACGCTTAACAGAACCGGTAAATCCGTGACCTTTGGTCATCCCTGTTACGTCAATTTTTTCGCCTGCTGCAAAAATATCCGCTTTAATCTCATCGCCGATATTGAGCGTTGAAATGTCGTCAAGACGAAATTCTTTCAGGTGCTTTTTCAAAGCGGTGCCCGCTTTTTTCAAGTGACCCTTTTCAGGCTTTGAGAGTTTTCTTTCGACTATGTCGGAAAATCCGAATTGAATTGCTTCGTAACCGTCGTTCTCAATTGTTTTCTTCTGAACAACGATACAAGGGCCTGCTTCAATTACGGTAACCGGAATTACATTTCCAATTTCATCGAAAATTTGTGTCATACCGAGTTTTTTACCGATAATACCTTTTTTCATGTTTTTTCCTCCTTAGGTTATTGGTTGACCACTTAAATTTGTCTTTCAACTAAGACAGCGGGCAACATGACCTGTGTATCGGTCTTTTGCTGTTTGCGACCTTCGCAATTATAATTTTACTTCGATTTCAACGCCGGCGGGAAGCTCAAGACCCATAAGAGCCTCAATTGCTTTCTGCGAAGGCTTCAAAATATCAATCAGTCTTTTGTGGGTACGGAATTCAAACTGTTCGCGGCTGTCCTTGTATTTGTGGACTGCACGAAGAATCGTTACAATTTCCTTTTCGGTCGGGAGCGGGATCGGACCCGATACCTTTGAACCGTTTCTCTTTGCGGTTTCGACAATCTTTTCAGACGCCTGATCGATAAGAGTGTGGTCATAAGACTTTAATCTGATTCTGATTTTTTCCTTTGCTGCCATGATTCTGCCTCCTTTAAAAATTTTGTTTCTTCATCACTTAGATACATATAAATGAAGAAAGATTTTAAATGCGGCACAGAAATTCCGAACACGTATCCGGGCGTATCATATTTGCCCGAAATAAAACCGGATTTATACTCTTTCTTTCCCTCTTAAAAAAGAGAGATTAAAGAAGAGAAATCCGGGTAGCTTACAATATTCTTTCTGCATTTTCGCACAAAAGCGCAAAACGTCATAAATCCAAGGCGTACTGCCAAACTGGCGGCCGTTCCCTGAAAATAATGCTGCGTAAAGAACCATTCAGCCCTATGACGATTGTTATATTATCCCGTTTTTTCGATTTCCGCTTGAAGAAACCAACGAAATAAAGCCGCCACAGTTTTGGCTCAGTATTTGCTGTCGCCCGGTTGTCGGACATACTCCACGGAAATTACCGGTAAAATTACCGCAACCTCCCGCTTCATCGCACATCAAGCTTTGTTAGTTTATCATATTATCCACACATTTGCAATAGATTCTGCATTTATAATTGTAAATATTTTATGAACAGTGTAATTTTTGATTATTTAATCAAAATTTCGTTGATTTTGCTTTTATAAAAATCATCCAGCTCCGTTTTTATCACAAAACACTGCGTTCCGTTTTCATCCTGAGTAAAATAATTTGCTCCCGTTTCCGCATCGACCATTGCTTTTCCTGAAACAGTTCTGTATCCTGCACGCTTCTCATTCCCTGTTATGGCAAGCAGTGCAAGCATTGGATCCCAGGAAAAACGCCCGTTTTCTGAGCCGTGGTCTTTCAGCGCATTTGCCACAAGGTCGTTTTCTCTGCCTTTTAACACATCGCCCGTCCGTATTTGTTCGGAAACTTCAAAGCCAAGAAAGGTGATGGGGCAGGGGCAGTTCTCACATAGATAGTTTGCCGCAACAGATGTCCTTTTTGTTTTACAGAAGTTGTGTGCTCTGCCGCCGTTTGGCTCATCCCATTTTCCTGCCATGATCCAAAGCTTCTTCACTTTCTTTTGAAACAATTCCATTCCGGTAAGGTCCGAAACATCATCCGCTTTGCTTTTCAGCAAATTCGCAAGAACCTGTGCGAACCCAATTTCAACAATTTCAATTTCCCCGTCGGTCTGTGAGAGAATTTTTCGGTACATCCGCACCGCATCTTCACAGTCATCGTTGCTCCGATATTTGCTTCTATATGCTGCCATTCTCTTTTGATAAGGGGGATTCCCGCCATAATCAACCGCAGCTTTATCAATTGCGATCTCAATGTTGGGAAGCCCTTCGGCGGTGAAAAACGCATCGAGTGAGGTACAGGAATACTCCATGCAGGCATTGATTCCGATTCCCGCTATTTCTATGATATTGTTTTGATGTGCCCAAGCAAACAGGCGCATCGCAACGACATCATCACAATCAGTCCACCAATCGGTGCCGATTAAAAATTTGCGTCTTTCCGTATGATTCAAAAGATCGGTGATAGATTCACTCATAACGGTTTTCCTCCGATAAAATTAGGTTGAAAGAAACAATGTGCCATGAGAAAGTGTCGACTTGGTATGCATTTTTTCTGTATGATTTGTTTGATAAATCGGGTGCAATATTCTTTTTAATACGCTTTTCCCCAAAGGACAAGCTTTTCCGCTTTCTTTCCGCAGACAATACAAGTGTCGCTGTGAACTTCATCGCCCACTTCATCGACATTGAACGGCATACAGCGAGATGTGACGTCCGCTTTTTCTTTGAGCGCAAGTTCACATGCCTCATCTCCGCACCACATCGCTTTGATAAATCCGGGTTTTGCGCCGGCAATATCGATTAGTTCTTCAAGGGTATTTGCGGTATAAGTCATGCTATCTCTACGTTCCTTTGCACGAGTATACATATCCTTTGTAATTTGTACTAACAATTCAGGGATCTTTGCTTCAATTTCATCCAAAGAAAGCGTGATTTTCTCTCCGCTATCACGGCGAGCAACGATGCAGGAATTGTTTTCAATATCTCTCGGTCCGATTTCAAGACGAAGCGGAACACCGCGCATTTCATGTTCGGCAAATTTCCATCCGGGGCTTTGATCGCTGTCGTCAAGCTCGGTTCTGACAATCCCTTTCAGCTTTGCATACAGTTCTGCCGCTTTTTCCTTTACACCCTCTTTGTGTGCCGCAACCGGTATGATTACGAGTTGTACCGGAGCAATGGACGGAGGAAGCACAAGTCCGCTGTCATCCCCGTGTGTCATGATAATTCCACCGATGATTCGGGTTGACATTCCCCACGACGTCTGATGACAATATTTCAATGTATTGTCACGGTCCAGATAAGTGATGTCAAATGCTTTTGCAAATCCGTCGCCAAAATTGTGTGAAGTACCGGATTGAAGAGCGCGACCATCATGCATCAATGCTTCAATGGTATATGTGGCAAGAGCGCCGGCAAATTTCTCCTTATCGGTTTTTCTTCCTTTAATTACAGGCATTGCAAGATACTCTTCGCAAAATTCTGCATAAACATCGAGCATGCGCAGTGTTTCTTCCAATGCATCTTCCGCTGTTGCATGCATGGTATGACCTTCCTGCCATAAAAACTCACGGCTCCGCAAGAAAGGACGCGTTGTTTTTTCCCAACGCACAACACTGCACCATTGATTGTATAACTTTGGCAAATCCCGATATGATTTTATAATGTTGGAATAATGTTCGCAGAATAGTGTTTCTGAAGTCGGGCGTACACAAAGTCGTTCGGTCAGTTTTTCGCTTCCACCATGTGTCACCCACGCAACCTCTGGTGCAAACCCCGCAACATGTTCTTTTTCTTTATTCAATAGGCTTTCCGGAATAAAGAGTGGCATATAAACGTTGCAATGCCCCGTCTCTTTAAACATTTGGTCAAGATTTTTTTGAATGTTTTCCCAGATTGCATACCCATAAGGGCGGATAATCATGCAGCCTTTGACGCTGGAATAATCAATTAAATCGGCATTTTTTACAATGTCGGTATACCACTTTGCAAAGTCAACATCCCTTGATGTGATTTTTTCTACCAGCTTTTTATCGCCTTTATTGTTCTGTGCCATTCTAAATAGCTCCTTTTGTTTTAATCAAGTAATTTGGAAAATGCACTTTTATAACGGTCAAGCGCTTCTTTCGCTTCGAGTGATGTTTTTCCCGAAATCATATAATAAACCTTTACTTTCGGTTCTGTGCCGGATGGTCTTACCACAACCGAATTGCCGTCTACAAAGGTATAATAGAGAACATCAGAGGATGGAAGCCCCGTTTCGGTTGTTTTTCCGCCTTGGGTTATCTTGCCCGACAAATAATCAGAGAAGGAATCCAATTGAACACCCCCAAGGACATCCGGCACCTTTTCCCGTAGGGACTTCATGAGTTTTTTGCTTTTTTCGATTCCGTCCGAACCAGAAAGTTGAATATTTTCAACATCTTCAATATAATAGCCGTATTTCTCATAAACCGAAAGCAGTGCATCATACAAATTCATTCCGAGGTCTGCATAATAGGCAGCCATTTCTGTAATTAATAGCGAAGCACTGACGGCATCCTTATCTCTTGCATACGTTCCGGGAAGATACCCATAGCTTTCCTCAAATCCGAAAATATAGGTAAATTCATGTGTGCTTTCAAACTCTTTTATTTTTTCACCGATAAATTTGAACCCTGTCAATACACGCAACAATGTTACGCCATATTCCTTGCAGATTTTATCGGCAAGTTCTGTCGACACAATTGATTTTATCACACAGGCATTTTGGGGAAGCTGCCCTTGTGATTTTCTTCTTTCCAAGATATAATCAATCAGAAGAGCACCAACTTGATTCCCTGTCAACGGAACGTATTCGCCGTTTTCCGCTTTCACGACAATTCCAGCTCTGTCTGCATCCGGGTCTGTTCCAATCAACAAATCACAGCCTTTTTCTTCGGCGATTTTAATTGCAAGCTCAAAGCAGCTTTTATTTTCAGGGTTTGGGCTTTTCACTGTTGGAAAATTTCCATCCGGAATCATCTGTTCACTGACGCAATATAGATGTTTTAATCCCGCTCTTTTCAAAACTTCCGGAACAAGGACACGTCCTGTGCCGTGAAGTGGCGTATACACCACCTGAAAACGGTCGGCGACCTTCGGAATTGCCTGTGGTGAAATCCGAACAGCAAGCACGGCGGAAAGATATTTTTCATCAATTTCTTTTCCGATGACTACGATTTTTCCCAAAGAAATCGCTTCCTTGTAATCGATTGTCTGAATGTCTGAAAAAATATCAAGCGTTTGAATTCTATCCGACACAACTTTTGCATGGTCGGGCGAAAGCTGGGCACCATCATCCCAATACACCTTATATCCGTTATATTCTTTCGGGTTATGGGATGCCGTGATATTGATTCCCGAAACGGCATTCAATTCACGGATGGCAAAGGACAATTCCGGTGTAGGTCGGGGCGCATCAAACAGATAAACTTTAATTTCGTTGGCCGCAAGCACGCAAGCTGCGATTTCCGAAAAAAGAATCGAGTTGTTGCGGGTATCGCAGGCAATCACAACACCATCTTTTGTTCTACCACATTCTTTGATCAGTTCAGACAACCCTTGTGTTGTCTGCGCAACAGTATATCGATTCATTCCGTTGATTCCCGCCCTCATAATTCCGCGAAGGCCGGCTGTACCAAAAGAAAGCGGAGCATAAAAACGCTCGTGTATTTCTTTCTCATCTTGCTTGATTGATTCCAGTTCCGTTCGATATATTTGCTCTAACTCTTTAAAATTGAACCATTTTTTATATTCAACCGAATAATTGTCCATTCGCTCCGTCCCTTTCATCTATTTTCTTTATTTTGCTTTTTGTATTGCTTCATTCTGCATTTGTACCAACGCTTTTGCAAGTTGATCGGGGCAGGATGTTTCTTTATATCCGCAGCGGATACCCTCTAATTTTTCGATTGCATCCCCGGCTTTCATTCCCTTCACCAGCGCCGCAATTCCAAGTGCATTTCCGCTGCATCCCCCGTCAAATACGACATCATTTATGATTCCGTTATCGAGTTCAATCGTGACAGAGCGGGAACAGGTTCCTTTTGTTTTAAAAATCTTTTTTTGCATTGATACACATCCTACTTTTATCAATTCCTATTTGTTATTGTATCATAGGAAAAATAAAATTACAAGTATTTCCGAAGCGAAATCACATGGCGTAGGAAATAACCAGCGACACCCCAACGAAAAGTGACAAGGGGAGCTGTTGTCATCAACATCTCCCCCGCAAAACGCACCTTACTCTTCTATTGTAATCGTTTTGATCTCTTGTTTTGTTTTCGGTTTATCGTTGAACCCAACAACAACTGCTGCAATTTCATCCAGTGTTTCAAAACCGTCTAACAATTTTCCAAACGCTGCATACTGACCATCCAAATGTGGGGCATCTTTGTGCATGATAAAGAATTGGGACCCTGCAGAATCGGGTTGCTGTGAGCGTGCCATTGAAATAACACCCCTTGCATGTACCAAATCATTGTTCACGCCGTTTTGTTTAAATTCCCCTTTGATATGATAGCCGGGACCACCCGTTCCGTTGCCGTCCGGATCTCCGCCCTGAATCATAAATCCTTCGATGACACGATGAAAAATTAATCCATCATAGAATTTTTCGTTTGCAAGCTTCTTAAAGTTCTCAACGGTGATCGGTGCTTTTTCTGGATAAAGTTCAAGGGTCATGACTCCCCCGTTTTCCATTGTAATTGTTGCTTTCATATTGTGCTCACTTTCCATGTTTTATATTATAACTGATTATACAGAGAAACGCTATCGCTGATAAAATTCTTCAGTTCATCAGCAGAAAGCTGTCTTTGTGCTACAAGCGCAAGCATATAAACTTGCTTTGCAAGGGCACTGTTTAATTCGTCGTTCGGATTTTCTTCCAGTTTTACAGATATTTTTTCAACAAGTGGATTGGTTAAGTTCAGCACAAGCGTTTCCTCAATGGGCATTGGCATATTGGCGCCGCCACCATACATTTTCATCATATCGGAAAACCGTCTTGATTGTTCGGATATGTTTAAGATCGCCGGAATCTCACTGTCCTTTAAGCTTTCACAGGAAAGGTTGAATTTTTCATCCGCGCCGATTGCTTTTTGAAACAACGCAGTGAGTGTCTTTAATTTTTCCTCACTTACCTTTTGTGAATCTTCTTTTTTCAGTTTACCGGAAAGTCCGGAATCCACTCTTACAAACTTAATGTCTTTGTATTCTTCCGATTCGGAAAGCTTCTGTTCCAACATGCTGATAAAGTTGGCATCAATGAGTTTATCCAAAACCACCACTTTGATGTTTTCGTTTTTAAACAGGCTAATATATCTTGATTGACGGATTACATCATCGGAATAGTAAACTGTCTTGTCAAAATTTTCGCTTTCTGCGTATTCCTTTAAAGTGATATAGTTGCCTTCTGTTGTTTTAAACAGAACAATATCCTTGACGCGAGTAAAGAATTTTTCGTCTCTCAGACAACCGTATTCTACAAACGGTTTGATGTCATCCCAGAAACCTTCATATTTTTCTCGTTCAAGGTTAAAGAGAGAAGCAAGCTTATCCCCGATTTTCTTTACAATGTGTGCGGAAATTTTATTGACATACCCATTTGTCTGCAAGTAACTTCTCGATACATTCAATGGAAGTTCTGGGCAATCAAGTACACCCTTTAACATTAACATATATTCAGGGATGACTTCCTTTATGTTATCGGCGACAAACACCTGGTTATAGTACAGTTTTACCTGACCTTCCATGTTGTCATATTCATGCGATATTTTCGGGAAATACAAAATCCCCTTAAAATTGAGCGGATAATCCGCATTGATATGAATGGAAAAGAGCGGATCTTTGTAATCAGAAAAGACCTTCTTGTAAAATTCGTTGTATTCTTCCGGAGTAATGTCCTGCGCTTTTCTCTGCCAAAGCGGATTTTTATCGTTGATCGGTTCTTCTTTTTTCTCTTCGCCCTCTTTTTTCTCCTCACTCAAATCGGTAAAAAAGATGTCATACGGCATAAAGGCGCAGTATTTTTCCAAAACCGCTTTTATTTTTGATCCTTCGAGAAATTCCGTTTCATCGTCGTTGACATGGAGAATGATATCACTACCACGCTCAGTCTTATCGGGAAGCGGCGACATTTCAAATTCGCAGTCGTCATTTCCCTTCCACCAAACCGCACTTTCGTTTCGCGGTAGGATTTGGATTTGATTTCTACATTGTCGGCGATCATAAAAGCCGAATAAAAACCGAGCCCGAAATGGCCAATGATTCCGTCCGCTTGATTTGCTTCGCCTGCACTCTCATATTTTTCAATAAAATCTACCGCTCCGGAAAGCGCGATCTGATTGATGTATTTATCTACTTCTTCTTCATTCATGCCAATTCCGTTATCTGATATGGTGAGTGTAGCAAGTGCTTTATCGATGCTTACCTGAATGCGATAGGGTGCGTCATCCCCGTTTATTTCTCCGAGGGAACATAATCTCTTGTGTTTGGTGATGGCATCGCATGCATTGGAAATGAGTTCGCGAAGGAATATTTCCTTGTCCGAATATAACCATTTTTTAATAATCGGAAAAATATGAGCCGTATCTACCGATATGTCGCCTTTTCTTATGTTTTCTGTATCTGTCATATGTTTCTTCCTTTCCAATTGCCTTATACTTGGCTTTCTAACACTATATTATAACTCAAATTCCTTACAATAATAAAAATTTTTTGTAAAGAAAAAATTAACCAATCAATTTTTATTTTTATGTATACAATTTAATTTATTTGTTGACATTTAATTTTAAGCATGATATACTGGTTGCGAAAAACAAAAAACGAGGTATAATCTTGAATGATAACTCTTTCAAAGCGGAGTTTTGTCCTTTCAAAGTGATCCAAAGACGCAAGCCCTTATCGGGACGGACAAAACGTCCCGTGTCAATGAAAGGATGGTCATAATAATGAAGCATTTGCTTCTGGATTTTGGAAGCACTTCCGTAAAATTTGCACTCTTTGACACCAATCGTTCCGAACCGATAGAAAAAGATTCCTTTCCGTTTCCCAAACGCAAAAAAACGAATTCTCCACTTCTCTGCGAAATTGAACTCAGTAAAATCAAAGAGATTCTATACTCGGTAATAGAAAAATACGGTAAAACAGCCGATGCCGTCCATCTTTCCGTACAAATGCACGGCTATCTTCTGGCAGACAAAGACATGATTCCTCTGACCGATTATATTTCGTGGCAGGATAAACGTTCCCTTCTGCAATATGGCATCTCGAATTATTATTCGTTGTTTCAAAGCACATATCCCGGTTCACCGGAACTTGATTCAGGAACGAAAATCAAGCCAAATTCTCCGTTATGTGGTATATTTGCTTTATCAAAAGAAAATCCGTCACTGTTAGACCATACTTCTGCATTTTTTACATTGGGGTCTTATCTTGCCTATCTTTTAACAGGAATCAACACAACACACATCACTGATGCTGCGGCAACCGGATTTTATTGCGCTACAACATCAAAAAAAAGCAATTCATTTCCGTTCCCGTTTCAAATCCCGACAGCGGTTTCCAACTACACCCCAATCGGAACCTATCAAAATCTTGCTGTCTATCCGCCGGTCGGGGACCATCAGGCCTCTTTTCTGGGTGCAAGGGTGTCCGGTCATTCGGAATATCTTTTGAATCTCGGTACTGCGGCACAACTCTCTACGCTAACGTTCGAAAAAATCTACGGGGAGTATGAAAAACGACCGTATTTTGACGGCAGTTCTTTGTGTACCGTGAGCGGTCTTATCGGCGGAAAAGAAATTTATGAGAATAAGGCAGAACAGGCGATTCTGGAAAATGAGTTGTACGAAAATTATCACAATGCCATAAAAAAGCTTCCAACACGAAGCGCAGTTGTTCTTGCGGGAGGGACGGTCACTCATTATGAACCATTAATCTCAGCGGTGTGCGACCGTTTAAACCTTCCTTATAAAAAAGCGGCGGAAAAAGATGCTCTGCATGGTCTTATCCGCCTCATCAAAGGAGAATGAAGGTACTATGCAAATTGGAACCATGTTAAGCGAAATCCCATTCGGAAATATGCCTGTACTGTTGAAGAGTGCAGGACTTGATTTTTTCATCATCGATACAGAACACGGTGGGTTTGATTACTCCGGTGTTTCCTGTATGATCATGACAGCACGGCTGTCAAAAATTCCGGTGCTCCTCCGACTTTCCGGCAACGAAAGAAAAGATATCACGAAATTTATGGATATGGGTGCAGACGGCGTTCTTCTTCCGATGACCAATACAAAGGAGGAGATCGAACAAGTTGTATCCTTTGCAAAATATGCTCCTATCGGTAAGCGTGGAATTTCCACCACAAGAGCACATACGCTGTATTCCCCCGGTGACCTTACGGAATATATGAAAACAGCAAATGAAAGAACATTAATTTTTGCTCAAATTGAAACCAAAAAAGGGATCGATAATATTGAAGAAATTTTATCTGTTCCTGGGGTAAACGGCGTGTTTATCGGTCCGAACGATTTATCCTGTGATTTTGACTGTGTGAGGGATGCAGAGGAAACTATACTTGGAGCAATTGATCTCATTTCCGATGCTGCAATCAAACACAGGAAAAATTGCGGCATCATCACCTCAAACAAAACGTATATAAAAAAAGGAAAAGAAAAAAACATCGACTATTTTTGTTGTGGAAGCGAGCTTTCTATGATCAAAGAAGCGTGCATCTCGATGAGAAAACAAATAAAAGGAGAATAAAATCATGAATCGAATTGTTTTAGTCCACAGAGATTCCTTAAGCTGCGAATCCATTGTTCGCCGTATGCCGAACGGAGAACTGCTAATGGTGTGCCAATGCAAAGGTCCCACGGAACCCCACCCCGACAACCGCGTGTTTTTCTTTCACAGCGGCGACAACGGCGCCACCTGGAGCGCCCCCAAATCCATTTACCCCGAGGACGGCAATGCCGTTTACCAGACCGAAGTGATGGTGCATGACGGAGTTGTCAGTGTGTTTTTAACCATCCATACTGGTCGGTTTTTAAACTGGAACTGTATTGTCATGAAAAGCTATGACAGCGGTTATACCTGGGAAAACGCAGGTGCGCCGCCTCACCTACCCACCTTTACCTTTGTGCGGGGAATGATTGTGTTAAAGAACGGCAACCTTGTTATTCCTTATCAACATTATCCGATTTCCGATGAAATAAATGCTGAATTAGTCGCAAAACTCGGAAAAACAGGCCCGGTTTGGCAATCGTGCATCGACCATTGCGAAAACGGCATCTTACTCAGTACCGACAACGGCAAAACCTACTCGCGTCATTTGGGCGCAAAGATACCTATGCCTGCAGATAGATGGGTTTGGAGCGAGCCGTCTGTTGCCGAACTGAGCGATGGCACCATTGCTATGTTATTGCGCCGTGACGGCAGCGGCTGCTTGTGGAGAAGCGATTCGAAGGATGGTGGAAAGTCCTGGAGCGAAATTTATGCTACCGATATCCCCAACCCCACCAACAAAGCCCACTTGGTGCCTATTCCAGACGGCAGAATCGCTCTTTTACACACCCCCAAACCCCCACTCTGATTTCGGTGCCAGAAATCCTTTATCCGTCTGGATTTCCTATAACGACATGAAGTCGTGGGATTATAAGAGAACCGTCACCGATTTCCCCGGAATTTTCTCCTATCCCGACGGGTTCTATGAGGACGGTCATATTCTTTTCGCTTTTGAATATAATCGTCATGACATCTTTTTTGTAGACCACACCATCGAATAAGCTTTTTCACCGCCGTTTGTCTTTTTTTAAATATTATAGATATAACCCTGCATATTTCCAAACAAGCTGAAATATATATTAACTAACATATACGCTTGTATTTCTATTTAGGAGGAAATAAAATGGACACAATATATCATGATATTGCGACAAGGACAGACGGCGATATTTATATCGGCGTAGTAGGCCCTGTACGGACAGGAAAATCAACCTTTATCAAAAAGTTTATGGAAACGCTTGTGCTTCCAAATATGGACAATGAATTCGGAAAAGAGCGCACCCGCGATGAGATGCCACAAAGTGCGGCAGGCAGAACAGTCATGACCACCGAGCCGAAATTCATCCCGAATGAAGCGGTTGAAATTAAACTAGACGGGAACGCTTCCTTTAAGGTGAAAATGATAGATTGTGTGGGATATATTGTCCCAGGCGCACTCGGACTATTTGAAGAAGGACAGCCACGTATGGTTATGACACCATGGGCGGAGGAAGCAATTCCGTTTGAACAAGCCGCTGAAATCGGAACAAAGAAAGTAATCAACGAACACTCCACCATCGGATTTTTGGTTACCACAGACGGCACCATTGGGGAATTACCGCGTGAAAATTATGTTAATGCCGAGGCAAGGGTGGTCAACGAATTAAAGGCAATCAACAAACCGTTTGTCATTATTCTCAATTCCGCAAATCCCGACACCGACGAAGCAATCAATTATGCACTCGAACTTGAGAACAAATACAAAACCCCAGTTGCACTTGTCAATTGCACCGAAATCAATGAAGAAGACATCCGCAAAATTTTAGAGCTGGTTCTTTTGGAATTTCCGATCCGCGAAATTAATATAAAAATACCGAAATGGGTGGATTCTCTCTCGGATGATCACGAATTGAAAAAAGAGATCTATTCTGGGATTATCAAAAATTCCGAAAGCATTTCCCGTGTGGGCGAAGTAAAAACCTGTTTTGACAATTTAACCGAAAACGATTTTGGAGCAACGGTCATCGTAAAGAACATCGATCTCTCCAGTGGAAGAGCCAATCTTGAGTTAGAAATTCCCGAAGATTTATTCTACAAAATTCTCGGAGAAGAAACCGGATTTGTCATTGATGGTGAAGAATCTTTAATCAATATTATGACCGAACTTTCCCAGGTGAAAAAGAATTACGATAAAATAGCCGATGCATTACAACAGGTAAATGAAACAGGTTATGGAATTGTATCCCCCTCTATTGACGACCTCACGTTGGAAGAACCAGAAATCGTCAAACAAGCTGGCGGTTACGGTGTCAAACTTCGTGCTTCTGCACCATCAATACATATGACCAGCTACAAACAGAAGTTAACTTTTCCATTTATTGAAAGCGGTACTTTCCTGGCAAGAAAATCGCATCATTGTGCTTGATAGCAAACCGAGCGGTTGATAGAATTTCCCCGAACGAATTCGTTCGGGGAAATTTCATATGATCGATCCAAAAAGGAATCGCATTTTCTCTGCACTCAAGCTGTCCGATTGAAAGATGGTGCAGTGATTTTTTTATTAAATCATGTCAAGCTTTCGAATCAAATCCATTCGTTGCTTCACTGACTCATTTTCCTCAGGAACAGTATAGGTTACAAAGGTTTTAAGTTTTTTCTCTTTTACAAAGAGAGCATATAACAAAAGAATGAATCTGTGTGTCCACGCAACAGGCACAAGAAGCGGGAACTTCAAAACATACGGATATTTTTGAGCAAGACGCTTGCGTGGAAGAAAAATAAGTTGCAATTTGTTCTGCTTTGACCATTCCTTCATATAACTTTTATAATCATCTTTTTTAAAGGTATGAAACCTTTCCTCATTATATTTTCTGTAAAAGTCATATCTCAACGAATCGTTTTGACCGAAAACTCCTCCGTCCTCCATATCACCGAGTAATTCCTCATGCATACTCGCATCGTTGTCATATCCATGGATAAAAAGTGCTTCTTCCTTATGAAAGAGCAGAAAATCCACCCCGATTGACATACTGACATCAAAGAATTTGTCAAACTTTAAATACGTCATGAGTTTTGAAAATTGGACCATGTCTATTTGGGCTTTATAATGCTGCGCATATAGCAACACATCCATTAACTGCCGGATACCGGCACCCTGGCTTAAAAAATGTTTGATAAAATGAAGCACCACAAAAACAAACCCGTCGTTGATACCAAGTGTATGGAAAGTGAACCCTTCTTCTGAAGTGATTTCCATATACTTTTCCTTTAAATCAATTCTATGATCAAACCACACATCTTCAAAAAGCTCATCGTAAAGAAATAAATGCAACTCCACTGTGCCGGCGACAGCATGGGTGCACACCAAATGATGCGAAGTTTTTACACGGTCCACAACACAATATCCGAGTTCCTTCATAAGGATGATTGCCTTCTCTTCATTTTCCTTTCCGATAAAAATATCGGTGTCGCTTGAAATTCTTGCGGAGGGTGTATCATATGCCAATGCCACGGCATCCCCTTTTAAAAGGCAACATGAAATGTCATGACTTTCAAGGTGCGCTATTGTTTGAAAGATATAACTTCTGCGATTTGTTTCAGTGGCAATTTTTGATAAAAACATTCCTTGTAACTTTTTAAATGTGGTTTCATTTAGCCCTGTTTTTTTATTTGCATAATTTTTTTTCACAGACAAAAACACGGTTTGCCATACTCCTTGAGAATTGGCAAGACGATATAGGTTTTGGTAATCCACATCATGGTCGAGTTCCGGTGCTATTCCTTTTGAACCACAAGCGAATAAATATATCATATCCCTAAAGTTTTGTGTCATTTTCTCAACTCCTCAAACCGGGTGGTAAAATTACCATTTCTCAGACAGGAAAGGCTTATCCCTCCCCTGCACCTGTTTTAAAAATTTAAATTCGTGCAACGTATACACCAGAGCTCTTTTCTTGTCAAAGCTGCTTTATCTCCGCAAAAGAATCCTGTGATTACAATTCCCATAGAACCAAGTGTTGTCCAAGCTCCAAAGCTTGGACAACACTGTTGACGAGAGGAGAACAGGCAAAACTATATAAAGCCCATACACGTCTTCGCCTTGCTTACAAAAAGTTGCAACACACCAAAACGGTGCAATCGCTACAAAATGCAGGCGTTCTCTGTCAACTGACCGATCCAAATACTTCTGAATACTACAATTCACAGTTCAAAAAGGTTCATTTTCAATGCAGTATCCATTGTGTGTCAACTCCATGGTTTTTCTGCCATGTAATTCATCCAGCACACACGGATAACTGTATTATTTGTTTAATACTTTCTCCATACCATATGATTGATTACACCTGTATAACTCTGAATTATTTTCACAACTTTTGTGCTAACATTTTCATCCACATAATTTGGGACATCCAATCCGATATCTCCGTTTTTTTGCATTTCAACTGCCAAATCCACCGCTTGCAGTACTTGTTCTGTCGTAATACTGCCAATAATAAAATTGCCTTTGTCGAGCGATTCGGGCCGTTCAGTGCTGGTTCGCACGCAAACTGCGGGAAAATTATGAAAATAAGAACTTTCTTCGGGAAGTGTTCCGCTGTCTGATACAACGCAAAAAGCATTTATCTGTAAATGATTGTAATCCGAGAATCCAAACGGGATTAAACTCTGCACGTTTTTATGAAAGGCAAATCCCCTTGCTTCAATAAACTTTTTGCTTCTCGGATGCGTAGAGTAAATAATCGGCATATCATACTTTTGCGCCATCGCATTTACCGCATTCATTAAGGCAATGAAATTCGCTTCGTTATCGATATTCTCTTCTCTGTGCGCTGACAGCAATATGTATTTTCCCTTTTCCAAATGTAATGTTTCCAGTACTTTGCTGGTTTTGATTTTTTGAAGATTTGCCGACAAAACTTCAGCCATCGGGGATCCGGTCACATAGGTGCGTTCCATCGGTCTTCCCTCGGCATTCAAATACCGTCTTGCATGCTCGCTATAACATAGATTCACGTCGGAGATATGATCGACAATGCGTCTGTTTGTTTCTTCCGGCAGATTTTCATCAAAGCAACGATTGCCCGCTTCCATGTGAAAGATCGGAATTTTTAAGCGTTTCGCCGAAATAGCCGCCAATGCAGAATTGGTATCTCCTAAAATTAATAGTGCATCCGGTTTTTGTTCGACCAACACCTTATAACTTTTCGCAATAATATTTCCAATTGTTTCACCAAGATTCAAGCCGACTGCATCAAGATAAAAATTTGGTTCCCGCAACCCCAAGTCCTCAAAAAAGATTTGATTTAGTGTATAGTCCCAATTTTGTCCTGTATGAACCAATATATGATCAAAATAAGTATCGCATTTTTTGATTACTTCAGAAAGGCGGATAATTTCGGGACGTGTACCGAGGATTGTCATTAATTTTAATTTGCTCATTAACTTTTCTCCCTGTCTAACTTTTTGAGTATAAATAAAATGATAAAATATATTCCAACACAAACAGCCATCCCAAACACAGCACCACCGAAGTCCAGTAGTATGTCTGAAACGCTATCGGTCCTGTCCGAAAAACTTTGTATAAACTCATCGATTACCGCAACCGACAACGCAAGAAACGTCGCTGTAAAGATTTGCGGCTTTTTGGATGATAATTTTAATAGGATCAATTCTGCACCAAGAACCATAAACTCAGTAAAATGGGCGCATTTTCGAATAAAATCCATAAAACTTTCTTTGTGAATCTCTTGTTTCGGATCAACAATCGGCTGTATCACATCAGCCACTTTCTGGCTTTCAATATTGGAAGCCTTGCCCACCACAAATGAATTGGACCAAATGAAAAGAATCGTGCCGATCACCGCAATGATAAGAATCCCTGTGACGATTTTTCTGTATTTTAACATAAATTTGCTCACTGCTTATCCCTCAAGATCAGACTTCTTCGTAATATGTGTCCGGCTTGTTTGGATTGAAGGATTCATTTGCCCACATAAATGTCACCAGGTCGGCATCTCCAAGGTTTTCGATATTATGTGTGTAGCCGCAAGGGATATCAACCGATTCTATTTTATCTCCTGATACAAAATATTCAATCACTTCGTCAGAATCTATTTTTCTGAACCGAATAACCCCTTTTCCACTCACCACAACAAACTTTTCGTTTTTCGTGTGGTGCCAATGATTGCCTTTTGTTATTCCCGGTTTTGAAATATTAACGGAGAACTGCCCTCTGTCAGGTGTTCTTATGATTTCAGTAAAACTCCCACGCTGGTCGCAATTCATCTTCAGCGGATAACTAAAGTGATCCTTTGGAAGATAAGAGAGATACGTGCTATATAATTTTTTTGTAAACGGATTGAGCATATCCGGAATACTGCGTTCATTACGGCTCTCTTTAAAAGATTCGATCAAATCCGCAATCTCACCCAATGATATGGTATGTACAACTGGCACTTTGCAAAAATCACCATCAATAGTAGGATGCTGTTCAAGCGCACCAATCAACTCTTCCACCACATCATCAATATAAACTAGGTTCATAACAACTGTGCGATCATTGATTGAGATTGGCAGGTCATTCGCTCTGTTATAACAAAAGGTTGCCACAGCACTGTTATAGTTAGGTCTGCACCATTTTCCAAATACATTTGGAAAACGATAAACCAAAACCTTTGCCCCTGTTTCTTCGCCGTAGCGAAACATCAATTCTTCGCCCGCTTTTTTACTTTTTCCGTACGGGTTATCCAGTTCTGCTTGAATAGAGGAAGATATCATCAACGGACATTTGTTGCCATGCTTCTTTAATAATTGAATCAACAAAGAGGTAAATCCAAAATTCCCCTCCATAAATTCAGACTGTTCTTTTGGACGATTTACCCCCGCAAGATGATACACAAATGCACAGTCTTTAAGATAGGAGTCAAGCAGTTCCGGCTTTGTGTCTATATCATATTCATAAATGTCGGTATAATTTTGATTTCGAAGTTCAGAAATGAGATTTTTCCCAATAAAGCCCTTCGCACCTGTTACTAATATTTTCACGGCTATTTGCTCTCCCATGCAGTTATTTCATCTCTGATATATTGAAGCGTCAATAATTTTTCTTTTACCTGCTCTATGTTTAAAAGTTTGGTATTATTAGAATTAAATTCTGTCAGTGTATTGCGGTTTTCATCGCCGTCTTTGAAATATTTGTCATAATTCAAATCTCGTTTGTCGCATGGAACCCGATAGAATCTCCCCATATCGAGCGCATTTGCGCACTCCTCGTTGGTAAGAAGTGTTTCATACATCTTCTCTCCGTGGCGAATACCGATCACCTTAATCTCACTATGATCGTGAAAAAGCTCTTTCACCGCCTGTGTCAAAACTCCAATGGTGCAGGCAGGTGCTTTTTGAACCATGATGTCGCCGCTGACGGCGTTTTCAAATGCATGGAGCACCAAATCCACAGCTTCATCCAAGCTCATAATAAAACGTGTCATTTTCGGTTCAGTGACAGTAAGGGGTTTTCCTGCTTTTATCTGATCAATAAAGAGTGGAATCACAGAACCACGAGAACACATAACATTTCCGTATCGGGTACAGGAAATCATTGTTTTCTCTGGTGACACAGTACGAGATTTTGCAACAATTACTTTTTCCATCATTGCCTTGCTTGTCCCCATCGCATTGACAGGATATGCAGCCTTATCGGTTGACAGACAAATAACCTTTTTAACTCCCGCTTCAATTGCGGCAGTCAACACATTATCGGTTCCAAATACATTGGTCTTTACCGCTTCAAGCGGAAAAAACTCGCAGGACGGAACCTGTTTCAAAGCCGCCGCATGAAAAATATAATCGACATCATGCATGGCGTTTTTCACAGAAGAAATGTCTCGCACATCCCCGATATAATATTTAATTTTATCGTTGTTATATAGATGTCGCATATCATCTTGCTTTTTTTCGTCGCGTGAAAATATTCGTATTTCACCGATGTCTGTATCAAGAAAACGGTTGAGAACCGCATTTCCAAAACTTCCGGTGCCGCCGGTTATGAGTAGTGTTTTGTTTTTAAACATAATTATCTTCCTTTTCCCAGAATTCTTTTAATAATGCCAATGAGTTTGGTTTTGATTAAAATTGTTTTTATTCGTTGTTTTGTTCGATTCATAAGTGTATATTGAGCATATTTTTTGATGATATACTCATATCCATGTGCAAAGTAATCTTTCCAAAAGGCATCCCGTCTTGGTGAGGGTTTATTTGGATATTGCAGTTGAGGTTGTAAACAATCTGAGGGATTGCTTTCTCGCACCTCTAAATCCTGCCTTATTGTTTCAAACAAATTCTGTCCTTTTGGAGTGTTGACCAAAACCAACGAGATTCCTTTATTATCATCAAAATCGGGCATAGATTTCTCGATACCCCAAAAATCTGCAATCGTGATATCTGATGGTCTATGTAGATTCGTATATTTACAATTTTGACAACATTCTCGTGTGATAAAGTCGGCGAAATATAAATTCGAATAAGCTTTTATAAAAATATCATTTGTAATCTTTTTAAAATCGTCAAATACAGCGGTTACATTTGCACCATGCCAACCGATACGCTTGTCTCGGAACAAATATGAAATTATTTTTTTATTATATTTCATACTAATTTTTGAAACATATTCCTTCCACAACAAAGGACTTGGTGTACCATGGCAAACGATATCGCACAAAATCAATCTATCTGTTCTAATGCCGCCAAGATAGGAATTTAACCCAGATACTTGACAAGGGGTGCCCGTAAAAAGCACATACTTGTTATCGAGAAGTAATTCTTTAACCTCGTGAAAAATATTGTTCAAATCACTTTGAACATATTTAGAGCCTTTGAATTTATCTCTCTCCGCACTGTTTTTTGCTGTTTGGTGAATGACATTCATATTGTTGTCAAATGCAGCACCAAACACAACTCCACCCTGTTTTAACACGAAATCAGAAATTGCAGTAAATGCGCCCCCCGATGTACTGTTCATTCGGACAATTTCATCTTTATGTTTGATTGCATATACATAAGGCATCTCAAAGTTTGATGAAGTGTCGTACCCATTTTGAAAGGAGCACACTTTTTTGCACATTCCACACTCAATACACTTCTCTTTGAGAATGAAAGGATAAAGAAATCCCTTCTGATCCGTTTTCATCACGATAGCAGATTTTGGACATATATTCAAGCACGCAGTACAACCGCAACAATTTTCTTTTTTGTTATATAATTCAATCATTTTTTTGCTCCAACTATGCTTGAAAATCTTCTGATAACATTTTTCATTTCAACTCTGTCAAATATCAACCCTAATGTAAGCACAACAACAATCGTATAAATCCCGATGCCGCCGGCAAATAGAGCCCAATTCAAATAACTTTGAGGTGTAATATGAATAAAAAAGAAAGGAACCCACACAAAAAAGATACAAGCAAATATTCTGAGAATCCTTAGAGCTGATTTTTTTACAGATAAGTGAGTAACATGATGCGGAATAAAGAACATTAAGTCAATATCTCGATAAAGATTTGAAAGGACTGATCCCATCAGTATCCCTGCTATCCCAAAAAAAGGAGCAAAAAGAATGCCACCAATCACTGCAATTGCGCCTTGTATTGTGGTCTGCCATTTTGTCTCTTTATACATACCTGCGGAAATTACGAGCATCCCTTGTGGCGTTTTTATGTTAAATAACAGACCGTTTAATACAAACAGAAACCCGACCAGAGGGATATTGTAATTAGCATCTGTGATTCCCTTTGTATATATATTGATAAAAGGCATAATCGTTAAAAAAGTAATAGAATAAACAATCGTAATTATATTATAGTATGAATGTTCAAATTCTTGATACGTCTTTTGCAAAGTCTGAAGTTCGCCTCGTGCAATTACATCCCCAAAAGAAGCTGATAATCCACTAATAAAAATACTTAATACACCTGAAATGCCGGCTATGACCATGTTAAATATGGTATAAACACTCACCAATTTCAGATCTTTTAAGATAAGGGTTATCAAGACAACCGGTGTACCGGTGTGAACTGCTCCTAATACCTGAAGATACAATGCATCCCATCGTTTATTCAACGCCTGTTTGTTTGGCGTTTCTTTATAATTCAAATATTTATATTTGGATTTGCAATATATCATTAATATAGCAGAACGTGAAAAAATTGAAAACAAGGCAACAAATCGCAGCAATACAATGTTCACCTTGAAATGTGCTAAAACTACAATGAGAATTGTATTCACTACAATTTGTAATATTGACGATAGAGAAATGACATATGTCTTTTGATCTGCTGATAATAATACCCTGTACTTTGCAAGTGTAAAAAATTCCAAGGCCCCATTCACACCAAGAATAAGAACCATTAATCCGACATAAACAGGCGAAAGCTGATTTGTTTTTATGTAGAATGGATAAAAGACAGCAAGACCAATTGTCAATGATACAAATATATACCCGGATTGGATATAAAATTTTTTCGAAGCTGATACGATTCCATTGATTGTTTTATGATCATTATCTGCTAATGGTTTATACAATGCGTAAATTGCAGCCCCGGAAATACCGGCTTCCACTAAATTAAAGTAGGAGATGAACTGAACGATAGAAGATACAAGCCCGTTTATTTCCGAGCCATATACATCTAACATAACGCGAGGTATTATAAACCCAACAACCATTGTGATTATCTGCATCATGGCTGTTGATATTGAATTGTATAGAAACTGTTTCGTCCTGCTCATTCTGACTTACTTCTTTCATCAAAAACATCATCATTTATAGCACCATCTAAGAATTTTATTGAATAAGCACGATATTCATTTAAATTTTCATTAACAGAATCATAATTTATATTTGATGAGATAGAAGTTCCCTTATATAATCTATTTTGCAAACCAAATAATTCCAATAAGTTTATCAGCCTTGTATTAACATTGTGTGAATGTTTAAGCAAGTACGTTGTGAAATCCTTATTAAAATTGATAGAAAAAGCTGTGCCATGAAAGGAATTGGTTATGATATATTTCGCTGAATGAAAATATGAGATAAATTCTTTTGGCGAACAATTGATCACAAAATTAACGTTTCCAATGTTTTGACAATTAACTCTTCTTGTTACAAATAACAAAAACCTTACAATTGTACTCATGTGAAAGATGAATTGCATACTCCAACATATCATCCGATGTTTCCAATTCATATACTAATATAAAGTCACCAACTACTACATGATTGCTAAAGTTTATCCATTCATTTTTCGTAATTAATAAAGTTGGATCTAATACCATATTTGCTATTTTACTTGTCAATTGTTCAACAATTTCAATACCCGTCTTTTCACGCAAAGAAATATATTGAATATTAGAAAGGCATCTTTTGTATAAATTAGTATTTTTATCTTCAATTTTATCAAGTCCAAAACTTGCTGCATATGCAATCTTCTTTTGATTAACTGATATGAAATCCAAAAAGTATGTGGTGTCATTTCCAGTAATATTATAATTCCAAATTTGATCACTGCCACAAATGAACTTATCAAACATTACATCCAGATCTTTTAGCCCTTTTTTATCATAATATATTTTATCCGTTGTTTTTATATTTTCATTTATAAAGTTGTTGAAAATATTGAATTTTTGCAAATAATTATTAATGTTCATCCTGTATTTAATATAATTATAGGGATTTCTGAAATTATAAAAGTGTAATTTTTTAAAATTACATTCGATCAAGGGGCATCTATAATCAATAATTTTACACTCATTTCCTAATTTTTCGACAGTCGTTTGCAGAGCATATGTCTGTAACACTGCACCATAATTAGTAGTATGGTGAAATGTAAGTATGGCTACCTTTTTAATAAATATCACCCTTATCGATTTAAAATTTTACTGTATATGCTTAACATTTCATCACCATTTATTTTTATACCATTCGTTTTTTCAGCACTAACCGAGGCATTCTTCGAAAGTTTAACGGCTATTTCGTCGTTTTGAAAAATCTCACAAACATAATGTGCCAACATATACGGGGCATCATGTTGATATAAAAACCCATCATTTGAATGTTGAATTCTACTAGGCACCCCGCCAACATATGATGCTACAACCGGAACACCCATAATTTTAGCCTCACTTATGGAATTGGATTCATTTTCGATCGTGGAACTCGACACAAATACATGTGAATTCAATAATCTGTTACACATCTGTTTTTCATCCAATATTCCTAAAAAGGTTACATTTTTATTTAAATTATATTTATAAATTAATTTTTTTAAAATACCAACCATATGTTGATAACCTAAACTTACTTTTTTTCACTATGTTAGGTCCACCAACATATAAATGTACTTGTGGGAATTTTTTAATGATTTCTGGCAAAGCCTCCAACATAAAATGCAACCCCTTTACCGGATATGCACCTTGACTCATAAAAATCGAATACTTTTCACATTTATCCAAATCCCAATGATGTTTATAAAATTCTTTTCTTAATAATTCATTGCAATAATAGTACTTCACACCAGGATTTATTTGTTTTGTACAAGCATAATCCCAATCTGTTCTGCCGATAACGTTGTACGCACCTCTTAGCGCATCTATTTCAATATTTCCTCTTTTTCTAAACTTTTTGCACTGCTGATATATATTATTATTTAACATCAAATCTCTAACCGTAAAAACGTATCTTACCCAAACCGGCAACCCTTGATAATAGTGATTTTTTATGATAGAACATAATCCTTGTATATTTATAACTACTCTGTTTATTAACTCCATTCTTTGAGACACCCTTATCATAGCAAGAGCATGTGGGTATTCTGTACCAAAAATATGTATAATTTCTGGGTTAAACTCATTTAATATTTTAACCAAAATTGGTTCAATCTTATGATTATATTTAGCTGGCTTAGAATATTTCGCAGGGAATGCATAATATTTTATATGATTGGCTTCCCCACTAACAATTTCATTTATAGCTTCAATTGGGAAAGCGACACATAGTTCAATGTCATTTGTTTCAATTAGCTGATCAGCTAAACTTTCAATCCAACTACCTCCATAACAGGAATTACCAGGGAAAGCGTCTGTTAATTGTGGTAGTATTATATTACATACCCATAATAGTTTCATCTACACACCTATTCGTTGTTCTGTTTCTTTATTTGATCATTCGTATAAATTATTCCCGAAAAAGACAGCAATAGAAACAATGGGCTTCTAAATAACGCTTCTGTTGAAAAGCTTAAAATAAAAACGATAAATAAAGTAATCCCTTGTATTCCCAATTGTTTTGATAATCGAATATAACCATATAATAATATTGCTGTGAAGGTATACCCCAAACATATCGTATCTTCAAGTATCGAATTCCATATATTAGATTCTGAATATACGGAATATAGGGTATGATATGAAATTCCAAAAAAATGTATTTTGTTTTCTGTAAATAAATACTTGAATTTATTTAATGCCAGTCTTTCAATGATTCCATTCCCCTTCATATAATCCTTGCTTGAAATTTTAATAAAAGTGTCCTGAATGAGTGATCCTAAATTATTTTTATATACAACAATCAAAATTATAATGGTAACGGAAACAATAAACGTTGAAATAATTTTTTTATTGTGCAAAATAGAACTAAAAACAAATTTTACATTCATTAAAAGTATAATTGCAAGACATGCATATCCCGTTGTGGATTTCGTAGTGAGAATCGTAACTATAAATAGAAAAACAATTATTAAATTTTTAGGTTTTAGATATTGTTCTTCTTTCTTACAGGTATTGATATAAAAAAACAATGCAACATTAAGAAAAGCTTGATAGCACCCTGGTTCCCAAAAGATACCGGTGTTTCGATTCATTAAAAACAGTTGTCCACTATCATTGAATAACATATAATTATATAAAAATGCATTTGAGTATATTTGGAAATTTCCCTGATATTGTGGAAATATATATGAAATAGAAGGATTTATAAGTTGAATCGCAAAGAAAATTAGGGAAGCGATAGATAAAAAAATCATTATTTTTATAAATATTCTTATTAAATCGTTATATTTAATACTGAGTGAACATAAAAACACGGAACAAAATTGTAATATTATAGAAAAATATGTGGAAAACTTATCATCTCCATTTAACACGAATGTTATTATAATAGATGATATAATAATTAAAACTAAAGTTAACAAATTGATTTCTTTATTACTGATTGCACTCATTTTAGATCTTCTATAAATAAAATATATAAAACTCAATATAAAAAGGCAAACAACACTTTGTTTGAAGAAAATCATTCTAAAGAAAGGATTTCCGCTTAGATAAATCAAAAAAGTTATAATAAATATATCAAACAAACTATACTTTTCGCTTTTTTCTTTCATGTAAAAACTCCATCATGTCCAATATTTTATTGGCCTGTACTATCTCGTTTTTTTGTGAAACAACAAATTGTCTTGCTCGATATCCCATGTCCTCCAAGAATTCTTGTGGCATTTCACAAATTTCTGTCATTTTATCTTTTAATGCATCTATTGTATTATTCTCAACATATGATATATATTGGTCATATTCATCTGCAATCCCAGGCAATTTATAACCTATCATTGGTGTTCCCGAAGCTAAATATTCTAAATTCTTAAAGCGGGAAACTATATTTTGTATATTCATAATCATTTTGTCTTGGATTTATTAATACGGTTGCCTGCTTTTGCAATTGCAATACTTTTTCTTGTTCACAAACGCCGTAATATAATATTCTTTTATCAGTTTTTGCAAATTTCTCAATTATTTCTTTAGAATCCCCTGTGCCGCAAATAATGAGCTGATAATTTTCCTTGTCAATTTTTCCAAAAGCTTGTATCAGATTAATTATACCATAATTTTTATTCAATGTGCCAGAATACATGATCTTTTTGAAAATATCGCTTTTCTCCTTTTTATTACTAATAGATATTGTATTACTATCAATAATTCCTTCAATGAGAACATATTTGTTTGTTATATTTAATTGTTCTTTCATTTGCTCAGTTAAAATAACATAACTATCAATATAACTCTTATATTGATTCATTTTTAATGAAGTGCGATTTAAAAATAAATTGTACAATTTATTTTTACCTAAACACATTTGAGGCAAATCAGGAACAATCAAGCATGTATTGATTTCAGGATTTATTTGTTTTGCATACTTAAATAATTCTAAGGTTGGATTAAATGCTGTATAACCCAATAAAATTTTATTATCATTCTGCTCAATAGCCCATTTTTTAATATATGGTTTTAAAGACATGGTTTTAAAAAAATGTCTGATATAATATAAATTAATGAATCCAACATTTTTATGAATGGTGTCATTTATCGGCAACTTAAAATCAAAAGTTTTAATGAAAAATTTTTTATATCCTCTTGGAAATGAATTGACAAATAATGAGTTGAAGATTTTAAAAGATTTTACATTGTTTAAAATAAAACCATTTACTAATTTCCATTGAAATGAATTTGCAGCAAATTCAACGGAAATTTTACTGTTGTTTATTATCTCATTTTCACTTTCAGGGGGAAAAAGCCCCGAAAGGAAAACAATATCACAATCGTTATACATTTTTTCCACCTTTGATCGTTTCTAAAATGGTCTTTAATTTCAATGAATTTTTCTCCATGTTATGATTACTATCACAAATTCTTTGCGCATTATTCACAACTTCTATTTGTAATTTTTTTTCTAATATTCGATTCAATTTATCACTCAATGTATAGAGATCGGTAAATACAAACGCTGCACCATTTTCTTTCAAATAGTCGATAGAAGCGGTGCCTTCTAACCCTATTGCTATAATAGGCTTATTACTTGCTAAATAATCTGCGATTTTGGTCGATAACGAGAACCTTACCCTTTTAGCCTCAATTTTATCAAAAGACTCAACATGCAATAAAAAGTCTGATTCCTCCATAATTTCATATACTTCTTCTGTGGTAAGTGCTCCTTTAAAAAACATTGATTTACCGTCAGACAAACGATTAATAATCTCTTTATCGGTTGACTGCGAATAAATATTTAATACTAATTTGTTATTGTCTTTATTCAGGATTGATAATACTTTTCCAAGTTCGATCAGCGTTTCCCATCTTTTTAAAGAAATATTTCCTATATATGAAATTACCATTGGTTCCGTGTTTTCTTTTCTATTGTCAAATGCAACCATTGCTTTTTGATAATATGGTGTAGTTATCACTTTGCCGTGTTTTCCTAAAACTTTAAAATAATATTTTTCAAATTGATCCGTTATATAGATTAATTCTTTTGATTCTTGAATGGTTTTTCTTATGCAATGTCTTATCATTCCTTTATTCACCCAATATAATGGTGATAGTGAAATACGGTCTATTGAAAAATAATCATCGCAAAAATAGGTAACTAAAGGAATATTCAACTTTTTTGATATGGTTAACGCAATGTTGTGTGAAAAGCAGAAATCCCCAGAAGCATAAAATATAATATCTGGATTTTCGTTTTTTATCCACTGCATCAATCCATCTGTTTTCCACTTTCCAATTTTCCATATCAAATTTCTTGCAATCATCATGTAAGACTTTTTCCGTCTTCCTTTTTGATATTTGGCACTTAGCTGCTCATCATCAAAGAGGGAGTTGTCTTCGTTGATTTCGTTTTTATCAATAATTTGTCCACAATTTGTCCTGTGAAATATGCTTTTCAGAACTTCCTCATCGGTTATTCTAAAATAGCTATTGCAAACATCCACATTAGGAAAAGAAGGATATAAATATAGTTGACATATTTGTTCTTTTTCAAAAGAACCGAACAAGCCCTTCAGTGTTTTCCCCATGTTTTGAAATGTACTAAAACAATTGTGACTTATCACCAACACTTTAACTTTCATTTTTTATCCTCAATCAAAGAAAGTATGCTTTCGTAAGTCTTTTCTCTATTAAATTTCTCAACAGCAAGTTTTCTGTTATTTATCCCCATCGTTTTTCTTAGTATATCAGCCTGATAAAGTGTTATTAACTTTTCCGCTATATCACTGGGATTATTATCCTCACAATTAAAGCCTATATTGAATTCTTTGACTAAACTTTTGTATTCGGGACTTTCTTGTGTATTAATAATCGGCAATCCCGCAGCTGCATAATCACCGACTTTGTTGATAATACTTCCAGCAGATCCACCTTTAATGGGATTTACAGCTACATCGCACTCACACAAAAGACCAACCATTTCCGGATAATCTAATTTTCCTGTAAATTCCACCCAAACATCCTGTTTTTGAGAATAGGATTTCAACTGCTCTTTCAAAGGGCCATCGCCCATTACAAGAAATTTAATATTTGAAATTCCCCTATTTTTCACAATCTTCAAAGCATCAATGACACCTTTAACATTATAACTATACCCCAAAGTTCCAATATAAGCAAGCCAAAATTCATTTGCTGGTTTAACCACTTTATTTTCTATTGCTGAGCGATCAAAATAGGTCAGTTCCGTTCCTAAAAATATACAATGTCCTCGAATCTTCTTGCGATTTACACTTACAGCCCTGTCCAGATAAGTTTTTGATACTGCAACGATTTCATCTGCCGCTTTATAGATATCATTCGCTTTTTGTTTCATTGGAGCAAAAATAAGTGTGCTTAACACTGGAACACAGAATGTCATCTGAAATGCTTCCGGCCACAGGTCCTGCACATCAATAATAAAACGGACATTATTCTTTTCTGCATATCTTGCTGCTTCATACGCAACATCTAAAGACGGAACTGCGCAGTATATAATATCAGGGCATTTTCGTTTGTGCAGATATTTTTTAAGATTCTTACCCATTATGAAATGGCTATAAAATCGTAAAAGCGAAACATTTTTCTTATAACTTGGTTCGTAAATATAAGTGATGTTGTTTTCATCTTTGTGATCAGTTCTTTGTTGTTTATCTCTATGTGAGAAACTGGATGTAACTATTTCAACATCTGCAACAGTTTTGAATAATTTATATAGATAATTAAAGCGATTGTTGGTATTTTCACCAATACCATCGCAAAAAATGTGCTATTATTAATACATCCTTCATTTGTTTTGCCTCACAGCTGGTACGCCGATATATGTTCCGCTTTTTTTTATATCACATACTACAACGGCACCCGCTCCAATCATACTTTCCGACTGAATATTAATATTATTAATAATGGTTGCCCCTGCTCCGACATGAGTTTTTTCTCCGATCATAACCGAGCCGCAAAGAGTGGCATTTGGTGAAATATGAATAAAGTCACCGAGATTGTTGTCGTGTTCTACAATAGCCCCTGTATTTATGATGCAATGTGCTCCAATTTTTGTTGATGTATTAATGGTTGCATTTGCCATAACAACCGTACCATCTCCAATCATTACATCAGATGCAATCACCGCCGAAGGATGTATTGCAGTATACCATGTTACATCAAATAAATGTGCAATTTTCATTCTTGTTGCGTTGTTTCCGATGCCTATCACAAATTTTGCATTGCCTTTATATTTTTCAACGTCACACACTTTACCAATGACTTTAAAATTCAATAATTCTGAAGCATCCTTATCATCCAAATATCCAAGAACATTGTCACCGCATTTTGTTATAATATCTGCTATTACCTTCGCATGACCGCCTGCGCCAATAATGATTACATCACACATATGTATCTTCCTTTGTTACAGGAACAGGCGTGCCTCGAAATAGTTGCATTGAAGCCTCGCCTTGTTGGTTAATTCCTTCTTTTCTCGCAAACGCTTTCCATGCTGTTAATAAAATAACTTTTATATCACCAAAAAACGAGATACTCTCTACATACTGTACATCTAAATTAAATTTATCTTCCCAACTGATTGCATTACGACCACTCACCTGTGCAAGGCCGGACAAGCCGGGTTTTACCTCATGGCGACGCTTTTGATGTGCATTGTATAAAGGCAGATATTCAACAAGCAATGGCCTTGGCCCAACAACACTCATTTCTCCTTTTAAAATATTAAATGCCTCAGGCAACTCATCGAGACTGGTGCTGCGTAAAAATTTTCCGAATTCAGTTAATCTCATTTCATCCGACAAGAAAGTTCCGTTTTCATCTTTTTTGTCGGTCATTGTTCTGAATTTGTATATTTTAAATATTTTCCCGTCTTTTCCTGGTCGGTCTTGTTCGAATAAGATCGGGGCACCAAGGTTTACGCGAACCAGGACTGCGACAATTATGTAAAGCCAAGAAAACACGATAATTCCAAGCAGCGCACATACAATGTCAAGTGGCCGTTTGAAAAACTTTCTATACATTAAAATAACCCCTTTATCATATCGATTACTCTATGAATCTCTTCATCCGTCATCTTTATGTCACTCGGCAAACATAGACCACGCGCAAAGACATCTTCCGAAACAGCATTCCCTTCAGCAGAGATAAATTCATAGCCTTTATACAGTGGTTGCAAATGCATCGGAAACCAAATCGGACGACATTCGATGTTTTCTTCGGCCAAAGTTCTTATCACCTGTAACGGTGTTATTTTGCAGCTTTCCTCCAATAGCAAACAGGACAGCCAATAATTAGGCTCGCTGTTTGCAAGATGTGGATTCATCGAAAATGGAAGATTTTCCAATTCACTTTCGTATGTTTCATATATCTTTTTTTTCGATGCAATATGTTCCTTTAAATGAATCATTTGTCCGCGCCCGATTCCTGCTACTATGTTACTCATGCGGTAGTTATAACCGATTTCACTATGTAAATAATGTAGGGCAGGATCTCGTGCTTGTGTCGCCCAAAAGCGAGCCTTCGAAATCGCAGCTTCATCGTTTGACAAAAGCATGCCGCCGCCGGAAGACGTAATAATTTTATTCCCGTTAAAAGAAACCACGGATAATTGACCAAATGTCCCAGTCTGTATGCCATCATATGTAGCGCCAAGACTTTCCGCAGCATCTTCGATTAAAGGCGTATTGTGTGCATCGCAAATGGCTTTGATTTCATCAATCCTTGCAGGAGTTCCATACAAATGGGCAACAATCACAGCTTTTGGATTGGGGTATTTTTCAAACGCTTTTTCAAGCGCTTTCGGATCCATATTCCATGTGTCAGGTTCGCTGTCAATAAAAATCTGTCTTCCTTGTTCATAAGCAACCGGATTAACGGTTGCCGCAAAGGTCAAGTCGGAACAAAAAACGATATCGCTCTGCTCAACACCGACCCATTTTAATGCCAAGTGTATTGCTGCCGTTCCAGATGTTAAAGCTGCCGCGTGTTTTACACCAATATAAGATGCAAGATCTTTTTCAAACTCATCAACATTTTTTCCAAGTGGGGCTATCCAATTTGTATCGAACGCCTCTTTGATGAATAACATTTCTTCCTCATGCATTGTGGGGGAAGAAAGATAAATGCGTTTTTTTTCTACACTCATTTGATTAACCTCTTTACTTTGATTTTCTTGCAAATGGCTTCCAGATGATGCGATAGTTAGGTCGCAATTTTACTCAATTGTCCATGCACCTTTGTCTATTCAACATTTTGTGAGGTTAACTCATTGGCGAATGACGTCTTTGTCTTTATTGTCCAAGCATTTTCAACCTTATTCCTGTTTCGCTGAATTTCACCTTGTTTTTCACGATCTAATGATGATTCCCGCAATTTCATAAAAAGGCAGATCAGTCGTCTTTTTATAGAGCAGAAAGCCATCGGTATTCTGTTCATATAATGGCATGCTTTTAGTATTTTAATGGATTTTCATCATCATATTTATATAATTATCACAAAATTTATCCATAATTACAATTTTTATATGGATATCTTGTAAATATTATATATTTATAAACTATGAACAGCATTTATTTAGATTATAGCATGTAATTTATACATTGTCAATGAAAATTCATATATTGCATCAACATATATTGTGCAATCGTCAATAATATCTTTCATTTTTCTCAAAAAACAGAATGCCTATAATTTAATTATATTTCGTGAAAAGTATCTCGCACTATATGATCCGGACTCTCAGGCACATACGAAGAATGCGCCCCCCTTTTCAATGAGAACGGCACCGGTTTTCTGTTGTTGCGATCAACACTATATCTTGCAAAGATTCTTATTGCCCTGGACAATTTTGTGTTGCCTTATTGGAATTACAAATAACAAGGCGCTGTCACTTATCAGACAGCGCCAGTTTCTGTTTTTTTGGTCCGGTCAATCGTACATTCAATTTGGTGGGAAAGCACTTTTAAATATACCGTTAGGTTAATCTTGTTTTTGTGATCGGTTGGATACACTTCGATTCTATCAATCAACTCATCGATCAGCTCGTTTGAGAACCCATCTTGGAATTCGAATTCCTGAGCAATCCGATTCTTTAAATGCTCGACTGTCTCCATTAAATTGTCCGTTAACTGTCTTTGTTCCTCAAACAGTTGCATTTTTTGTTTGACTACCACCGCTTGATCATTCAATTCATTGTTTCTTTCAAAAAATTCATCATCGGAAACCTTCCCATCGATGTTAAGAGAAAGCAAACGGTCTTTTTTCTTTTTGATTGTCAAAAGTTCTTCGTTGATTGTGCTGCATTGTAAATCGAACTTCTGCAAATTGCCATTCGTTTCTGAATAGCAATGTATTAAATAACCGATTAGTTCGTCCTTTCTATCAATAAAATCGCAAAGGATGTTTTTTATCATTACATCAAGTTCTTTTGTATAAATAGCAGGAGAGGTACAGCCCGCTTTTCCTTTTTCGATATAATGCTTGCAGTTCCAAACTTCTCTATCCCCTGATTTATATTTATAAAGACTTCGATGATAAGTAACATTGTGTTTGGTACAAATAATTTTCCCGCTGTAAGAATATTTATTATGATAAGAGGAACGGTCATCGCTCATCATTTTACTGCTTCGGTTATTAAAAATGCAATTCGCCTTTTCCCAAAGTGTCTCCTCAATAATTGGCGGAACATCATCTGTATCTTTATATACAATCCATTTCGATGGTTCGATGTGCTTGATTGTTTTCTTGCGATAGTCCATTTTATGTGACTTTTCCCCACAATAATATCCCTTGTATTTTGGATTTGTGATAATTCGTTTGAGGGTTGATGTCGTGAATATTCTGCCGTTGGAATTTAAATATCCTTTTTCTTTTAAAGAAGCTCCGATTTTCCGAAATCCCAGCCTTTCATTCGCATACAAGTCAAAAATGATGCGAACCATTTCCGCTTCTTTTTCATTGATAACAAGTTTTCCGTTGCTTTTATTATATCCCCAAATCGAGTTATTTCCCAGCACAACACCTTTTTCAATACTACGTTTGAATCCGAACTTTACACGCTCTGAAATTTTTCTTACTTCGTCCTGTGCAATGCTCGAAAGGATGGTAAGTCGCAGTTCGGAATCACGGTCAAGTGTATTGATTCCATCCGATTCAAACAGTACACCGACACTGTTTTCGAGTAGCGTTTGCGTATAGCCAATACTATCAAGCGTGTTACGAGAGAAGCGCGATATTTCTTTTGTAAGGATAAAATCGAATTTATGTGACTTGGAGTCGGCAATCATCTGTAAAAAGTTTTCTCTTTTCAAGACGCTTGTCCCCGATATTCCTTCGTCTATATATCCCTCAACATACTCCCAATTCGGATTTGAGTGGATAAGATCGGTATAGTATTTGATTTGAGCATGAAGTGAATGTATTTGTTCTTTTTCATTTGTGGATACTCGCGCATAAAATGTGACACGAAGTGGAAGGTCATGTATTGTTTTCCCTTTTGCAAATTCTTTGCGAATATCATACAAATCCATGATTTTAATCTTCCTTTCGCATGTTTATGCTGATTTTTTAATAATCTGTGCCATTGCTTGCTTGTACATTTCGTTGGTGATCACACCTTTGATGTAGAGAGATTTATTTATGCTCAGCAGTATCGCCGTGTTTAGTTTCAAGTTGCTTTCTTTACTTTCCACAAACATGTCCCTCCTTTCTGTTCTGTTCATGTATATGTGGTTTAACTTGAAAAAATACTGATCATTTTCAGAACTTCGAAGAGGATATTCAAACT
>Ga0183099_1000187_pt1 | contig 54435 bp, 69 predicted proteins | sample Biomet1_FD_127788 | JGI IMG/M metagenome (GOLD analysis project Ga0183099, IMG submission 127788) | Microbial communities from bioreactor (seeded with anoxic lake sediment) at LBNL, California, USA - Biofuel metagenome 1 | ecosystem: Engineered > Bioreactor > Anaerobic > Unclassified ... | reverse complement strand
AAATGCTACGGATTGGCAAGATGAAATTACAATTGGCGCGGAGCAAACGATTGAACTGATTCAGATAATAAGCAAAGAATTAGCAAAAATAAACATATATAAAACGGGCGATACGCTTGCGAGATACAGCTTACAAGTACCACTATCTTCAAAAGGTAGTAGTACTTTTCTGGCGATTTAGGTAAAACAGGATGGACTAAATTACCGAACGGACTAATTATACAATGGGGGCGGAATGGTTCAGGGTACAAATACATTTCCTATCCCATTCCGCATGAAGCCTTTCGATTAGTATCAGCAAATCGACCAGCTTGGTCATCAGTATCAGGGAGTACGCTTTACAGTATGTCAAATACAGGTTTCTATGCGTCTGATTTAGGTGTTGGAGATAGTTGGAAAGTTGAATCTGATTATATAGTGGTTGGATATTAACCTATAAATTCAAAAGGGATATGGACAAAATGAGAAATCATTTTATCCATATCCCTTTTTCTATACATTTCGAGGTAGCCAGAGGGAAATTTTAATATTTTATACATGGCAATAAATCTATATTTCTGCTTCTAGTTTCTTCACCTGCTCTAACAACTCTCGATGCATCAAATACAAAGCCTCCTCCCATGGTGTTCCATGCATTATCATAAAAATACTCTGAGGTTGATCCACTATTATAAAATGCTCCAGAAGTAGAAACCAACCTACGATCAAATGAAATATTTAATGAACCGACAATATTTTGAATTTGATCTAGTTGTGAACTATTGAAAATACGATCTGTATCTATGCCACGGCCATGATCCCAGCCTCTAATAAATTCACCTCTTAAATCCGGCACGGTTGCTCCAACGATTTTTGCAAGTGCTGGATAGGAACTCGTTGACTGACCATCACATTCTAGATAGCCTCTTGGCGGTGAAGACGCCGCAAACCATACAATTGTCCCGACAGGAATACTGTTACTACCTTTTGAAGATAGTGGTACTTGTAAGCTGTATCTCGCAAGCGTATCGCCCGTTTTATATATGTTTATTTTTGCAATTCTTTGCTTATTATCTGAATCAGTTCCAATCGTTTGCTCCGCGCCAATTGTAATTTCATCTTGCCAATCCGTAGCATTTGCAACACTAGTAAGTGTTTGTCTTGCATGAGCTCCACTACTATCCAACTCATCATAAGATAACAATTGCAAGGTATTTGCATCAATCTGCGCATATTGCTGTGCCTGCAAACCGACACGGCTGGCTTGAATCATGGAAAATTGTCCAGAGGTTATGGTAAAAATACTATAAGATAGCATGGTCACAACAATCATTGCAAGAATGGTTTGAATTAATATATAGCCTTTACGTTTTTTCTTAAAAAAAATCATCTATTACCCTCCCTTTAAAAGAGAGGCAGCCTTCCTTGAAGGCTGCCTGCTTTATATTTAAAAATTAATACTTATCGTTTTGCCTGAGCCAACCGATGAAATTGTCCCTGTTTTATCTGCATTCACAGTGTACGTATAAGCTTGGTTCCAAATATCCGTCACTTGACCTGCTGCCCATCTTGTATTGGAGGTTGGCAAAAACGCATCATGCTGCAAACCATCAATCGAATCTGATGAGGATATAGACGGACTATTCAGCAGGATGTTTAATGATGCTGGCGGTTGTCCATCAATTCGAAGACCTTCATATTGAATAACCGCATTTTGAATTTGGCCAAGTTCTAATTTTGTAGATGCCACTTTTGAAGAATCACGCATTACAAAAATGGCACCAAGAACGATACTTGCAATGATCAGTATAACAATGCACCAACCTGTTGCATCTAACTGCAAACCAATACCTTTAACTTTCATTCTGTTTTTCGTAATGAACGGGGACGGGGGAAAACAATTTACTACACCTTCCATTTTTATCTCTCCTTTTTTTGTCCATAATGGACATCTTTTTCTATATTTTTAGGGTATCATCGTTAATCATTTTTAAAATCTCGTTTTTTTTCATTTTCCGAAAAAGCCAATATCGTTATTTGCAATTCCATTTTCTGCAGAAGATCCACTATCTGTTCCATCGGGTCCTAGACTATAGACAACAAACTTACTATCCGTTTTTTTGTATTGATAGGAGTTTCCCCACGGATCAGTTGGCAGCGTTGTAATCCAAGGGCCATACTGTCCATTCGTTTGTTTTAGTGTGGCAAGCGAGTCTGGATAAGATCCAATTTCCATTTTGTATTCACTTATATAGCCACCAAGTAATGTAGTATCACTTTGAGCTCGTGAGACTCTTCCACCATTGAGGATGCTTGGTCCTTTTATACAGACAGTAGAAGTTAAAATTAATATAACAAGGATTCCTGCCACAGCATCCAAAGAAAGCGCCATTCCCTTTTTACGAAGCACGCTACGCACCACCCGACATATTTAAGTTTTGTAGCATTGTCATTACTGGATACTCGATGGATGCAAAAATAAGCACCAGGGACAAATACCCGGGAATTGTCACAGAAACGCCCACTTTTTCGCCTAAAAGTTTTGATGCAATCAACATTTCTTTCCGATAATTCTCTGATTCATTAAGCATAATAGTTCCAACGTTACTTGTTGTGATACCTACTTTTAGCATGATATAAAACGCTGGATCAATGACATGATATATGTCTGCTTTTTTTATTGCATCCGCAATAGATATTCCGGATTTTTCAATATCACTTGCTGCTCTTTTTAATGTATTCTTAACAATAATACTTTCAGAGGACATCGCTGCATACTGCAAAGATCGGGTCACTCCTAACCCCGCCTGAATACACAGCCCAAAAATTTTAGAGAACCCATATTGCAATTGATTATAGGTAATTGTTTTAAAAAAAGGGATTTTAAGCTTTAAAAGATCAATACGTTCGGGATATTCTCTTTGAAAATATCGATAAATTACTCCGCTGAAAACTGCCAGAAGCAAAAACAACCACCAAAGAGACTGTGCCGCATCCCCTATTCCTAAAACAAGTTTTGTCACAAGTGGCAACTCTATATGCGCATCTGCTAAAAGATCACCCATCTTAGGGATAACCAAAAATATACAAATGACGAACAAGAGAAACATTCCCACGAGGAAGGCTTTGGGAACCCACAAGGCAGCAGAAACTTCTCTTTTTACATCTATTTCCTGCTCAAGGAAAAAAACCACTTCGTCTAAAATTCGATTTGTTTGACCTGAAGATTGCCCCACTTCCATCATTTCTATAATATAAGAAGGGAAAAAACTTGGGTGTTTACTCAATGCCTTCGGAAAAGTCACCCCATTTTTCAAGTCACGAATCAGCACATCCATGATTTTCTTTAAAGCGGGTTTCTTTACTTCTTCAGCAAACAATGGCACACTTTCGTTAATCGAAACGTTTGCCGAATTATAACGTTTTATAACCTTAAAGAAATTGTGCAAATCCGCTAGGGTAAGTTTGTTTTTTGAAAACATTTCAATCAATCATCCTTTCCAATTACATGAACGATTTCTTTAAATTCCACACGGCCACTAGCTACCATTTCAATTCCTTTTTCCCACATAGATTTAAAGTTGTGCGATTTTAATACAGTCTCAATATTTTTAAAGCTAGTTTGACCTAAAAGCGCATCTCTTAAATCATTGGAAAAAACAACGTATTCATCCACAGCCATACGACCTTCAAATCCGTGTTGACAATGCTTACAGGTTTTTCTTTTTTCAAGCGAACCGCGTTCCATTAATTTCACAGCTGGCGCTGTTAAAATTTTAAGTTCATTATCGGTAAGAATTGATTTTTCCATTTCGGTAAGCTTATGCTCTTCTGAGCAATAAGGACACAAAATTCCAATCAACCGTTGCGAAATAATCATGCGCAATTCGGAGAGCAAGGATGTTTTTGAGACATCCAAATCCAAAAGACGGGTAATGGTTTTTATACAGTTGGAGGCATGCACGGTAGAAAATACTCGATGGCCTGTTGTACTCGCTTCTATGGCAACAAGTGCATCACTTGCATCTCGAATTTCATTATAAAGAAACATATCTGGATCGGAGCGCAGTCCCACTTTAAGAATTTTAGCTGCTGATAAGGTTAATTTTTCTTGCTCGGCATGACGAACCTGCACCTGCGTGAATCTTTCTTCATGTATTTCAATCGGATCATCAATGGTCATAATATTCAAGGGTTCATTGGCAAAATCCAATACATCATACATTTGAGCATATAAACTGGTGGTTTTCCCTGCCCCTGTTGGCCCAGAATTTAAAAACAATCCTGTTGCAAATTTATATAAAACTTTGCGTATTTCACGCAAATCATTTTCTGGATACCCGATTTGATCCAACTTAACAATTTTGTGATTTTGTGGCAACAAGCGTAAATTAACCTTTTGTATGCCTTCTTTATTCCCTGTAGGAACAGTTGCCAAACGAATGAAAATTGGTGTATCACCATGATACACAAGCCACGATCCGGATCCCGGCATAGTAACCATTCCGACATCTGCCGTTCTTGATGTATCCATTCCCTTAATGATGTTAACGAGATTGATACTTTCTTCTGCTTTAAATGCATATTCATCTGTAACATCTACCAAATGCCCATTAATTCGAAAATATACATATATACCATTTGAAAATGGTAATAAATGAATATCTGACGCCCTACCATGTGCTGCATCTTGCATCATTTCTTTGATTCTTCGTTTCAGGGGACCATCATCCAGACCAGAGTCAGAACGATCAACATCTGCACTTTTGTAATACCCCTGCACTTGATAGTATTGTGATAACGCCATTTTGACATTATCTGATTCGCCTAATAAAATCTTTGTTTGGGCGTTAAGTTGTTCTTGTATTTCTTTCGTGTTTATTATTGCGTTTTCTGAGTCTGTCACAAGAACTATTTTTTCACCGTCCATACATACAGGAATTAAATGATATTTTGCTGCAAGATCTTTAGGGATTTTCTCTAATATTTCTTTTGCGATTTTCATATCACAAAGATCATCTCGAAAATATAAACCCTGACGATCAAGTTGGTTTATGATGTGATCTTCTATTTCAATTTCATGTTCTTGGATAGGCATTTATTCACCCACTTTCCTTAAGATATCCTTGGGATTAATATCAGCTGTCACAATATATGGCGTTATCATAATATACACTTCTGCGTATGTCTTTGAAACACTATGATAACTAAAGAGTTTTCCAAGAATCGGCAGATTCATAAGCCCCGGAATACCTGATAAATTATCCAGTTCATTGACACTCATTAAACCACCAATAACAAAGGATTGTCCCGAATGCAAATGTGCGGATGTTACGGCAGATCTTGACGAAATCTGTGGAGCCGTTGTTTGGCCGCTTGTTACCCATTTTGATATATTGGAAACTTCTGCATTGATTTTCACTGAGACTTCACTTGTTTCCTGATTGATTACAGGTGTAACTTTCAAAGTTGTACCAACATCTTTGTAGTCGACCGTCACTTGCGTAGAGGAGGAAGTTGATGTTGTGGTAAGAACAGGGACTTTATCGCCAAAAGTCACGGTTCCTTCTTCTCCATTGAGCATCATAATCATAGGCCGTGCCACGACTTTACCTTTTGAGAGTTCTTTACTCGCAGATGAAGTTGCCGAAAAGGTAAGCTTTTCCCATACATTTCCGGGAAGATTGCTTGACGTCGAATCGTCCGTCCCGGTATGAGAAAACGTCGGTAAAGTATACTGCATACCAAGATTGAGACTGTTTCCATGATTCACTTCAATTAGTTGTGCCACCAGCAGACATTGACTTACTGGTTTATCTATACTGGAGATTCGTTTTGCTGCTTCCTCTAATTGATAAGGCGTACCGGTTACCGATATCGTGCCACTTTCCATATTTGCATATATATTTTTTTCATCAATCCCAAGTGATTTTAGCTCTTCTTTGACCTTTGTTTTATCAGCGTACATAATCGTAAAAATCCGTGATTGCTTCATAATATCTGATGTGGAAATTACGATTGCATTGTTATCATCATCGAGCATCCAATTAAAATTAAAGGCACGACTCAAATAATCTAAAGCCTGTGTGCAAGACACGTTGTGCAGCGAGGTATATACTTGCCCTTGCAATTGGCCATTAACCACAACCCCTTTATTCGCTATTTTTGCAACAGCATACAACGTTTGCGCAATTGGTGTCCCTTGCCAGTCAAAATCATAGGTCGCCATAACATTGGGAATTTCTAATGTTGCAGATTTTTGTGTTGGCAGTGCACTTGCAACTTGTGTATTCTGCTCCTTTTTTTCAGGTAGAATGGTGTTTGTCGGTTTTTCTTCTTGTGCTGTCGAATTTGCAGATTGAGCTACATCGCCCAATTTAACCGAAGGAGCTCCAATCTGGGCATGATAGTCATCTACTATTTTTTGTATACGTTGCGCAAATGAATTCGGATCTTCCTGGCTTGCACTTTCTGAGGTAACCCCTACAACTTTTTGACTAGCAGCATATACATGTTGAGGCGTAGTCACTGTTCCATTCAACAGAAGCAAGCCTAGAGCACTCAAGGCTATTTTTCTTTTTAAATTGCGAATCAAATAAAACAACTCCTTTATTTATATGAGATGGCATGTCCATCATCAAATTGAATTCCATCGCCCCCAATATAGGCAATGCGACCGTCTTGATACGTATCTCCTGTTGATACAATTTTCCCATCACTCATAATAGCCATGTTATTTCCATTCGCTCCGGTAAATACACCTTTTACACTAGACTGCCCTGTTTGCGGAGATTGTGTCACCGCCATGGCTGGTGATGCTCCATTATTCCCCGGAATTGCTGGTAATGGTATACTTCCTACATTTGGTGCTGGATAACCTGATGGAATTTGAGGTAATCCGTTATTTCCTGAATTTATTGAAACCGCTGCATTGTTTACAGACGAGGAAATTGTTCCGCTTGTTTTTGAACGAAGCTCCGTTAAATCAATAAAAGGATTTTGGGATACATTCCCTGCCATACTTACTGTTTGAGTTGTTCCTTCTGCTTTTTTTGTAGAAGCGGGCTTTTTTTCACTCGCATCATTTTGTTGCACATTTGCTGGAGCATCCATCTTGATTGGTGCAGGGTTTATAAACTCCCTATAGATGTAAAACAACATCCCTAAACAAATGAGAAGGCCAACTGTGTTAAAAATATACCGCGCTTTCTTGTTATTTTTTAAATCTATATTCATTGTTGCAGCTCCTCCTCTATTTGATATAAACCTTATACTGCATAGATGTTTTAATTTTCCCTTTTGATTGCTCCATCTTTAAACCTTGAATACTTATCAAGGCATCTTTTGCATGAAAATTTTCAAGAAAGTGCATGGTTATTTCATAAGATCCTGTAAAATCCAGTTCAAAAGAACGAGAGGATTCCTCTTTTTTTGTTGAAGGCATTGCTCTAAACCCTACTAATTCTAATTGATTTGCTTGCAACGCGAATAAAAGATTGGTTTGTACACTATCCACTTGTGAAGCCTTCACGGGTCGATATTCCGCATTATTTAAAACACTTGTTTTTTCTGTCCATTCTTTCAAAAAATTTTGCATAGATTCAATTTCTTGTTGTGTTTCCATGGCTTCATTATATGAAAGAATAAGTTTACTCCCACCAAAGAACGTAAGAATAAAGAGGATCACCAGTACAACGATATACATGAACATATCTTTTTCTTTCCAAAAACTTGGAAGGTTTTTCAGGATAAGTTTGAGTCGATTCACTTTATTTTCCCCTTTCCAAGGGTAAGATCTGCAATCTTAAAACCAGATGGATCTGTATCCATTTTATTCATTGTTACATGGGAAAACATTTCATCAGCAGACAATGTTGAAGCAAAATTTTGTAATACCAACGGATCACTGGCAACCGCTGTTAAATGGACCCATTTTTCAGCGGAGTCTTGCGTCGAAGTACCATTATTGCCTACGCTAATAGAACTAAACCCGCAGGCATCCGGCCGATTGCTTAAAAGTTCTTTAAAAGCTTCCACTGGGTATTCGTGCTCTTTTTTTGCCGCTGCCAAAAGTTTAATTTCCTCATCTACGTCCTTTGTATTTTTCTGTGCTGCATCATAATCGCTTTGTAATTGAGGGCTAATGGCAATCGTACTGAAATATATAATTCCAGCAGTCTCTACAACAGCCACAATTGCCAATAAAACAATGAGAAGACGACTATATTTTTTTGTCATATGCTTCCATTGACGAAATTTTGCATTTAGCTGTGTTTGTTCGGGTAAAACATTCGCTGCATATATGTTTAAATAGGACGGCATAAATTCATTTTCGATTTCAATGTTTTGCAATAGTGTTCCGACAGGAATAAACCATTCTTGCTGATGATTTTCAGCAAGATCGATGTCTACACATGCTGGTAAACGCTCCGGTTCTGCCAACCTATCTTGAAAAACTTCTAGTGAAAGAAGCGAATCTGGTTCATCAACAAGCACAGTAAATGGCACGTTCGTATTAATGGAGGTAAATATCTGCTCAGCGGTAAAATCATTCAATGAAAATGTTGCTTTAAAGACTTGATTAACATCTTCTATCTTTTCAAGATTTTTCTTGGCTAAATCCGGAACATTGAAACTAAAGATGCCCGCAATTGGTGAATAAGATACGATAGATGCATCATCGTCAAAAATCTGAAGCAGATTATATTCTTTTTCCCATTTTCCGGCGCTTCTCAAATAGGCCATACTAGCAGGTTCGATAGAAGTTAATGATATATTTTCCATCTGAGCAGCGTCCGTTAATGCATTAACAATTTCTCTGTTAATTGCATAAAAAGTCTTCTTTTTTTGACCTCCGGGAGATGAGATTATAGGGAAAGAATAATATACTTCGTCATCCTTCTTTCCTGTCTTACTCTGTACAAATTTCATATACTCTTCTTCCGACAGGAAATCCCCACAGTTTATACTTCTAAATAGAGTATCCGGTAATACGATATATACCTCTTCATATTGTGTGGGCACAATTCGTTTTAACTCTTGAAATAAAGGAGCCATGCCATCAGATTCATCTTGGAAAAGATCTTCACCAGAATTTATTGACTTGGAAATTTTAGAATTCAGATCGTTATAATATGGTTGAATTTCTGTTGCATGTGTCACATATAACGTATGATCTTTTTTAAATCGTGCCTTCACAATTTGTGTTTTATCTGGTTGTAGATATAAACTAATCAACAGCGCTCACTCCTTTATTTCACCAACCAAGAATCAAGCTTCGCGGATTTTAAAGCTGCTAATACAACATTTACAGCATTTTTTGCGGAAAAATTTTCAGGCTGCACTCTGCGACGTGTTTTTACAAGATCTCGCACAGCAGATGAATCTATATATGTTGTTTTAGAAAAATCAACTATTACTTTGGTGCATCCCTGTTGATACGCTGACATTAATTCAGATTGTACTTCAACAGTCCGACAAAGATCATACCGGCCTTCCACGTTGATAATTGCTGTTGACCCTTCGATTAATACATATTTCATTTTAAATCCCCTCGTTAACAATTAATTTTGCAAGAATAAATTAAAGCGTTCCTGCTTAGTCGCTACAAAAGCTAACATTAAATTTTAAAATTATGTCCATAATGGACATAATTAAGATACGGGTTTTTACGATTTAAGTTCCTATCGATTTTATTTGAATTAATATAGCTGATACATCATCATGTTTTGCATTCTCTATTTCTTTAATGTCCGTATCTTGTAATAACAATTCACTAAAACCATCCGATGAAAAGACAACTTCTACAACATCTTCCAAAGAAATTGTCTTTTCTTCAAAGTCGATTTCTGGCTCATATCCTATTGCAGGGTTTTCCATGGATATCTTCTCCATGGTGGCCTTTCCCTTATACTTGAGATAAAAGCTTGGCATAGCCGCAGAGCAATAATGCAACGTTTTTGCTTTAAAATCAAAATGAAAAACCACCGCTGCCGTTGGAATCGTATCATCTCCATGTAGTGCAAATAAATCTTCATTCACATTCTTCAAGATGTTGCCCAATGATGCGATCATTCCAAGCTGAAAATACTTACAGCCTCTTTTTAATAATGCGCGAATTTCTCCAACTTGCAGAAATGAGACAATATCATGTCCTGTACAATCGAAGATAAGACCGAAAAGCCCGTCTTTATCCTCCCCATACCAATAATCAATTCCATCACCAGATAGTTCTCCAAAAGGGCTGTAAATGGTATCCACCTTAAAGTACGTAGTATCAAGCTTTTCTGGCAAAAATTCATTTTGTTTCAATTTTGCACGAGTGATTTCATCCGAATGTTGCGCCATCATAACTTGTCGATCAAAAAAAGTTCGTAGCTGCATAGATAGCAAATTTTTATCAACTTCTTTTGGAAAATAATAGTCAGCTTTTGCATTTTGCAATAAAGAGGTTACGCCAACTACATAGATAGTAGATAATTGCCCTTTTTCCATGCCTTTTATAATAGAGGAAAAGGACATTCCGCTTAAATCCGGTAAGTCATGTTCTACGATAATTAGCGAAGGAAGATAATCATTAAACTTAACAAAACCTTGCAGTCCTGTTACTGCCGTAACAATTTGAATTGCATTGTACTCTCTTAAGGCATCTTGAATCCAGCCGGATACTTGGGCAGGTTCTCTCATCACAACGAGGATTGTATTTTGTATGTTCTTCACAGAATCACCCCATTTTTTTCAATGTAAAATCTTGGGACTAAATCGCTTATTTTAGTAGTGAATTTTTTCGAGTCATAGGGAGCCCTGGCACAAAGTGTAATTTGTTGTCCATCCTCGGCCATGTACAAGTAATCACAAGCTGCAAGCATATACCAAAAGCCTCGACTTCTATCTGTGTCTCCCGTATAATCTCCCCATTCCATTTTCGAGATCTCTGGGTTATTTGAAAGTGACTCCAAACGTTCCCTATACCGAATTACATCAAATAAAACGGTTGCAGAACGTACCGTTACGGTTACATCACTTTCGGTAACTTGTAGTTTTATTTTAATTTCTGCTTCCGAAGGTCCCTTTATTGCATAGCGCGCAGCATTACATACTGCTTCATTTACAGCAAGTACGAAATGATATTCATCATCCTGTAATGCATTGCAGAGTTTCTCTTGCAATACGGGTAAAATTTCTTGATATGCTTCATATCCAATAAATTCATACCGAAAAATATTCATACATTATCCTTTCCTACCAATGAAATTCTGTAAATACTGGAATTACTTTGGCTTGTATATTATTAAGTGGTACTGTTCCTGTGTAACGCCCATCGAAACTGCGAGGATGATCTGCTACAGGTAAAAATTCATTTTCTGGAACTTCATGTTCTCCTCGGATAACTGGCATAGGTAAATTCGCTCGATCTGTAAGGTATACTTGGCCCCTATATACTCCATTGGCATAAAACTGTAAGTTATCTTGATTGATGGAATATTTTTCACCTGGCATTGCGCCTATTTTTTTCAGTAGAAGTTCATCTTTATTTAACCAATGTCTTGATAACGCAAAATTTTCAACCGAAGGAGTGCATTCATATACAACATAATCTCCATCTTTATATTGGTGAGATGCTGGTAATTTTAGATAAAACCCACGAGGCAAACTTGCTGTCGAATTGAAATAAAACAAGTTGAATGAATTTTTCATAGAAAATGGGCCATACACCAAAAACAGCAATGAGCATAAGAATATAACTGCCACTTTGCATCGTTTCTTTTTATCGTTTTTATACAAAACAGACGAACACCCCCTATCTTTTCACCCTAAATATAGTGTAAAAGAAAAAATGCTTTTCAAAATCTCGTTTTTTTTACGTAAAAAAAAACCATCTAAAATAAGATGGTTTCTCCAGGATGTCCATAATGGACATCTTTACCCTATATAATTTTTGACACTATATGTGAAATGTTTTAAATATCGACTAGCCGTTGGAATAGATATATGACATCTTGTAGCAATTTCAGATGTATTTTCAATCGGATTCTCTATTTTCATGGCAATAATATGGTTTTCGACACTTTCATTTTTCTTAGCTGTATAATCATTAAGAATCATTAACAGCTGTCTATATTTGTCTCTTAAAATAATTAAGCTTTCTAGCCATCGAAGATTTACAAATTCAGCACTTTGATTCTTATTGATGTGTTCCTCGAAGAATTCTACGCGCATATCAATAACATGTATCATATTGATGATTTTAGTTTTTGAAAAAACGTCTTTCTCCGTCAGTGTATAAAACATAAAATTTTTAATTTCATGCAGTATGTTCTTATTCCATACGTCTAGCCGAGAAACTGATATGTTTAAACGAAAAGCAATGTTAACCATTGTTTCATTTTTTTTATATTTTAATTCTACAAACATCTTTTTTTCAGGAGATAACTCTTTTAATACTGTATCTACAATAATTCGATTTATTTCTAGCTTTTGTAAACGCAAGTAAAATTTTTTAGCGTTTTTTGTAGATATGTTTTGTTTGCAAAACTCTATTAATTCAGCTCTCTCTGCTGCTTCTTTTTTGGTATCTCGGTATTTTGCTTTTAATGCTTGTTCAGCTAGATACGCACCCAACTCCGGACGATCTTTATTCATCGAAAGCCACCCTTTCTGCATTTAAGATGTCCATAATGGACATCTTTTGTTTTATATTTCTCACTTCAATACTCTGCATAGCAATATTTTTCCGCAAGGTCAGAAAATACATTATCTGACAAAAAGTGTTGCAATCCTTGAGCTGATGCACAATATTTTTTAAAATATTCATCGGAAATGACCCGAAGTGCTCCAGCATGAACAGGTAACCGCTCACCAAGCATCAAAGAATCATATGTTCCTGTGAGATAAATATCCGTAAGTTTTTCACGAATTAGTTCAGTATCGGCATCTTCCGGATCTTTTTGCAATAGCACATGATATTTTAAGCAAAATGAGTGCATAAAGATCTCTGCCTTCTTTTGGGCATCGTCAAATGGATCCACAGTATCCATTTGTTCTTCATTCTCCTGTGAGACTTGTCCTAGTGCTGCCTGTTGCACAACTGCAAGCTGTCGCTCGGCAAGACGATTATTTTGAGCTTTGACGATTTCTCGATTTTTCCGCTGATCTTCCGCAAGCATCGCCCCAGCATCTTGGTAGTTATCCCGAAGAGCTTGGATAATAAACCCAATCGGATTCGTCGTAATTTTCCGTTGAGCAAGTATACAGAGTTTTTCTTGGACCATAGAAATGCCAAAAGCAGAAACAAGCTCTACTGCTTTTTCTTCCGTTGCCCCTATTGCTTTTAGCAAATCAACAACAACAACAAAATCTTTTTGCTGATCATTCTGTGATTCTTCCACCCCTATGTTGTTGTTGTTACTCTTTGTAGTAGTCTTTGTAGTAGTATTTGTTATAGTCTCTGTATTTGTATCCCCATTTGACGTGATAGGGGTCCCTTTTTTTCGGGATAGGTATCCCTTTTTTTCGGGGGAGGTATCACGTTTTTTCGGGAGACCTATCCCGTTTTTTCGTGACCCCTCCCCCGAAATTTCGTGATAGGGGTCCCTTTTTTTCGGGACAGGGGTAACAGGAGCACACGCTACTTCTTCTGTGCTATATTTTATCAGCCCATCATAGTTCAAATTGATATGTAAAACATTATTAATCAGCATACCATTAACGTTCAGCATGCGAAAAACACGTTGAATGATACCTAACTTTTCAAGACGTGCAAAAGCATCTGTTACTTGTCGTTTTGATAGACCAAATTGATCTGCATAGCTATCATAATTGCGCTGCAATAAATCTGCTTTGAATTTTTTGCGATACCCAATTACTTTTCCGGTTTCTTCATCACGCACGGGAGTAGGCCGATACCAGTATACGATATCAGCCAAAATATTAATTGCGACTAAATCTGCTTTCCCATTTTCTTTTACAATCGTTTTAAACCAAAGAGAATGGATCACATTCCCGTTAAAATCTACATTCATTAATTTATCGCAAGTTTCATTTCCTGTTCCAACCATACGTACTCCCACGCTTTCTTAGTTATAATTTATCCCCATAATACCAATGGGTTTGTATATTGATAGCCATCTGGCGTATCAACAATATATTCAAGGTGTAAATGCGGCCCTGTAGACTTCCCTGTGCTTCCTACAGCGGCTATAAGCTGACCAGCTACCACATTATCCCCCACCGCCACGTAAAGCGCTGAGCAGTGTCCATATCTTGTATAAGCATCAATTGCTGGATGATATAACAACACACAGTTCCCATAACCGTCATCATTATTTCCTGCGGATATAACAACCCCATCAAACAGGGCAGGAATTCCTGCCCCATAATCATAGCCTAAGTCTACACCTGCATGGAATTTCCATTCTCCAGTCACCGGATCGCTTCGCCATCCAAATGGTGATGTCACCGGAAGATCTGCTGCACTGCAGCTATTTGACAGGCAAAAAAAGACGCATATCATAATTAATAATTTTTGCATTTCCGCTCCAGCTCCGATGTACGTTTCGAGCTACGTAAATATTTCAGCAAAGTATCATGTTTTTGAACTAAAGGATTATCTCTAAGCTTTAAATAATCTGCCTTTGCAGCAATAATTGATTCTGAATCGCCAACACATTGTGCCGATTTTGTGGAGATTTTATACATTTCAGCTTCTTTTTGTGAAAAAACAGCCCAAAGATTGACGCTTTTTGAAACCTTCCACCGGATAACATATAAATACGAATCGGTTTTTGCTTTTAGAAAAAACATGAAAGCTGCTGAATGAGCTTTTCCAAAACTAGGATATAAATTCATCAATGTACACCTCTGTGATTTAATAATTTTCCCTCTGCACGATGATTTTCGTCTATCGCGACAATTTGATATATAGTATGTAATTCATCCAAATTCACAATTTCTTTAATTTTAGGTTTAAAACCCAAGAAACTTATGAATTCATCATTACAATATAATTTCCACCAAGACTTGTTTTCAGGCACCGTCTTGACTCCCTTCAAGCTGCATACCTTTTTTTTCGTCAGAAGATCTATACAGAATCTGAAACTCTGATGATACAACTTTTTGTTCCGCAAAACCTTGATAACTGCCATGGTCGCTATATACGACCATAACTTCTGTAGTCGGATGAGTCTTTTTATATCTTTTTGCTGCTTCAATGGCTTTCTCAAGCTCTTTGGCTTTCATCAAAATCACTCCTTCCACCTTTTACACAATTTCTGCATACACATTAAATGACTTCCCATCCAAAAAACCTTGTTGGTATGCATTCTCATTTTTACTTTCAACAATTTTTCTTACTTTCGTTGACACAGTACCTAGACTATCAAAATGTTCAATAACCTTTACTGGTGTAATAATCACTAATCCCCAATCATTTTTTTCTACCTGATCTTTGAACTTCGCACGTAATCCATCTAAAAACCCTTTTTTATAGGTATTGAGATATTTAATTGTCACCCTTGGATATCGCTTTCGAATTTTTCGTATATTCCTATTCACTAAAGCAATCGCATATAAATATGCTTCCGCAGCAATTACAGTATCTTCCTTAAATCCAACAAATGTCATTGTTCTCTTTTTAGTGCCAGTCTGATAATCAATATGCCAATAACATTTGCAACGAAAGTTTGATGCTATGATATATGCAACTTGTCCTTGCCATAAACTTACTTGTGAATGATGTGCTTGCTTTTCAATAACAGGTTGCACATCTATGTCCTCTATATCACCTTTGCTTATGCCATTCTGCATCATTAATTGCTGAGCTTTTAATAATGCAGACTCTGCTTCCGCAGAGTAATTACTTTCAGCTCGATCAAGCAATTTTTTTATTCGATTCATTATTTTTTCTTTGTCTTCTATCCCCACTACCACCATCTCCTTATTTATATTGGCACTTCCAGCAACCTACCAATTTTTGATAAGCTGCAAACTATGTCAATAGTTAAAATACAACCTGGTTCCGTCCACCGATACTAATTTAACCGTATCCAGTAAATTCCAAAGTTTTTATTTTATTCAACACAACTACATTTTTCTTGATTATCAATGGCAATCAGTGCTTTTTCTAAAAAAGCATCTAAAATCTCAAAATCTTTTTCTGACAACCGTAATTTGTTTTGTTATAGACTTCTTGTAAATCATTTGGCAATTCATGTACACTCATATAACCTAGATCCTCTCTATATGTTCCCTCTGAACTTAATTTCTCGCTTTATAGAAAAATCCACACTATTTTCTTCTCTATAAGAAAAAACTGAAAATACCCTATGTGATAGTCCTTCTAGAACATAAGTATCATTCTTTTTGTGATGGGTTACATAGAAACTCCCCTTCATTCCTTGATGAAAAAACATGTTCTTAACAATTGGTGCAACATCTGGATTCATTTGGATTTGAATCTCATCTTGCCCTGTATTTAATTTTATTGTTGTATCATCTATCTGTTCTATCACGCCTGTAATGGTAACCTCAGTAGTTTCATGGTAATTTTGGGGTACTATAATTAATAGACTGTAACTTATTACTATTATCAAGAATAGTTGATATCTCGTGATAGTTTTCATGGCAAATCCTCCATTAAATTTCTAATCAAAACTTCCACCATTTATTCTCAGTTAAACTTAAACTACGCCCTATTAACAGTCCGGAAGTTAAAACCCAAGGAAAAGCTATTGTATATTTATCTAATGGCCTCATTTCAACATCAACCAATAAAATTAATACTGCAATAGTCGGAATAGAAACTGAGATCGCACTCATCTTTATAATTTTTTCTCTATCTTTACCGATAATCACAGGAAATACTGCCCCAATAAGAAAAAATATATAAAAAAACATTATAACTGTACCTGGGATAAAGAATGCTATAATCATATCGCTTACTTCCATAACAAGTCCTCCTTCAAATTAATTACGGCTGCCAAAATAACTAAATTGTCTAAAGGCATAAAATTATTCCTCCACTTTATAGAACGGTAATTTTTCGGTAAGCTTAGTAGTAACACTAAGCTTACCGTTCTCATATTTTATATGCCCTTGAGTATAGTCTGTTCTACATATTTCGTTATGAGCAATAAAATCAAAAGATGTCCCATCTGGAATAACTAGAATATCGCTTCCTTTTTGTTTTTGATAGATATAAGATTCATTTTGTATAAATGTAGATAATCTATTATTCATGATTAATTTTTCATGAAGTTCCTTAGAGCATGTAACGATGTCGGCCTTTCCCTTTTTTAAGTGAAAATATTCATGCATCAATATATTCCTAACTTTTGGATCCTCTTTGGACGTATATTTACAGCCTTGGCATTCTACCAATTCTTTAAGCTCTGATTCAAGAATAAAATTTATAAGACGATCAATATTATCCTCTGTAATATTGATGAGCCCTTGTCCACAATGAGAACAATGTAGAACATAATTGTCACTATAGAAAGTATCTAATCTATCTTTAAGCACTTTACGCTCGTTTAAACAATTAGTCCCGACAGACAGCGATGTATATGGTTTTATAATGTTTCTACCGAAAAATACCATAGCTGCATTATCGAAATCTTTAAATGTAGGTATAAAGACTCTGCCAGTCGACGAAGAATGGCTATTAACAAAATACCCAGTCTTTAATTTCTGTCCTTCTGGCATTTCGAGCTGAGAAAACATATCCCGGTCATCTGCATCAAACGTTTTATAAACTGTTACTGCATTAACATCATACGGATTTCTGAGAAAAGAAGAAAAATTTGCTTTTATATTTGTAATATTAGAACGCATATTGTGTTCATGATATACTTCCATGCCGCAAACTAGTTTTAATTTATTACTGATTTTCCCTTTTAAATTCCCTTTTAAATCAACTTTAAATAATTTCATTTTAAATATCTCCTATCCAATGTCGTGCACGGTAATTTATTTTCTATTTTTAAATCTTTTAAGTCGTAAATTTCACCTACAACAGATTTTTCTTTATGAATATTGCGATTCAAATTGTTTATAATTATCCCCTTTTCTTATTTAAATTTGGAAGAGTAAATATTTTTATACGGTCAACTATCTTTTTCCATATATTTCTTCATCAAAATTCCATTAAAGCATCCTGTACCATTAAACCTTTTGCATTTCCATCCCGAAGAGCACTTGTCTTTATCGGCTCCATTCCCTCCACGTTCACATTCACTGCAGGCGATCCACCACAACCCTCGTTTATCTTTTTCACTATACATTTTTATCTGCACTCCTTTTTTCATATCCATCCATTTCAGCAAAGGCTTTTTTCAATTTTTCCTGTTCCTTTTTCATGGCTGCGCTTACAAACACCCCCACAATGACAGCAATCCCATTATGATTTTCTACAAAGAATACCGTTTTATTATGAGTAAAGTTATTTTTAGATTGTATGCAAACTTGCTTATCCTCAGGGTATTCAATACTAGGTAAAACTCTCATTTTAGTTAAAAAATCTTCTTTATCTTTGAGTTCGTCAAATTTTTTGTTACTTACCATGCCTGCTAATTCATAAGCAACATCATAATTATCTTGATTTGCAGATTCATTCAGATTTATAGCTGTGTATCCCAAAAATAACACTATGCATTCAATGGCTATGAGAAATACAATAAGTCCCATTTTTTCTATAGTATGGTTCATCAACGATTGACTCCTTTCTCTTCATATCCGTCCTCTTCGAGCAGCCTTTATTTTTTCATCAAGACATCTAAGCTTTTCTAAAGCCGTATAAGAAAGGATTTTTTTATTTTTAAAATCATTGATGATAGCTTTGCGTTCCATTGCAAAATCTGAAAATGCATTTTGATTTTTTTCATTTAATTTCATCTTAGTTTCTCCCCACCTATTCTTGTTAATTTTTTCATACTCTATTTCTTCTTGCTTTTTTATCAAACAACATCAGCTACATCACATAGCTCTGGTAAATTCGCTTGAACCATTACCGTTGGCAAAAGGGGCGATACCGAATTGCCACATTTTGCAACTTGTGATTTTTGTGTAATTTTCTTTCCTTCAACATCGTGATCGATAATATAATCCTCTGGAAATCCTTGAGCGTTAAATAATTCTCTCGGAGTTAACATCCGCATACCAATGTCAACAATTTGATAGTCAATTCCTTTTACCGTGACAAGCCCAAAACGGTCTTTTGTCGTAATCGTGTGAAGAGGTTCATTTACCTCCTGTCCAGCACCTTGCCCGTAGTATTTAACAAGGAAAGCCTGTACTTCTGCAATATGCTGACCTAATGCTGTAATCGTTCCTACTGGTTCGTTTATGCCGCTACCAACACTGGTTCCATAGTAGTGCATCATCCACGCAGTAACGAGCCCATAACGATTACTGCTATCGGTCGTTAATAATGGTTTATCAACTGCCTGTCCTCGTACGTCCTTCTCAGATTGTTCTCCGTGGTATTGGATTAGGGTTGGCGCAACCAATAAATGTTCTGCTTTTGTTACGATTGTAGATATAGGAGTTCTTACATCGTGGGTTCTTTTATCACCAGCAAATTTTTGTTGTCCTATTTGAGCTAGATATGGAGCTAAAAGATAGTGATGATTTCCCGTCAAAATGGTTTTTAATGGTTCTTTTACAGTCCCGCCGATATTGTTGAACTGTTCGCTTAAAATACTAGGAGCTATAGTTTTTTTATTTGTATGAACGATAAATGGATTAGTCGAATTTATTACAAATTTTTGTAACCCTTTTGCTATTCGATTCATTGTATTTTCACATAATGGTTTTTTTCGTTCAAAGATCGATTTACATTCAATCGACCAATCTATTATTTCAGCAGCTGTTCGCCATGGTTTTAGATATCCTCTTTGAACAGATAAGCTATTTGGATCTCCATGCGTAGCTTTAGGCCATATAATTGCTTGTCCATCACAACGGGCGATTAGGAAGAACCTCTTACGAATTGTAGGGGCTCCATAATCACACGCTCGTAACTCTCGCCACTCTACGGTATATTTATATCGTTTAAGCGCATGTAAAAAGTGCCGAAATGTACGACCTTTAAATCGAGGATCCGGTTTATTGTCATCTGCCAGCGGCCCCCAAGTCTTAAATTCCTCTACATTTTCAAGCATAATTACTCGAGGTCGCACTAACTTTGCCCAACGAATTGCCACCCATGCTAATCCACGAATAGATTTTTCAACTGGTTTTCCACCTTTAGCTTTTGAAAAATGCTTACAATCTGGTGAAAACCATGCCAAAGCCACCTTTCGTCCCCGACATGCCGACACAGGATCTACTTCCCAGACATTTTCACAATAGTGCTCTGTTTCCGGATGATTGGCGCGATGCATTGCGATCGCAGATGGATCATGATTTATTGCAATATCAACACTTTTCCCCATTGCCAGTTCAATTCCGGTTGATGCACCACCGCCACCAGCAAAATTATCTACAACAATTTCTTGAAACATACTTAACTGCTTCATCAAATCGCTCCCTATATCTGAATGAATTTATACGAGATTAAAATTACTATAAAGAAGAACATCGTTCCTATCGCGATAAAAATACGCTGCCTGGTATCATTCATATCAAAAAGGCTGAAAAAATATAACATTGCTGCTATAAATTTAAAACATACATCTTTTGAAAAAGGAAACCATATGGCTTGTCCTATTAAAAAACAAGCTGCAGCTAACACCATACAATCGCGAAATTCTTTTACTCGGCATTTCATCTGTTATTCCCCGCATATTTTGATTTTATAATTTTTTATCCAATTATATATATGTAAAGGAACCATGATCCAGCTAACAATCCAGCTAACAATCCAGCTAACAATAGGAGTATCAATGAAATTTCAAAGAATAAATATAGCACCATTTTAAGAACACCTCCTCATTCTTTAATTTTCACCATCATCAATTTACTGAGAAATTCCAATCCTTTTTCTGTAACATGATAATAGCGTCCCGTATATCCTCCGCTTTCCGTCTCTTTGCCACGTTCAGCAAGCCCTTGAGATACTAAGTCTTCCCAATCATCACAATTAGTGACATTACAGCAAAAATGGTTTCTAAAAGGTACATATTTATGGTACCTAATTCGTTTTTTTTGAATTCCAATTGCATGTTGCATATTTTCGATCTGCTTTATTGTCATCTCTTATATCACTCCTTATATGGATCCATGAGCACCAGGAGAGATTTTACCCTCTCCTATCGGGCTTGCACCGATATCTGGTAAGAGCAGATGGCCTTGCGGATTATGCAAACATCTGAAAAACTTCTATATTTTCTTCTCCCTTTGGAGTTAAAATATAGCCTTTATCTTTACAAAGCTGGCATACAGGCGATGGAATATCAGCAATATCCTTTTCAAGTTGAGGAAAAGTGTTTTGATTCGAACCAGCTTTTTCCCAATTCTCAATTAACCTAGCTCTTTCTCTTGACCACATTTTATGTGCAACATAATCAGCATGTGCTTTTCCCTTGCATATAGGACATTCTTTAAAAAAAGGATTAGATTTTGCTTTCATTTTTTCTCTCCCTTCAAAATTAAGATGCTATCTATATTTTGTGAAAGCGTATCTATCGAATTTGCATCCAATAATATATTGCTTTGGTTAATGTAATTTATCTTAACGAGCTGTATAGCATTTTCTTTCGTGGGAATAATTGTATATAAAAGAAGCATCGCGACAATTGCACCTGAAGACCACCTTGCTATTTTCAGAATTCGTTTACATGAGTTTTTTAGCTTATCACAAAAGTCTTCACACAGCCCTGTCTTCCCTTCATATATCACAGTTTCCAATTTTTCTTTTTTCAAAGTATTAATATCTTCAGCTATGTCCATATAAAGACAAATCAAAAATACAGACCAAAGAAGTAAAATACATATCGTAGCAACCAAAAAAATTCTTACATCAGGTAAAATATTGATCAGATAAATCAACCATAAGTCTAAATGAATATTCATTTTTTCAACACGCTCCTTTTTATGGATTTTGAATTTCCGGTGTTATTTTTACAAACACAATATTTTCTTGCGTTTCCCCAATCAAACCGCCAAGAATCACGGTCTGATTATTTTTACAAATTAGATCAGCCTCCGTCACATTTCTTTGGATAATTGGATTACCGGCTTTATCAAATTCACTTATATATGAAATATCCGATTTTGTATGAATTACAATTTGATTATTTTCAATTTTAGGCAATAAAGATATATATGTGCCCACTTCTTCTTTCGTACCATCTTTTAATGGAACAATATCTCCCATAGCAATTGTTCCACTCATATTATTTATAACCATAAGTATTGGATGCCATATCTCACGATGGGAATAATTCTCTGAAGACATTTTTACAAATTCCATTTTCATTTTAATTTGAATCTCTTTTGTGTCTGCTGCCCCCTGTGCTGCTGTTGTCTCACAATAGCCCGTTGATGCTCCAAAGATCCATATTATCCCTACCATTAAGCTAACTATCAATTTTTTCAAAAAAACCACTCCTTTTTCAAATTTTTTATAAAGGAAAAATCCATCCCAAAAATAAAGCTATATCTTTATCACTAAATTTATTTGAGTTTTCTTGGACTTTGTCAATTTGAGATAATTTGACAATTTCAACATTATACGCAGTCGGTCTAGCTTCATTTTCATATCCTGCAAATGAAATTATTCCTACACATCCGATTAGCATGAGCTTGATTAATCCTTTTTGCATTTTCTCCTTCATCCTTTATTGTTTTCTAAGATGGAAAATTGATAGACAGCATGGTACCATTTTCTTAATTTTTCCATCTCACTTTGCTCATTCAATTTGTTTTTTTGACAAAAATCCTCTATATCGTAAACATCACGAAAGTAATTATAGTAGTTTTGATCGCCCTCTAGGCACTCTTGAGCATCATCAATATCCATTTGTGAATAGTCGGAATCTAACGCTTCAACAAAGCCTTTAATTTCAGTAAGTTCCTTTTCATCGTCGATAACTAAGTCCATAGCCTTAATCATTTCTTCCACTTTATCCAATTCATTTGTGTCTAGCTGCCTGCAAATATGCTGAATAAAATTTGGTTCAGATGACTTAAAAGATGTCAAATAATCCTCAATAACCTCATTCCAATCCGCAATCAGTTGGGTTAGAAATTCGCTTGGAGTCATTCCCAGCGCACCTGCCTTAACAACAAAAGCACTATAATCGTTTCTATCTAGTTCAAATTCAATTTTTTTTACATTTGTCATTACATTTCACATCCTTTTTGTATTTGGATCCATGAGCACCAGGAGCGATTAGTTACTCTCTCCCATCGGGCTTGCACCGATATCTACTTTTGCAGATGGCCTTGCGAATTTATAAGCGGTTATCTTGCTCTATCTTCGATTTTAGGCTTGCGATTTTGTTGTTTAATGTTCTCTTCAACCAACTCAATCATATGCGTATATGCTGAAACTCTACCAACTTGACAACCTCTTTTGAAATTATCTTCACTACGTTGTTCTTTTTCGACTGTATCTTTCATCAAAGTTAATAAAATTACTAACTTTTCTCCATTAATTTGTTTGTTTTTCATGAAAACACCTCACTTTATATTTGCTTTTGCATACAAAATTTACTTCCAAATGGATTTTATTGTTCCAATGGAAATGGCGAGCAAATTACACGTTCTTCAAAGTAAACAGGTCGTGCCTTTTGCGTCTTTTTGTCGAGCATCATAATCCAAGTTCCTTCGGCTCCCGCAGGAGTATATAAGCCGTTGGGCTCTGCTTGTGGATATGCTGTATATTCATTTATACCTCTTTTTAATTGAGCCGGATTATTGTATTGAGTGGCATACGGAATTGGAAATCCTACCGATTCTCCAACAAAAATCAATTTACCTGTTTGTTGTGCAACAATATAAGTATATGTGGCTAAACCATCTTGATCTCGCAACTCATAAATATCTTTATAAAGTTTTTTCTCCCTGAAATTTTTTATCGCCGGACTTCCACTCTGTGCAATGCTTTCTTTTTGAGTTTGTTCCTGCGCATGTTGTTCACGCTGTTGTGACGATGGATTATCATCCACACACCCTGCAACCATCACAGCAAAAAAGGCAATCATAAAAACGCATAGTATCTTTTTCATTACTTATCTCTTCCTTTCAAATTTTCAATAAAAGCTTTTGTATCTGGCGGTAATTTGTTTAAATCATAATCAGCAACTCTATGTAATATGATGGATGCAAGTGCTGCTTTATGCCCCTCATCTGTTTTTTCATATTCGAATTGCATATTTTGAATTTCTTGAATCATGCCTTGGTTATATGCTTTTGAGTGCTCGAATGTTTCACGCCTTACATCTTCATATTGAGGAGTAAAAAATTTATACAGAAAAAAATCGCTACCCTGTGCAAGAAAAGTCCCTCCAATAAGTATGACAATAGATAAAGTAATTGCAGCTAAGCCCTGCATATTATCCTCTCCTTCTCCGTATAGTGACGCCTTTATTTCCTTTTGCCTTAAACGGGTGTATTTAAAGCTTCTGCTATCAACACCTCACTTAGTACTTGCTTTTGCATGCAGCTTATTTCCAAATTTTCTTGATAACTGAGCTTCTAGTTCAGTTGGAGCAATGAAAAACTGTATACATTGCGAATGATTTTCATATACTGTTTGATCCGTACATAATGTTTTCCGTTCTTTTAATGCTAATTGTCTTAAAAACTTTGTCATAATATGCATATCAATTACACTCCTATTCGTTTAATACAGCCATTACTAAAGCCACTTTAGCTCGGCGAACATCCCACTGAGCCGCGGATTTTTCGTTATGATTTGCTTTTTCTAATGCAATCATTTTTATTGCTTGTTCCATCATTTCGCTCAATCCATGCAATACCCATGAATCCGCTTCCTTATCCGCATCATCAAATTTGGGTAGAATATCTTGCATTTGATTTTTTGAAGTTTCCTCTGTGCCTATCGGTTCAAACTGCATTACTTTCTGCCCTGAATTATCGCGTCTATAGGCAGCCGTAGTACCTTCACTTTCTTCTGATTTCACATCTTCTTCATCGGCTATCTTCGATTCATTCGTTTGAAATGAACCCTCCGTTTGTTGAAATAGCTTTTCTTGGCCCTGTTTTTCAAGTTCATTTTCGGAAGGGTTCCTCTCATCAATAAATGACGATTTTTGCGCATCTTCGTTTACAGTATGCCTTTCATTCTCCGAACAAATTTCTTTGTTGGAAATCTCATCCGTGGGGGCTTCATCTGAGTTTAAATTTTTTGTGGAATTTGTTTGATTCGAGACATCTTCCTTTTTCGAATGATCTATCATTTGTTCAATATCTCGCAGTTTTCCCGTTATTTCTCCATCTTCTAATCTTGTTAAATAGAGATGTTGTTCTTCCTCACTAAGTGTTGCCAGTTTTGCAGCTGTTGTCTCTGTGATTACTTGAGCATCAACTGCCTCCAGCGCTTTTGGTATAAGCTTGTTTAAGGATAATAATCTTTGCAATGACGTAGCTGACATATTCAATTCATTGGAAAAATAGCTACGGAAATTTCCTTCGATATAGCCGGTTTTTCTTTCTGATTCCCAAATTTTTCGTGCAATAGGTTCTAAAAGTCGAACTTCTTCCAACTTTTCAGAAACTGTTCTATATTGTCTTTGTCCACGATTTGAAAAAATCAAATAACATCTTTCAATTTCATCTGCTGACAAGGGACCCTTTGGTTCAAAATCTCGCACAATACATGGAATTTTAAGATCTATTCGTTCACCATTTTCAATAAGCATTGATAAAGCAGCGTGTCTTCTATGTCCGGATATAATTTTATATTTTCCATTTTCTAATTGCTTTACTTCCAATGGGTTGATATAACCTGAGGTAGCAATCATTCCCGCAAGAGACTCAAGATCACGCAGACCGTAAAAATTGCTATTATTGGTTTCCAGTAAATTAATGTCAATCTCAATAATTTGATTAAGTACAACAGATTGTTCAATTGCTTTTTGTGTTGTTTGATTTAGATAGGATGTAATTCCTCCGCAATGTTTTTTCATGATATCTCTCTCCTATTGTTCTAAAAGTTTCTCAATAAATTTAAGCAGGTCTCTTGCAAAACCACACTGCGGTGATGATTCATAAATGCTTTTCTTCTGCCTCGTAGTTGAATCTAATCGATCTGCTGTATATCTTATCCGTGTAGGAAAAACAGGAAAACTTTTCTTTAAATCATCAATATATGAATATCCGTTGATTGTTGATGCGAATTTATTTAACAAAACACCTGTGATTTTGAGTTTGCTATTGAATGGTTTGGCATTTTCGATTTCATCTGCCATCATATAGACACCCTGTAAGCTGTAAGCATCTGGATTTGTAATAACAACCACATCGTCAGCTGCAATTAACGCGTTCAAAACGGAGACATTCATTTCCGGAGGATTATCTATAATACAAATATCATATTGGTCCGACACTTCATCTAGTGCATTTTTCAAGATATCGTCTTGTTTTATATTGCTGTCTTTTAAAATGGCTAGATTAGCATCTACAAGGCCTTTATCCGATGCAATAATATCTATGTTAGGGTAACGTGTGTGTTGGATAACCTCAGCTGCATGCGCACCATCCAAATATAGGTTGGCCAGGGTAGCAGATGTATCGGCATTAAACCAGGACGACGCATTTCCTTGTGAATCATTATCGACAAAAAGGACTCTAGCCTCCCAGCTCTCCGCCAATGCATAAGCAACATTTGTTGATATGGAAGTTTTTCCAACGCCACCTTTACGATTGCCAAAAAATAATGTTTTCAAATTGATCATTCCTTTACTCTTTTTGATTTTTTTCCAACTTTTCAAGACGAGCAATAATGTTTTTTATCACAGGATTTTCTTCTAAAATAACATCTCTATCTAAAGAATATGGAGATACTTGAAAAATCCTCGCCAGTAGTTCTCGAGTATAAAAAGAAGAAGGTACATACTTGCCTTTTTCCCAATCATATATTGTACGTCTTGAAAATCCTGTCATTTCAGAAAGTCCCGAAACGGTTATGCCATTTTCTTCTCGCAAAGATCTTAAGCTATCGCCAAATTTACTCATCTGTTCTCCTCCTTATACTGCTGAATAATTTGACGAAAGGTTTGTAAGGTATAAAATAATTCTTTTAATTTTGCTTCAGATAAATCATTAAAAGATTCCGGCTTCGTAAAATCATCTATAATTCCGCTCATAATCTCTTCGCACTGGTTTAGTACGGGGCTTTTTAAGGATTTTTCTTGAAAATCGATAAAGCTATGTAGTTCCTGTCGAATGTGGTCTAGATATTCCACAAATTCTTTCAATACATCGTTTTCTGAATCCCCGTATTCCGACATTTGAAGTTCTATTGATATTTTTTTTAATTGAGTTCGACTATAAGCCATAAACTGTTCGATGAGCGTTTGAAGACCAGATATATTTCCATAGTCCATGAATTTTTGTAGTTTTTTACAACGCAACTCCAATTGTTTTAGTCGTTGCATATCTGAATGATAATTAGGAGGCGCTACTTCTTTTATCTGCTCAACTTTTATTACTTTATTTTGCATTAATATATTTTGTTTTTTTAATTCGTCATTTTCTTGCTGTAGTTCTTCGATTTCTTGAGCAGTAAGCAAAGTTCTCCATCTCCTTAAAATCTTAGAATAAGTTTTTAAACTACTTGCTTTATTTGTGTATTTTTGTTAATCTAATATCAATGGGCATAAGTACTTGTTACTTATTACCCTGGGATGAAAAGCAGCTATCTTTTTGCGAGGAGGGCTGCTTTTCTTTTTTAGTTTGTTAATCTTCATGCCCCTTTTCGCAGTAACTCTTTCAGCGAACCGCAAAAATCATTAGTCCTTTCAATACAGAAGGGCTCCTTTGGCTCCAATTCCATTGGCTCCAAGGTGGCCTGTTTTTCTTTTTTCATGGATTCTTGATACGTTCTGATTTCCGCCAGAGCTATGTCATAATCAATCAAAAACTTACTTCCTATTGGCAAATAAGAAATAATCCCTGTTTTACACATCTGTTTCACAGCTTTAAGAGGATATCCAGTGACCTCAGCAAATTGTTTTGCATATAATTTCTGGCTCAACTTAACATCTCCATTCTTATAAAGTAACTTGCTTTATCAACACTTGGGCTTAGGCACTTCGGGGACGGTCGTCTTCATAATCTTTCATTAAAGCAATATCCTCAGCCAACATAATCAAACGGTTTAACTGTTTTTCCGTTAAACGTGGATAAAGTTTTTCAAAAACTTCATAAAACCGTTCTCTCTTATTTTCAGAATCGTTCATTTCTCTCGCCCTCCTTTTATTGATTGTCTATATATCAACATTGATAAACGTAAAAATCAATATATTTTTCAATAAAAATATAGACAATCAATATTTTAAGTGTTACTATATTCATCAGAAAGTGGTGATTTTTTTGGCAATAGTTAAAAATCCTAAAATGAATCTTAGAATAAAATCAATTAGAGATCATTTAAAATTAAAACAAAATGAATTTGCTGAAAAACTTGGAATCAAACAAAGTTCATTATCCAGCATAGAAAATGTATCTGTTAACGTATCTCCTAGGGTACTAAAAGATGTTTGTGCTTCATTTAATGTCAATAAAAATTGGTTATTGAATGGCGAAGGGGATATGTTTATTACTCTCACACGCGAAGATGAAATTGTAATTTGGGCATCTAGGCTCGTACGCAAAGATTGTAATAATGAATTTGCTAAAAACTTCGCTAGAGTTTTATCCAGGCTTGATGATTCTGAATGGGCACTACTGGAAAAAATGGCTTATATGATGGTTGAGGAAAATAAAAAAGGATAGGATCTTAATCCTATCCTCACCGATCATAACTGATTTTTAATAAAAAAATAAATTCGACGCAGTATCTCTTCATCCTTGAGCCCTTTTACTAATTTGATTATCAGCACTTTGTAATCCATTTTTACCGCTTCCTTTGTTATAATCTAGGAAAATTTTCCCATAAGTATCATAAGCTTTAACTGTAAATTATTTCCACCATTATTTTTGTGCACAAAAAAAGCCAACTGTTTTAATAACAGTTGGCTTATATAAAAATAAAACTATCATTCTACCTATAGAAAGGATTGATTCCATGGCAAAACGCAGAAGTAACGGCGAAGGCGGAATATCCTTTGACGCTGCTAGAGGCTCGTATCGTGCTTACATTATAAATCCTGAAGGCAAGCGTATTTTTAAACGATTTAAAGACTTTGAAGAAGCAAATATGTGGAAAACTGAACAATTATCAACTATGCACAAAGGTATTTATGTAGTTCCTTCCGATGTCACTATTGGAGATTTTGTTCTAACATTCTTGGCTTCAAAAAAACAATCTGTCAGTTTAGGAACTTATGAATTTTATATAAACATTTCTAGCCATTTATCGCCGCTTTCAAAGCTGCGAGTACAAGACTTAAATGTCGCAACAATCCAAAACCTTTACAGCAAATTGAAAGCCGATGGAAAAATTGCCGATAGCACAATTTATAAGGTTCATAAACTATTAAAAGCTATTTTAAACAAAGCCATTGCCTATAAAATAATCAGAGAAAATCCAAGTAATGCAGTAGATTCTCCCCGCTTCGAAAAAAAGCCATTGAAATATTTTCAAAGGCTGACATAGAACTTATCTTAAAAACCTGCTATAATCGACCAACGCTAAAGCAAAAATATCCGATGATTCTACTTGCCGTAACAACCGGAATTAGACTAGGTGAGCTTCTTGGTGTAGAATGGTGCGATATAAATTTCAACACACAAGAAATGTTCATACAACGTGCTCTACACCAAAGCAAGTCTCAAGGACTATATCTTGGCCCCACAAAAACAAAATCATCTGTTCGAAAAATCAAATTGACAGCTGCAATGATCGAAGAGCTACATCGATTAAAAGCTGCAAGAAAACACATCAGTATGCTAAATGACGATTTAATCTTTGCAACGAAAAACAATACGCCGACCTCACTGCGCAATCTCGAACGGTTTTGGACGAGCTTAATAAAGCATGCTGGTCTCCCTCATAAAAACTTTCACGTATTGAGACATACACATGCCACAGAGTTATTAGCTGCCGGTGTTCCAATCATTGAAGTCAGTCGTCGTATGGGGCATTCAAAAGTATCCCATACATTAGATCTGTACGGACATGCTATCCCGAATTATGATCAACATATTGCCGATAAAGTTACTCAACTTTATGCAGTTCCAAAAAGATAATAAAAAAAATCTGATGTTTTCGCATCAGATTTTTTTGTGCCCATTTACAAATGCTATGCCTACTTAAAGGTGATGCACCGTACTCTATTTTTTTAACTGTGCCCATTCTGTGCCCAATGACTAATTGTCTGCATTGTGCCCAAGCCTGTACACCCGCGAATTTACTGGTGACACACCGGGGAATCGAACCCCGAACCTACTGATTAAGAGTCAGTTGCTCTGCCAGTTGAGCTAGTGAGTCGGTTTTATTTAATGACCGTGTCATTGACTACGCTAATTATGATAACAGTTTATATGGACTTTGTCAAGAAAATATTTTTCATAAAATAAATTCGTAGAGATTTAGTACAAAAGTCGATAGGAAAATGTCCCCATCTTGTCTAATATAGACTTTAATATAGTATGTTTTTCAAGGAGCTGATTTTTATGAAGATTCACAAAAATTTGCCAGACATGTCACTTTATCGAATAAATTTCTTACTTGCTTTGTTCACGATACTTCTTTCCTTTTCTGCATTTTACCTGGCTGATATGATGGCAGATCAATATAAACAAACCAAAATAGAAGAGGCCTATACCGACGATCTTAATACTACTTTAATCGTTTCTGAAAACGTCCAACAAACTTTATCTAAAGTAGATACGATCTTGCTTTTCATGCAGATGGACATGGAATCACATGGTTCTGTTCAAAAAGATCACCAGGCGTTGCTGGATAAATTCGCAAAAAAAGCCTTTATCGATAATATTGTCGTCGTTGATGCTCATGGTAATGTTGCGTATAGCGCTTTGCCTCTAAGAAAAAATATTAATCTTGCAGATAATAGACATTTTTTAGCTCAGAAAAATAACGATTTACCAGAACTCTATATAACTGCAAATTGGGTTGGACTTGCGACAGATAAACCTGAAATATATTTAAGCCATCGGTTTAACGATCAAAACGGAGCATTTGCCGGTGTTGTATCAATTGCACTTGACCAAGATTATTTGAGCACAGTATTGAGTACGATCAATTTAGGAACGAAAAGAATAACGCTCCTGCGCTACGATGGTGAATTTTTAGCCCGAGCGCCAAAACTAACGACTGCTGAAACTGTACCAAATTCTTATTTAGCCCATACCGTCTTCAAAGACTTTATCGGACAGGATATTTCTTCTGGATATTTTAAGGCGCCAGCCCTTACCGATGGCACTATGCAATTTGGTTTTTTTCACACTTTATCGGATGATTATCCCTTGGTCATCATAACGACAACACCAGAAGAAAGCGTTCTCGCTCCCATTTTACAAATGCGTCATACCTATCAGCTTCTAGCCTGCACTTTTTCCTTTTTCTTATTGCTATTCATGTTAATCATTCGTTGGCAAATCCAGCAACAATTCCATATTGCCGCTGAAATGAAAAAACAGCATGAGCAACTTGAATATTTGAGTTATCATGACCAATTAACTGGCTTATTCAATCGCTATTTCATCGATCAAATCCTTCCAAATGAAGTCTTGCAAGCAGATCGCTATCATGAGGATTTATCTATGATCATTTTAGATTTGGATCATTTTAAAAAGATAAATGACACGTTCGGTCATCCAATTGGGGATCAAGTGCTTAAAGCAACTGCTGAAATTGCCCAAAAGCAAATCCGTGAATCAGATGTCCTCGCGCGTCTTGGCGGTGAGGAGTTTCTCATTTTGCTACCACAGACAAAACTTCACGGAGCAGTATTGGTTGCAGAAAAGATCCGTAAAGCTGTAGAAAAGCAGTCCCACCCCATTGCCGGAAAAATCACAATCAGCGCAGGTGCAGCTGAACGTCTGGAAAAGGAGACATTTCTACAGTGGTATCGACGTGTCGATGATGCCCTATACCATGCGAAAGAAAACGGTCGCAACTGTGTGGTTGAAGCAAGCGATCATTGCACAAAAATATTTTCTACCTTACAAGTTGAGTGGCGGCCACAATGGGATTGCGGTGTCGCCAACATAGATCTACAACATCGCAATCTAGTAGAACTTGGAAACCGTTTGATTACACTTCCACAAGATACCCCCAAAGAATCTATTCTTCTTTTGATTGACGGACTTATCGGCCATTTGATTTATCACTGCACAGCCGAAGAATACATGCTCGAAAAAATTGCTTATAAAGAACAATTGCAGCATAAACAGATCCACAAAAGTCTCTTGAAAACAACTTTTGAGCTCAAGCGAAAATATGAAAGCAATCAATTAAAAACCGTACAGTTCTTCTCATTTATCATTGACGATCTAATTATTGGTCACATCATAAATGAAGATATAAAATATTTTCCACTCACGAAAAACAACTAACAAAAGACCTTTGGCATATCAAATATTGCCAAAGGTCTTTTTTGCTGTTATTTTATTTTGATTTGCTTTTTAACGAGCATTTATCATGAAAGCGCACTTGCATTCAAGCCTCAAATACGGCAGCTACTTCTTTTAAATGTTTTGTTATTTCGATATGCTGCGGACAGCTTTTTTCACAGCGTTTACAGCCGATGCAATCGGATGCTTTGCCATGCTCTTTTGTATAGTTATCATAATAGACGCGCTGTGTAGAAAATGCGGCTGGTTTGGATTGTTTTTCTGTATTATACAGGGCAAAATATTTTGGTATGTCAATCTGCTTTGGACAATCTTTCACGCAATATTGACAAGCCGTACAGGGAATCGCAATCGATTCATTGATGACCGAAACCGCCTGACGAATGATATCTGCCTCTTCTTTATTTAGTGGCTTGAAGTCTTCCATATAGCCTGTGTTATCGAGCAGTTGCTCCATATCAGACATACCACTAAGTACCATCATCACCCCTTCATGGCTTGCCGCAAAGCGAACAGCCCAAGATGGAACAGAAAGATTCGGATGGTAACCTTTAAAGATTTTTCTACTTTCTCAGGCACATTTGCCAGATTTCCACCTTTGACTGGCTCCATGACAATAACAGGTTTATTGTGCTTTCTCGCCACTTCATAGCATTTTCTCGATTGAATGCTTTCATTGTCCCAGTCGAGATAGTTGATCTGCAATTGAACAAAATCAACTTCAGGGTGGGCTGTCAAAATTTCATCGAGCAATTTGGCGCTATCATGAAAGGAAAATCCGATATTTTTTATTTTGCCTGCCGCTTTTTTTTCTTGAATAAAAGCAAAGCTGTTGAATTTTTGTGCAGTTTTATAATTGGTCACACCTAAATTATGCAATAAATAATAATCAAAATACTCTACGCCGCACTTTTCTAACTGTTCTTCAAAAATCCGTTCTTGATCGCCCTGCTCTTTTAAAAACATGGTTGGAAGTTTTGTCGCTACCGTAAAGCTGCTGCGGTCATGCCGTTTTACCAAAGACTCACGCAGTGCAATCTCACTTTTTTCCATATGATACATATAGGCCGTGTCAAAGTAGGTAAACCCTTTACCAAGAAACGTATCCACCATTTGATTGACAATAGCCATATCGATGCTGGATGAATCTTCTTTTTTAGTTAACGGCAAACGCATAAAACCAAAGCCTAATTTTTTCTTTTCCATGTTCATTTCCCCTTTGTTTTTTGGCTCAATTTATAATTTATTGATCATACTGGCATTGTAGCCTGCACCAAACCCATTGTCTATGTTGACTACGCTGACTCCACTGGCACAGCTATTGAGCATCGAGAGCAACGCTGACAAGCCGCCAAAATTTGCCCCATAGCCAATGCTTGTCGGGACCGCAATCACAGGTTTATCGACAAGTCCGCCAACAACACTGGCCAGAGCTCCTTCCATTCCAGCGACGACAATGACGACTTTGGCATCTCGAATCATTTGTATTTTGTCAAAAAGTCGATGAATCCCCGCAACGCCTACATCTACGATTTTTTCTACACGATTGCCCAAGATCATAGCGGTTTCCGCGGCCTCTTCAACGACAGGCAAGTCTGAGGTTCCTGCTGAAACAATTGCAATATAAGAATCCGTAAGTTTTTTTTGTGTTCTCTGCACCGTAATCGTACGCCCTAGTTCATTGTACTCTGCCTCCGGACAAATCAGCTTCACCGCTTCATACATAGCCAGGCTCGCCCGAGTTGCCAAAATATCATTACCGCGCGTAAGCATGAATTCAACGATTTTTTTGACCTGTTCAACGGTCTTCCCTTCGGCATAAATGACTTCTGGATAGCCCGTTCGTATCTCACGATGGTTGTCTATCTTGGCAAATCCCAATTCTTTATAGGGCAAGTCCTCGATGATTTTCATCGCATCTTCAATCTGTATTTCGCTTTTTTGTACCTTTTCCAACATTTCTTTGATATCCGTCTTGTTCATTTTATCCTCCTGCAAGTCTTCGGTCATTTACCCAGTGCCGCATTAAAGCTCCCCACGCGGTAGCCTTCCAAATCAAGACTTACATATCGAAAGCCAAATTCCTTGAATTTAATTGAAATTTCATCCAACAAATCTTCATTGAACAATTTGGCTCTATCTGTTTTATTGACTTCAATTCGGGCTAAATCTCCATGACATCTGACGCGAATCGCTCGAAAGCCTTTTTCCATCATATAGCGTTCTGCTTTTTCAATCATTATAAAGTCCGATTCCTTGAGCTTATTGCCATAAGGAATTCTTGTCAAAAGGCAAGCATATGGTGGTTTATCCCAGGTTTTAAGATTAAGCTGCCGTGAAAAATTCCTTATTTCTTGTTTCGTCAGTTTGCAAGCAAGCAAAGGGCTCTTTACGTCAAGTTCCTTTAGCGCTTTAAGCCCTGGGCGATAGTCACTGATATCGTCAAAATTCGTTCCATCGATGACATGTTCATAGCCACCATCTTCTGCAACCTTTTGAATCAAGCCAAATACTGCTTTTTTGCATAAATAGCAGCGATTTTCTGGATTTTCTCGTATTTCATCAATAATAGGTGCCTGAATGAGTTCAAATTCGACATCTAATTCTTCGACCAATTGCTTGGCTTCCTCAATCTCCCATTTAGGAATATAGGGTGACTGGATAGTGACTGCTTTAAAGTCCTTCCCTAGTGCTTCTTTGGCGGCGCGCAACAGAAAAGTACTATCTACACCACCAGAAAAAGCTAATACCACTTTTTTCAACGAACGTAAATACGCAATCAGTTCTACATATTTTTCATCATTCAACATCTTTTCGTCCACCTGCATTCTTATAGATTTCTTGATAGACCTTTGCTATCGGTATATTATTTTCATCAGCGATCTGTTTACATTCTTCATACTCTGCTTTATATTTTACTTTTTCGCCATGATAATACGCGTTTTTAATTGTCACATCACCATAACAGGTGCTTACTTTTTCAAAATCACGCTGCATCATGATTTTCTCAACCTTGAATTTTCGAACCCCCAAAGATGTCGTCTCCCGGAAAATCACTGCTAAAACGGCTTCTTCTTGCTTTTTATTGACCAAAATGCTCAGTTTTGTCGCCATCCGACCTTTTTTCATCGAAATAGCCGTCTTAAACACATCGAGCGCACCGCTTTTAAAGAGTCTTTCTTCAACGTATCCGTAAAGTTCTGGATTCATGTCATCGATATTAGATTCTAAAATGTACTGTTCTTCTGTAAGATTGTCCTTTTTTGCAGACTGTCCGATATATACCCTTAAAACATTTGGGATTTCCAGATCGCGGTGACCGATGCCATAGCCGATTTTTTCGACCGAAAGGTTCATTTCATCACTGAACTCGCCTACATTCGCAGCTAATATCGCCGCCCCTGTAGGCGTCGTGGTTTCAAAAGGTACAATACCCGACTTTACCGGAATATCCTTCAAAATTTCTACCGTCGCCGGCGCCGGCACAGGAATTGTCCCATGTGCGCATTTTACGAAACCGCCGCCTAGCTGCACCGTAGATGCAACGATTTTATCAACATGCAAAGAATCTAGGCAAATAGCCGCTCCGACAATATCGATGATTGAGTCGATTGCCCCCACTTCGTGGAAATGCACTTCATATAGATCTTTCCCATGCACTTTTGCCTCGGCCTTGGCGACTTCCATAAAAATCTTCAAGCTCAATTTCTTCACAGCGTCGTCTAGATCACTATGTTGTATGATTTCCTCAATGTCCTTGAGGTTTCTATGTTCATGATGATGGTGATGCGTATGCTGCATCACTGCCTCGCCATGCTCGTGATGATGATGTCCCGACTCATGAACATGTGCATGTTCTTTTACTAAGACATCGACCCTGGTCCCCCCGATTCCATTTTTACTGTCTTTTTTTATGATAAGCTCATATTCTGCCTCTAGACGAAGCTTGCCGAGCTCTTGGCGCAAATACGCGGCATCCACGCCCAAATCCAGCAAAGCCGCTAAATTCATATCGCCGCTGATGCCGCAAAAACAGTCATAATATAATACTCTCATTCTTATAATCTCCATAATTCAAATTTTATACAGCCAAACATCACAGTTTGCTAATAGCTCTCTACGCTCTATTTAGTACTTAGAGCGGACTATAAGTCAAGTATTTTTTATTCGCTTGAAAAAACATATACTTACTATAGGGCAATTTCTTTACACTCACAACTACAGGCAACCGTCAATCTATCATCAGATCGACGGCTGCCCAATTTTATTTTTTGATTTCAACATGATCGATTTGCTCACCGGTCGGCAAATAAGCTTCTAATTTCAAGGAATCTGCCGAAGCCTCCAAAGTCAGATAATTATCTGTTTCTGGCTGCGGCGCGACCACAGCATCCAATGGGTTATCTTCCCATAGTCCCGGATAACGGACATTGCCCGCAACACCTGTCAGAATATATAAAGGGCCTTTGGAATCCGCTTTGAAGTCATATAGATTCACTCTTCGTCTATACGTATGCAAATGTGCACTCAAAACAAGGTCTACGCCATATTGATCAAAAAGCGGCATAAACTCCTTGCCAATATCAGAAAAACCAGCTTTTCTATCGGTTCTATTCTTAATGGCATACGTCAGCACATCTTTGTGCAGCATAACGACCTTCCATTTTTTCGTGGTTTTCATGATATCTTGTTTGAACCAGGCAAGCTGATCTTCGAGCAGTCCTGGTTCAAGCGGCTCTATTTCTTCCATCTGCGTATTGAGGACAATGAAATGCACATCCCCATAATCGAAAGAATAGTACTGATTGTGACGTTTTTCATTGCCATTCGACGGAAGGGAAAACAAATGCTGATAGGCAACCGGCAGCCTGACTTTCCAGTTAAGGTCGTAAGTTTCATGGTTGCCCTGGAGCGGTGCTGCAGGGATCGTATCAATCATACCGGACAGTGCCTCAAACCAGGCATTCCATTGCGTATGATCTTCACCATTATCCACGAGATCTCCCATATTGACGAAAAAGCTCGCATCGGGGTTTTTCTGCCAAGCCGACTGCGCCGTATCTCGCCAAACACTATAGTCGTTTGATTGCGAATCAGGGAAAATCAAGGCTTTGAAACGCCCTTCCCCTGCAGTCGAAAAGCTTTGCCACGCACTGCGTTTATCGCCGCTGCCAACACGGTATTCGTAATTTGTCTGTGGCGTCAAATCCGTTAAACATGCGGTATGGATATAGGTTGTCGTTTTATCATCGGTAAAGACCTCATCGCTTGCTAAAAAAGATTTTATGTCTTTACTTCCTTGCGCACGATATTCAACCAACGCATCTGTCTGCGAATAAGACGACTGCCACATGATCGTCCGGGAAGTCGTACTATCTGCCGTGATGATTTGCCGGATATACATGGCATCCATAGATGATGTTGGCAAATACTGCCGAGCCGCCGCCTTAGTTGAACGCACGGTTTGCTCAAAAAAATCTTTCACCGCCGGATGATATAGAGAGCCAGCCAACCCCAGCAGCAGCACAATGAAAATCCCTATTTTCAGCCTACGTTTCACGCGTCTTCCTCCACTGCATCATCTGCTTTTTTTAAGTCTGGTTCCTGTATGGGGACAGCATTTTCATATCTGCTTATTTTATAATCGAGTCTGTCTAGCGTTTTTTTCATGACTTCCATTTTTTCCACCATTTTTTTGCGTTGGTCAATCAACAATTCTTTTCTTGCCGTTAAAGTCTCATCACCTTGCTGGAAAAGGGCCACATACTCAATTAAAACTTCAATTGGAAGACCTGCCGCACGCATGCATTTACTAAATTCCACCCAGCGGCAATCTTCATCTGTATAATCTCGGATACCATTTTTTTTGCGGTTTACCCGCGGCACCAACCCCACACGTTCGTAATAACGAAGAGTTTCTGCCGAAAGACCATATTTTTGCGCAACGTCTGCGATTGTCATACAATTCATCTCCTCTATTTATTATACCAGTTTTCCCGATTCATATGCGAGCTGCATCACCGGCAAATTTTCTATTTCACCTTTATTCCAAGCACCTGTGCCATAAATTACATCGCGTTCTTTTGACCCCTCAAGACAAGCTGTAAATCCACGGAAACCTTCTATAGTACGTTCCATATTTTCTACGTTCGGATCTGCTGCAGTTACGATAAAATAAAATTCTTTGTCACAGATTTCTGTATATCTTGCGACTGTACGGTCAATCAACGTCTTCATCTGCGCGTCCATTGTATAAAAATAAACCGGTGTTGCCAAAACAATGACATCCGCTTGGATCATCTTCTCTAAAATAGCGGACATATCATCTTGATGGATACAAATGCCGGGATTTCGCTTACACCCATCACAAGCTATGCAATAAGCAATTTTTTTCTCTCGCAAAAAAACAAGTTCCACTTCATTGCCCGCAGCTTTTGCCCCTTGTAAAAACTGTTTGCTTAAACTATCTGAATTCCCATTTGCACGAGGACTTGCCGCCAAAATCAATATATTCTTACTCATCAAAATCCCTCCTCTGTAAAACATTCTACCACCTGTAGTTAACTCCAAGTCAATGGTTTTTAAATGATTTTCAAATTTTATTTTGAACTGGATTAAAATATCTCATTTCATTTTCTCACTAAAAAACGCCCACCATCAAAAAAATCAATGATAGACGTTTTTTAGCCTAAGGCATTAACTGCCTTGCTCAGCAAAATGGATAAAATTGCGAACGACTTCACCATATTTGTCCCGATCGCCAAAAACAGCAGCGATATGAGCTGTGTGTGGAAATATATAGATTTGTCTAGGGCCTTTTGTCGCATCATAGAGCTCTGTCGACATATAGGCCGGTATCAAACTATCGGCTTCCCCATGGATATATAAAACCGGCGTCGTTACATGATGGACAGCCCGCAGCGGTGAAGCTCCATAAAAAGTGAAATTCGATTTAAAATATGCTACGACATCGGCGTATTTCAATAGAATTTCCGGTAAAAGTGTTCCTGGATAATATTGCTCGATTTTAAGTTCTAGCAGCGTTTCAAAATCCGAATACGAACTATCGGCGATATAAAAACTCACCCTTTTGCTTTTTTCATTCAACTCCGCTTGCATCAGTGCAGTTGCCGCTCCCATCGAAATTCCATGCACACCAATCTCTTCATCAGGAAACTTTTGCTGTACCCAGTCTACCCATTGATCCAAATCATATTTTTCATAATTCCCCCAAGTAACCGAATTCCCACCGCTATCGCCATGCGCTCTCGAATCAACCAACAATACATTAAAGCCAGCATTTAAATAGATATCAACATAGCTGAGACCCGCTGCACGGCTTTCAGAAAACCCATGCAGAAAAACAAGGGTTTTACCTGTATCTTTTCTAGCAAAGATATAGGTTCCGTGCAATGGATAGCCAAAACGCGACTCAATGGAGACATCTTTCCACTGTTTATTTTGCGCATGATTCTTCAAAAATCCAGCCAATTCATCTTTATGCTGTTCATTCATTTCCTCATTCATGCCTATATGTAAAACACTGATTTCTCTATATAAAAAATTGCCAAAAAACAAACCAATCGCATTTAGAAAAATGAGCACAAACAAAAATATCCCCAGAATCCATCGACGCCAGGAGAATTTTTTTCTTACTTTTCGATTTTCATTTTCTTCCATACTATCCCTCATATTCAACTTCTACGACTGAAGTTTGATTGTTACGAAGCAAAAAATGTTCATTGTCCCTCTTATAGAAACATTTTTCTAAATCCGCAATTTATTTTATATTTCAAGTTACATATTATACGCGCACAAGCGTATTTCGTCAAGATTTCAGTAAATCACAACATACCGCTGGCTAAATTCATTCAGCAATACTTTGTTCAACAATCTCTTTTGCCATTTTCGCATAGTCCTCATCTGTTACATTGTTTTGCCCCGCAACACAGTACAAACATAAAAAAGATTTAAATACGCCAACCAGCAAGAGAATTGCAACACTCACATATATCTTTTTCAAAAACATCGCCCCCTCTACCTTTTTCAAGATAAAAGAAGCATATCACCTGGAGTAAACTTTAGGTCAAGCATATTTTTTCTATTTTATGCAGGAATACCTCTAAAATCAACGAATTTAATCTTTCAAACCACTGCCTAACATTTTCTTTTCTATGAAAAACACTTGACCTAGAGTAAACTTTAGGATGTATGCTGGAAAAGATTAAAACATTCTATTTTTTTATTTATACACCTTATTTATGTAAAAAATCTGTCATTTAACTAATAGGAGGCATCTCATTTAATATGAAAAATCGCTTTTCTTTTTTTATATACCTCGGAATTTTCGGCATTCTACTAGGAATCGGCGAATTCTTTATGTATCGGCAAGGATTGCCGGTTCTCTCATCAAGCTGGACAGTTTCCATTTTCGTTTTGCTGCCCTTCACCTTTGTCATTCCCAATACAATTCCCAATAAACTCCCCCCTGCGGTAAGCAGATTTTTGTCTTTTCTTGGTGGTTATTGGTTTATTTTCTCATATTATTCTCTTTTTCTATTGATTCTTTACGCTCTCTTTTATGGTATCAGTCAACTTACGCAGCAGCAGCTTGTTTGGCAGCAATATTCCGATATTTTTGCTGCCGGTGGCTTTGTTCTCATCTTGCTCACGATCTTGATTGGCAGTTATAATGCATTCCATCCGGTATACCGAAAAATCGAGGTGCTGACGGATAAAAAGCTGCTCAAGGACATAACCATAGCCTTTGCCAGTGATATTCACCTTGGAACCATTCTTGGCCGAAGCTATAGCCAAAGATTAAGTAAAAATCTCAATGCCATTAGGGCTGATTTAGTCCTGCTCGGCGGCGATATCATCGATGGCAATCTTGAATTCGTCTTAAAAGACAAAAGTTATGAAAACTTAAAAAGCATCAACGCCCCGCTTGGAAAATATGCGGTATATGGCAATCATGATTATTATGGAGAAAACATACAAAAAGAGCAAGAAATTCTGGCCTCTTGCGATATTACCTTTCTCAAAGACGAATCGATTATCGTTACAGACAAGATCTGTATTACAGGTCTCGATGACTTTCTCTACAATCCCAGGAATAAAATTCCCGTGCCACGAAATGAGTTCTTCAACATCCTTGTCGACCATGAGCCTTGGCGCATCAAAGAAGCCGCTAAAAGCGGCTATGACTTGTATTTAGCAGGACATACACATGCTGGCCAGTTTTATCCCAACAGTCTTGTCACCAGAAAAATATATGATCTTGATTATGGCAGTAAATATTTTAATCAGATGTTAGCAGTTGTTTCAAACGGCTATGGATTTTGGGGTATTCCTGTAAGAGTAGGACCCGCACCGGAAATTGTGATCATTTCCATCAAGTCCACCAACTAAAGCAAAGCATGCAAAAGAGCCATCACTGAAATGCTATAGCACTTCAGTGATGGCTCTTTTTATCCGATCAGCCTTCAGCGATCTTGATTTCATTTACGAGATCTTTGCGAACAAGATCTGCTTTCAAGAACGGCTTAATTGGTGGTGTGAATAGATTCATATTGCTTTTTTGATCAATTGATATACGAACGTTCTCTACCGTATAATCAAATACATGGCCTCCACGCTGCAAGGTTTCATCAATAAAATGAAAATGATAACCCGAAACAGCTATCCCTTGTGCATATGCCGGTGTCCAAAAACCTATGATATTTCCTTTGACCTGTTCGAACTGAATCTGCTGTTGTGCATTGACAGCTTCTGTCATCGGCACATAGGTTTTTTGATAACTTACGGTACGCGTATTGACCTGGCTGAAAAGCCCCTCTATGCGAATCGCATAAAAAAGATTTCCGCTAGGAAGTAAATCCGTCAAAAACTTTTCAAAGGTCTGCTTGTCCATTTTTTCCTTGATTGTGTGCTGTACTTGTGGTTGAAATGTGGTTACCGTGCAAAATGGCGTGCGGTCTTCAGCGACCATCGGCATTGCCTCGCCGCCGCGCAAACGGTAAAAACTTCCATCAAAACCAATCATCTCACCATCTAAATGATCGAATGTTCCGATGCCAAAATCACCATGTTCTTTAACGCCTTCATAATCAAGAACGCCATCATATATACCATCTAAAAGCGCCGTCATCAAAGAAACCTGATAGACTTCGCCTGGATTCGTTGCCATAAATAACACCTCTTTCTACATTTAATATCTGTACAAAAGCTGATTGTCGATAGGACAAAACAGCTTTTGCACTTTGAACTACTACAATATAATCAATTCAGTTGGTCTGGAATCATCTTTTGTCCCAGTGCAATGTTTTCACTGTAATCAATTGGAATATCGACTACCACCGGACCATCCGTATAGGCAATTGCTTCTTGGATAACCCGTTCCAACTGATCTGGAGAATCTACCCGAAGCCCTTTTGCCCCAAATGCTTCTGCATATTTGACAACATCGATTGGACCGAAATCCGTACCCGATGTACGCTTATACTTCATCTTCTGCTGAAAAGCAACCATGTCATACGTGCCATCGCTCCAAATAAAATGGACCAAAGGCAGCTTTAAACGAACTGCAGTCTCTAATTCCATAGCAGAGAACAAGAATCCGCCATCTCCAGAAATAGAAATCGTTTTTGAGCGGTTATTTACTAAGGATGCTGCAATGCCCCAAGGAAGTGCAACCCCAAGTGTCTGCATACCATTGCTGAAAAGCAGGGTTTTGGGTTCGTAGGCACGGAAGTAACGAGCCATCCAAATATAATGCGAGCCAACATCACAAGTTACAATTGTATCATCACTGATGCTATCACGCAATGCCTTAATAAATTCTAACGGATGAACGAGATTTGGATACTTCTTATCTACTAGAAGGCTTTTTGCTGCAAGTTCTTGATGCATCTTATTTAAAAATGCCGTTTCTTCTTGACCAATAGACAATTTTTCCAAACGTTGTTCAATCTCATTGATCGTCGCTTCAATATTACCAATCAACTCAATGTCCGGCTGATAATAATGATCGATGTCTGGCGCACATTCATCTAAATGAATGATATACGCATTGTTGTTCGCATTCCAATGCTTTGGCTCGTACTCCACCGGATCATAACCAACCGTAAGAATGACATCTGCTTTTTCTAAAACTTGGTCACCTGGCTGGTTGCGAAAAAGACCGATACGACCTAAAAAATTATCCTCAAGCTCACGCGAGATAAGCCCGGAAGCTTGGAAAGTCTCTACAACCGGAAGGTTGAATTTTTTGAGCAATGAACGCACCGCTCTGACAGCCGAGAAACGATTTGCTCTGGCACCCGCCAAAATGACTGGCAATTTTGCCTGCGACAAGCGTTTTACAGCATCGTCAATGGTACCACTCAAAGGAAGTCCCAATTCGGTTTTTGGAAGCGGGCGTATCGGCAGCATCGGCGTTTCATCCGACAATACATCTTGTGGAAAACTAATGACTGCAGCTCCTTGTTTCGGTGACTCCGCATTCCGGAACGCATTCATCATCGCCTCAGGAATCGTAGCCGCTTGCGCTACTTCAGCACTAAACTTGGTCACTGGCTTAAATACAGCGACATTATCTAACGCCTGATGGGTTTGTTTCAATTTATCATCACGAGTTACATTGCCAACCAATGCAACAACCGGATCGTTTTCTACATTAGCGGTCACAAGACCAGTGATAAGGTTTGTCGCCCCAGGACCAGAAGTCGCGATGCATACTCCGGCTTGGCAAGTCAAACGCCCTACAGCAGCTGCCATAAAGGCGGCATTTTGTTCATGACGGCAAACAATGAGCTCAGGACCATGGTCTTGTAAAACGTCAAAAACCTTATCGATTTTTGCGCCAGGAATACCAAAAACGTATTGTACCCCTTGATTTTCCAAGCTATTTACGACCAGTTCAGCACCAGTAAGTTGTTCTTTCTCAGTTCCTTTTATTCTATTCATGCTAGACTCCTCTTTCTCTAAAACGGAAAATCTGTTGTATTTCCCGCTGTATTCATATATTGGATTTTATTTGTCGAAACTGAGAGAGAAGCATGTTTAAAATAAATGATAATCATTTGTTCGAAGAATTCTTATAAATAAAATATATCACGGTTGGGATTATTCATCAATTAACATTTTTCAATCATTATTATAGGCACAGACTATGAATAATAAAAACAGCTTAAAAAACGCTCAACATTTTACTGTTGAGCGTTCCTACTAGGTAGTAAGATCAACTACCTGCATATGCATTTGTTTATAGTACACTGGAATTACTGAAAAAGAGCGTCAAAATCCCCTAATATAATACAGGGGAATTCCCGAAAAAAAGCGGGACATATTGAATTATCTCCCCTAATTCTATATCCTTTATCTTAAGCACTACCAAAAGATAGAGGAGGAAAGGAAAATGCTCATCATGTCCCAAATCAATCATATCAGAGATTTGAAACAATGTGGATACCGGATCAGCGAAATTGCAAAAAAAGTTGGTGTTGATCACAAAACCATTCGGAAATATCTGGCAAAAGAAAACTTCTCTCCCGCTCCGCCGATTACGAGTCGAAAGCCTTCCATCCTGGATCCTTACAAAGCCAAAATCCTCGAATATCTGGCCGAAGACAAGAAGCATTGGTACAAGCAGCATCATACCGCGATGCGGATCTTTCACCGCCTCCTGGAGGAGGAGCAATACCCCGGAAGTTACAGCGTCGTCCAGCGATATGTGAAAACTCTCCGCAAGAATTCACTGGAAAAGGCCAATCTCGAACTTATCTGGGACCCCGGCACTGCCCAGATTGATTTCGGCGAGGCGGATTTTGAGGAAAACGGCCGTACCGTCCGTTTGAAGTATCTGACCGTATCCTTCCCCTACAGCAATGACGGCTATTCCCAGGTATTTGGTGGCGAAACGGCCGAATGCGTCTGCCAGGGCCTGCAGGATATATTCGCCTATATTGGCGGCGTTCCGCCTCTCTTAATCTTCGACAATGCCACCGGTGTCGGGCGCCGGGTGCATGACATAATCTACGAGTCCAAGCTTTTTGGTCAGTTCCGTGCCCACTGCCAGTTTCGCGTGCGGTACTGCAATCCGGCTGCAGGCTACGAAAAAGGCAACGTCGAGCGCAAGGTCGGTTATACCCGCGCCAACCTCTTTGTTCCTGTGCCGAAATTTACAGACAGAGCCGCATTTAACCGAAAGCTGTTGGAGGCACATCTTGTAAAAGCAGCTGAACACCATTACAAAAAAGGAGATCGCATCAGTGCACTGTTTGCTGCCGACAACGCCGCCTTACAGCCATTGCCGGCAAAACCATTCAACGTCTGTCGCTATGAATGGTTGAAGGCGGATGGCTACGGCAAGATTTGCCTGGAAGGGAAGCACTATTACTCCACCCAGCCAGAAAATGCGCACAAAAAAATCCTTGTCGGCATTCGCGCCGAGCAGATTGACATCCTCGATGAGGGCGGACATCTCATTGTGCAGCATCAACGGGTTTACGGTGACAAGCGCAGTGATGTATCCGACTACGGCACGACACTCAACACCTTGCTGAAAAATGCCGGGGCCTGGTTCAACAGCGGATTTCGTCAGGAACTGCCCGATATCTTGCGCGATTACATGGACGCGCAGCCCAAACCAGTCTTGCGCAGTTGCCTGCGAATGATGCAGGAACTGTCCGGGCAGTATGGCGTAAACGCCGCCATCGCTGCCATGGAGATGACCGTCAAGAACGGATGCGTAAATATCTGCGATGCCGCCGTACTTGCCGCAAGGATTACCGGGTACGGCATCGATACGCCGCCGGAGCAGGGCCCGCCGTTGGATGTTTACGACGAGCTCTTCCTGAAAGGAGGTGCGAGCGATGATGACACCGAAAATGCGTGCGGAGCTTGATGAAGAAATATCGAAGGCAGCCCGGCAGCTTTTTCTCTCCAGCAGGATCTGTGAGATCTGCAAAGAAACAGCCACGCCGAAACAAGCGGAATTCCTCCTGCATGTGTTGCTGGAAGAACTGGGGTTGCGCGAGCAGAATAAGCATCAGCGCCTGATAAAGCGGGCCGGCTTTCCCGTGTACAAGACCTTCGATGGCTACAGCTACAACAACGTAAAACTGCCGCCAGCATTTAACCAGGAAGAGCTGGAAAGCTGCCACTTCGTTGGCAAAAAGACGAATCTTGTGCTTTATGGCCCGGTAGGCGTCGGAAAAACGCATCTCGCTACCGCCGCGGGGATAAGAGCCTGCGAGCTTGGCTACAAGACGAAATTCTACACTGTGACCCAACTGGTACCAAAACTGGCAGAAGCGAGAAAAAGCGGAACATTGGAACGCCTAGTGCACGAGCTGCAGTCACTGGACCTGCTGATCCTCGATGAATGGGGCTATGTTCCCGTAGATAAAGAGGGCTCGCAACTGCTATTTCGGGTCATCTCAGACAGCTACGAAAGCAAGAGCCTGATCCTTACGACGAATCTGGAGTTCTCAAAATGGGGAAGCATCTTCACGGATGACCAAATGGCAGCGGCGATGATTGACCGGCTCGTACACCATGGGCACTTGCTGCTGTTTGAAGGGCGCAGCTACCGGATGGAACATGCCCTGATGCGACAAAATGCAGCAATATCTTAACTGCCTACCAGTTCCCGCTCAAAACAGGGAAATCCCCTGTACGAAAAGAGGAAATTCTGACGCTCATTTTGGGGATTTTTGCTTGACAAAAAACATGCATTATTTCAATAAGCATCGTTCACTTGCTATTATCATTTCTTTGCTCGTGCTAAAAAATACCCTCTGCCTAAAACCACAGCAGTTATAGCTGCCGGAATAAGATATCCATTTCCGCTGAGCAAAACATTGAGATATTCCCCAACGAGTTTATCATGTAAAATCATCGTCCCAGCGGTCCAAGCCAAGATTCCAGCCCCAATATAGATCAAAATAGGCTGCTTTTGCATCCAAACACCAATAATCTGACTGCCCCAAACGACAATCGGTACACTGATCAAAATACCAAGTACGACCAACAAGAAATCGCCTGCGGCTACACCGGCGATGGCAAGAACATTATCGATTCCCATCGCCGCATCCGCAATGATGATCGTCTTGATTGCTGCCCAAAAATTATCCTTGGTTTCAATATGTTCTTCAGCCTTATCTGGTTTTAACAGCTTTATCGCTATCGGAATTAACACGAGCCCACCGATAGCCTGCAAGAATGGAACCGTCAAAATCCAAACTGCTAACAAAGTCATCACCAAACGAATGATAATAGCTCCTGCTGTTCCGACGTAGATAGCCTTTTTACGAATTGCTTCCGGTAAATTACGTGATGCCATCGCAATCACAACCGCATTATCACCAGCCAACACCAAATCCAAAATAACAATAGACCCCAATGACATCAAAAACTGTACCGATAAAAAATCCAAAATTTACCTCTCCTTTACAAATAAAAAAAGACTCCCAGTATAATTTCAATAATTACACCAAAAGTCTCACAAATCAAATGCATTGCATCCAATACCATTGCCAGCCGTAAACACAGCATGTATGTTGACAATAGTCTAGCAGTTACTCCCTCTTAGTCGAGAACGCTTATTCAATTTCTATATTCGCTATTATATTTTAATTCAGTTCAACTGTCAAGATTGTTCTTTTCTATCTCACAAGGAAGTCATTCTACGATATAGACTATAACACTCTGTCGTCCGAACGAAATAGCCTCTTCGTGTGTATCAAACGCCATGTCGATTTTATTACCTCGAATGCTCGATCCCACGTCGCCTGCAATCGCATCGCCATATCCTGGAATATAGAGCTTCGTCCCCAAGGGAATGACATCAGGATCTACGGCAACAATGCCTTTTTTCAAAGAGTGCCCCGTTGATGTATGTGAACTGTTCCCGGGGTCAAAGGCACTATAAGCTGAAGCCTCCATGTACAATGATCGACCATTGCCTCCACGACTCGGCTCTGAGTGATCATGCGTCAATCGTCGATAAGTCTCCTCTCCGACAACGCCGTCAACCGTCAAGCCATTATCCGTTTGGAATTTCTTGATTGCCTTTACAGTCGCTTGCCCGCAAACACCATCAACACCGCCAAGGGAATACCCTTGATCCGTCAGCAACTGTTGTACTTGTCTTACGTTTTCTCCAGACATCCCTTGTTTAACAAAAAAACCTGCAGCCAATACTGTTGTTATAGATACAAAAAGAATTGCCAAAGTTGTTGCCAAAGCTTTAAATCCTATTCCCAAACACATCACCTCACAGACTTATTTTTTTATTATACTATGACTCTTTAATCGCGTCAAAAAAACGCAAATTCAGAATAGTCTAAAATAAGAAACGTGACCTAATATACAAAAATAACATGACATAAATGCCATGTTATTTTGTATTTACTACCTGTATATTTTAGCCGTTCAAAAAACAAACGCCAACTTAAAATCAAATCATGTTTTTGGAATATGCTGTATAAAGTGCTTTGAGTTCCTGCACTTTATCGTACATTTCAACCTGCAAGCCCGATGAAGTCGCATAATCGCCTTCATTCAAAGCATTTACGAGCAAGGTGAACAATGATTTTTCATCAATGCTGTCTTTTGCTAAATAGCCGCGAATGCCATTGATTTTATTCCAGTTATATGCATCTTGATCGGTTACATAATCTGTCTGGATTTCTTTGCAAGCTCTTACGATTGCACGGTTTTCAGGAATGATGCGGCTGATAAGTTCCGTCTTCCAACGAAGCAGTTCACCAGCAACGAAAGCATCGAGGATCTGATCGCGAAGAGCACCGCCGGCACTAAGGACTGCACGTTTTTCTGGATAGTTTTTAAGGTTTTCCATGTTTTCCCATACAGTAGCTGGAGGAGCACCAAACAAGTGGTTGCGTTCTTCTTCTGTATAGTCTTCAAATACATCTTCTTCACTGCGGTATGCACGGTCTTTTTCTAAGTAGAAACCTTCCGTACCTGCTTCTTTAGAAAGTTCAGCTAAAAGTTCAGCTGTTGTCTTGGTAACTGCCACTTTAACACCGTCAAGAACGGATGAATAGATTGCTGCCAAAACAAGATACGTATTTGTATAAGGGTTGCAAGCTCTAAGTTCGAAACGAGTTGCATACGGATTATTGATATCGCGAACTAAACCAGCCAAGATCGTACGGTTACGGGAAGGAATAGCTGGTGTATGGCCCAGCGAAGTTACGATGCAGACCGGAGCTTCAAAGCCTGGTTTCAAACGATTCAAAGAATCATTGGTTGCCGACACAAGCGGGTTGATGACTTCATAATTTTTAAGAAGACCCATGATCGCACCATAACCAACAGCGCTCATGAAATCTTTTGTCATTTCTTTTGGTGAGAACAGATTGACAATCTTGCCGGATTTCAATTTTGCTGCCATGCCGATATGAGTATGTTCACCATTACCAGCTAACCCGATCATCGGTTTTGCTTTGAAATTGACTTCCAAGCCATTTTCTCTGAAAATTTCTTTTACCAAGATACGAACGAGCAGTTCATTGTCAGCTGCCTGCAAAGCATCAGCAAATTTCCAGTCGATTTCGATCTGTTCGCATACATGTGTCATGTTGCCATCTTCATCGATCTGTGCCTTCAAGCCACCTACTTCTTTGTGGCCCATTTCTGTACCCAAACCGTAAGCATCAAGCGTCAATACGCATTGTTCCAGCGCTGTGCGAACTGCACCGCGAGTACGCTGCCAATATTGTTCCTGCATAACCTGAGAAGCTGACATTTCAATGATATCGGCTTCACCTAGTGGTGTTTTTACCCAAAATTCCAATTCAGTAGCCGATGTGAACAAAATATCTTCGACATCTTTGCCGCTGATGTGTTCAAGGCCTGAAACCTGTGGATGATCTTGGAATAATTTCAAAAGCTCTGCTTTGACATATGTAAGAGTTTCAGCCAAAACCGCACGGGAATCGACTCTCTTGCCTTCATGTACGAGGAATGCCGGAATACGCAAAGTACCTACTGGTTTTTCCGTTTCTTCATCATAATGTTCCATATTGTAATCAACAAACCAATTTACAGACGGATCGATTGGCATATCAACTTTAGCGTTGTTAAGTACAGCAATACCTGTCAAGACTACAGAAGAGCCATCGGTCTGCACAGCAGTACCAGCATAGAAATCTTCAATGTCTTTCAAGAATACATGCATAGGGATCTTTTCATCTGTATCATTTCCGGCTAAATCAATCCCTACCAAGGATACAAATTTTATTTCCGGGTGTGCCTTTAGCGTATCAAGGATTGTTTCTTTTGAAGAATTTGCAGGAATTACATACAATAAGTCTGTCATCATCATATACCACCTCTAAAATTTATTATCAATTTAACTTAAATGACCAGTAAAAATATAAAACACAAAAAAACCATATGACCGCATACCTATAAAACTGTAAAATATGCACAGCAAATAGATTTAACTTGTCATATGGCGCCATTGCCATGTTTCATAACTTTTCTTACAGGGCTTATAATACCATATTTATATCCATTTTGTCTAGGGATTTTTTATGTATACAAGCCTCAATGTTTTTATTACAAAAGCTTTGTTTCGTCTCCAGTGGGCATTATTTCAACATCTTTCAATTTCCGCTCGATTGTGCGGCTTTTCCTGGCAGCTGTATCAATCGAATTACTGGCTTCTTGCAGTTTTTTGTGCGTGCGGTCGAGCAAATCACCAAACTTACCAAACTCTGCTTTTACCGCGCCTAAAATAGCCCAAACTTCGGCGCTGCGTTTTTCAATCGCCAAGGTCCTAAAGCCCATTTGGAGGCTGTTCAATAGTGCAGCAAAGGTAGTCGGCCCTGCGGGTATTACATGATACGTATTGAGTAAAGCCTCACAGAGCCCCGGGCGCCGAAGCACCTCTGCATACAAGCCTTCGACTGGCAAAAACATGATGCCGAATTCCGTCGTATGCGGTACACTGATATATTTGGCATAGATGTCTTTCGCTTCCGCTTTTATGCGAATTTCAAGAGCTTTGCCGGCAGCTTCTGCATCCGCTGCATTGGCTTCTTCCTGCGCTGTCATCAAGCGTTGATAATCTTCTTGCGGGAACTTGGCATCAATAGGTAAATATACGGGCTTATCGCCACTCCCCGGCAGCTTAAGGGCAAACTCAACCCGTTCTGAGCGACCAGGAATCGTCGCGATGTTTTGCTCGTATTGCTGCGGGGCCAAAATCTGTTCTAACAGGTTTCCCAATTGAATTTCGCCCCAGATTCCACGAACTTTCACATTAGATAATACTTTTTTCAAATCACCAACGCCGCTTGCCAGAGTTTGCATCTCACCTAGGCCTTTGTGTACTTGTTCGAGCTTATCGCTGACCAAGCGAAAGCTTTCGCCTAATCTTTTTTCTAAAGTATCACTGAGCTTTTCGTCGACAGTCCTCCGCATTTCCTCAAGCTTGGTTTGGTTATCATCTCTAAGCTCTTTTAACTGCCGCTCGACGGTCTCCCGGAGGGTTTCAAACTTATTTTCATTGAGCTGCATCAGTCTCGCTAGCTGCTGGGAGAAACTGTCGAGCTGACCGAGCTGCGCCTGGTTGTTTTCATAAATACGCTTGACGATTGCTTCATTGAATTGATTTACGGTCTGCAGCAATTCCTCGCGAAAATCGCGTATTTCTTGTTTATTTTCCAAGCGGTTCTCTCTGCTGTCATCGTACATTCGCATTTGTATCTGCTCAAGTGAAGAGTTCATTCTATCGATTTGCCTTGAGAGATCTTTGTTCTGATTTCGACCTTGTAATATGCTATAAAAAAAGCAAAGCAAGAGCATTATCTGTCCAGACAGCAACACCAGAAAAAATCCATCCATAAGAAATTCGCCTCCTATAAAAAAAGACTGCCGCAGCAGTCTCCTGTTTTATTTTTTTAAAGCTGTTACATGGTCAACCAACAGATCTACCCAAGAAGCATCAAAGCCCACTTCCATCAACAGCTCCTCTACGCTGCCAATTCGCGGCTGCTGCAAAAATATCCGAACTCTTGCCTTTTCAATCAAACGAAAAACGAAGAAATCTTGCGGCACCGTGGTTTTTTCGGGAAAGGCTACGGTGTACTCATGATAAAGCTCATCCGACATGGATTCATAAATTGCGGTGGGCCGCATCGTATATGCCTGCCAAGTCGAAGGCAACTCTTCAAATAAAGCTTCCGCGGCAGACAAGATTCGTTTTTTAGCCTCATCGTAATCCGTCAACAACATTGTAAGGTTTGAGGTATCTTCTAAAATCACTGCACAGAGAAGATCGCGCAGAGCATCATATCCGGATAAATCAAAATCCATGACCTGTGATGATTCAGTAATAGTCTGCAGCCATGTTTCAATTGCGCCTTTCATGGTCGTGCGGGCTTGACTAAGAAGTTCCTCATCTTTTTTATGCAGCTCCAAACAAAGATTATAGACTTCTTGCTCCGGTTCATCATTATCAAGTAAAGCCGTCTTTGCACACTGCTCACAAAAGCCCCGAACCCGACAAGTAAATTCCTGTCCTGCCTCGATATCCGCCTCTGTCGGAAAGTCCATCTGCAAATCTTCATAAATCGTTTTTTGCTTATTAAACCGTTCTCTAGAAAAATAGGTAACACCTGTATGATGGTATTTGACTTGTATTTCTTTTTGACAATGCAGGCATTGGTAGACTTTGTCAACCAAATTGACCGCTACATACTTATCTTTTTTCGGAACAACAAAGCCATATGGTGCCGTTTCCACAAAACTATAATTAAAAGTATTCAATAAATTGTCTGTAATATTACCTGGCTGTATCTCTTTTTCCATGCCGCACCCCTTGATTCAATTCTAAATATGTCCATAAAAAAAGCTCCTGAAAATCTCATGAGCTTACATAATATTATACCGCAAGGTCCTAGTAAAAGCAATTGAGCTCAAGCGGTTTGCCAAAACATAAATTTGACTTTTATCCTGCCTTGGCCTAAGATGAATAGCATGAAAATATCATATAATCATAATGGAGGGGATTTTTAATGGACTCTGTTTTTTCTCGCGACGATGCCTGGACTTTACTCACTAAATATAACCAGGATGCCTTTCACCTGCAGCACGCACAAACAGTCGAAGGCGTCATGCGCTATTTTGCTGATGCCTTGGGTTTTGCCGATGAAAAAGATTTTTGGGGAATCGTCGGTTTGCTTCACGATCTTGACTTTGAAAAATACCCAGAACAGCATTGCCTAAAATCACAAGAAATCATGCGTGAACAAAATCTCGACCCGAAGCTCATTTATGCAACCGCCAGCCATGGCTATAACCTCACCGTCGATTTAAAACCGATACATACGATGGAAAAAATTCTTTATGCGACCGATGAACTAACTGGCTTAATTGGTGCCGCAGCCTTGATGAGGCCATCAAAAAGCGTCCAGGACCTAGAATACAGTTCGGTCAAAAAAAAGTATAAATCCAAGAGCTTTGCTGCCGGCTGCTCGCGCCAAGTCATTGAAGACGGAGCTGCTATGCTCGGCTGGGATCTCGAAAAATTAATCACGCAAACGATTTTGGCCATGCGAACATGTGATGCCGTAAACTAAAGACAGAAAAAAGCCAGGACAATGTCCTGGCTTAAACTTTATATTTTGGAGGCGACACCCAGAATCGAACTGGGGAATAGAGGTTTTGCAGACCTCTGCCTTACCGCTTGGCTATATCGCCAAAATAATGGAGCGGAAAACGAGGCTCGAACTCGCGACCCCCACTTGGCAAGGT
>Ga0183099_1000186_pt1 | contig 54495 bp, 41 predicted proteins | sample Biomet1_FD_127788 | JGI IMG/M metagenome (GOLD analysis project Ga0183099, IMG submission 127788) | Microbial communities from bioreactor (seeded with anoxic lake sediment) at LBNL, California, USA - Biofuel metagenome 1 | ecosystem: Engineered > Bioreactor > Anaerobic > Unclassified ... | reverse complement strand
CGGTTGTAAGCGACAAGACTTTATTAAATCTTATATTCCATGGGGATTAATACAAAGTAATTATTCCCTAATATTTGGGCAACTATCAAGATATAAATGGAAGAAATGGTGACTTAAATGTTAACCCAGTGTAAAAAAGGGGCATCATTTAGCCACCATTTTGATTTTCTTGTATAAAAATTAGGCTGGTAATAAAAACGTTTATAACTTTGCTTTGCCGAAAGACAAAACTAAATAGAGATTAAAACATGAAGAAGACCACTTTAAATTTTATTATGATTATGTTGCTTAGTTCAACATGTATTAGCGCATTCGCTAATAACCCTAAAGATACCCCAATGCCAATAACTGGAGTTCTAGATATTCCAATTCACAAATCTCTGCATATATTATACATTATTAATAGCATAATAACGGAGTATGTTTATTGATTTTTATGAGAGCATTTAGTAATGTAGAAATAATAATAGTTGCGTATGTCTAAAATATTGTATTTGGTTTTTCTGTTTTTTGTTTTCCACTTTCTGCCTCTTGTCAGACTGAAGCAATGGAAGCAGAAATGTATGTTCAAAAGAGCATATCCTCACATGAATTTAATCCCTATGAAATAGGTTTTGCTTTCAAGTATAATATATTGAAACGCTTGTATGTTAAATGTGATTATGAGCGTTCTATCGCACTTTTTAAAATTGATGGGGCTAAAGATTATTATACGAATGATATGTATGGAGCCAAAATTGGCTATACTTTTTTGAGTATTCCGGATTTAAGCGTCGGTGCCGTATGTGGCATTGGAGATAACTTACGGAAGAAGACCAATTGGGACTATTCGTATTACGACACTGGTCTCTATGCTTATATCGGGCATTCTAACATAAGACCATGCCTCGGAATTATTTTAAGAAAATATGACTCGCATAATAATTGTTTCCATGATTATACAAGAGTTTTATTTTCCTTAGGATTCAATGTTAAGATATGAAGAATTTAGAGGGTTGAAAGGTTAAACATATAGTTGATTGTAACGTGTAAGGATAGCCGAATAGGTCCTTTTTATAATGTTGATATCAGAAGAGTTGAATTTACCTGAAATTGATGATTTCTAAGTATTTTAATAATTCTCTGTTTTTGATAGCATTATATTACATTAAAGAGACGATAGATAGAATATTATAAATTAATATACGAACGTAGAGTATAATGAGAAAGTTATTGATGATAATAGCCGTATGCGGCAATATGTTTTTGGGTCATGCTCAAACTATTACAGGACGTCTAGTTGATGAAGGCGGGATTTCCATTGAATATGCCAATGTAATTTTGCTGAATGCCAATGACTCTTCATTTGTAGTTGGTTGCGTAACAAGCGAAGATGGAAATTTTGTTCTATCTAATACTAACCTTACTGCAAAAATATTAAAACTGACGCACATTGGATATGAAGATTTATATTATCCTGTATCAGAAACGAAGACTAATGTAGGAATACTTAAGCTTAAAACAAACTCAACCACTTTAAGCGAGGTTTCTGTAATAGGAAGTAAACCTATGTTTCGACAAAAGAATGGATCAATGATAACGGATGTAGCTGGATCTGTATTGAGTCAAGTACATGAATTCACAGATTTAGTTTCGCAGATTCCTGGAATAGTAAGAACAGCTAATGGTGGATTTGAAGTCTTTGGTTTAGGTTCTCCAATAATATACATAAATAACAAAAAAGTACAAGATCAGACTGAATTGAGGCAACTATCTCCGAAAGATATAAAAAGCATTGAACTTATTAGTAACCCTGATTCCAAATATGACGCAGAAGGAAAGGCTGTACTTAAGATTGTTCTTTTGAAAAAAGAAGATGGACTGACATTGCAAGTTGGGAGCGGTGCCAAACAAAACAGACGGTCAAGCTATGGTAATGATATGAAGATAGGATTTAAGCATCAGAAACTTAGTTTATCAGCTAACTTCAGTTACGATAATACAAAAAACAGATCTATACTTCCACAAACTAAAGAATTATTCTTTGGAGAAAACACACATCGTTATACTCAAGATCAAACAGCTAAGGGACATCTGACTAACGGTGAATGGCAAATAAACATGGATTATGAAATAAATGATAGACATAACATCGGCGTTGAATGGAATTCATCAAATAACAAAGATAATGAACATCGCATTTCTACGCTTGATTATCAGCTAAATGATAAAGTTGTTCAGTTAACAGATATTCTTAATGATTATACTAATAAGACGAAATATAATCACGTAAACCTATTCTATAATGCACAATGGAGCAAGTTGTTGTCGTCAGAATTTAATCTTGATTATGCCAATAATAATAATAAATACAATCAGGAAACAAATGAAACAACAGCGAGTGTTCCTAAATTAACCATCAGTATCGGAAATAATATGTTAGACATTTATTCGGGTAAATTTGCATTCGATTACAAATTAAACGAGAAGTTGGGATTATCATGGGGAATAGAATGTAATCACATAAATATATCAGGTTCTTTGAGCTCCGACTCAGGGAACACACCGTCTTCCAATTATAGCGACAAGGAAAATAAATATGCGGCCTATGCAGAAGCAAAACTTAATATGGGAGATGTGCTGGTCAATGGAGGATTACGCTATGAAGAATTAGTTTCTGATTATAAGAATTTTATTGATAGGTCAGGAGATGTTCATCGACATTATAAAAATGTATATCCCTCTATATCATTAATATATAATAAGAATGGATGGGCTAATACCTTGTCGTTCTCGTCCCGTACGAGCAGACCAACATTTAGGCAATTAAGCAATTCTAGTTATTATTCAAATGAGTTTATGTACCAATGTGGAAACCCTTTGTTGAAGCCTGCAGATTCCTATATTGCACAATGGAACACCGGATATAAGTTTGTCAATTTCTCAGCAAGTTATACATATATGAAAAATTATATCTCAACTGATTTCTATACATCTAGTAATAATCTGAATCAGATAGTCAGTTCTTATATTAATTATGACAAGATTCAGTATTTGAAAGCAAATCTAAATTTACAAAAGAACATAGCTTGGTGGAAGCCGTCTTTGTCTTTAGGGATAACTCAGCCTTTTTTTGATTGCGAATATCTCGGTGAGAAACGTTCTTGTAATAAGCCGCAACTATATGTTATAGCTAACCAATATTTTCAACTGCCTGCTTCGTATTTGTTTTCTGTCTATTATTATTATAATAGTGGTGGTAATCAGGGTGCTGTTACTCTAAGACCATATCAGATGTTAAATATGGGAATACAAAAAGCCTTTTTTGAAGATAAACTAAGTGTGAGCCTTCAGGCACAGGATATATTCCATACAATGAGGTTCAAGGAAACTGAAAATATTAAGAATATTCACTTTCAACAGACTGAGGACTATTGTTTGTGGAATTATTCTATCAGTATCATATATCGTTTAAATAAAGTAAAAACGAAATATAGCGGAAATACCTCTATAAAAAATGAGCTAGATAGACTATGAAATGTTTGCAATGTATATAATGACAAGTATCAAAGCAGTTACTGTTGTAAGCGACAATACTTTATGGAATTTTATATTCCATGGGGATTAGTCTGTTAATAAAAACGTTTATAACTTTGTTCTGCCGATAGACAAAATGAATAGAGATTAAAACAGAATAATTAATATTTACTTATAATGAAATTTACTATAAAATAAGATGAACAGGATAATTAGATTTATTTTTCTTTTAATTTTGAGTTGTATATATCAACAGAGAATTAATGCACAGAATATAACGGGAAAAATAACAGATGAGAAATTAGCTCCAATTGAATTTGTCAATGTAGTGTTGTTAAATTCGGCTGATTCATCTTTTGTTGATGGTGTGGTTTCAGACAGTGAAGGTAAATTCTCAATGCCGGCTCATAGTGGTATACAGAAATATATTTTGAGTATATCTTATGTGGGTTATAAAACGACAACACGAAAAATAGTTAGAGCTGATTTAGGGAACATCGTTCTGCATGAAGAGGCAAAAGCACTTAATGAAGTCGTTGTTCGTGGACATAGACCTGTAATTAAAAGAGAGATAGATCGCTTGGTATTCAACGTTAGTAATACACCTTATCAAAAGGGAAATACAATAATGGATTTGCTGAGAATGACTCCACTTCTAAAAGTTACTGACAATGCAATTAGTATTATAGGTAAAAGTAATGTCAGAGTTATGTTTAACGGTAAGATATCTTATTTGGATAATAGTGACATCATTCAATATTTAAAATCGTTGCAATCAGATGATGTAATTAGTATAGAGGTTATAACAACTCCTCCTGCAAAATATGAAGCTGGTGGTAATGGCGGCATGATTAATATTGTTACAAGAAACAGAAAAGATATTGGACTTGATGGTAATGTAGGAGTTTCATATACACAGAGATCTTACGCAGGAATAAGTTCTAATGCTTCAGTAAACTATCGGTCTGCTAAGTCTTTTTTGGCTTTTAGAGTACGCCAAAGTAAGAGTCAAGGCTCCGTTGATGAGGCTTATCAGATTTTGCAAGACAGAAGTGGCCAGAACAGTGTAACATCAAGAAAAGATACTTATGACAATATAGGTGGAAATATGACGTTTGAACATCAAATAACTTCATTGGCTACAATAGGTTTAGTTTATGATTTTAATCGTGGTGATGATAATTTGGATATTCATAATAAGTATTACTACTACAGCAATAGTAAACTTGACTCCTTATTGAATACTTCTTCTACCCAGACAGGAAAGACAATATCACATACTCTTAATCTATATTATGATTTTAAGATTGACAGTTTGGGAAAGAAACTGGGGATAGCTGCTAACTATATGAGTCACACACCTGATAAAGAGGTTAACTTTACAACCTTAAATGAGCAGACTAACAACAAGTATATTGTAAGGGAACCAAACAATATAAGATACTCAATTTATACAGGAGAGGCAAATCTTGAATTGCCATTTAAATCATTTAAGTTGGAAACAGGAGCTAAATACAGTCGTGTTACAAACAAGTCAGATATGCAATATTATAATTTGAATGATAATGAGTATGTTGCTGACATAAAACGTTGTAACATATTTAATTATCGAGAACAGACTTTAGCTGGCTATATAAGTGCTTATAAATCTTTAGGTGCCTATTTTTCAGTTCAAGCTGGTTTACGTTATGAACATACTTTCGTGAAAGGTGTAACTCCAAATAATAGTTCTGAGGATGTAAAAACAAATTATGGCCATATATTCCCTACGTTATATTTTACATATAAGCCAAGTGAACTAATTGATATCCATCTAAATTATGCGAGAAGAATTAACAGACCTTACTTTAGAGCATTGAATCCTTTTAAATGGTATACTAATCCAAATAATGTGGATCAAGGCAATCCTGCTCTGCGTCCTTCTTTTGTGGATAATATAGAGTTGGCATACGTTTTTAAAAATAATTTGTCGGTAACGGCTTACTTTCAAAAAGAGAATGATGCCTATGGACAGTCACTGAATATTTCAGATGACAAGACTACTTATAGTACTTACGAGAATATATATAATAACAGACAGTTAGGTCTAAACGTAAGCTATTCTCTAAACCCTTTTGAATGGTGGAATATATCATTAGCAGGTAACTATATTTACAATAAATCAAAGATAAAGAAGGCTGACTACATACCACAGAATGGCGGGTCTTTTGATTATAAATGCTGTAATACGATTTCATTTGGGAAAAATCGCAGATTCCAACTTTTCTTGAACTATTCCCAAAATCTAGCTTACAAAGTAGGTACAACTTATGATAAGAGCTACGCTGATTGTAGTGCTGGCTTGAAATACTCTCTAATGCATAATAACCTTGTTATAAATCTGTATGCTAACGATTTGTTTAAGCAGGATATTGTTAAGCGCGAGAAGTTTGCAATAACAAATACTCAAATATATCATAATTATTATGACAGTAGATATATACGTCTAAGTGCAGTTTATTCATGGGGAAAGACAAAGGTAAAATATCAGAAGAAGAACGTTTCGTTTAATGAACGCAATAGATTATAGTATTACATTAGTGTCCCATTATGATAGATGTGTGTGTCTTATAAAATTAACATTAGTGTCTACTTAAAATGATAAACTTTTAGTGTAATGTATGATAGATTAAATGTTTTGAGACAGGATTTCTCTGTGATGATTTAAATTTTGCACATTTATGGGGCTTCACTGCGTTTTTTGTGTTATTTAGCTACGAAGCTACGGAATCTCTCGCAAAGCCTTTAAACAGAGGGATTGACGATACGTAGCTAGGAGGATTTTGCTACGGTAAGCTACGTTCTAGCTACGTTATTTTTTTCTGCCTATATAATGTACGTGTATGCATGCGCGCACTTAGGACTTATTAAAAACAAGTGTCGAAGTGTCAACTTGATGAATACCAGTATTTTATCGACAAATCAGACGTCATAAAGTGACGGTGAACTGACGGTTAAATATCGAGTTTTGCATGCGTTTCTATGTAGAAATGCAACTGATTCCATATAGAAACGGAAACGTTTCTACGTTATTTCACCTTCCATTTTATCGCAAAACGCAATGCAATATAACGTAAAACGCACTACAAAACATCGTAAAACGCATCATAATTCTTCGTAAAACGTAATGCGAAATGAAGAAAATATCCCCCAGATTTTACCGACGAATAACCGACACTTAATGCCACTTGAAAAGTGTTCTAATAAATTGATGCTCAACGGATAGACACTTCGACACTTGTTTTTACGAAAAACCCAGAGTGTGCGTGTATGCATGCGCACGTGTATTACGATGTGTAGCACCCAGCAATTAAAACTTTGGCTAACAGGCTAACCTAAATCTGATTGCATGGACAAATTTTTTGGAGTATCTTTGCCGAGAATTCAGTGGAATTCAACAGAATAGTTAAACAAGCTTGGAAATTCTGCTCTCGTTTACACATCCTCAGTTTCTCAGATGTAGCCAACGATTCTTTGATAAATTTACTTATAGAATAACATTCCATCCTAAAACTACACAAGTTTACGTAGCTAGAACGTAGCTTACCGTAGCTAAATCCTCCTAGCTAAGTATCGTCAATCCCCCTGTTTACAGGCTTTGCGAGAGATTCCGTAGCTTCGTAGCTAAATAACATAAAAAATGCAGGAGAGGCTCTATTTATTTGAACTATCCACGCTTTTTGCTTTTATACGTGATTTCATAGATCTCATGGCATTATTGCTTATTCTCATTATGCTTGCGACTGTAGCTTCATCTTTGTTCATGGAATTTGTAGCAATCATAAAGAAAATCTGATTTGGGGTAAGATTATTGTATTTTTCCTGTAACGATGCAACATAAGAAAAATTTACCAATTTGTAATATTCTATGAAATCTCGGAAGTCTTTAGTAGACCATTTTATTGTGTTACCATTATTGTTAACTAGTTCATAGCATTGCTTACCATTATTTAATGCCTTTAGAATTTTAGTTTCTAGAGATTCTACCATTTTGTTCATTTCATCAATCTGAGCAGCAGAAGAGTTGTAGGAACTCTTCATTTCTGACAGTTTACCTTTATATTCGTTTATTATCAGGCGGTCCTGCATTATAGTTTGTCGTGATTTTGAAGTTTTATATTTTTGTCGTAAAATAAGTAGTATGCTTAAAATAGTTAATATTATAAGCCCTTCAGACATATATATCATACGGCTTTTAAAAGTTTGAGCTACAAGTTTCTTATCATATTTCATTTGGATATCAGTTATGTTGTCATTTTTTTGAGAATTCCTAATTTTCTGATTTAATATGAATATAGAGTCGGCGATGTTTAAAGCATCATTTTGACAGCCAGTTTTTCTATATAAATTGTAGAGTGTGGTGAGTTGTTTATGTTTCTCTATATTATTAATGGGAATTGGCGCTTTAGTCATTAATTCTCTAGCTCTATTGTATTTCCCAATTTTAATATATATATCGGCAGCGATTGCATAGGTGTAAGCTGTAGGATTTTTCTGAAAGGCTTTCTTTAAATATATTTCGGCATCTCTAGAATCTCCTTTTTCAAAATAGTATTCACCAATATTTCCAAATAATATACTTTGACTGAGTTTGTCGTAATATTTTAGATATGAAAGTGATTTTAAATAATATTCCATAGCCTTATCATCCATTTTTAAAGCAGAATACGTATCTGATATATATTGTAAATCATAAGCTATTCCAGCTGTGTCTTTTATTTCATAGGCATAGTTGAGAGCTTTTAATCCATATTTCAATGCAATTTCATTATTATTGGAGCCCATATTTACAATACAAATATTTTCAAAAGTTCTTTGTTCTAATTGTTTTATGTCGTACTTAACAACTATTATTTCTGCCTTTTTGAGGCATTCTATGGCTTCATCTGTTTTTTTTTGGTCTAGATACAGTGTCATTCCTTTATAATTATATGCATCAGCAAGCCGGTCAGCAACGTTATGACTGCTATAGTAGGATATAGCAGAGTCAATAGATTTGTCATTAACAGGTATCGATTTTTTGTATTTAACTTTATTATATAATAGTGTGTATAGGGCGATATTTTGCTCATCATTTAAGTTTTTAGGATCGATACTCTTTATAATATTATATGCTGAATCAATTTGGTTTTTGTTTAGGCAATTGTCAGCTAACTCTAATTTCTTGTTTATATTGTCGTCACATGACGAAATTGTCATATTTAAAAATATAATAGCAATCAAAAAAATGCGTGTTTTTATTTTCATTTTACTTTCTATTTTGTTGTTTTCTATCTGCAAAAGTAATGAATTTGTTACAAATGAGTTGAAAAAATATGCTTTTTCGTTAATCAAATTGGCTATTCAATGGCTTAATATCTAAAGTTACTCTTTTATTTTGTTGCAATGTGCCTGTCTTATTTATATTTATATATGATTTAAAGTGCTGATATAAAGCATTTTAACTTAAAATAGCCTGCAACACTTAGCCGAAAATTTTTCGTGAAATATTTGGAATATAAAATAATCATTTCTACTTTTGTATAGCACAAAGACTAAATTATAATGATTAAAGAGAGACAAAACATGAAAAAGCTTATTTTAATTACCACTATGATTATGTTGCTTATTTCAACATGTATTAGTGCATTCGCTTCTAATTTTGATTATATACCATTAACATCAGAGCCACGTGGACCTGTAAGAAGAACTCCACATATGTCATATATTATTGATAGAATGGATAATGGTGTATATTCATTGACTTTTATGAGAGTATTTGATAATGCAGAAATAAGAATTTATCAAAATGGTATTCTTATTGATCAGAATTCTGGCTCTTTTGCAGAAGGTGAAACCTATACTTTAGATCTTCAAGGATATGGGAAAGGAGAATACACTATTGAGGTATACTGTAGTGGTAATAAAATATTCGGTTCGTCTGAGGAAATATAAATGGTAATAATATATTTTAAGTACATAATTATTTTCTATCATAATAAAAATTTATATGACTAATAAATATATTATAGATATTATTAAATATATGCTAAGTAGGAATTCAATCTACGCTAGCAGAAAGAATATATATAAAGTATTATGCTCAGATCCTACATATCCCAGCTTAGCTTCTGTATCTTCAACTTTGTCGTTTTTTGGCGTAAAGACAAATGCATTTATAACAGATTTAGAGCATTTAAAATTATATAAGGATGTTATCGTGCATTTAAAGAATGCAGATGGACATTTTTTTGTAATGATAAAAATAGATGACAATAATATAATTCTTTATGATGGGGAGAATACCCCCCTCACAATCAATGAATTTAAAAATCTTTGGGATGGGGTTTTGTTGATTCCTGATGCTGTTGCAACCTCGAAAGTTTCTAAAAATTTATTTAAATATATTTTGCCTTTTATGGCTATTATGGTATTTATGGCATATTGTCTATTTGTTACTGATAATAAGTCGTCAATTATGATATTTGGTGATTTAATAGGTGGTATTTGTTCTATTATGTTGTTTAATCAATATCTATATGATTTTATTGGAAACCCATTCTGCAAAATAGGCAATAAAATTGATTGTGGGTATGTTGCACAGATGAATCCATTTGCAAAGTTTATAAATATAGATTTACCTGTTGTTGGAATTTTCTTTTTCATATTTGATATTTTGTATCTTGTATTGTATGGTATGTTGGATATTTTAATTTCATCAGTTTATATTTTGTCGTCATGCTTTATGTTAACGTTATTATTATATCAAATTTTAAAAATAAAGAAGTATTGTATATATTGTTTAATTATAGCATTCATAGTCGTATGTAAATTGCTTTTTGTATTTCCTATTAACATAAATGTAAGTAGTATTTCTGTCTTATATTTTTTATTATCAGCATTTATTGCGTATCTACTATGTTATATAATTCACAAAAATGGAATAGAAAATAAGCAAAGTTTAAATAATGAAATTAATTTATTAAAACTAAAAAGGAATATTAATATTTTTAGATACCTTAATAAAGGAAATTATGATATTTATTTACCAACAGATAAGGCATTGAAATTTGGCAATGAGAAGTGTGATTTAATAATAACAACAATTATTGATTTAGATTGTAAACATTGTCATAAGTTAGTGGAGGAAGTAAGTGCTTTAATAAGAATGTTTCCTGATAAATTCTTATGGAATTTAATTTTAGATGGACATAATGTGAACCAAGTTTTCGACAAACAGTTTACAAATGAAAATTGGCGTCAACTTTATCTCTATTCAAAATATGAAATAAGTAAGGAGGTATGCCTAGCAGCATTAAAACATTTAAGATTTAAGCGAAAACATTTGAATTATTCAAATAATGTATTGGAGTATTATAAACAAATGCTAGATGACCTTAAAAAGGTTGTCGTAAACCATTATCCGATAATACTTATAAATGGTATCATATTACCACAAGAATATACTGTAAGTGATCTGCAATATATAAGATCAGAATACTTTGTAAAAAATAATGGTCTGTAGCGTATTAAGAATTAGCTATCTTCTTATTTACAGATTATATTGAGGCTGTTTAAGCCGGGTCTCATTAATTGATCAAGACTTCAAATACTAGTTGTGAGTGACTTGGTACGGCTATTTTTAAAATTTAAATTATAATAACATGGAAAAGTTAAGTTTAAAAATGTTAGAAAACATTCAGGGTGGTAAACTTGTTTCAACAAAAGAATATTGTCAGACCCTCGGGACAATTATGGCAAACAATGATTTGTCTGATGGTGCAAAAGCCGGAGCTCAGTATGGGTGGAATAAATATTGTGCTTGATACAAAAAAACATGATGCCTCAAATAGAGGCATCATGCTAATTAAAATAGTTAGTGTAATTATTTTATGTATGTTTGTATATATCCCCTTGATTGCTCAGACGAAAATAGATGAAGCTAATATCGAGTGTCAATATGACTACACCTATGCAAAAGATACTCTTAAGCGGATAGATCAAAATGATAGACTTGTTTTGTTGTTAGGACAAAAAGCATCTAAATGTTATAGCTACTATAGCATGCAGATAGATACAATTTTTGCTTCTCCTAAACGTGATGAGATAATGAAGAAAGTAATAAATTTTGCGTTCAAATCTAATACCGACTATCCACATAAGCGTATGAAGGCTTATGTTTACAAAAACTATCCTGATGGCAAGATGACCGTTACTGATGGATTATCTCTTCAGGATTATCAATACGAAGATTCCATGAATTGCATGAATTGGACAACTGGAGACTCTGCAAAAACTGTTTTAGGATATACAGTTCAAGATGCAACTTGCAATTTTCGTGGGCATAAATGGCATGCTTGGTTTACACCTGATATACCAATAATGGATGGTCCCTGGAAGTTCCATGGTTTACCCGGCTTAATCATGGAAGTCACGGATGAAAAAAGATATCATGTTTTCAGAATAGTTGGTATTAGAAACGTTACGAATATGCCTCTCGTCTTTAGTAAGACCTATGTAGGGACAGAAAAATTTGAAAAGATAGATAGACGTAAATTTTTAAAACTCGCAAGAAAATATTTGGAGGATTCTGCTGGTTATGTTAAACTAGAAACAGGAATAGACCTGGATCAAAATGCTACCATTCAAAAGCTTAAATATAAGCCTTTAGAGACAGAATAACTATATGAAGTATACTCATCCATTAATAATTCTAATCTTGTATAGTGTTATATCGCTATCAGCAAATGCCAAACAATTAATATTGACAGGCTTTGTACATGAAATCACATATGGCAAACCTTTACCAAATGTGATGGTTACTTTGCGTCCAGAAAACAGTAAACATATTATTAAATTCGTAAAGACATTGGATGATGGTAGTTATAAAATAATAGCAGACGATATAAGTGATAGTTGTGTTCTCAATTTTTCTATCGTAGGATATGCTACAAAAACTGTTCATGTTGTTGATGGTATTACGAATTATGATGTAGGCTTAGAAGAACATGCTACGCAGTTAAAAGAGGTTCTTGTGAAAGCTCCCAGCATAAGGCAACATGGTGATACTATAAAATACAATGTAGCTAGCTTTGCTGATGGCAGTGATAAATCTATTGCTGACGTTTTAAAGAAGATGCCCGGAATAGAGGTCACCGATAACGGAGAGGTTAAATATAATGGAAAGGCTTTAAATAAATTTTATATTGAAGGTCATGATATGCTTGGAGGAAGGTATGCCTTAGCAACAAACAACATCCATTATAAAGATGTAGCTACAGTTGAAGTTATGGAGAATCATCAACCTATTAAGGCTTTGGAAGATATGTCTTTCTCTGAAAATCCAGCAATAAATATTAAACTCAAGGAGTCAGCTAAAAGTAGGTTAGTAGGAACAGTCAAAATTGGTGGGGGAGTCGATCCTGATATTTGGCAAAGCGAGGCTTCCTTAATGAGATTCACAAAAAAAGCCCAGTCACTGAATACGTTTAAAAGTAATAATGTGGGTGATGATATTTCTCAGGAAAATAATATGCTCATCTCCGATGGCGATTTTGGATTAGGCGACCAAAAATATGAGCTAAAAAAATATATAGATGTTATCCCAGATAAATTAACGGATATTTCTGAAAATCGCGTTTTGCAGAATAGAACAAAAACGCTAACAACAAACAATCTATGGTCGCTTAGTAATAATACTGATGTGTCAACTCAATTACTCTATACTCATGACAATGTATCATCATCTGCTCAAACATGGACATCTTATTTTATGAATGATAGTATACTTGAATATGATGAAAATGAATCGGCAAAATCTAAGCAAAATAACTTATCTGCAAGTGTGATGGTGACTTCAAACAGCAGTAATGCGTTTATCTCAAATACCTTATCGACAGATTTGAAGTGGAATGATTTATCTATAAACATGACTGGAATACGCCCTAATGTTCAAGATGCAAGATTACCTTATTACAAGGTTCAGGATAAGTTGGAGTTGTTGAAACGTACAGGGAACAGTGCATTTACATTTAATAGCAATAATATTTATTTGTCTCAGCCACAATCTCTTGATGTGAGACAAAAGACAGGACTATTATCTCAGAATGTTCATAATAGTGCTTTTTATAGTAATAGTAATACGTCTTTAGGATTTTATTTGAAACCTTTTACTGTTACAATGAAAGTTGGAGTGATTTTGTTAAGTCGCGTTATGCAGAGTCAGTTAATTGGGTATCAAGATACCTTGGGGTATGCAAATAACACCAGTATGGCTTATATTAGAGCTTATGCGACACCTGAGGCCGAATATAATGCGAATGGATGGCATATCAACTTGAGCATGCCTGTTGCATGTACATCTTATTTTTTTAAAGAACTCATAGATGATCAGAAATTCAACAAGCAAATGATGACACTCTCACCGAATCTTCATATTAAGTATCAATTAACCTCGCATGTTGATGTGTCATTATTCGGCGGCATAACGCAGAATACAATTGATGACCAAACCTTTTTTAATGGTCTCATACTGAGCGATTACAGAAATATGTATAAAGGACTTATTAATTATGATCCAGATATAAGGAAATCGGTTTCAATTGCGATGTCTTATAAAAACCCAATTAATTCAGTCTTTGGAAACATGTTACTATCGCGCAATTGGAACGAAAGTAATATTTTATCTTCTCGCACCTTCTTAGGTGATTATATTCTTAATTCATATATTAAAAATAATACCCATACTAAGAGTTGGTTATACGATGGAAGAATCAGCAAAGGTATGGATTTTATCCATGGGATGTTTACGTTAGGATTGAATTATATGAATTTTGACGGTTCTATTTTGCAGGATAATTTATTATCACGTTATAATTCATCTAACTGGAATCTAAATTTTAAAGTTAATGCACGTCCAACAACATGGTTGAGTTTAATATATGAGATTAACTATGGAAAAGATCGTGTAAGTTTTAAGATTGTTGATCAGTCTTCAAGTTCAACAAATCTTATGCAGCAACTTACTACTCACTTAAACATTCAAAAGCAGTGGTTTATAAATGTTTCATGTGAACACTATAGTAACCAGGTAGCAGACAATAAAATGAAGCAACTTTTTCTTGCAGATATTTCTACTGCCTATAGTTTTAAAAGTGGTGTAGAATTGAGTTTACAAGTGCGTAATCTCTTTAATCAAAAAAAATATGGCTATTCTGTTTATTCAGGATTGATGCGTATGAGTAAAGAATATGAACTTAGACAAAGGAACCTCTGGGCTTCTGTTTTTTTCCATTTTTAATTTAAAGCTTATAATACAAATGAAATTCTATAAACAAGACGATTCTGTGGGTGGCAGTTCTAAGCACAATACTTTATGGAATCTAATATTCCATGGGGATTAGTAAAAAGTATATAATTCTCTAATATTTGGATGACAACAACGAAATGGTGAGCTACATGTTAAACTAGTATGAAAATACGACATGATTTAACTACCATTTTAGTTTTCTTGCATAAAAATTAGGCTGGTAATAAAAGCGTTTATAACTTTTCTACAAAGTTAAAAACAAAATGGAAAACTATAACAGTATTAAAGATTGATTGTAGTAAGTTTAAACAGATTATAATATATGGGCCATTTTCCTCAAATTAGACAACATGATAGTATGCAATGTGGCATAGCTTGCTTGCAGATGGTATGTAAATATTTTGGCAGGGAGTATTCTCTCCACTTTTTGTCGAATATTTGTTTTGCCACAAGTGAAGGCGTTTCTATGTTGGGAATTAGTGAGGCTGCCAATGAAATAGGTCTACACTCTGTATGTGCTAGAGCCACGGTAGAGGAACTGTCTGAAGTATCATTACCTTGCATTCTTCATTGGAATCAGAATCATTTTGTTGTACTTTATAAAGTAAAGAGAGGTAAAAAGTTTTATATCGCTGATCCAGGAAAGGGACTTATAACTTATAATATTGATGAATTTAAAAGCTATTGGATAAGTACACGCTCCAATGGTGAGGAGAAAGGCGTTGCAATGTTCCTTCAGACTACTCCTTTGTTCTACAGTTGCAATAAAGATGTTTCTGAAAATAAACAGAAACGTTCATTCAGATTTTTGTTTGGATATGTGAAGCAGTACAGACGTTATTTCGGACAGATCGTGTTAGGATTGATTGTAGGCAGCTTACTGCAACTGGTGCTCCCTTTTCTGACACAAAGCATTGTAGATGTTGGTATAAAGAACCAAGACATAGGGTTTATATGGCTTGTGCTTTTGGGACAGCTTATGCTTACTGTGAGCCGTACGGTTATTGATTTTATCCGTCGCTGGTTGCTGCTTCATATCAGTATGAGGATAAATATATCACTGGTTAGTGATTTCTTTATAAAACTGCTCAAGCTTCCAATGTCGTTCTTCGACACAAAACTGATGGGGGATCTCATGCAGAGAATGAACGATCATAGCCGTGTGAATACGTTTATGACACAGCAGACACTGAACATTATGTTTTCAATGCTCACATTCGTGGTGTTCACCATCGTACTATTCTTTTATAACAAGTTGGTCTTCTCAATATTTCTTATAGGTAGTGTTGTTTACGGAATTTGGATGACGCTGTTCCTGAGGCGTAGGAAGGTGCTGGACTATGAACTTTTTGAGCAGCAGGCTATAAACAATAACAAGACTTACGAGTTTATAACATCCATGCAGGAGATAAAGCTGCAAGATTGTGAACAGCGTAGACGCTGGGAGTGGGAGGACGTGCAGGCTGATCTGTTCGGTGTACAGATGAAGAGTCTAAAACTGCAGCAGACGCAAGAGGCGGGCAGCATATTCATAAACGAGATTAAGAACATCGTGATTACTGTAGTTGCCGCAACAGCGGTGATACACAATCAGTTGACCCTTGGTATGATGCTTGCCGTGCAATATATAATTGGGCAGTTAAACAGTCCTGTAGAACAGCTTATGAGCTTTTTCTATTCTATACAGGACGTAAAGATAAGTCTTGAACGCATAAATGAGATTCATTGCGTGGATGACGAGAACGGAAAGACGGGTTTACAGACTAGTCTGCAAGACACTGGAAGAGGTGTTGAAATTGAGAATGTTATGTTCAAGTATGATCCGCATGCCCTGAAAAAGACGCTGGATAATGTCAATATACATATACCGCAGGGTAAGGTTACTGCGATAGTAGGTGCGTCCGGTAGTGGCAAGACCACTCTTGTTCGACTTATGCTTGGATATTATCCCGTACTTGGGGGGCATATTATGGTAGGAGGCACTGACATTAACCAACTTAACAAGAAGTGGTGGCGCAGGCAATGTGGGGTTGTTATGCAGGACGGTGTAATATTCTCTGAGTCAATAGCGCGCAACATTGCTGTGGATGATGCCGATATTGATAAGGAAAGGTTACTGAAGGCTGCTGAAATAGCTTGCATAAAAGATTATGTTATGGGACTTCCTCTGAAGTTCAACACCAAGATAGGGCGTGATGGGGTTGGATTGAGTCAGGGACAAAAACAGAGAATACTTATAGCTAGAGCTGTTTATAAAAATCCCGACTATATATTTCTTGATGAGGCAACAAACTCACTTGATGCAAGCAATGAGAAGGCTATTGTGGAGAACCTTGATAAGTTTTATGCCGGACGCACCGTGGTAATTGTGGCTCACAGGCTGAGCACGGTGAGAAATGCCGACCGAATAATAGCCATAAACAAAGGAATGGTTGCAGAGGCAGGAAGCCACGATGAACTGATTGCGAAGCGTGGAGTTTACTACAATCTAGTGAAGAACCAACTGGAACTGGGAAACTAGAACTAATAAAGATATAAAATGATATGGAAGCAAACGATAATATAGAACTCAGGAGCGAGCGAGTGAGGAAGATAATAGGCAAAGTGCCTCCCCGTCTCATAAGCTTAGGAATAACAATCGTGACATTGTTTATTGCGGGAATGATATATGTGGTGACAACAGTGCACTTTCCGTTTACAATAGACTGTACTGGAGGTATACATTATTTTGAAGTTTCCCCAAATACTTACTATTATGCAAATATAGAAGTTCCTTATAGATATTTATATCTGTTTCATAAACACAGACGTTTCAATATCTCTTTTGAGGGCTTCAGGGAGAACGAAACGGTTGTTGCAACGACAGATGGTTTTGATGATAGAGTGATAACTAAAGAAGGAGAAAATTACTTTGTAGCTTTTGCACGTATATTGAATCCTAGAGTGTATGGACATAAAATACAACCTAATCAGAAATTCAAAGCCGTGACAGTTGTAAGCGACAAGACTTTATTAAATCTTATATTCCATGGGGATTAATACAAAGTAATTATTCCCTAATATTTGGGCGACTATTAAGATATAAATGGAAGAAATGTTGACCCAGTGTAAAAATGGGGCATCATTTAGCCACCATTTTGTTTTTCTTGCATAAAAATTAGGACATCAATATAATCATTTATAACTTTGCTCTGCCGAAAGACATAAACTAAATTAGATAGAGATTAAAACATGAATAAGACCACTTTAAACTTTGTTATGATTATGTTGCTTAGTTCAACATGCATTAGTGCATTCGCTTCTAATCAATTAAATTAATTAACTAATAAAATATATGAAATTAAAATTACTTTTATTCGCTCCTATTATAATGGCGATTTTGTTTTCTTGTGGTGAAGACGAAAATATAAGTGTCAAACCACAGACAAAAGACACAATAAAAACAGATACGGTTAAGGCTGATACAGTTAAGGTTGACAGTACTCGGGATTCTTTAGATTGGTATCATCTCGAAAATGTGAAACCTATAGACTATAATCTTTCTACAGATTTAATACCAGTTTATGCAGCAAGTTATAAGAATATTTATGTTGGTAACATATTATATGTGAATGCATCAACATTACAAGAGCCAAAATTTGTTAGTAACATTAATTACTTAGAGAAGATAGACATAATGTGTGAATATAATGCAAACTATTATCATACAACAGAATTGCCTTCTTATGATGCAACTCATAATATAATAAACAAGCTTCCTAATGATATTGAGCAAAATGGGAACTTTAATACTTCATCTCCAGTAAAATTAAAATCTCTCAAAGCCCTTCATTTTTATAGTGAAGCAAAAATAGGAATACCTTTGGATGAAGTTTTCTTCTCTGATGGATATAAAAATCATGCAAATGACAATTGTAATTTTCAGCTTTATAAACTTTATCAGGCTGTTTGTCAAGTTTACATGGATTATCCTATGGGTAAGCTATTAAGCAATAATTTCTCAGATGAGGAAAAGAATAATATGGCTATTATTAATATCGGTAAAACTGCTTATATGGTAATAGATAGTGATAACAATTGTGTGATTATCACGTTCGATTCTTATGGTAGAGCTATTATTACTAGAGGTGACATAGAACTTAAATCATCTTTCTCTAAATTATTCAGTCAGCAAAAGTTAAGACCCATAGACTTTAATATCCAAAGAATCTCTGATTATTTTATAGCTGAATTAAAATACCATGTAGATATGCATTAATCGCATTTCTCATTATCAATTAAATGATGAAACATTACGGATCAGTAATGGCTATAAAAAAAAATCCAACTGAAATCAATGCAGTTGGATTTTTGTATTATCGTTAAGCCTTGGCCTAGCAAATCTTGCTTCCTGGCTTCACATTCTTCAAAATAGTTGTTACGCTGAGGTCACCATCGAAGTTTTCGGCACTTAATATCATGCCTTGACTCTCTATACCCATTAGCTTGCGTGGGGCAAGGTTAGCAATAAAGAGTACGTCTTTGCCTATAAGGTCTTCTGGGCTGTAGAACTTTGCTATACCGGAACATATTGTGCGGTCTTTACCACTACCGTCATCGATAGTAAATTTAAGCAATTTATTGCTCTTTTTTACTTTCTCGCAATCTTTGATATGACCTACACGGATATCCATTTTTTCCCATTCGCTGAAATCAACATTCTCCTTTATAGGTTCAGACTTATATGTTGCAGCTTCATTAGCTTTCTTTGTCTCAGCTAGCTTGTCAAGTTGCTTTTGGATAACATCATCCTCAAGTTTCTCAAACAACAGTTCTGGTTCTGCAAGCTGATGTCCTGCTTTGAGCAAATCAGTGCTTCCTAGCTGTGCCCAATCGAAACTCTCCATATTGATTAGCTTACGTAGCTTATCAGAAGAGAATGGTAGGAACGGTTCAAAAGCAATAGCCAGATTGGCTACAAGCTGTAATGATATGTTGAGGATTGTCTCTACGCGCTTAGGATCTGTTTTCCAAACCTTCCATGGTTCGCATTCGGTGATATATTTATTACCGATGCGAGCAAGAGTCATAGCCTCTTTTTGGGCCTCACGGAACTTGAATACATTTAGATAAGACTCCATCTTATCTTTCACATCTTTAAATTCCTCAAATGCAGCACGGTCAACATCCTGTAGTTCGCCACAGGCAGGTACAACACCATCCCAATATTTCTTTGTTAGCTGAAGTGCACGGTTGACGAAATTACCATATATAGCAACAAGTTCAGAGTTATTGCGCTCCTGGAAGTCTTTCCATGTGAAGTTGTTGTCTTTTGTCTCTGGAGCATTGGCTGTGAGAACATAACGCAAAACATCCTGTTTGCCAGGAAGGTCCTGCAAATATTCATGCAACCATACCGCCCAGTTGCGACTTGTTGAAATCTTGTCGTCTTCAAGATTGAGGAATTCGTTTGCAGGAACGTTATCTGGAAGTATATAATCTCCGTAAGCCTTTAGCATTGTTGGGAATATAATGCAGTGGAATACGATATTATCCTTTCCGATAAAATGCACTAGACGTGTTTCTGGATCTTTCCACCACGTTTCCCAGTTGCCAAACTTTTCTGGATTGTTGTCGCAAAGTTCCTTTGTGTTGCTGATGTAACCGATAGGAGCATCAAACCATACGTAAAGCACTTTTCCGTCTGCACCTTCTACAGGGACAGGTATTCCCCAGTCAAGGTCACGTGTCATGGCGCGTGGCTGTAAATCCATATCCAACCAGCTTTTGCACTGTCCGTAAACATTTGGACGCCATTCCTTGTGTCCTTCAAGAATCCATTTCTTTAGCCAGTCCTGATATTCATTAAGAGGCAAGAACCAGTTCTTGGTCTTCTTTATTACTGGCTTTGAACCAGATATCGTTGAATGTGGGTTGATAAGTTCCATAGGACTAAGATCACTACCACACTTCTCGCACTGATCGCCATAAGCATTTAAATTATGGCAGTGTGGGCATTCGCCCATGATATATCTATCTGCAAGGAATTGATGAGCTTCTTCATCATAATACTGTTCGCTTTCCTTTTCAACAAGCTTGCCGTCTTCATAAAGTTTCTTGAAGAAGTCGCTTGCTAATTTATTATGAGTATCGCTAGTAGTACGACTATATACATCAAAGCTGATACCAAATTCCTTAAAAGAATCTTTTATCATCTTGTGATAGCGGTCACAAACATCCTGTGGCGTTATGCCTTCTTTCTTTGCCCTTAAAGTGATAGGAACTCCATGTTCGTCACTACCGCCTATAAATACTACATCCTGCTTCTTCAATCTGAGGTAGCGGACATAGATGTCGGCAGGAACATAAACTCCAGCCAGATGACCGATATGTACACCACCATTTGCATACGGCAAAGCCGCAGTGACGGTGGTACGCTTAAATTTATTTTCTTCCATCTAAATCGTTGACTTTTAATTCTTTGTGTGCAAAATTACAACAAATCGGGCGTAATACAAAGAGAAATGACTCTTTTTTATCTCTCTGCCCAGTCGCCACGATCGAGTTGGCGATAACTTATAGCCTCGGCAAGATGCTCTACTTTTACACATTCACTATTTGCTAAGTCGGCAATGGTACGCGCAACCTTGAGAATACGGCTGTAAGCTCTAGCGCTTAGGCTTAGTCTTTCCATTGCCATGCGAAGCATGCTTATACCCTCTTCGTCTGGTTCTGCATATTGATGAATCATCCGTTCGGTCATTTGTGCATTGCTGTGTATACCAATGTAATCCTTGAAGCGCTCTGTCTGTATCTCTCTTGCAGCAATAACACGTTCACGGATATTTTTACTTGGTTCTCCAGGTGTTGCCTTGCTTATATCTTTAAAAGGCACTGGGGTAATCTCGCACTGAATATCAATGCGGTCGAGTAGTGGACCGCTAATTTTATTCATATATCGTTGGATTTGTCCAGGTGTACATACACAATGGTGAGTTGGGTCGCCATAGTAACCGCATGGACATGGATTCATGCTTGCGACAAACATGAAAGAACATGGATATTCTATATTGTATTTTGCTCTGCTAATAGTGATTTCCCGGTCTTCTAGTGGTTGTCTTAGTACTTCCAAAGTATGCTTGTTGAATTCCGGCAACTCATCACAAAATAATACTCCGTTGTGGGCTAGTGAAATTTCACCAGGCTTAGGGTTTGTACCACCGCCAACGAGGGCTACTTCTGAAATCGTGTGATGAGGAGAGCGAAAAGGTCGCTGACTTATTAGTGATGTATTACATCCAAGTTTTCCGGCAATGCTATGAATCTGTGTTGTTTCAAGGCTCTCTGAAAGAGATAATGGTGGAAGTATTGACGGTAATCGCTTTGCCATCATAGACTTGCCACTTCCTGGAGGACCAACCATAATAAGATTGTGACCGCCGGCAGCAGCGACTTCCAAGGCGCGCTTCACATTTTCCTGTCCACGTACGTCGCTAAAATCAAAATCAAAGTCGTATTGCTGTTCGTAAAATTCCTTTCTGGTATCAATAACTGTTGGATTATATTCTTCCATCCCTGTAAGGAATTTCACAACATCAAGCAAGTTTTCCATTCCGTAAACATCAAGATTGTTTACTACGGCAGCCTCTTTTACATTGCCTTTTGGCACTATCAGACCTTTGAATTGTTCGGCTCTTGCTTTTATTGCGATAGGCAGTGCACCTTTTACAGGTTGCAATTTGCCATCAAGTCCCAATTCTCCTACAAGCATGTAGCTAGCCAGTTTGTCGGATTCTATATTTCCATGGGCTGCTAAAAGGGCTATAGCGAGTGGTAGATCAAATCCACTTCCTTCCTTCTTTAAATCTGCAGGTGCCATGTTTACGGTAATATCTGCTTTTGGGAATTTATATCCACAATATTGCATTGCGGCTGCAATTCTGTCACGTCCTTCCATAACCGCCTTATCTCCAAGTCCTGTGAGATGATACATCACGCCAGGATTCATACTCACTTCAATAGTGATAGTGGTTACTTCAAGCCCATTGACAGCAGCGCAATAGGTCTTTACAAGCATATCTTCAATAAATTTTTTATGTTTTTTAGTTGGTTAATAATCTAGATCAGATCATTTTCCCCAGTCGTTGTGTAAGATCGTTAACTGAAAGTCCGCGAGCAACTACACGACCGTTTTGCATCAATATGTTATCTGGTACAGCCAACAAGCCCAACTTCTTTACAAGTGGACTTTCAAACATCTGTTCGTCGCATATTATCGGCCAGTTTATCTGATTTTGAGCAATGTTTCTTTTACAGTCAGCTTTGCTAGCATCTAAACATATACTGACTATTTGCAGCTTTCCAGCAGCCTTGTCGTTCATATCTTTTAGTCTGCGCTGCATGTCTGTGCTTTCAAAGCTCCATGAAGCCCAAGTGTAGATAAGAGCTATAGGCGAACTTTTCAATGTTGATGAAGAAACAGCTTTGCCGTTTATGTCGTATGCCGTAAAATTGGCAACAGTATTGCCTGATTCAGCATCGCATATTGTTTTCACCTGTGCGATAAGATGATTTACGTAACCGTTGCGTGGTTGTTGATTGTGTAGAATACCAAGCAACTTCATTGCTTTCTTATAGTCTGGCTGTTGGCTCTTCAGAATATATTGTGACACGATAAATGCGCCAACCGGAGATTCAGCATGGTCCCCTATAAACATAGAGGCATACTTAGATATTTCTGGAGGTGAAGCATTTGAAATCTGATGGCGGAATTTTGTCATCAGTTCGTTGTCATCTGTTCCGGTAACCTCTAATTCCTTAAGGTGAGAGGCATCTCCCTTAACGTCTACAGATTTACCTGGTTTAGCAAAAATTGCTTGTTCTGAAAAGTTTGGGAACACTACTACCAATTCGCATTCGTTTTCACACGGCATTTCGTATGAGAAGCGTCCACCTTCAACCTTTATTGTGTCTATACCACTTAGACCGCCATCTGGGCTATAAACATAAAACTCACCCTGGTTGAGGTTTGTGAGTCGACCTTCAATCTCAAAATGATGATTGTCGGTTCCACAAGATACCAAAACCAGGGTGAATAGTATAAGAAAACTTATTTGTTTCATTTATTGAGTTTTGCGAATTCTAGATCCTTGTTGGCGTATGTAGCCAAAGAAGAATCCTTCTGCAGAGCTTCCTTTAGATAAGTATTTGCATCAGAGTTGTTGCCCTGACGAGCGCAAAGAATTGCGTGTAGATAACTTGTAACTGCGTCTGCATTCTTAACATTCTTGATTGTCTGCTCAGCAGCAGCATAGTCTTTATTAAGAATCTGTGCAAGAACAGCACTGTTGTTGTTAGATTTACTGAACTCATCAGCTGCATTAGCATAGTTTCCACGTGCTATATTCAAGTTGCCAAGTACTTCATTGAATCCGTTTCCGTTAGCGGCTTTAGCAAGGTTGTTCTGAGCCTCTTCAAGCTGACCATTTAAAAGGTTGATATATGCCTTGTTAGCATAAGCCTCTGGAGCATCAGCGTTAGCCTTGATAGCTTCGTTGATATACTTGTTAGCAACATCTTCGTTACCCTTGTTTAATTCAAGAGCTGCGATATTGTTGAATGCACGATAATCGTTGCCATATAATTCTGCTGCCTTTTTGTAGATGTCCTCTTTCTTTGCTGCGTCGTTTTCAAGAGATGCTGCATAAAGAAGTTCATCAACACTAAGTTTTGTTGGATCAGCAGCATACTGCTCGTTGATCTGCTCATCGCTGCGACCAATTGTTTCGTAGTTGATGATAAGGCGACTGCGACGAAGTTCTGGAAGAATCTCGTTAGCAAGTTCACGGAAGCCTTCGCTCATGTTACGAATCTGCTGCTCGCGCTGCTGTGGGTCTTTATACATAGAAAGAACACGAAGGATTACTTCCTTGTCCTGAATGTTACTTGCCTGTACAAGCTGCTGGAAACCTTCCCAGTCCTGAGCTGTGTAGTGAGCATCAATATCAGTCTTAACTTTAGTAGCCTTAAGCTGATTCTTTACATATCCCTCACTAGTGTTCTGACGCTTGTTAGCAAGTTTGTTGTTGAAAGAGAAACCACCTTCTGGTGAAGCGTAAGCCTGAATTTCAACATTCTTTATAGCTAGTTTCTCGCGATCAGCGTTGATATTCTTCAGCATTTTGACGAATTCCTTAACACTGTTGTTCTTCAACTGACTACTGCGCAAGTTAGCTTGATTGATGATGAACTTAACATTAGCCTCCTGCTTCTTAGCGTTGATACGCTGGAAAGAGTCTGGAGCAATGCAAGCACCTTCATTTGTCATCGTCTTTTTGTAGAGTTCTGATGTTGAGATTACACCTGTTGCAACCTTAACCTCAGGAACGTTTACTTTCTTCTTTCCAATGTGTGCGTCAAAAGTGAGATACATGTCACTACTCTGCATTTCTGGAACATAGTCGAAAGCAGCTTTCATTGTATATCTGCCTCCAACCTTATATTGGATGACCTGATTGTTGCCCATTACCTTCTGACCCTGGAAAGTTGTGCTTTGGCCTTTAGCTATAAGACCATTGCCATATCTCAATTCAGGAGTTACTGTAACAGTAGCTTTCTTCTTCATGTACTTCTCTGGGAATTGTCCGTCTACAGTAGCAGGAACTTTTCCTCCAAGAGTCTCAAGTGGGTTGGGAGTTATTGTAAAATTGTCGGCAGAAAGTTTGCCTAATTTAGAGCATGATGTCGTTAATAACAATGAACATGCAGTTAATGAAAGAATTAGATTTTTATTCATAAACGTAATAAATTTAATAGGAAGTGCCGCGAGCGGGACTCGAACCCGCACAGCCATTACTGGCCAAGGGATTTTAAGTCCCTCGTGTCTACCAATTCCACCATTGCGGCAAAGGAATTAAGAACTATTAATAAACAGTTGAGCGGAAAACGGGACTCGGACCCGCGACCCCGACCTTGGCAAGGTCGTGCTCTACCAACTGAGCTATTTCCGCGAAAAAGTGATGCAAAGATAATGGTTAATATTCAAACTGCCAAATGAATTTACACATTTTAAATATTAATGCGTTAATTGTACACGTTAAGTGTTCCATATGCACCTGTTGTTGATGCATGATATCTGGTAAGTTTGTTACCTTTGTCCCCACTTGTTATTATGCCTCCGTTGTTGAGGTCGTATTGCCGTTTACACACATTGCATGTAGCAATACCACTTGTTGATATAGATAATCTTTTGCTTCTGACAGGTATTGCATCTGGATCAAAACAATTAGGACACTCCAAGTCGTAAGCATAGAAAGTCAGCGGATCGCTTAGTTTTCCATATCCAACAACAAGTCCGTTGTTAAATCCAAGTATGTGAGTGCGTTGCTTGTCAAGATCTGTAAGAATTGTCTTTTCTGTAAGTCCTGAGCTATTAGTAAAAGAATAATACTGCGCTCCGTTTTCAGTAATAAGACTTATCGTACAGAAAACACCACTATATGGAGTCATGGCTTCTGCAAGTCGTGAATTGTTGTGATTACCGTTTTCAAATATAAAATAGCATCTGTTACTGCTAAACTCATTTTGCACATTGCTGCATGAGTTTGTCAGCAGTAATAAAATAAATGCTATTATTATATTTTTCTTCCTCATTTATTTTAGAAGTTCTTTTTCTGCATCAGTCATACGTTCAAAGTTAAAACCTTTCAATGTATCTTCCATCAGATTCTGTATCTTGTCGTTGCAAAGATTTCCGATACTTCCCTCATGGGTATGATGAATGTTTCGGTCTGCTTTGAATGTGCCTGCCTCTATTTCAAGTCCCACCTTCTTATATGCGTCTCGGAATGGCATTCCTGCTGAAGCAAGTTTGTTTACTTCCTCAACAGAGAACATTGGGTCATACATGGAATTTTCAAGTATATGCTCGTTTACCTCCATCTTGTTTATGATGTAAGCAGCCATCTGCAGACAGTCTTTCAATTCATCAAATGCAGGCAGAAATACTTCTTTTATGATTTGCAAATCACGGAAATATCCTACAGGAAGATTATTCATGATAAGCATTATCTGCTGTGGCAGACTTTGAATTTTGTTGCTCTTAGCGCGTATAAGTTCAAAAACGTCAGGGTTCTTCTTATGTGGCATAATGCTACTTCCTGTGGTACATTCCTTTGGAAGTTTCACGAAACTAAAGTTCTGACAGTTGAACATGCATGCGTCGAAAGCCATCTTTGCAAGTGTCCCGGCAACAGTAGAAAGTGCAAAAGCAACGTTACGTTCCATTTTGCCACGTCCCATCTGAGCATAAACAACATTGTAGTCCATTGAGTCAAATCCCAATAACATTGTTGTCATTGTACGGTTTAGAGGGAAACTGCTACCGTAACCTGCAGCCGAACCTAGAGGGTTGCGGTTTGTCATTTTGTATGCTGCCTGAAGAAATAGCATGTCATCAGCAAGTCCTTCGGCATAAGCACCAAACCAGAGTCCGAAAGAACTTGGCATTGCTATCTGCAAATGAGTATAGCCTGGCATGAGAACATCTTTGTATTGATTACTCTTACCGATAAGTTCATCAAAGAGTAACTTTACACTGTCTACAATTTCTTTAAGCTCATGACGAGTGTATAACTTTAGGTCTATAAGCACTTGGTCATTACGACTTCTTCCCGAATGTATCTTCTTTCCCATGTCACCCAATTTCTGGGTAAGCATAAGTTCCACTTGTGAATGTACGTCCTCAACGCCTTCCTCAATTCTGAACTTTCCGCTCTCACATATCGCGTAGATATTTTTAAGTTCAACAAGAAGTTTGTCAAGTTCGTCTTTTTCAAGTAGTCCGATACTTTCTAGCATTGTGATGTGAGCCATAGAGCCCAGTACATCATATTTAGCTAGATACAGGTCCATATCTCGGTCCTTGCCCACTGTAAAGCGTTCAATTTCCTTGTTTACTTCAAAGTTCTTCTCCCAAAGCTTATTTGCCATAGTTATCTATACCCGTTAATCGTATTTAATCATTTGCAGTGCGTCGGCAATCTTTTCGATACCTTCCTGCAATGGTTTTGAAACCATACCCTTAATGAAAGGATTTAGTTCTGCCTTAATAGTAAGCTTTATCTTGCAACTGACTTCGTCTACTGGCAAGATCTGAATCCATAAATTGAAAGGCAATGGACTCTTTTCTGTTTCAAACTTGATACAACTTGGTTCTTCACGTTCAATGATATTTAATTTCACTGCACCCATAGGAGAACTTATTGAAATTGAATTCTCATCGAATGTGAGATCTTTTATCTTGTCTTCTGGTAGACGGTCCTTTATTCTTTCGATATTACTTAAATCGCTCAGCAGATTATATACATTCTGTTGAGGATAGTTTATCTGTCGGATAGTACTTTCGAATGTTGCCATATATTATTTATTCCAGTTTGCTGGATCTTTGCGCCATTTGTGTAAAACTTCTACATCGTCTTCTGCAATATATCCTGTTTCAAGAGCTTCTGCTACAACATAATCGTAGTCGGTAAGTGTAACCAATTTAACTTTAGCGTCCTCGAAAGCCTTTTCGGCAACAGGGAAACCATAAGTGTAGCTTGCAATCATACCAATCACGTCACAAGCATTGTTGCGGATAGCTTCAACTGCTTTAAGACTGCTGCCGCCTGTAGAGATAAGATCTTCTACAACAACAACTTTCATTCCTGGTCTCAGTTCACCTTCGATAAGATTTTCCAATCCGTGATCTTTTGGTTTAGAACGAACGTAAACGAATGGAAGGTTTAATGCGTCGGCAACAAGTGCGCCTTGAGCAATGGCTCCGGTAGCAACTCCGGCGATAGCCTCTACATCAGGGAAGTGTTCCAAAATGTTGTGAACTATTTCCAACTTTACGTAGTTACGCAAGTCAGGATAAGACAATGTCTTTCTGTTATCGCAATAAAATGGTGATTTCCAACCTGAAGCCCAAGTAAAAGGATTGTTTGGTTGCAATTTAATGGCTTTTACCTTAAGCAACTTCGAAGCGAAGTCTTTCTTTAAAATATCCATTTTCAGTATGGTTTTAATTATAAATTAGTGCAAAGTTAGTGGAAATATCCCACAATACAAATTTTTAGTGTGAATTTTACTTTTATTTACGGTTTTACAAATCCCAGTGAAACAATGCTTATCTTTATGCCCTCAGCCTTCATTAGTTGCTGTGAACATGCAATAGTCGTTGCCCCTGTTGTTACAATATCGTCAACAAGTAGGATGTGATGATTTGCTATAGCTTTTGTGTTGATAATGCTGAATGCGTCCTTCACGTTTTCCTTGCGGTCTATCACGTCTTTGTGCGTCTGGCTTTCCTTGAAAAGTGTTCTCTTAACTATCTTATTGTTGATTTTTATTCCCGTTACATTACTTATTCCTCTGGCGATCATCATACTTTGATTGTAGCCTCTGTTGTGTTGTCTCTTTTTTGTCAAAGGAACTGGTATAATCATATCAATACCTTCGAAAAAGTTTTCGTTATTGAATTCTCTTGCTGCAATTTCTCCAAGGCAGACTCCGATTTCAGGACAATGATGATATTTCAAGTCATAAATGGCTTTGCTCACGGGTGCTTGCGCATTATAGAAAAACAGAGCTGAAGTTTTCTCTATCGGTATTTGTTTCCAATAAAGGCGATTCATCATGTTATCATACGGTGAACGTTCATACCACGTGCGTGGAATGTGTCGGTCGCAACTACTGCACAGTGTCTGTTCTGTTATGCTGAGCCTACATCCGCAAATCGCGCAACAACGTGGGGCGATAAGGTCTATAAGTCTGCTGAAAAAACTAATCATCCGCCAACTCGTCTGCTTCGTCAATACACATACGAATGATTCTCATATCGAAACCTCTACCCATAGCGAATTTGATGAGCTTCATTGCTCGTTCATATTCGTTGCGAGCTTTTATGGTAGGATATTTCTGTTTTATAAGCGGGCGAAGTTTCTCTAGATACATATCGTCGGGAATTTCTTCAAACACAGGATCAGAAATACTGCGAGGTATACGTTTTATATATAAAGCCTGCTCTACCTTTTTGCGTCCCCATCCGTTATATTTGATCTTGTCTTTTACAAAAGCTTCGCAGAATCGAGCGTCGTCAACAAACTTATTCTTAGTGAGATATTCCATTATTCGTGCTTGCGCATCTTCTGATATTTCCCATTTATTCAGTTTGTCTATAAGTTCCTGTGTACAGTGTTCACCTTGTGCGCATAGAGATGATAGTTTCAGTTGTGCTTCTTTTTCAGATATTTGTTTCATTTATAGCAGATTGTGAATCGTTGTTTACCAAAAATATCACTAACGGTTCTTATATTCTTATAATTAAGTTCTTTAAGCATACAGATAGTCTCATTTACATAAATAGGGTTTATCTCAAATGCAAGCATGCCGTCACGTTTTAAAGATTTAATACCATATTCGGCAATAGCTCTGTAAAACTTTAAAGGGTCGTCATCAGGTACAAACAAAGCTGTACCTGGTTCGTATGCAAGCACATTTTCAGCCATATCCTTTTTCTCGTTGTCACAGATATATGGTGGATTACTTACTATAATGTCCCATCTATTTATATCCTTGTCAGTAATATTCAAAGCATCTTTAAGCTCAAGATTTACTTTCGCCTCAAGTCTGTGCGCATTTTCACGTGCAATGATAAGTGCGTCAGAAGAAATATCCCATGCTGTGACATTAGAATTCCAAAGGTCAAGAGCCAATGTTATCGCAATACATCCGCTTCCGGTGCCAATATCTAGTACATTCATTGGTTCTGGAGGTTGAAGAGCGCAGTATGGTCGATTGTATTCTTTGATTATCTCTTTACACAATCCGTATGTTTCTGGTCTTGGGATCAATACGCCTGGTGCCACCTTGAATATTCTATCGCCAAACTCTTCCTGTTCTAATATGTATTGTATCGGCTCTGACTTTTTGAGTCTTTCTATACATTCATTCAACTGTGCTATTTTATCATCAGAGAGTTCTTCTATTTTTCCACACAGAATATCAGTGAGATTCATTCCAAACCTCACTTCCAAAAGTAATCTCACAATGGCTTTGGCTTCACCTTCATCATATATATCAATGAGGCTTCGCCATAATTCACTATATGTCATGGTGCAAATTTAATGAAATTTGCTCTAATTGTCAGCAAATCATTAAAATAATAATTATAAAAAGAGTTCTTAGTCACTTATCGTGGGTTGACATTAATTTTATAACCAATTGTCAACATTACATAGCTAGGAATGTTGTTATAGAATGTTTCCGTACGACCTTGTCCGTTGACTACGAATGAATGATTTGATATTTTTTGCAACAGGTCATACCCTGTCACACGGAGATCAAGTTTGTTTTTGATAAAACTTCGAGACAAAGACATGTTCCATATTAAATAGTTGTTATTGGCAGCGCTTTCACTGTAGCCTCTGCGTAAATACATTTTCAAGTCTGTAGAAATTCCGATATTAAGAGGTAACACATAAGTGGCTGTCATACCATAATTAAAATCAAATACATTCATTGTAGAGAAGTTATCGCTAAGACTAACGGAATTGTGCCATTCCATATTGCCAATCAACGCACCACGGAATTTATTCTTCTGCATCGTAAGCTTCAATCCATCTGTAACATAGATGTTGTTAACCTTACTTATCTGATAGTCTGCACTTCCTGCAAGCGTTACAAAGTCAACATTGCGATTGAAGTTGAAACTGGCATTATTCTCTAAGTTCCATAGTCTATCTTTATCAAGTGCCATTGAGAAGCCATTACTTACAGAACCGGTCCAGTTACCATTTATATTACGTGGCTGATACGTGTATACACCACTTGACTGATTGTATGTAACGGCATTTCCAATAAGATTTCTGTCAATCCTAAAATCAGCTGCTACATTATATTGAGCCTGCATACTTGCAATTCTGTTGCGGAATGCCAAATGGAATATATGACTTAATGAATTTTTCAAGTCATTGTTTCCGCGATACCTTGCGAGCGGATCAGTTGTATCGGTAACATTTATTTTCTTTATCAACTCTGGTGTATTTATTTCTGTACCATAACTCATATCAAGTCCCATTCCCTTAGGTGTTGAATAGTTGAATGATACAGACGGAGTAAACAGCCAGTTGCGATTAAATGCCATTGTGTCAAGACTTGCTTTCTGGTAGCGCAGTTTTTCATACTTATTAATGATGTTAACATTTAAGTCAAACCTCATCTTGCTTTCCTTGTCATCCTTGTCATAGAATACATGGAAGAGACCTGAATGTTCACGTGAATGATACCACGTGTAGTTACTATTTCCATAGTCTAGAGCTGCCAAAAGCGAATCTCTTGTTGAAGGAATATCACCTATATGGTGACTCTTTGACCAGCCATCCAACCAGTCGAGTCTGTATTTATCATGCATCTCATGCCTGTAATCCTGGTCATATCCATATTGCAGAGCAATGTTCCATTTACTTAGCAGATGAATATTGTAACTCCCCCATGCTTTGTATCTAAAATGAGTTGTAGGTTCCTTACTATATTGATTCTGCAGATCATCATGGTTTTGATCCATATATCTAATCTGATAGTCATTGAATGTGGTACTTTTCTCTTTCGTATATGTGACATCCAGATTCATATCAAAATGGTCTCCCCAAGGTAGCTTTTTGGACGTACCGAGTGTTTCCCATAATGTGGAATGATATCCAGTTCCATGCATATCTTTCTGCATACTATTTACCATTGTGGTATCAATGGGCTGCAACTCCGATTTAAATATCCTGTCTATCAAACTCTCTGCGCCTTCATTGTCATGAAACGGGCTCTTATCAAAAGTAATCGAACGTTGTGTAGATTTTGAACCACCATTACTATATTCCCATCCTGTACTTGAAGATATATAAAAAGGTTTCGATATAGTAAGTTCATTGTTGACGATAGAATATATTCCATACCCATTAGAATTATTAAATGAAGCTACATAGTTTTCCTTTGTTGGGAGAAATGTAGAGGCTACTGTTCTTGTTTTATAATCATTATTACTCCATATTACTTCTCCGAACAGTTCATTCTTAACAGTTTCTTCTTTATTTGCAGAAAAGACGTTCATCCCAAGAACCTTTCTAGAAAACACACCATTATCCGCAGTACGGGGATCCTGTTCGCCATCAGATCCAGGGTAGTAATATTGATTCATGTTGTTAGTATTGCCAAATAAAGAAAAGCGTGAATGTGGCGTGTATCTCAGCCCAAACAATCTACCAGTATATCTGTTATGTGTTCCGTATCCTCCCTCTGCATTAGCAATGTAGCCCTTAGAATATTCCTTTTTAAGTTTGACATCCATAACAAACTCTTTACGCTCATTATTATATCCAAGATATTTACTGCGATCTGTCGTCTTATCATAAAAGCTAACATTCTTAACGGTGTATGCAGGAAAATTCTTTAGGGCCAATTGTTTGTCTTTTTTGAAAAAATTTTCACCCTGCAACATTAGATTATCCACCTTCTTTCCATTAAGATATATCTCTCCGGTATCTGTCAGTTTTACTCCAGGCAGTTGTCGAATGAGTTCGTCAAGCATAGAACCATTTGGAAGATTGAATGCATCGGCATTATATACAACAGTATCATTCTTGAATACAATCTTAACCCTTGTAGCCTTCACCACAACGTCTTTCAAGTCCTTGCCTTGCAAAGTCTTGATCTTACGCTTCATGTAATGAAAGGGTGCATCAAAAGATTCATTTCGTCCCAAATATTTCACGTCATACTTAATATAACATGTTTCATAATCGGGATGTTCAGCCTTGATGATATATTTTTTTGGTTCGGCAGGTATGCTAAACTTATAATAAGAGTCCATGTAGCTTTTGTCTTCATTATAGTATTGAACTGTCTGGCTATCAATAGGCACCTTATTTTCGTCAAGAAGGGTGATTTTCACGTTCTTGATTCCACCATTAGTAAATGCGTCTTTTACATGTCCACAAAGTAGTATTGTTCTGTTATTAGACTGCATTGGTATTGCTGTCAGTAGTATTAGTACAATAAGTAATGTTCTTCTTGTTTTTCCCATTATATGTTGATTGGTATGTGGTTATTAGATGAATATGTTATATTCATTGTTTTTTAGCCATTAATTCTATGGCAAAAGTACCATTTTTTTTACAATTAATGTATATTTTAGTCATTATTTTGACTACAAAATATATAAACATCATGTTTTTTAATCTATTTATAATAAACAAAACTGTTGTAATTATTTGGTAATGATATATTTAATAGCTACATTTGTAAACACACAATGTTATTTTTTTAATAGATATGGAACTTGAATATTACATGCGACGTTGTCTTCAACTGGCGCGTAATGGTATGCTTAACGCTAAACCAAATCCTATGGTAGGAGCTGTTATTGTTTCTGCCGATGACAGGATAATAGGTGAAGGTTATCATGTGCGTTGTGGTGAAGGACATGCTGAAGTGAATGCGTTCGCAAGCGTGAAACCGGAAGACGAACACTTGCTTAATGAATCTACAATATACGTAAGTCTTGAACCATGTTCGCATTATGGAAAGACTCCACCCTGTGCTGATCTCATTATAAGCAAAGGTGTAAAAAGATGTGTATGTGGCTGCATAGACCCTTTTGCGAAAGTGCAAGGGCGAGGAATACGCAAACTTCGTGAAGCGGGAATAGAGGTTATTGTGGGCGTGATGGAAAAAGAATGTCTTGAACTCAACAGACGTTTCATTACATTCAATACCCATAGCCGACCTTATATAATATTGAAATGGGCACAGTCTGTAAATGGTTTTATTGATAACGATTTTAAAGCTTTTACTTTTTCGACTCCATTCACAAAGATGTTATCTCATAAACTAAGAGCTGAGAACGATGCAATACTCGTGGGGCGCGTTACAGACGAACGAGAACATCCAATGTTGAACGTGCGTGAGTGGCACGGTAATGATCCTATGCGCATCGTGTTAACTCATGATACAGATATTAATGAAATGATGAAGGAACTGTATTCAAAAAAAATACAGTCAATCATTGTTGAGGGGGGAGCGAAAACTCTAAATTCATTCCTTGATTTGGATCTGTGGGATGAAATACGCGTAGAGACATCTCCTAAATATGTAAATAATGGTACTAAAGCGCCAATGCTTCCTTACAATATACGACTTATAAACAGCCTTGATATTGATGGGAATAGCATAAAGACTTTTTTAAAATACACAGAGTAGAAATAAAAAATCATCTTTACAATATCGTAAAGATGATTTTTTATTATTTGTTTTTTCTGCCGAAGTCGGCTGGAACCTCTCCCCACTTTTTAGTTTCCCATTTTATGATAGGTACGTTTATGTTGTGGGTGCGTAGCCATTGCTCAGCGCGCGCTACAATTTGATATAACTCTTCTGTGCGTGGATTACGTTCCAACTTTGTCTTACATGCTTTCTTGTTTACCCAAAGTATGGCATTATAACTGTCAGAATATATCACCTTGTCTTTAATCCCTTGTTTTTCCATAAGTGCCAATGCATGAACAATAGCAAGAAATTCACCAATGTTGTTTGTCCCATGCACTGGACCGAAATGGAAGACCTGAGAACCATTGGTAAGGTCTATACACTGATATTCCATCGGACCGGGATTGCCCGAACATGCAGCGTCAACAGCCCAAGCATTAGCCTTTACTTCTAAAGGTAATGGTAGTACGGTGTCATTGCGCCAGTCGGGTGGATTTGTCAGATTGGAATTTGTCATAATCAGTTTTATGTATTACATTCTTTCAGGAACTTCGATACCAAGTAGAGCCATACCGTTCTTGATAACTTTGGCAACATTCTGTGCCAATACAAGACGTGTAATCTTCTCTGCTTCATTTTCAGCATTTAGTATGCTGTAGTCATGATAGAATTGATTGAAGTCTTTTGTTAGTTCATAGCAATAGTTTGCTATTCCGCTAGGACTGTAATCTTTTCCTGCTTGTTCTAGAGCAGCACCAAACTCATTCATCTTCTGAATAAGTTCTATTTCCTTTTCTTTAAGCGGTGCATCTGTATTCAGTGATTCAGGAATGCTAATGTTCTCAGCATGAGCCTTACGGAGTATAGAACGGATACGTGCGTATGTATATTGAATGAAAGGACCTGTATTACCGTTGAAGTCAATACTCTCTGCTGGGTTGAACAACATGTTCTTGCGTGCGTCGACTTTTAGGATAAAGTATTTAAGTGCACCAAGACCGACAATGCGTGCAACTTCTTGCTTCTCGTCATCAGTCATATCCTTGAACTTACCAAGTTCATCACTTGTTTTTCTTGCATCTTCAACCATAGTAGATACAAGTTCATCAGCATCAACAACTGTACCCTCACGGCTTTTCATTTTTCCGTTAGGAAGTTCTACCATACCGTATGAGAAATGGACAAGTTCCTTTCCCCATTTGAAACCAAGGCGATCAAGTAATAGTGACAGAACTTGGAAATGATAGTTCTGCTCATTACCTACAACATAAATCATCTTGTCAATAGGGAAGTCCTTGAAACGCATATCAGCAGTACCGATATCCTGTGTCATATAAACAGAAGTACCATCGCTTCGGAGCAACAGTTTTTGGTCAAGACCATCTTGTGTCAGGTCAGCCCATACACTGTTATCATCCTTGCGGAAGAAGATTCCCTTTTCAAGACCTTCCTCTACCTTCTTTTTGCCCTCGAGGTATGTATTTGATTCATAATATATCTTGTCAAAGCCTACTCCTAGAGCCTTGTATGTCTCGTCAAATCCTGCATAAACCCATGCGTTCATCGTTTCCCAGAGAGCACGCACCTCAGGATCGTTGTGTTCCCATTTTACAAGCATCTCATGAGCTTCTTTTATAAGTGGAGCTTCATTCTTTGCCTTTTCGGTAGCAGCTTCCTCGGTCATGCCATCCTTTATATATTGAGCTTTCAACTCTTCGCATTCAGCCTTGTAATGCTTATCAAAGGCAACATAGAAGTCGCCAATAAGGTGGTCACCCTTTTTCTTTGCATCCTCAGGAGTTATTCCTTTGCCCCATTTTTGCCAAGCAAGCATACTCTTGCAAATATGGATACCACGATCGTTGACAATGTTTGTCTTTACAACCTTGTTACCATTAGCTTCCATAATCTGGGCAAGCGACCAACCGAGCAAGTTGTTGCGAACGTGTCCAAGATGAAGTGGCTTATTTGTATTTGGAGAACTGTACTCAATCATTACCAGTGGAGAATTCTCTGTAACTTGTTTTTCACCAAACTTCTCGTTGGCATTGATATCATTTAATAGAGAAATCCAAGCCTCTTTGGCGATGACAAGATTAAGGAATCCCTTAACGACATTGAAACCAGCTATTGCGCTACAGTTCTTAACCAAAGCCTCGCCAATTTCATTGGCAGTATCTTCTGGCTTTTTCTTTGATATCTTAAGAAAAGGGAAAACAACAAGAGTAAGATTACCCTCAAAGTTACTACGTGTCTTTTGCAGTTGCACCATATTTTCATGCACATCCTGACCATAAAGTTCTTTCACCACGTTGATGACAGAACTGCATATTTCATTCTCAATATTCATACCGGTAAATAATAAAATTCGAATTCATGTGCAAATTTACAATAAAAAGGAAAAAGTACAAAATAAAACAGTCAAAAAGATATTGGTGTGTTTATTTGCTAATCACTCAATTCATTCTGTATTCTTTGACAGAACTGAGTCACAATATCCAACATATCATCAGGAAGGTACTCGTAAGCTTTTTCTATCATGCTATCCGGAACCTCATAATAAGCCTCGGCGATGGCTCCACATATAGCTGCTTTGGTATCGGTATCACCACCTGCAGCAACAGCAATACGTATTGCATCTTCAAAGTTGTCACTTTCAAGAAAACAGCTTATAGCGTAAGGAACAGTCTCTTCGCATAATCCATCGAAATGTCCCTCACTACCAATTTTGTATATGTCTTTAATCGTTGGAATTGAATATCCGAAATTGCGTTTCACTGCACTTTCAAGTTCTTCCTTAGTTATTCTGCATGTACGAAGCCAATAAATTATAGTAGCAACACATTGTGCACCCTTAATCCCGTTTGGATGATTATGGCTCACCTCTGCACTCTTTTTAGCCTCTTCGAGTATTTCATGGTAATCATCAAAAAGCCAACCTACCGGACTTACCCTTATAGCAGCATCATTACCACAGCTGTTGCTGGGTTGTGGATTATCTTGCTCAAGCCATTTGCTCATAGCTGTGCTATGTCCTCCCATTGGATTTGGATATCTTCTGCACCAATCAAGAAGTGATTCCTTGTATGTCCTTTTATTAAGGATAGCATCAGCTATCGCGACACTACATATTGTGTCGTCGGTATAGTTGCAATCTTTATCGAATAGTGTAAAATTCCGTGTAGTCTGCTTTGCAAACTCAAAGCGTGAGCCTACGATGTCTCCAATTATTGCTCCGAGCATAATATAAGGCTAAAAGGTTAATAATATTTGATGAGTCAAAAAGGCTCATTGTGGTCCCACCGAGAATCGAACTCGGATCTAATCTTTAGGAGAGATTTGTTCTATCCATTGAACTATAGGACCCCTTTATTCGTGACTTTTCTAATTGTGAAAAGTACCAATCTCCTTTGCAAAGGTAATGCTTGTTGCCATAAGAACAAAATAAATTCATTTATTTTTGTTCTAAAAATAGTTTATTGCAACAATATTACCTTTGTAATTAAAATAAGAGTCTGTAGTAAAAACTAGCATGGAGTCTTATGTGTCATAATCTCAAGCACCATATCATCTGTTGAGCACATTGCTTCTTTGCCAATACTTGTAAGGTTATGTATGCTTTGGTCTACATCGTGGTCAATGATTCCTTCTGCAGAAGTTACATATTTTCCTTCGCGAGCCAACAATGCACTGAGTAGAGCTGTGCTAACACCAGAGCATATCTTAAGTGAACAACTTGGTTTTGCACCGTCACATATCATTCCAGTAAGATTAGCTATCATGTTTTTTACAGCATGACAAACGTCTTTGTAGTCGCCTCCCATAAGATATGTAATGCCACAGCTTGAACCTATACTTGCTACAACACATCCGCAAAGTCCGCTTAGTTTACCAAGACTTTGCTTGATATAAATAGCAGAAAGATGACTTAGCATAAGTCCACGGATGAGTTCTTCCTCCGTATTTTCGTTTTCCTCGGCATAAACGGCTACTGGATTTGTAGCGCAGATGCCTTGGTTACCAGATCCTGAATTACTCATTACAGGAATCATTGCGCCACCCATACGGGCATCGCATGCAGAGGCGGTCTTAGCGATAATATGAGAGAATATAGTGTTACCGAAAATGCCACGACTCAGCGGACGGTCCATCGTTTTGCCTAGGCAATGACCGTAATTTCCCTTTAAACTTTCCTGGGCTGCCTTTAAGTTGTATTCCTTTGTCTTTAGGATGAATTTCAGTTCTTCAATAGGACTTGTTATGGCGAAGTCCCATACCATTTGCATGTTGAGGCTTATCTCTGTTTCTTCACACTCGCAGTCTGCACCTTCCCGCTTATTAAGAAGAATATCGCCGTTAAGCTCCTCGTAAATAAAGTTAGTGTGAGCTCCTGATATTATAGCTGTAGACTTATTGTCGCCAGACTGGCAAATCACTTCTATATAGAGTTTCTCTGTTATGTTAGGTTTCAGATTTATTTCTATATGCTTTTCGCATACATATTTCTTCCCCATTTCAAGACTCTCAGGCGATAAGTCTTTTATAACTTCAAGCTGATATTTACTTTTTCCGATGATAGCGCCAAGAGCTATGGATATAGGTAATCCTATCATTCCAGTACCAGGAATGCCTACTCCCATTGCATTCTTTAGAATGTTAGCACTAAGTAAAACGGTTATCTTTTCAGGGATTTCATTCAAAATTTCTTTTGCACGTGCTGTGCAAAGTGATACTGCCATAGGTTCGGTGCATCCTACGGCAGGAACCACCTCTCTGTTTATCAGCGAGAGAATCTGTTTGCGAATATTATTGTCTAGCATTGCGATATTTATCTAATCCTTTTTGCAGGAAAGCCGTGTATTCTGGAATATCCTCCTTATAAGAATAACTACCGTTTAGTGGATTACCCTCATTGTCAACAGGGACATAGAATGGTTGAGCATTAGCACCAAACTTGCTACGTTGCAGATAACTCCATTTGTCACCAACAGTACGCAGTGTACGCTTTTGACCGTTTTCAGTTATCACCATAGGCTTCTCCAATGGAGTCTTATCATCCACATAGAGTGATATCAATATATATTCTTTGCTGATTTTCTCAGCTACTTGTGGGTCTGTCCATACAGAAGCTTCCATTTTGCGGCAGTTTACACATCCAAATCCTGTAAAATCTAAAAGAGCTGGTTTGCCGGCAGCTTTTGCGGCAGCCATTCCTGCTTCGTAATCAGTATATTGAGCTTTAATCTCTTTAGTATCTAGGTTAAAGTCCTGGGTATTCATTGGTGGAGCAAAGGCGCTTACAGCTTTACATGGTGCACCCCATAATCCAGGAATCATATATATAGCGAATGCTAATGAGCATAGTCCAAGCATAATACAAGGTACAGGCATTGGCTTGTTTATGTCACCACCAACCTCATCGCTTTGGAATTTAAGCTTTCCGATGAGATATAGTCCGAGTGCGCCGAATATGACAATCCATAGTGACAAGAAAACTTCTCTGTCAAGTATATGCCAACCATAGGCTAGGTCAGCAACACTAAAGAATTTCAGAGAGAAAGCTAATTCTATGAATCCAAGCACAACCTTTATCGTATTCATCCATGAACCAGAGCGTGGTGCGCTCTTCAGCCAACTTGGGAACATTGCAAACAAAGTGAATGGCAATGCCAAAGCAAGCGCAAATCCAAACATTCCGATTGCCGGGCCAAGTATAGAACCTGATGTCGCAAAATCCACAAGCAAGAACCCGATTATAGGACCTGTACATGAGAAACTTACAAGAGTAAGCGTGAAGGCCATAAGGAAGATAGAAAGCAATCCTGTTGTTGATGTTGCTTTCGTGTCTACTGCATTTCCCCATTTCTCTGGTAAGCGTATTTCAAACCAACCAAAGAAACTGACAGCAAACAAAATAAGCAGTAGACAGAACAGTATGTTGAATACCGCATTAGTGGCTAAAGCATTTAATGCCGACGCACCGAATAATCCTGTAACAGCAAGTCCTAAAGCTAAGTATATAACAACGATAGATATACCGTAGGTTATAGCGTCTCGTATACCTTTTTTCTTATTATCCTTTGCACGCTTCAGGAAGAAACTTACAGTCATTGGTATTATAGGCCATACACATGGCGTAAACAAAGCAAGCAGACCACCAAGGAAGCCCATAAAAAAGATGTAAGTCCATGATTGATTATTGCTGTCGCTGTTTCCGTTCTGTTGTCTTAATTGCCCTATTACAGGTTTCCATAATGATGTTTTGTCAGCCGAAGAAAGACTTGTGCTGGTAATTGAATCAGCTTTTGAAATGCTGTCAGCTTTCAGATTAGCTAAACTGTCAGCCCTTAGCTTGGCAAGCGCAGCCTTTGCTTCAGGAGATCCACTTGCGGCAGCAAGCAACAACGCTTTGTTGTCAGAAGAAGATGCTGTATTTGTTTTACTTGTTGACGCAGCTGTAGCTGGACTCTTTCCGCTTTTGCTAAAGTCTACCGATGTTGGGGGTAGGCAATTTTTGTCATTACATGCACCATATTCTAGATATGCGCTTATATTATAATTAGGCTTTGTGAACTTTACTTTCTGTACAAACTGGACACTATGCTCAAAATATCTGAGCTTCATATCAAACAATTTGTCATAGTTAGATATTTCACTTCCACGGGGAGTTAATTTGCCTACAAGTTCAACTCCGTCAAGTTTGTTGACGTTAAACGTTGCAGAAATAGGTCCGTCAGCTCCCAAACCGGTGGAATAAACATGCCATCCCGAACTTATAGTTCCACTAAAAATAATTTCAGCCTCTGCCGTTCCGTTGGTTTTCAGTTGAGAAGAAAACTTTACCGGGTTTAACATTTGAGCCTGTGCCATAACAGCAATCAACATCATTATGGCTAATGATACAATCTTTTTCATATTTCTTTCTCGTCTTCTATTATACAATAATTTTATGCATCAAAATGATAATAATATATGATAGGTTATATTCGAAAATGACATATAACCTATCATTTTGATGCAAAACTACAAAAAATAATACGAAATGCTTATATTTTGTGAGCGTTTTTACATATTATTATTTATCAATCTGAATTATTGCCTTTAAACTACTCTTGAATATTATCAAGAATCTGGCTGGAATGTATTTTTACTTTTATCTCTTTTGGACCAATAATGCGTGTTATAACTCCAGCTTCATCAGTTATAAATGTTGTTCTGAATGTTCCCATCGTAACCTTACCATACATTTTCTTCTCACCATACACTCCAAGTTCCTCTACAAGTTTCTTTTCTGTGTCAGCAATAATAGGGAATGGTAAGTCGTATTTCTCAATAAACTTTTTATGGGATTTCTCATCTTGGATGCTTGCACCAATTACAGCATATCCTTTTTCAAGGAATGAATGATAGTTATCGCGCAAGTCGCAAGCCTCACTAGTACATCCAGGTGTGCTATCTTTTGGATATACATACAGTACAAGTTTTTTACCTTTGAAGTCACTTAGCTTCACTTCTTTTCCGTCTTGGTCTCTTCCGAGAACTTCTGGTAATTTCTGTCCTACTTCCATATCATATAAATTTATAAAGTTTGAGCTAGGCTTTATGCGTAACCCGTCTTTGTTTATTATAATAGTACTGTATCTTTTCGCTCATAGAAATTCTGAATGATATTTACTATGGCTTTTGAAATGTTCTTGTCTATATAAGAATATTTGTTCCCGCTGCTTATCGACTTCAAAAAAGACACTAATTCGTATCTTATGCCTTCACCCTCAAGTGGATAGAAATGTCGCTTGTTATCGGCAGGATTCTCATATCTTACTTCAAAATAATCAGTCTTCCACCATGGAGCTGGTACGTATATGTAACCTTTTGTACCGGATATGATTAGTTCCCCCTCTGATTTTACACCTTGTCCAACCTTTATTGAGGCTACAGCATGAGGATAAATTAATGATATCTTTGTAAACGTGTCATAGTCTAAGTCTTCACGCAGTAAATGTGTGGCAATTGTCTTTGAAGAATAATCAGTACCAAGTAACTGAAATACTGGCAACAATGCTGTAGGTCCCCATGCGCAGATGCTGTTCCATATATTTGACAGCATGCCTTCATTATCTATCTCAACATTATAAAGACTGGTGCATGTGGCATCAACAGATACAATCTTGCCTATTATTCCGCTTTTTGCCAAAAGGCACAGTCTGTAATAAGCCAGACTGTAAGCCGTCTTGATAGAATCCATCAATATACATTTGTTGTTTTCTGCAATAGCATATAATTCAGTAAGCTGGTCTTTACATATTGTTATTGGTGACTCACAGAGTACATGTTTACCTTTGCTTAATGCCCTTTTGATATCATCGTAATGATGTTTAGGGCTTGATATAATATATACTCCGTCTGAATTTTCCAGTAAATCATCTATACTGTTATAAGTAGTAAGCTTTTTCAGTTCGGATGAAAAACACGTGGTGTCCCTTGAATAGACACCACTTATTGACAATCCGTTTACATAGTGGCTCTCGTGTTCAATCTTGTTGAGTATTGGTGATTCTCCTATAAGCCCAATCCTCATGTCGCGTTTCTCGGCACGAATCTCTGAACTTGATATTCCTTGCGTCCTTTCAAGATACACTACTTTACAGAACTCTTTCAGATAGTCGAAGTGTCCTTCCCAGTCAGAACCTACAGTAAAGATGTCAACACCAAGTCTCTTGATATCGTCAATCTTTTGTCCTTCATATTCCTCCACGATAATTTCATCGGCAAGTCCAGTAGCTCTGACAGCCTCTATTCTCTCAATAAGAGACTGCTGCACATTGATTTTACCGCGTTCACGGTCGAAAGAATCAGCCGTGACTCCAACAATCAGATAGTCGCCAAGGGCTTTTGCTCTTTCCAGTAATCGGATATGTCCCTTGTGAATTAAATCGTATGTACCGTAGGTTATAACTTTTATCATACTTTCTTTAGATTAAAGAAGTCCTTTTTTGTTGAGGTCTGCTAGGGCAGTAATGAGTTTAGTGTTGTCATCTATTGACAATGCTCCGATATGTCCCACACGGAACACCTGATCTTTCAAGTTGCCACCGTTTGGACATATCCATATATCATATTTATCTTTCAACGTTGTGAAAATATCATAAGCAGAAACGTTGAGAGGATGTATAGGCGTTACTGCATTTGAAAGAGATTTGGATACGATTTCAAATGGTAAGTCTTTAATCCTATTTCTGAAATCAGCGGCTATACCATGAATCCTGTCAATTTCAGACTGTTCACCGCCAGCTGCGTCAATTTCTCTGAGTCTCATGTTTATCTGTCGCAGTATTCCTACTGCTGGAGTAAATGGTGTTTGACCGCGTTCTGCATTTTTCAGTGCGTCTTTTAGGTCGAAATACATGCTTCTCACATTGTTGCCCTTTACCCGTTCAACGGCCTTTTCTGAAAGTACAATTACAGATATACCCGGAGGACATGCAAGAGCTTTCTGTGATCCTGTAATCATGACGTCAGCACATAACTCGCTCATGTTGAATGAATCTGCAAGGAAAGAACTTATTGCGTCAACAACAAGAAACAGATTATTTCTTTTGCAGAAATCGCTAATCAGATTTATATTGTAGTGAACTCCCGTAGAAGTCTCGTGCACGTTTACTAGGAATCCTGTATATCCTTTGCCTTCAAACGGTGAAAGAAGTTCTTCAGAAATGTCTTCACCAAAAGTTGGAATTATCTCGTCATAAGGAATGTCGTGGATTTGGCATAGTTCTACAAATCGGTGACCGAAACTGCCGCCGTTGATGATGAGCACTTTGTCGCTTGGGGTAAAGACGTTCATCACTGTTGCTTCCATTGATGCTGTGCCGGAACCTGTAATGAATAATACTTTAGCCCTTTCTTCGGCCTTGGCGAACTTTTTTATTAGTCGTTCGTTTTCAAGCATTATTTCCGAAAACTCAGGTGTTCTGAAATATGGTACTTGCTCTCCTCCTATTTCTCTTACGGCATCAGAGGACATAACTGGTCCTACTGTAAAATTAAGCATATTCTTCATTTCGTTTATGTTGATTGCATCCATTTATGATACTATCGTGCACAAAAATAATAAAAAATATTCAGATAATGTTAGGTTGTTCCACATTAAATAATTACTTTTACAGTTAATATTAAAGTAATTAAATATGAAAATAGTTTTATTCTGCGAAAATAAATATGCAATAGATATACTTTATCCATTGTATCAAGAAGCAGAAGATGAAGGTGTGAATGATATTTTATGGTATGTTCATGAGAAGCGTATTCCAGATTTCCCATTGAAAGACAAAGTAAAATGGACTAACAGCATGCAGAAGGTTTATGATTTCTTTCCTGAGGCTGTGTATGTTCCAGGAAATATTGTGCCTTACTATCTGTCGGGCGTTAAGATTCAAATATTTCATGGCTATGCAGCAGAGAAGAAAGACCATTGGGTGATAAGAAGATACTTTGATACTTATTTCACGCAAGGACCTTATTTCACTCGTAAGTTTAAGCAATTGTCTTTGAAATATGGTGATTTCGAAGTTCTGGAAACTGGATGGACACGACAGGATTGGATAAGTTGTCATCGCTCTGACTTTGCAAATGAAAAAGTTGAATTGTTGGAAAAATATGGCAAGAAGCAAATTGTGCTTTATGCTCCTACATTCTCTCCGAAACTAACTTCGCTTCCTTTAATAAAAGATGCACTTATAAAATTGGCAAAAGAGAAAGACATCTTATTGATGATGAAGTTTCATCCGTTAACAAGTCAAGAATGGGTAGATGAATACCGTCAGTTGGCTGAAGAACATGACAATATTATTTATGTTGATGATTTCAGTGTAACTAAATATATGCTTATGGCGGATGTAATGATTAGTGACACATCATCTACTATTTATGAATTTCTGTTGCTCAATAAACCAGTTGTTACTTTGCGCGCAATATCAAAAGACATATATTGGAAGGATATTCAAGATCCTGAAGAATTGAGTGATGCTTTCGAGCAAGTACAGCACGATGAGGAATATAAATCACTGTGCAGTTGGGTGATACAAAACTACGATCCATATACAGATGGAATGGTAGCACACAGAATGCTTGAGGGCGCCCGCGATTACATACGTCGTCATGGTGTGCCTAAAAAGAGAAAACTGAATTTGTGGAGAAAATATGCAAGTATAAAAACATTTGGAAAGGTAAGACGTTAAGTCTTACCTTTTTATTTTATAGCTGTTAGCTAAAATTATGATGGGCATAAACTGTTTATCTTAGATTCATTAAGAGCCTAGATTTCTCCGTAATGTTTTTGGGTACTTTCTCTGTGTCTTTTGCGTTTTTTAGTTGCGAAGCTGGTATCTCTCAAAAAGCCCATAAATAAAGGGGATACCGATACGTAGCCAACATAATTTAGCTACTGTAAGCAACGTTGTCAATATTTTCTTTAATAATGTACGTGAGGGCACGCGCGCACTTAGGGTTTTGCAAAATATAAGCGTCTAATTGTCAACTTGTTGAACATCAGTATTTTATCGACGAATTTGACTAAATAAAGTGACGGTGATCTGACAGTCAAATTTCAAGTTTTTCATGCGTTTCTATATAGAAACGCAACTGTTTTCATATAGAAACGTAAACGTTTCTACGATTTTTTACCTTCTAAAGTATCGTAAAACGCAGTGCAATATAACGTAAAACGCATCGTGATTCTTCATAAAATGCAATACGAAATGATGAAAATATCCCCCATGTTTTACCGACGAATAACCAGCACTTCATTTGAACCGAAAAGAGTTCTAGCAATTTGATACTCAATGGATAGACACTTTGACACTTGTTTTTACGAAAAACTCAGAGTGCGCGCGCATGCCTGCGCACGTGTATTATGATGTGAAGCACCAAGTATTTATGACTTTGGCTAACAGGCTAACCAAAATCTGATTGCATGGGCAAAAATTTTGCAGTATCTTTGCCGAGAATTCAGTGGAATTCATCAGAACATTTAAACAAGTTTAATGATTCTGATTCTGTTTTGCTGTATCAATTTACATATCCTCTGCGCCTTCTGATTCAGCCAACAGCTCTTTGATAAATTTACTTTTAGATTATATTCCATTATAAAATGACACAACTTGACAGTTGTATTTAGTAATAATAAAAATATACCTCTAAATAAACGAAAGGCCTAAACACACAATCATATAAGCACATGAGAGAGCATGCTTAAAATGAATTGTTTTAATGCAGGAACTTATACATGCTGATGTTTAATCTAAGCCATCTGCTGTTATGATTCTTGCGCCACACAGAAATATATTTTATAGGGAATAGAGGCATACTCATTGGTAAATTGCCTGTAGACTTATACAAATTAAAGTTTAACGACTTGATCTTATTGTCAAGCATATCTAGGTCTTTGTCGTTGGTTACTTGTTTTCTCAGTATGTATGTGCGGAATATAAACCTGCATCTCTTTAGAAGTTTATAGTTAAGCATATTCATTACCTCATCAGGCACATTATTGAAGTGACAGGCTTGCTCTATCATATTGCAAGTACATATAATGTTGTCTCTGAAATGCTTGTCGGAAAATTCAGAACTCATAGTTTGTCCTTCACGTCCAAGAGTGTATCTGTAGAGTGGTAACTTAAAGTATATGGCAGTTCTAACTTCTGTAAACGGACGGAATATCCATTCCTGATCGGTGTAAGATATGCCTTCTGTTTGTCTGTAATCAATACTAAGCAGAAGTTCTCTTTTATAAGCCACGTTGTGCATCCAGAGATTCCAAATATTATTGTCTTTGCATAACTCCCTAAAGTCTACAATCTTATTTTCAGGAATATCGCAGCTCATAATGGTCTCAAGCTCAGGATATACCTTAACGTAATCACTAATCACCATATCGGTGTCACATTCCTTAATAGCATTAAGGTAAGCTTCAAAGACTCTCGTATTAAAACAATCGTCGGCATCAAGTACTTTTATGTATTTTCCAGTAGCTCTTCTAAGTCCAACGTTTACACAAGAACCATAATTTCCGTTTCCCTTATCAATAACGACAAAAGTATCAGGATATTTGCTTTCATATCTGTGGGCAATGTCATAAGAAGCGTCTTGGCTTCCGTCGTTGATTACCAAAACTTCAATAAGCGACATGTTATCTGTGAGTAGTGAATCAAGGCACGCCTCCAGATAGTTTTCCATATTGTATGTCGGGATTATTATAGATAAAAGTTTTTGCATTGTTATTTATCGTCGTGAGTTAAACCATTCTTGCATCTTTTCCTGTTTTTGTTGGTAAAAGCAACCTTAAAATTATTCTCGACAACTTTACCTCTCTTGTGATAAAGATGATGTTCTATTGCACAAAATTGAGCATATTTCTTATTTATGCCATTATTCATCAGCCTATTAAAAAGGTCAATATCTTCTACACCATAGCCAACAATATCCTCATCAAATCCGTTTACTTTCTCAAGGTCACTTTTAAACATAGCCATGTTTGCACCTCGCCCATATAATTTGTTCCAGCTATACATCTTAGAAGTCAATGGGAATAAGCATCTGATGTGTACCATATTTACTTTGCGTATGATTCCTTTTGTAAAAAGTCCTAACTTAACTTTTTTACTTGAGAGTAGCCTTTTCGACAACAAAGCAGATAGCTTAGTGCGACCACCAATAACAAAGCATCCTTTAGTAGCTAGTCGCTCATGATCTTCAATAAATTTCTTGTCAAGGATAATATCTTGATCTATAAATATAACATAATCACCTGTACAGTATGTCCTTATGGCATTATTTCTTGATAATGCTAGTCTGAATCCCTCATCAGGGATCCATGCATGCATTAACTTACATGGGAAGTCTTCCTGCATGTTTTCAATAAGAGTCTTTGTTTCGCCTTTAGACCCGTCGTCAGCAATAATTATCTCGTCTGGCAAACGTGTTTGTATCATGATGCTTTTGAGGCAAAGGTGCAATGCCTCTGGCCAGTTATACGTTGATACAATTAGACTGATTTTCATACCTATATTATTAATGATGTTCCTATATTATGCCTAGATGGTGCAAAAATAAACAGTGTAATACTTTCCTTTACTTTTGTTTTTTGTGGCCTACTTTTGCAAAGATAGGCATATTTTGGCGATTTTGTATGTGAAAAGTATCTTTTTTTGTCTACTTTCTACTTTTTCCTTAATTTTAAGCTATTCTTAAATAAACTTTTCCATTCCCTCTGTAACAGCTTTATTTAAAAACTCACCATTACTTAAATCCTTGCTTATACGACTTACATTTTCACGCATTTTTTGCATTTCTTCTAATGTTATAGATTGAAGAATGTCGTTAAGTTCGGCGATGTCAGATATACATATACCAATGCCTTCGCTCTTGATTATCGGTGCTACTGCAGCCTCTTTCCACACGATGATTGGTAATCCTGCACGAAGATAGAATGATACTTTATGAGGACTATTCCATCGTAAATATTCTCCGAACGAACCCGCGCATGTGTCCAGTGAGTCTCCGTCCCATACAAATCCGAAATCTCCGTCTACACCAGCTATGAATTCTTCTGATTTCATGAAATCGTGGACCTGTATGCTATTAGAATCCTCTAGTCCAGGAAGACCGTTTCTGTTACCATATATATTCAGTTTATAACCTTTTATAGTATCTTGCATCTTCAAAAGAAAAGCATTCTTTCTTGTTGAAAGTGCTCCTGCATATACAAGCGTATAATGGTAGTCCTCACAGATGTGCTCTTTAGATGTAGATATTGACCGATAATCAAAAAGTCCAAGTGAACCTATAGATTTGTTATATCCGTGATCTTTTAGCCATGTAGCCATTGTTTCGTTTGACGCAATTACATGGTCGGCATGCATTAGTCTTGAAATTTCTTTCTCTATAGTAAGCTTTTTGCGTCTCATGGACCCTAGGTCATGAATAAGAGCAATAACCTTGGCATTATGAATATGTGCGATATTGCAGATAAAAGAAAAATATTTCTTTACCGGATATTGCAACACAATGATATCACCTTTCTTGATTGTGAACATCATTTTAATGATACCTGCCAAATCAAAAAAGAATGTTATTATTTTACTGTCATAATATGTAGTTGGCAAACCGAGGTTGTGTGCGTTGAGTTCTCTTAAAGTATGCTCGTTGTCAGTCTTGGCTTTATTGCCAGAATTCTCTATCGTTTGATAGTTGCGTGATATGTAGCAAAGGCGTTTTGTCATGTTCTAAAGTTCTAACGTGAATTTTAATTTGTGTTTTTTCTGAAATCTTTGCCAAAACCTAGCTCTTGCAGGCATGGCAATGTTTAGAGCAGCATTAACGTTAAAGTGACGTGAGTTAGCGTATTCAGTAACCAGAAGTTGGATAAATCTTTTTGGACCCCATAATCTGGTTAGGTTTATTACTCCTTTTTTCAATTCGACGTTTCCGAAATGCATTCTGTTTATGTCTACTATCGTGAAATGATAACCTTGGTTGTCTTTTTTCCACAATATGTTTCCTGGAGTAAAATCTTTGTGCATGATGTTTTTCTCATGCATGTCGGCAGCAAACTTTCCAAGAGCGATAGCCATTCCTTCATACTCTTCAGGTGTAGCGTCCCCCATTTCATAGAGAGTGTGACCATAATCGCACTGTATGCTGATAAAATATGAAAATCTTAGAAGATGAAGAAATCCTCTTTGCTCAATCAGTGCTATTGGCTCTGGTGTAGAGATGCCTTTTTTGAGCATTATATCTGGGTATTCAAAAGCTCGTTGTCCCTTAGGCTTACGGATTCCCCATGAATATACGAATTTGTTTGGACCGGATGGAACATGATATCTCTTCACATTCACCACTTGTCCGTCAGAAGTAGTAAAAACCTTTATTTCGTTTCTTCCCTCATATATTGTAGTGCCTTCTTTTTCGAAAATATCGGGGATATTTTCAATCCATTGGCGCATATATTCGTATTTAGGATTTATTTTTATCATCTATCTGATCTTTATCTTTGATTTTTTTAATGATGCAACATCATTAATCTTCATGGTCTTTTTTAGCAATAACCTTTCCGTTTACAACTTGGAATCTTCTGTTGAATTCCTCTCGAGTGCGTTTCCAACGTTTGTGAGTCCATAGATAGTAACGTGGCTCCTTATTTATTGTTTCTTCAAGCATGCCGAAGAATCGCCTTGTTATCTCATGTTCCGGTAGTGAATTGGGATCTCTTGTTATGAGTTTATATGTTGCAGTGTAGTATCCTCGTTTAGGACGCGACATCTCAACATAAAACACTGCGTCATTCATCTTTTTCATTATACGCTCAGCCCCAGTGAAAACTGGAGTTTCAGGGTGGTTGAGAAAAGGTAGCCATAGATGTATGTTTTCCCATTTTGGTCCCTGATCTGATATATATCCGAAAATATTTCTCGTCCCATTGCGGCGATAGTCTATAAGAAATCTCAGTATATCCTTTTTAGGTACGGTTACGCCATTTGCTTGCGATGAACGTATCTGCTTGAAAAGATTATCGAAAGCCGAATTTCGTAATGGGTGGTATACGAGTCCCATGATACGACTTTTGGGCAGGTCTATGCCAACGCAAGAAAGCCATTCCCAGTTGCAATAATGTCCTAGTATTGTCGCCACGTCCTGTCCTTCTTGGAAGCATTTCTCAACTTCTTCAGAATTAACTGTCTTGAATCTTCTTCTAAGTTCACGATCACTGATGCTTAGTAGTTTCACTGCTTCAAAAAAGTAATCTGCAAACCAGTGATAGAAGCCTCTTTCGATATCTTTTATCTCTTTCTTACTCTTGTCTGGAAAAGCCGTTGATATATTTTTGTATACTACTTTTCTTCTGTATTTGATAATGTAATATACTATCAAATATTCAAAGTCAGCCATGCCGTAGAGTATTCTTAGGGGCAATAGCGACAATATATAAAAAAAGTAATATACTATTCTTGTCATTAGCTTTGCATATCGTGCAGTTTTTTGTAATACCCGTCTTTATCCAATAATTCCTGATGTGTGCCTCGTTCAACAATCTGCCCCTCATGAAGTACGCAAATCTCGTCAGCATTCTTAATAGTGCTAAGGCGGTGGGCAATAGCCACAGTAGTACGAGTCTTCATTAGTCGTTCTAGGGCATCCTGAACAAGACGTTCGCTTTCTGTATCAAGTGCTGAAGTAGCCTCGTCAAGAATCAATATAGGAGGATTTTTAAGTATAGCTCTAGCGATACTTACTCTTTGGCGCTGTCCACCGCTCAATCTGCTTCCACGGTCACCGATGTTTGTTTCAAATCCGTTTTCGCTTTGAGTAATGAAATCGTAGGCGTTGGCAATTTTTGCAGCATCCTCTATCTGCTTGTCGGTTGCACCTTCAACACCAAAAGAGATGTTGTTGCGGAATGTATCGTTAAAAAGGATTGCTTCTTGATTCACGTTACCAATAAGTTGACGCAAATCATGAATGCCTAGGTCTTTCACGTTTATTCCGTCTATTGTAACTTCGCCTTCCTGTACATCATAATAGCGTGGAATGAGGTCTACTAAGGTACTCTTTCCACCACCGCTCTGTCCAACCAAAGCAATAGTCTTACCCTTTGGAATTGTGAGATTTATGTTTTTAAGTACCCATATTGTCTCACTTCTACCGTCTTTTGTTGATGAGTTGTAAGAAAAGGATACATTCTTGAATTCTATCTGATGTTCGAAACTCTTTATGTGAGTTGGATTTTCTTTTTCCTTAATATCTATTTCAGCTTTCAGAATCTTGTCAACACGCTCCATACTAGCAAGTCCCTTTGGAATATTGTATCCTGCTTTTGAAAACTCTTTCAATGGGTTTATGATAGAATATAGCATTACAAGATAGTATATGAATTTAGGACCTGTGAGTGTGTGGTTGTTGAGAACAAGTATTCCTCCAACCCACAAAACAATGATAATCATCATTGTACCCAAAAATTCACTCATAGGGTGGGCTAGTTGTTGGCGTGTATTGACACGCATGATATTATCACGATATTGGCTGTTTATCTTGTCAAAACGTTTGTTCATCTTGCCTTCAGCACAAAAAGCCTTTATTATTCGTAGACCTCCCAAGGTTTCCTCTACTTGGCTCATCGTGTCACTCCAAAGACTTTGTGCCTCAATACTACGGGCTTTGAGCTTTCGTCCGACAAGTCCCATAAACCAACCGAATATAGGTACAAAGATGATGGTGAATAATGTAAGCTGCCAAGATATCACCATCAGTGCTATGAAATAGCTTATTATGAGTACTGGATTTTTAAACAGCATATCAAGGCTTGACATGATAGAACCTTCAATTTCCTGGACATCACCACTCATTCTGGCAATGATGTCACCTTTACGTTCTTCACTAAAAAAGCCAAGTGATAAAGCATTGATTTTCTGATACAGTTGGTTGCGGATGTCGCGTACCACACCTGTACGTATAGGAATGATCGTCGCTGATGAAAGAAAATAGGACACGGTTTTTAATAAAGTCATGAATGCAAGCAGTAATCCTATAACGAGAAGGGTGTTAGCAGCACCAACCTCGATAATAAAATGCTGTATGAAGTAGTTGGCATTATTAGTAAACCAGTTTGTGACGTCATTGAATGAATGTACGTTATCCCAGTTGATAAGGCTTTTCACCGCTTTTGCATCACTTGTTTTGAACAGTATCTGCAAAATAGGGATAAGAGTGGCAAAAGAGAATATGTTCAATATTGCTGACAGAATATTGAATATCACGCTCCATGTCAGATATTTCTTGTATGGTGGCACAAATCTTATTAGTACCTGGAAAAATTCTTTCATATATAATATATAATGTGGCGCCTTTTTTAGGCTTCTATTTCTTTACCTAATAGAGTAGCACTTGTGGAATCGGTGATTTTTACATTTACAAATTCTCCGATATGATGATTGCCTTTCTCTATCACTACAGCTTTGTTTTGCGGTGTGCGTCCCATAAGATGATTACGGTCTCGTTTGCTGAAACGTTCTATAAGAATTTCAAATTCTTTTCCTTCATCCTTCTTATTCTGCTGTGCACTAATCTCGGTCTGCAACTGTATGAGTTGGTTAAGGCGTGATATTTTCAAGTCCTCAGCTACGTTGTCTGGCAGATGCTTTGCAGCATAAGTTCCAGGACGTTCGCTATATTTGAACATGAACGCAGAATCAAAGCCTACCTCTTTTACGAGTGAAAGTGTCTGCTCATGGTCTTCTTCGGTCTCGTCATGATAGCCTACGAATATATCTGTTGTTATACCGCATCCTGGAATGATAGTCTTTATCGCGTTGTATTTTCGATAG
>Ga0183099_1000185_pt1 | contig 54745 bp, 38 predicted proteins | sample Biomet1_FD_127788 | JGI IMG/M metagenome (GOLD analysis project Ga0183099, IMG submission 127788) | Microbial communities from bioreactor (seeded with anoxic lake sediment) at LBNL, California, USA - Biofuel metagenome 1 | ecosystem: Engineered > Bioreactor > Anaerobic > Unclassified ... | reverse complement strand
ACGAGGCTCTGGCGGAACAGGGCGCAAAAAGGGTGGGCTTTGAAGACGCCTATATGACCGTGGCGGACTACGAATTGTATCGGAAAAGCCTGCGCTGTGAGCTGGTCCCCGCCACGGAGTTTTTGATGGATCTGCGGCAGGTGAAGGACGCCGAGGAGCAAGAGACGATGACTGCCGCCCAGCGTATTGCGGAGCAGGCGCTGGAGAATATTTTGAAAGAGATTCGTCCCGGCGTGACGGAAAAGGAAATCGCCGCCCGGCTCCAGTATCTGATGCTGCACTACGGAGCGGAAAATATGTCCTTCGACCCCATTGTGGTGTCCGGTCCCAACGGGAGCCTGCCCCACGGCGTCCCCAGTGAAAAGACGATTCAAAGCGGCGAATTCGTCACGATGGACTTTGGCTGCATTTACGGCGGATACTGTTCCGATATGACCCGAACCGTGGCGGTGGGCTCCGCGACAGACGAGATGTGCCGGGTATATGAGACTGTCCTTGCCGCCCAGAAGGCGGGAATTTCCGCCGCTGTGGCAGGGGTCACGGGAAGGGCCGTGGACGGCGCGGCGCGCAAGGTTATCGAGGACGCCGGTTACGGCGACTATTTCGGTCACAGCTTCGGTCACGGCGTAGGCGTGGAGATTCACGAATTCCCCAACGCCTCGCCCCGGAATGAAACGCCCTTGCCCGCCGGGGCCGTGATCTCGGCGGAGCCGGGTATTTACCTGCCGGGAAAGCTGGGCGTGCGCATTGAGGACGTCATAATCCTGAAAGACGGCGGCTGTACGGATATCACCCTTGCACCCAAGAATCTGATGATCCTGTAATTTAAAAAGAACGCGGACACACATGGTGTCCGCGTTCTTTTTTAATTGTATCAGTCTTCCACAAGGCCTGCGGTAATGATGGCCATGGAATAGACCTCCTGGGCGTTGCAGCCCCGGGAGAGGTCGTTGATGGGAGCATTCAAACCCTGAAGAATGGGGCCGTATGCATCGAAGGAGCCCATGCGCTGGCAGATCTTATAGCCGATGTTGCCCGCGTTGATGTCGGGGAAGATAAAGGTGTTGGCATGGCCGGCCACTTCGGAGTCGGGGCACTTGGTGTGGGCCACGCGGGGAGAGACGGCGGCGTCGAATTGCAGCTCGCCCTCCATGGCAAGCTCGGGCGCGGCGGCGTGCGCCTTGTTGAACGCATTGCGCATCTTGTCCACGTCCTCGCCCTTGCCGGAACCCAGGGTGGAATAACTCAAAAATGCCACTTTGGGGTCCATACCAAACTTGCGGGCGGTACTGGCGGTCTCCAGCGCGATCTCCACCAGTTCGTCCTCGGTGGGCTTGATGTTGATGGCGCAGTCACCCATGGCCAGAACCTCACGGTCGCCGGTAGCGGAGGGACGGACCAGAATGAAGCAGGAGGACACGATCTTGCTGCCCAGCTTGGTTTGATGATCTGCAGCGCGGGACGGACGGTGTCGGCGGTGGAGTAGGTGGCGCCGCCCAGCAGAGCGTCGGCATAGCCCATCTTCACCAGCATGGTGCCAAAGTAGTTGCCCTGCTTCAGGGCCTTGCGGCACGCTGCCTCGTCCATCTTACCCTTGCGCAGTTCGAACAGGGTGGCGACCATTTTGTCCATCTCGGCAAAATTCTCCGGGTCGATGATTTCAGCGCCCCGGATATTGAAACCGGCATCCTCGGCGGCGGCGGATACGGCATCGGGATTGCCCACCAAAACGGGAGTCAGGAACGTACCGGACAGCAGACGGGCGGACGCCTCCAGAATGCGGGCATCGGTGCCTTCGGTGAAGATGATTTTGCGGGGACGAGCCTTCAGTTTGTTAATTAGAAATTCAAACATGCTTTTTTCCTCCAATAAATTACTGAAACGGCGAATTCTGCACGATTTCCATACCTCTCTCATTATACACGTCTCAAAAAGACGGTCAACTAAAACTTTAAAAAAACAGGTAAAAAAGGCGACAAAATTTTCTCTTGGTTTGCGCATCTTTTCGTAAATTCATTCGTCGTTTCGCCGCGATATAACGCAGAAAAAAAGTGCGGCCCAGGTGTTGTAGTAGCTGTATTCCGGTTAATGCGTCTGCGCGGGTTCCTTTTCCGGCGCACCTCCTGCACCGGAGTTCCCCGGTACGCTCGCTTTTTCCCACTGCGCATCCTCTTCGCCATGAGCCAAAACGGCATCGCCGTCTTTGTCTGTTTTCTTTCCGGCAGGAAGCTTTTTCGCAGCGGATTGCAGCGCCTTTGCGACACGGTAGGGCTTTACCGGGGGCATGGTCCGCCAGTACCGGGTGGTTTTGTTGAACAGCGGCTCACACACGCTGAGGACAGAGGGTATGATAAAGATGCTGATTGCGGCGGAAATTAACGCACCCCGGGCCAGCATCACGCAGATCGTGCCGATCAGGTCGATGCTGGAGACAAAGGACACGCCCAGCGTGGCACAGAAAAGCACCAGGGAGCTGGTGATAATGGAGGGATCGGAGGAGGTGGCGGCTATATGGATGGCCTCATCTCGGCTCTTTCCCCCGCGCAGTTCTTCCTGAAAGCGGGTGGTCATCAGGATGGCGTAGTCGACCGTGGCGCCCAACTGCACACAGCTAATAATTGTGGGGGCGATAAACGGAATGTCCGTCCCGGTAAAATAGGGTACGCCCTGATTGATAAAGATGGCAAGCTCAATGGTGCCCACCAGTACCACAGGAATGGAAATGGACTGAAACACAATGGCGATGATGATAAAGATTGCCGCGATGGAAATGTAATTCGTGACTTTGAAGTCCACCGCAGAGGTCTCAATCAAATCGTTCGTCATGGCCGCCTCACCGGTAATCAGGGCGTTCGGGTCGTACTGCTTGATGATGCTCCGCATCTGCTGCAGCTGGTTGGATACGGCATCAGACGCGGTGGCGTACTTGGAGTTCACCATCATCATCTGCCAGCCGCCCTGCTTGAGCATGGTGCGGACCTCGTCGGGAACAAAGAATTCCGGAATGCCCGCCCCCAGCATGGAATGATAGGACAGCACTGAGGTGATGCCGGGCAAATCCTTGAGCGCGTTTTCCAGCTTGTTCATGTCCGTGGCGGAGACGTCGTCCCGAAGAAGCACAAAGTGAGACGTTGCCATGTCAAAGTCGTCCTTGAGCTTGTCGTTGGCTACGATGGAGGGCAGGTCCTGAGGCAGGGACTCATCCAGCTTGTAGTAGATTCCCGCGTGATTCTGCGCATAGATGGAGGGCAGGAACAGCAGCAAAGTTAGTCCCACAAAAACCCAGCGATGCTTCAGGATGCGGACATTGATTTTGTCAAAGCTGGGAATCAGCGTCCTGTGCTTGTGCTTGTCGATCTGCTTGTCGAAAATCAGCACCAGAGACGGCAGTACCAGAATGACTGTGGCAATGCCCAGCACCACGCCCTTGGCCATGACGATACCGATGTCCCGGCCCAGCGTCAGACGCATGAAGCATAGGGCCAGAAAGCCGGCAATGGTGGTCAGGCTGCTGCCGGAGAGGGAAGTGAACGCGGCCACAATGGCGTTTGCCATGGCATCGCGCTTATCCTCGTGATTCTCGCGCTCCTCCTCGTAACGGCGGTAGAGGAAGATGGAGTAATCCATAGTAACACCCAACTGCAATACGGCTGCAATAGCTTTTGTTAAGTAGGAGATTTCCCCTAAGAAAATATTGGAACCGAAATTATAAATGATGGCAAGCCCAATGCTGGCGAGAAATATAAAGGGCAGCACCGTGGATTCCAGAGTCACGGACATGGCCACCAGCGCCAGTAGAACAGCCAGACCTACGAAGAGCGGAAGCTCGCTGTCCATCACGTCACGGGTGTCCTTGATGACCACGGAGAAACCTGCCAGAAAGCACTTGTTGTTGCATACCGACCGCACCTGATCGATGGCCTCCATGGTTTCATCGGAAGCGCCGGGGTGGCTGTACTGAATGATCATCATCGTGGCGTCCCCGGAGAAAAACATTTCTCTCAGGTCGGCGGGGATAAAATCGGTGGGAATCTGAACACCCACCATATTGCTGACCCAAATGGCATTGCTGACGCCGGGAATGTCCTGAATCTCCTGAATCAGCTGATTGCTGTATCCGGCGGGCATATCCTCCACGATCAGCATGCTGGTTGCCGCCATCTTAAACGGCTCCTCCAGCAGCTTTTCTCCCTGAGAGGACTCCGTGTCCTGCGGCAGATACGACAGAATATCATAGTTGATGCGGGTAGACACAAATCCCAGCACGGATGGAATAAGCAGCAAAACGGCGATCAGCGCGATGAGCTTGGGCTTCCGGGTCAGCCTGTGGGCAATTTTCTGAATCACAGGGAGTCACCTTCCTTTTTCATACCGGCACTCCCTCACTGGAAAATCCCGGTGATTGAGGACCAGAAATCCTTGAACATCTGGCCCACCCGGCTCCAAAAGCTGCCCTTGTCGGCGGCGGCAGCCGCCGTCTCGTCCTCATCTTTGTCGGGGACCTTGATCTCCTGTGAGCGGATAAGGACCTGTACACTCTGGGGTGTGGGGTTTTGGTCGGAGGTCAGCGACTCAACCGGGGCGGTGGAATCCATGTTCAGCAGATTGTCCACGTCGCCGGTGTGTTCGTCCCAGGTGTCGGTGACGATGCTGTCCAGGTCGTCTTTTGCGGCCTTGATGTCCTTGCTGGTGGCAAGGGCGGCGGCGGTCCGGCGCAGGGCGGAGGAAAGACCTTCCAGCGTCTGTTTGGTCCCGGCGTCCAGCTGTGCACCGGAGGTCCGGGCCAAATTTTCCGTGTCGGTAATCAGTTTTTCCGCGTTGCGGATGGAACCGGCGGCTGTGGTGCTTAGATCTTCCAGCGTTTTTAGACTCTCCTGCGCCTTGGGTTCATAGGCGTTCAGAAGGTTTTCCAGTCCGTTCAGGTCGCTGAGAATCGCGTCTGCTTTCTGCGTGACGGACTGTCCGGTATGGGCCAGAGTCTGGCCGTCGTCAATAAGATTGCTCAGGGCGTTCATATCGCCACAGATGGTGGCCAGATGATGGATGACATCGGCAGTGGGGGCCTTGATCTTACCCAGTGTGTCGTTGACGCCAGTGGTGGTGGTATTCAATTCCGCTAAAGTGCTATCCATAGTGGAAAGAAGCAGGTCTAGAGTGGCTTGGTCGTTTGGATCGCCTGTGCTGTATGCAATCCAAATTTTATTCATTTGGGAGGCAAGGTCGGTAGATTTTTTCTGAGAGAGCAGAACAGCTTTGCAAAAAGTTTCAAAACTGCCATCACTGCCTGCTTGCTGGTGCAGAGCATGGAGCTGCATTGCTTTTTCATAATAAGGGCTGGTGGAATCATTGGTTGCAAGCGCGGTTGCCAATGCCGTAGCCGTGGTGGAATTTTCACCGCCGGCAAGCGCAAGGGCGGCTACAAACTGAGCGTCGTTCAAAGAGGTCGCAGATGAGTCTCCCGCTGCGCCTGTAAATGCGTTGTGAAGGCCGACTACCGTTTTAAGAGAATCTCCACTTGCGGAACTGCCGGTGGAAACATCGCTGATTTTATTCAGCTCGCTCTCCAAGCTGCTCAGGCTGCCCTTGAGCCTTTCCGTCTCGAAGGCTATGTCCTTGAGGTCATCACTGTTGTCTTCCAGACTTTTCAATGCGTTCCGGGTCTGGGATAACTCCGTCCGCAGGGAGACGGTCACGTCGTTCATGGTTTGCAGAATGTCCTTGGAATCCTTCAGCGTTTCGCTGGCGGCCTGCACCTGCGCCGCCACCGGGTCCAGCAGGGCCGCGATGCTCTCCATGTCCAGCTTGGAGGTGTCAATTCCGTCATAGATGCTTCCTTTTCCGGCGGAAATGGTACCGCGAGCTTTATTCAGCTCATCGAGGCCTTTGGCGCTGGCATTGAGACTGCCGGACATATTGTTCAGGGCGTCCAGCGTGGTGTCGAGACTGTCGTTCAGCTTATCGTAATCGTTTTCCAGCTCGTCTTTGCGGTCACTCAGCTCCGCGATCTGGTCCAGCTGGGACAAAGTGGCCGGGACCATCAGAAACGTCATGCCGTCAAAGGAGAAATCGTCGGAGCCCACCTCGATCGTGAAGTGCTGTTCCTCTCCCGGAAGAGCCAGAAACAGCACCGTCCGCAGGTTGCCCACCAGTTGGACCTGCGCGCCCTCCGCCTTCAGGGAGAGGATGTCATCCTGATTGAACATGGCCATGGCCTCCAGCGTATAGTTGTTTTTCGCGTAGTCGCTGGCGGCTTTATTGGGGAGGATATTCAGGTTGATGTCCACCGTACCTGTCTTCCCCGCCAGGTCCTCCGCCTTCGTGGGGACGCCGTTCAGGGTATAGGACATGGTAATCGTCCAGGGCAGAGCGGCAAAGGGCGCGGGGGTCTTTCCCTCAAAATAAAAGTGGGACGGCACGTCCTCTCCGCTGAAATCAAACATGGTGGTGCCGTTTTTCGTAGCGGGAACGGTGCCGTCGGTCAGATTCACCACTTCGTCATATGTACCGTAATCTGTCAGAGCCGTGGCGCCGTTGAGCGCGTAGCTCTTGACCACGCTGCCCTCCGTCAGGTTGCCATAGTAGTCGAGCGTTGCATAATACGCCTCGTCATAAGTAGGGGTCACGCCGTCGCCAATCTTTTCCACCGCCTCGACGGGAACAAGAGTTACCGGCAACGCTGCCGCCAATAGCAGCGCAAACGCGCGAGTATGCCGGGAGGCATGGAAATGGGGTTTCTGAACCATGAAAATGCTCCTCTCAATTATAGACGTTTGTCCAATAATGAATTTATGTCAATTTTTATGTCAGAGAGGATTATAGTACGGCCTAAGTAAAAAAGCAATAGCATTCCTGAAATTTAATGAACATTTTTCTAATAATAAATTTTTGTTGATTTTTGAACACGGCCGGAATATAATAACCGCAAGCGGTCATTGTACGGTACTGCGGCGCATTTTGCGCAAAGGCTACCTGAATTTGAGGCAGCTGCCGCGGCTCGGGTTTGATGGCTCAGGCTTGTACGGACACCCGCGGTGAAAATCAGCCGCGGTTCCGTCTTCTGTGAAAGGGGCATAAACATGACGGAAAAAGGGGAGGACCGGCGGTCACGGCGCTCTCAAAAATTGCTGAAGAAGGGGCTGCTGGAGCTGATGCGGGAAAAAAAGTTTTCCGCGATCTCGGTGCGGGACGTGACGGAGCGGGCCGACATGAACCGCGGAACGTTTTATCTTCATTATCCGGACACCACCTCGCTGCTTCAGAGTGTGGAGACGGACATGCTGGCGGAGGCACAAATTCTGATTGACGAGCATTTGGCGGAATTTGAGGCAGGCGGTTCCCTGCGTCCAGTGTTTAAGCCAATTCTGGACTATATCGTGGAGCACCGTCCGGAATTCGAGGCACTGTTTGCAACCAATTCGACCAGCAATTTTACCGACCGATTACAGGATCTGATCCACCGCAACGGCGTCAGTCTTGTACAGGCGAAGTTTCATGGGGTCGCCTCATCCCAGATGGATTTTTTAATTAACTTCATCGGGTATGGGCTAATCGGCCTCATTAAAACGTGGTTTGATCAGGATATGGTCATTCCCAGAGAGGATTTGGTTCAGCTGGCGGACCGTCTGGTCAACAGCGCGGCGGAAGGGGTGCTTTCCGCTCCGGGCGAAATTAAAAGCGAAAAGAGCGTCGGCTGATGCCGGTATTTAGATAGAGGAAAACGCCCAAAGGCGTTTTCCTCTCAGCCTGTCAAAGAACCGTTGCTCTCAAGCTACGAGAGCGGCGGGTCTTTGCGTATAACGGGCAAATACGAACCAAAATGGAGAAAAACAAGGGCTATTCCAAGCCCATGTTGCTAACTTTTTCAGATTCATGGCAGCATATTTTAGCCTCACCCATTGTGTCACACGGGTCAGACCTCGATGCTGTGTATAACGCATGGCGTGCTTTTCCTTGGCATCCCCAAACACACGCTCTATCGTTTCTTTCCTCATGGCATAGATTTCCTTGCCACGCTCCGTCTTTCGTATCTGCTCCACCAAATCCATTTGCTCTTGCCAGATGTGTCGCGTCAGAATTTTCTGCCCCTTCTCATTAGCTCCGCACTGTGCCTTAAAGGGACAATCCCGGCAGGATTTGGTGTCGCTTCGGTATGTGCGCTCACCGTTTCTGTCTGTCGTTGTGTGTCTCAGTATCCCGCCATGCTGGCAGACATAGCAGTCGTTTTGGGGGTCGTATTCATACTCCCATGGTTTATACCAATCCGGATTGCCCTTATATCGGGTATACGGCAGCACCGGTATCCTTCCGCCGTCAAGAACCTTCTTCGCTATCCACGGAGTCTTGTATCCTGCGTCCATCGCCACAAACTCTACATCATATTTGCCTGTTACACGGTCATATAAAGCATCCCACGCTACGGAGTCATGAACGTTTCCTGCCGTTACCTCTACATCAAGCACAAATCCGTGCCGTTCGCACGCGGTGTGCGCTTCATAGGCAAATTGCCTCTCATGTTCACCTTTTACGAACATCCCGCAATCTTTATCCGTCGTGGATATGGTCTTCTCCTCCCGCGGAGGAGTGCCGTCACCCTCATCGTTGTCATCGTCATCCTCGATCGGCGACTTACCAAGCTTCTCACGCTCCGCATTTACTTCTTTGTGAAGCTGTCGGGCATAAATTTTTGCTGTTTTCGCCACCATTTCCTTTTGAAACTTCTTCTTGTTCGCCGAGGCTTTGATGTGCGTCCCGTCCACGAAAATGATGCTGGGATCTACCATCTTGTTGTTTAAAGCCTTGTTCAATATGTGATCAAATATCTCCTCCGCGAGTTCCGGGGGGAAGCGCTTGCAGAAAGCATAGCTTACTGTTGCAAAATGCGGTATATTGTCCAGCAGACCGTAGCCCAAAAACCAGCGATACGATAGGGTGTCGTTTACCCTCTGGTATGTCTGCCTGAGCGATGGAATACCAAACAGATGCTGGATGAGAACCATCTTCACCAGCACAACAGGGTCTGTTCCGTCCCGCCCGTTGTCATGGCAATAATACGGGCTTAACCTAGCATACAGCCAGTCGTAGTCCATTACTCGTTCTATCTTTCGCAGCAGATGATCCTTTGGTACCAGCGCGTCGATGTCCACCATCACTACTTCACGTCGGTTATCTTTATTCCACGCTTCCACTTTCTGCACCGCCTTCCTCTCGCTCTATTATAACAAAAAGGCCGCCTTTCGGCGACCTTTTTTGACAGGCTGGGGCGCCCGCGGAGATTTTCTCCGCGGGCGCCTTTTATGCGCGCAGCCGGATACACGGCATCAAAAAGTCCGGCACACCCGTGATGATGCCCGCAGCAGGCGTGAAGAACGAAAACAAAATCGTGTAGATGGCGGACGTCTTGGACGTGGTTACCTCGGGGCTTCACCTGCCGACGGTGGACACCGGCACAGCCTTGATGGAGTGCAGGGGGGTTATGTTGAGTCATCCCTCCAAAGGGGCATGGACATGCACCGCGGCCCGCCCCGTCCGCGGCTCAATTCCGCGCTGGGGATTGCGTGAACAATAATCCCGGCCTCCTCCAAGGAGCGGTTGGTCACGTAATTCCGGGTATAGACCACCACCTCGCCGGGGGCGATAGCCAGCGTGTTGCTGCCGTCGCTCCACTGCTCTCGGGCGGCGTCGATCTCGCTGCCCTGTCCGCAGGGAATCAGGGTCACCCTGTCCAGGTGCAGGTGTTCCTTCAGAATGTCCTCCAGCCGCCCATCTTCCTGTCGAATAGACATTCTGCGGTCCTTGTCCAACTCCATGACAAACACGGTGATCTGGCTCAGGATGTTGGGGTGAACTGTGAACTTGTCCCGATCCACCATGGTGAAAACTGTGTCCAGATGCATGAAGGCCCGGTTTTTTGGAATATTGAAGACTAAAATCTGTTTAAAGCTTCCCCCTTCGGCGAGGATGGTCTCCGCCAGGTGGTCGATGGAGTCCTCCTGTGTCCGCTGGGAAATACCCACCGCCAGCACCTGGGGCGAGAGAATCAGAATGTCGCCGCCCTCCAGAGATGTGGTTTTGCCCCGATCATACCAGCGGGGAGTATCCCGAAACTCCGGGTCGTGCTCAAAGATGAACTTGCCGAACAGCGTCTCCCGGTTTCGGGTGGGCGTGTGCATCTTATGGATGGACACGCCGGCGCCAATGGTTGCGAAGGGGTCCCGGGTAAAATAGAGATTGGGCATGGGGTCTACGGCAAAGGGATATCCCTCCTCCGCCGCCCACAGGTAGTCGCCCAGACGTTCGCCGCCCCTGGAAAGGTCCTGCTTGCGAATGCCCGACATCATGGCTTCCACCATCTCCCGGTCGGGCAGGTCCGTCAGATAGGCCGCTACCGCATCCCGTGTCCGGGCCTCCCGAATGCCCGCCTCGTCTGTGAACTGATGAATCAGTTCCTCCCGGACAGACTGGTCGGTAATGGATTTCAGCACCAGATCGGTGAGATACACCACCTCCACGCCGCTTTTCCGTAGACAATCGGCGAAGGCGTCGTGCTCCGCCTGGGCCTCCCGGAGGTAAGGAATATCGTCAAATAGCAGCCGTTCCAAATATTCCGGCATCAGGTTTTCCAGCTCCCGCCCCGGTCGGTGGAGCAGTACGCGCCGCAGCCGCCCGATCTCCGAGGTATTATGAATTCCTGTTTCCAAACCCAGGTCACTCCTTTTTGCTGTGCGTTTGCGGTTTTCCTGATTATGGTTTGTGAAAACACAAGTTTCATGCACAGAAGAGAAACGGGAGCCGATCTTAAAAATAAAAGCTGAAAGATAAGAAACGAGAGCAACCTGTAGAGCGCGTGAAAAATTAACGAAAACTTGGCACTCGCTATGGTATAATAAACTATAGGACGGCTGTTCTGGGCGTACCGTGCGGAACACACGGAGGCTTAAGACCATGCCGTGCGCCCTGTATCTCTGTGCCATAAACAGGCAGTTTGATGTATGATTTACTGATGAAAAAGAAACGAGGCTGAAAGCGTGCGCTCTAAAGAATCCGTTTTCAAGCAGCTGTTCCCTTTCCGTTGGCGGGATCTGCTGGTGTGCGTGGCGATCCTGTTCTGCGCGGCGACGGTGTGTATGCTCCTGCAGTCCGCAGACACCAGCGAGGGCTTTGCCTCTCCCATTTTTGTGCTGGCGGTGCTGCTGATCTCCCGGCTGACGAACGGCTATCTTTTTGGACTTGCCGCCTCCGTGGTCGGGGTCATCGCTGTGAACTACACATTCACTTATCCGTACGGAGTCATCGACTTTACCCTCGCAGGCTATCCGCTGACCTTTTTGACGTTTCTCATGGTCTCCGTGGTTACCAGCGCCATGACGACGCAGGTAAAGCAGCAGGAACGGCTGCGGGCGGAAAACGAGAAAGAGAAGATGCGGGCGAATCTGCTCCGCTCTGTGTCCCACGATATCCGGACCCCCCTGACCTCCATAGTGGGGTCCACCTCCGTCATCTTGGAAAACCCCTCGATTTCCAGGGCAGAGCAGGAGAACCTGCTGAAGGATGTGCGGGACGAGGCTCAGTGGCTCATCCGGGTGGTGGAAAATCTGCTGTCCGTTACTCGAATTGGGGAGAACGGTCAAGCTCATATCACAAAAAAAGATGAGGCAGCTGAAGAAATCCTGGGAGAGACGGTGCGGAAATTCCGCAAGCGGTTTCCGGATGTGAACATCACCGTGGAGGCTCCGCAGGAGCTGTTGGTGGTGCCTATGGATGCAATTCTGATCGAGCAGGTGCTGGCAAATCTGCTGGAAAACGCCGTGCGCCATGGTGGCACCACCACCTACGTTTCCCTGTGCGTCCAACGTCAGGGAGGGCTGGCAAAATTCTCTGTTCGAGACAACGGCCGGGGAATCCCAAAGGATCAACTGTCTCGCCTGTTTGACGGAACGCTGAAGCGTAGCGAAACGCCTTCCGGCGACGGCAAGCGGGATATGGGTCTGGGCCTGATGGTATGCCTCACCATCGTGCGGGCGCATAACGGCTTTATGGAGGCGCGGAATATGGACAGCGGCGGCGCGGAAGTTTTCTTTTGCCTGCCCCTGACGGAGGAGGAAGCACAGTGAATATCCGGGAAAAAATATTGGTGGTGGAAGATGAGAAAAGCATCTCCCGGTTTATTTCCGCCATATTGGACAATAACGGCTATGAGGCTGTGCAGGCCCGAACCGGGGCGGAGGCGCTGTCCATGATTTCGTCCCACTGTCCGGATTTGGTGATCTTGGATCTGGGTCTGCCGGATATGGACGGACTGGAGATACTCCGCAGCCTGCGGACCTGGTCGAGTATTCCGGTGGTGGTGGTCTCCGCCCGGGATCATGAACAGGATAAAGTGGCGGCTCTGGACCTGGGGGCCGACGACTATCTGACAAAGCCCTTTGGAACCGGAGAGCTGCTGGCCCGGGTCCGGGCTGCTATTCGACATACCCGCACTACCTCCGCCAATGACGAGATCGCCCGCAAGGGCATCTATACCGTGGGCGATTTGACGATTGACTACAACAAGCATCAGGTGCTGGTGGACGGCGAAAACGCGAAGCTGACTCTCAGCGAGTTTCGCATTGTGGCCCTGCTAGGGAAATACGCGGGAAAAGTTTTGACCTATGACTTTATCATTAGAGAATTGTGGGGTCCTCGGGCCGGAGATGACAATCAGATCTTGCGGGTCAATATGGCGAACATCCGGCGGAAGGTGGAAAAAAATCCTGCGGAGCCGGAATATCTTTTTACGGAAGTGGGCGTTGGCTATCGCCTCGCCGAGGGTGAGTGACTCCGCCTGCGGTCAGTGATCACGGCTTTCTGTATTGAACCCTGACCTGCATACCTTGCCCGGGCAGTAAGATTTTTTTCATATAAAAAGCCCTCTGAAATCATTGATCTCAGAGGGCTTTTCTTTGCCTGCTGCGGCGAGGATTCCCGGAGCGTTTGCTGCGCGGCTGCCTTTTTTAGAGCTCAATCCCGGGGAAGCAGGCTCAGCAGCGTACCGTCTGCGATCAACTCGTGCGCCTGCTGAATCATTTCAGTGATGTTGCGGTCCTTGTCGTAAAACGGGATGACGGACCGGGCCTTTTCATAAACGGCCCCGGAGTATTTTCCGAGACTGCGCCCCTTCCGGTAGTCCACTGCTTGGGCGGCATGGATCAATTCCAACGCAAAGATGTAACGGAGATTGTCAAGAATTTTATCCAGCTTCTGTACCACGTAGGGCGCATTGGTGGACATATCCTCCATGCCGCCGGCCAGACTGAGCGTATCCATGGAGACGGGGTTGCACAGATGCCGGATTTCGGCATCCAGAGAAGTGTAGGTTTTTTGGACGGTGCAGAAGCACAGGACGTCCGCCGCGGGACTGAGGAACCGGGGCAAATTGGTAAATGACGGGTCGGATAGCTTGATAAGCCGCAGGCAGCTGGCCTTTGAGATATGAGAGAGGGCCACGCCAAGACCCTCAAAGCCCAGTACCCAGTTAAGGGGTTCAAAGTTGGCGGAGGGTACAATCGTCTTTTCCTCTAACAGCACGCAGGGATTGTCGTCCGTTGTATTGAGCTGAATCTCCAGACGTTCCCGGGTATATTGCAGCAGCTCCAAGACTGCTCCGTGGATCTGGGGGACATCCCGGTAGCATAGGGGATCGTGAACAGCCTTCTGCCGATCCGGCTCGTAGATAAAGCTGCCCTCCAGATTTTCTCGGATGCGCGCAGCGACCGTCCGCTGTCCCACATAGCGGCGCAGCTTGTGGTTGCGGTCATCCAGCGGCGAAACATTGCCGTTGAAACCCTCCAGAGAAAGAGCGTAGATGGCGTCCGCAACCTTGAGGAAATCCTCAAGGTCCTTGAGGAGCAGTGCACCGTGCCCGGCGCCGACGGCGTTGGAGCTGACGATGGCCAGTCCGTCCTTTGGACCGAGAGACAAGGGCTCAAGTCCGGCAAGGGAAAAGGCTTCTTTGGAGGGCATAATCTTTCCGCCGAATTCGACGTTGCCTTCACCGATAATGGCCAGTCCAATATGGGAAAGCAGACCGATATCTGCCTCGCCCACCGATCCGCGCATGGGAATCATGGGATGGATATGGCGGTTGAGCAGCTTCGTGTACATCTCCGGAATTTCGGGGGCAACTCCGCAGCAGCCGCTCAGCATCCCGTTGAGCCGGGTGAGCATAATGGCCCGAACCTGTTCCGTAGAGGCCCAGGGTGGTACTCCGATGCTGTGGGAGCGAATCAGATTGCAGTTATATTGACCGAAAAATTCCTTGAAAACCTTTTTGTCCTTGTTCCAGCCAACGCCCACATTGAACCCGTAGATGGGAAAGTCGGCATCTACGAGGTCAAAAACCAGTTGACGTGCGTCCCGGAGCCTCTTTTCAGCTCCCTCGGAAAGTTCGACCTGGGTATAATCCTTAGCGACTGAGGCCACTTCCTCAATCGTAAGATTGTCACCTGTCAAAGTAATTTTTTCCATGCCTTTCCTCCATTTGTTAAAGATTTTTAGCTAAATAGATTGCTGACACATAAAGTAATATTTATTATAATTTTAATCGGAGGCAGATGCAATCGAATTTTCAAAATTCTTTAAATTTGCTGCATTTTTTCTATATCTTATAAATTTTTATCAATAAACTGTGCATAATAATAAGAATGTTCTTGCGATATTTTATATTTCGTAAATAGTACACAAAAATGCAGAGGAAACTCTGGTAGATTAATTAGTTGAATAATTTCTTTTTTGATGATATTTTTAAGTAAATATTTTTTAAAATTAAAGCGCTGTGTTGCGACGGAGGGTTTTGTAGAGTTACAACTAGATAGGTAAAGGAGGGCTGCAACATGCCGGTGGCAAAGACGATCCGTCAGGTGAAGCTGGGAGAGAAGATTGAACTGCAGGACTTGGTGGCTGTGGCAAGATTCGGGGCAAAAGTTGAATTTTCCGAAAGCTACTGCAAGCGGGTCGACCGATCCCGAAACCTGATCGAACAAGCAATTTCACAAGAGCGGGTTATGTACGGGGTGACAACGGGATTTGGGCTGCTCAGCACGAAGACAATTGACCGGGAGCAGGCCAAAACGCTTCAGAAGAATATTATACTGTCCCATTCGGTCTCTGTGGGAGAACCTTTTGAAGAGGAACAGGCGCGGGCGACCATGCTGATGATCCTGCAGAACCTTGGGCAGGGATACAGCGGCGTACGCCTGGAGACTTTGGAGACGATCCGCAGCATGCTCAACAGCGGGGTGACACCTTGGATGCCGCGGGACGGCTCCGTGGGGTATTTGGCTCCTGAGGCGCATCTGGCCCTGGTCCTGACCGGAGAGGGAAAGGCCTGGTTCTCTGGGGAACTACTGCCCGGCGGTGAGGCGATGCGCCGCGCAGGGATTGAGCCAATCGAGTTGGCAGAGAAGGAGGGACTGGCTCTCATTTCTGGAACCACTTCCGTCACAGCCCTTGCGGCGCTGGCTGCATATGATATGGTCAACGCGGTGAAATGTGCAGACGTGGTGGGAGCTGTCTCTCTGGAGGCGCTCAAGGGGGTTATGCAGGCCTTTGACGAGCGGGTGATGTCCGTCAGGCCGCACCCGGAACAGGCAGTGTCCGCGGCCAACGTGAGAAAGCTGCTGGAAGATTCGGAAGTCATCCGACATTACGCTGGCTCCCGCTTGCAGGATGCGCTGTCTCTGCGGTGTATTCCTCAATTGCACGGCGCGGCAAGAAAGACCATCCATATGGCGGTGGACACGCTGGAGACGGAGATCAACTCCTGTTGTGACAACCCCATTATCTGGGATAACGGTGACTCGGCGGATGTTCTCTCCGCCTGTAACTGTGACTCCGCGTACGCGGGGATTGCCATGGATAGTGCGGCGATCGCCTGCACGATGGTCGCAAAGATGTCGGAGAGGCGGAACAACCGTCTGATTGACGAGACGATGTCGGGCTTTCCGTCTTTCCTTGTAAAAAATCCGGGGCTCAATTCCGGACTGATGATTCCGCAGTATACACAAGCCGGACTGCTGGGGGACATGCGGATTTTGTCCACCCCCTCCGTGATTGACAATACACCCACCTGCTGCGGGCAGGAGGATTATGTGGCCATGGGCTACAACGCCTGCAAAAAGGCTGGCCCGGTCGTCAGGAATTTGGAGTACATTCTGGCGATCGAGCTGCTGTCGGGTTATCAGGCCCAGAAGTTTTTGGACCCGGACCTTCGGCGCAGCCGTGCGACTGCCGCTATTTTTACCGAGATTGGAAAAGCGGTTCCGGATATGGAAAACGATATTCGACTTTATCCCCATATTGAGTATTTGCGCGACATAATTCACACCGGAAAGCTTTTGGACTTGGCACAGCAGGCGGTCGGGGATCTGGGCTGACCGCTGTCACGGATATCCTTCGGGACGCTGATTTTGGCTGAGGGAGGTGCGACAAAGGCCGCTTGAGATTCACACGGTTATCTAGAAAAGAAAGGGAGAATGAACAATTGAGTAAGGAAGTTGAAACGCAAGAGGCAAAAAAGCAAGAGTCGTTCCAGGAGACCAAGAAAAACATCCGGTGGGAAGTATTCATTCCAGGCTTCGTACTGTTTGCCATCGCGGCATTGGTGGGAATTTTTAACAATGAGGCGCTGACGAAATCCTCCATGTCGTTTTTTAACTGGTCACTGGACTCTTTTGGATGGCTCTATCAGTACGTCGTCATAGGGAGTACCATCCTGGTGGCAATTATCACATTTTCGAAATTGGGCCGTGTGCGCCTGGGCGGAAAAGACGCAAAACCCAAAATCCCGTTTATGGCTTGGTTTGCCATGACGCTGACCGGCGGTGTGGCCACGGGCATTGTGACCTGGGGTGTCAATGAACCGCTGATTTACTACGGCAATGTGTGGGGGGAACTTGATCAGCTTGGCATTAAGCCGTTTACCCCGGAGGCTGCCCAGTTCGCAATGGGCAGAAGCTTCATGAACTGGACGTTTCTGCCCTACGCGATCTATGCGCTGTGCGGCGTACTGGTAGCCTATCTCTATTATAACAAGAAGAAAAAACTCAATGTCACATCTACCCTGAGCCCCCTGTTTGGCGAGCGGATTACCAAGGGCCCATTGGCTGCCGTTATCGACACTCTCTCCATGCTGGCGCTGGGCATCGGCATCTGCGGCGGTCTCGCCATGTGCATCACGCTGGTGATGACAGGTTTGCGCGGTTACGGTATTTCGGACTCGCTGCCGCTTTTTGTTGGCATAGGCGTCGTAATCGTGGCCTGCTTTACGTTCTCGTCCTATATCGGTATGGACAGGGGACTTAAGGTACTGGGCAGTCTCAACGCATGGTTTTACTATGGACTGCTGATCCTTTTGCTGGTCACGGGGCCGATGCTGTTCATCATGAGAAACAGCACTGCCGGCCTTGCCACTTGGCTTCATAACTTCTGGCTCTGGGGTCTGGATCCCATTGACATTGGCGGCGCGGCCCTGACCCGGTCCTGGACGCTGTTTGACTGGGCGTGCTGGATCGCCTACGCCCCCGTCACTGGTATCTTCCTGGCCATGATCTCCCGCGGACGCACCATCCGCGAATTCATGATTGTCAACTGGATTTTGCCCTCCGTATTCGGCTTTGTGTGGTTTGCAATTTGGGGCAACAGCGCACTTTACATGCAGATGCAGGGCACCGCGGATCTGGTGGGCGCCATCAATCAGGGCGGAGCCGTCATGGCATTGTGGGTCTTTTTGCAGAATCTGCCGTTTGGAATCGGCAAGCTGGTTGTGCCATTCAATTTGCTGATTATTATTATTTCTTTTGTGACTGCGGCGGATGCAACGCTGACAAATGTGGGTTCCATGTGCGTCAAAAACGTTCCTATTGGGACGGAACCTCCTGCAAAGCTCAAGGTGCTTTGGGGCATCGTGATCGGTGTGGTGGCAATCGTCATGGCTGCGTTCGGCGGAGGAGCACAAGGCGTGGACGGCGTCAAGGCGTTGGCCACGGCGGGCGGCTTCTTGGTACTGTTCGTATTTTTGCTGCAAATTATATCTTCAATCAAAGTATTCTTCATGGAAAAGATTGAAGAGTAAGATGGCCTCGCGCAGAGGGGGCCGACAATGCCTGTCAGCCTCCTCCCGCCTCTATTTGATCCATGCCGCCAAGGGGAAATTCGGCTTGGCAGTGTTGATCAGATAAAAGATAAGGGAGAAGCGCTATGAAAATTGTTGGGAGCAGTCGGCCGATTCACGATGCAAAGGCAAAAGTGACCGGCTCTGTTCGATACGCGGGGGATTTTGACCTTCCGGGTATGCTCTATGCGGCGGTAATATTCAGTCAGATCCCCCATGGATATGTGACGAAAGTAAATGTTGACCGGGCAATGGAGGTTGGCGGAGTGGTGGAGATCCTGCACTGCTTTAACACCACAGATCGGCCATATAACCGGTTTAGGACGATGAAGGGGCAAAAGACGCTGGAACAGGACCGAATCTTTCAAAGGCATGTCCGATATGTGGGGGACCGCGTGGGCTGTGTGCTTGCCGAAACGCCACAGGCCGCAAGGGAAGCGGCCGCTTTGGTAGAGGTTACGTATGATCCGCTGCCGTTCGCAACCACGGTTTCCGAGGTACTGGAGGGAAAGATTGACTGCATTCATTCCGAAGGAGCAGTTTTTGGCGAGGTGGAGCTAGCCTTTGGCAAAGAACCGGAAATGCGGCCGGACACCGTGGAGACCGTGACGGAAACCTTTCTGCCCCGCCTGACCCATATGACCATGGAAACGCATTGCTGTGTCGCCTCGTGGGACCGGGCTATGGAGCAGTTGACCGTCTGGAGCCCCAACCAGTCGGTCTATGGGATTCGCACGGTTCTGGCGGAGCTGTTTGACCTGCCCTATGAAAAGGTACGGGTGGTCAAGACCACCATGGGCGGCAGCTTCGGCGCAAAGCAGGAGTGGGTTCTGGAGCCCGTCACGGCGGCAGCTGCTCTGAGAACAGGGCGGCCCGTAAAGCTGGTCTATAACCGGGCAGAGTGCATGGTTTCCACAATCTCCCGCGGACCGATTCACGCAAAGTTTGTCACCAAAATCACGCCCCAGGGAAAAATCCAGAGCATGGGAGCAGATGTCATTCTGGACTCGGGCGCTTACGTGGGAAATGCCTGTGACTATATTCAGGCGCTGGCAAGCAAGTTTTTCAGGTGCTACAGTTATCCTTTTGCGCACTACACAGGAAGAGCGGTGTGCACCAATACACCGATGTCCGGTGCTTACAGGGGCTGGAGCGCCCCGGAGATGTACACCATGATGGAACATAACCTGAATATGGCGGCGCGACGGCTGCATATGGATCCTCTGGAGCTGCGGCTCCGGAATGTGGCGCTGCCCGGTGAAGTGGACCGGAAGACGGGACTTTCGCTGGGTGAGATCCGGATTCGGGAATGCCTTCTGCTGGGAAGAGAAAAGTTCTTTTGGGAGAAGCGAAAAAAAGAGAACCGCGCGTTCAACGCCGGACAGACGCGTTTCCGCCGGGGAATCGCGGTGGGCTGTGCCGGGCACGTAAACGGGTATTATCCAAGATTCCCCGACTATGCGGGGGTGTCTATGCGGGTTAACGAATCCAGCGGCATACAGGTGTTGGCAACTCTGCACGATCACGGCTGCGGGACAGTAACCGCCATGAAAATGATTGTGTCGGAAGTACTGGACCTTCCACTGGAGAAGATTCAGATTTCGGAGGGTGACACGGCGGTTACCCCTCACGATGTGGGCTGCTTTGCCAGTCGTTCCACTTATGTCATTGGACGCGCACTCTTTGACTGTTCCGAAAAACTCCGGGATGAACTATTGGAAGCCTGTGGCCGCTGGCAGAATACGGATTCTTCAGAGCTGTGGGTAAAAGACGGAGAAATCAGATTTTCCGATGGAAGAGCAGTCTCCTACGGGGATGTTGCGTTGTGGATGCTTCGGGAGGAACAGAAAGAACTTTGGGTAAACCATCAGAGCCAGTCCCAAAGCAACCCCGGTGTCACAGGCGCCCATTTCGCAGGGGTGGAGGTGGATACCTGTACCGGAATGGTAAAGCTGCTGGATTACCTGGCGGTACACGACATTGGACAGGCGATTAACCGGGAAATGTGTGTGGCACAGATTCAGGGCGCGGTGGCCATGGGCAGTGGCGCGGCACTGAGCGAACATATGGATACCAACCCCAAAAACGGAAAGACCACCGCAACCATGAAGGATTATCACGTCCGGAATACGCCTGATTTTTTAAATGTCCGGGTAGAACTGATCGAAGACGGCGGGACACAGGGACCCTTCGGGGCAAAGTCCATTGGAGAAGCTTGCTATGTTCCGGTGGCGGCGGCGGTGGCGGGAGCGGTGAACGATGCGCTGGACAGTGACCTTTCCAGCTTCCCGCTGACGCCGGACGCAATTGTGGATCTGATGATTAAGAGGGAGCAACATGAAGCTTGAATTTACGGTAAACGGAAAAAACGTCAGCTTGGAGGTCCCGCCTGACCGCAGGCTTTTGGATATCCTGCGGGAGGATCTGGGGCTGACCGGAACGAAGGAAGGCTGCGGGGAGGGCGAGTGCGGCGCATGTACCGTGCTGCTGGATCGTCGGGCCGTCCATTCCTGCCTCACGGTTGCCGCGCAGTTGCCCGGCAGAGAGGTTGTCACCATTGAGGGCCTGAGTGATTGCGGTGAGATGAGCGATCTGCAGCGCGCGTTTGTGGAGGAAACGGCAATTCAATGCGGCTATTGCACCACGGGAATGGTGATGTCGGCAAGGGCACTGCTCTATGAAAATCCCAACCCCACGGAGGAAGAAATACGTATCGCACTTGCCGGAAACATCTGCCGCTGCTCGGGGTATACGCAGATCATCCGGGCAGTGAAGCGGGCCGCCGCAGAGGAACGCGGGGAGGCAGAACGTGATTGAAGGGTTTTTCTCTCCCAAAACCAGGGAGGAACTTTTTGAGTGTCTGGGAAAGATGACACCAAACAGCAGGTTCATCAGCGGCGGGACGGATCTGATTTTGAAGCTGAATGCCGGAAAAATACACCCGGACACTCTGCTTTATCTGGGAGCCTTGCCGGAGGGAAGAGAGATTTCCGAGCAAAGCGGAGAGATCCATATCGGCGCGATGGCGGAGATGACTACCATTGCCACGAGTCCGTTGGTGAGACGAACCTGTATGGCACTGGCGGACGCCGCAGGACATGTGGGTTCGGTTCAGATTCGGAATAAGGCCACCGTCGGCGGAAATGTGGCGAATGCGTCTCCCGCGGGCGATCTGACCGTACCGCTGTGGCTGATGGGTGCCAAGGTCCACATTGCGGGCCCGCAGGGCATCCGAACTGCGACGATGGATGAGACCGTTATCGGGATTGAAAAGACATCTTTATGCCATAATGAGGCAATTTTGTCGTTTTCCTACCCGGTTCCGCCGGCGTCCACCTACACGGCCTATCGGAAGCTTGGCAGCAGAAGCGAGGTCACAATTTCCAGAGTCGGGCTGGCTGTTCTGGTTCAGATGCAAGAGGAAGTGGTCTCGACCGCAAGAATTGTACTGGGTGCCGTTGCCACGACACCCGTGCGGGCGCTTTCGGCGGAGCGCTGCCTGGAAGGGAGCAGACTAGAACCCGAGGCAGTGGAAAATGCAGCGTCGGCGCTTTCAGAATATATTCTGGAAATCAATAAGAGGCCCAACCGCTTTTACAAGGCCCACGCATCGAAAGGTGTGCTACAGGATGTTCTGGATACCATCCGGCAGCGCAGCGGGATAACCCTGCCATAAAAGATGCGGACTATTATCAAGCGCACCTGTAATTGCAGCGCGGCAGCCTCAATCCGGCTGCCGCGCTGCTTGTATATTGCCGCCGGCACAATCCTGGCCGCCGGCTTTTGCTGGGGGGGCAGCGGCGTATATAAATGCTTCTTTGACAATTACAAGATGGAGGCATTGATTTTTTGAACCAAATATAGTACAATTATTCAATATTCTTTCGAAAGGAGAACCGTCTTTGTCAAAAAATGCAGTACGCATGAGCGATATTGCCAAAGAGCTTGGCATCAGCGTTGTTACCGTTTCCAAAGCGCTGTCCGGCAAAGACGGAGTGGGCGAATCCCTCCGTCAGAAAATTGCACAAACTGCCGCCCAAATGGGCTACCAGCCCAAAAACATGGAAAGAGCCAACGAAAAACCCCGAACGGTTGGCATTCTGATTGCACACTATCTGATCAAGCCGGAGCATTCTTTTTACTGGGCGCTTTATCTGAGCGTTGTGGAATGCCTTAAGGAACACAACTATAATTGCATGTTTGAGCCGGTAGCCACGGATGAGCAGAAGCCGACGCTGCCAGCGTTTGTTTCCAATAGAACCGTGGAAGGAATATTTGTGCTGGGACGCATGTCCCACGACTATCTCCAGCTGCTTGAACAGACGGCGCTTCCATTGGTGCAGATTGATTCAAACTGTGATGCAAAGGCAGTCTGCGTGATTCCCAACAGCTATTGGGGTATTTCGGAAATGACGGAATATTTGATTGGGAAGGGCCACAGAAAAATTGGCTTTGTGGGCAGCGTGGATGCCAATACCCATATGCAAGATTGCTATTACGGGTACCTGAAGACTCTGACGTTTAACAAAATCGAGTTGCACAGGGAGTGGATTCTTCCGGATCGGGACGGGGTGGAATTCAAGCGAAGCTTTGACCTGCCTGCCGATATGCCAACCGCCTTTGTCTGCTGCAGCGATCAGGCGGCATACCATTTTGTGCAGGATCTTCAGCAAAAGGGTTATCGGATACCGGCGGATATCTCTGTTACCGGATTTTACGGGTATATTTTCTCCACATTGGTCTCACCTCCGCTGACGACGTATGGAATTGATCTGAAAAGCATGGCCGAACAGGCGGTAGGCGCTCAGATTTCCATGATCGAACATGGATCTCAAAAACGTGGGATGCAGGTCGTATGCGGTGAAATCGTGGAGAGGGGTTCCGTACTGGAGATTTAAGTTCCGGTATGTACATAGCGCCGGGACGGTGGACAGAAGCAAGCGGCTGATAATGCAGCGCATAAAGCACCACATCCATTTTCTTTGTTCAAAACGTATAAAGCAAGCGATACAGTTCAATACTGTACCGCTTGCTTTTATAGGTTGAATCGATTCTGCAAAAGCTTTTTCGCGATTCTCCAGTCTCGGCCAACCTTTGTGGAAAACGGCACCAGACTTTAGCATATAATAAGCCTCGTCCCGACTGAGCCGTGGTCTCGAAAATAGCTCTGGGCTTATTCAAACAGTAACAGTGAAAAATGAACACCGGTAAAAACCACTGCGCTGCAGGAAGCTTGCCCATTTGGAGCGTTACAGGTTCCCTCTTGGATTTTCCGCGCAAGCAGTATATACTAAAAAGTCAGAGAGCCTACTATAACGGAGCTGTGGTACGGATGTGCCGTTTGGGATCTGGAAAGGCGGGAAAACATATGAATGGCATCGATCATCTGTGGGTTGTGATCTGTGCGTGCTTTGTATTTTTTATGCAGGCTGGTTTCATCTGTTATGAGGTGGGCTTTGTGCGGCCCAAAAATGTGGTCAGCGTAGCCATTGAAAATATTATTGCCTTTGTGATCGCCACGCTGTCCTTTTACCTGGTGGGTTTTGCATTTATGTTTGGTGATACGCACAGCGGTCTGATCGGGACCAGTCATTGGCTACTCCTGGGGCTGAATGGAAATTATGACGATATCTTCGCCCTCTATCAACTGATGTTTGCCGGGACAGCCGTGACAATTTTTTCTGGGAGCATGTCGGAGCGGACCAAGCTCAAAGCTCTGGTAATCGCAGCTGCCGTAACCGGCATCATCATCTATCCGATTTACGGGCACTGGGTTTGGGGCGGAAATTACATCGGTCAGTCCACATTTCTTGAAAGTCTGGGATATATGGACTATGCCGGCGCCACAGTGGTCCATTCCACCGCAGGATGGATTGCGTTGTCCGGTACCATGGTTTTGGGAGCAAGGAAGGGCCGCTGGGATGAAAACGGGCGGCCACGGCGAATGGGCCGTTCCAATATCCCCTTTGCGGCGCTGGGAACATTTATCCTGTGGTTCAGCTGGTTCGGTTTCAACGGCGGCAGCCTTTTCCGGTTTGATGATCAGGTTGGCCTGATTCTGCTGAACACCAACTTTGCCGCAGCATCCGGTGTTGTGGGCGCCATTCTCACCACCTATCTCTTTGCACGGGATCAAAGCTATATGGAGGCGGTTTTTAACGGCGCGCTGGGCGGCCTGGTGGCGATTACGGCCAGCTCTGAAATTCTGTCCCCCTGGCAGGCCATTTTGGTGGGAATGATCACCGGCGCGGTGACGGTGCTGGCCAGTATGCTGCTGCTGAGACTGAAGATTGACGATGCCGTCAACGCCATCCCCATTCATGGATTCGGCGGCGCATGCGGCACGATTTTGTGCGCGGTATTTGCCGCTCCCGGCGATTTGAACCTTGCATCCAGAGGGAGGCAGCTGCTGGTGCAGCTGCTGGGCGTAAGTGTTAATTTTGTATGGGCCTTCGGCATGGGTTTTTTGATGTTTTGGATTCTGGATCGGACGATCGGCCTGCGGGTATCTCCGGAGGAAGAAGAAAAGGGCCTCAATATTGTAGAATTTTCCGATGTTGCCTCCTGGCTGGAGCATCTGAAAGATGAGCACTATGAGAATCTGACCCAGGATCTCTACCGTACCATCCGGCAGCAGAATATCGCTCTGCGCAGGCAGTCGGATCTGCTGGCGGCCACGCAGGAGCGGGAACGGGAGAAGATCGCGCGGGATCTCCACGACGGCGTGGGCCAATCGCTGGTGGCGCTGAAGATCAACCTGGGGCTGCTCTCCCGCTGCCCGGAGGATGAACAGCTCAGACGGAACGCCGAAAAGACTGTGAAAATGGTGGACGGCGCCATTGCGGAAATCCGGAGCGTCATCGGCAATCTCAAGCCGGCGGAGCTGAAACGGGACGGGCTTTCCAACAGTATCTGCGCGCTGTGCGGTAAGCTGGAGTCTTTGAGCGGCATTCAGTTTCACTGCAATATAACCGATGCAATGCCGGAATGGGCCGAAACCGAGGAGCTGAATATTTACCGCATTGTCCAAGAGTGCCTGACCAATATCATCAAGCACTCTGAAGCCACAGAGGCCGACGTGAACCTGCTGGCGCTCAGCAATCAAATATTTCTCATCAGCATCATTGACAACGGAAGGGGTTTTGACATGCAGAGCGTAAATTCCGGCTTTGGACTGACCAACATCCGGGAGCGCGCGGATGCGCTGAACGCAAAAATGGTGGTTGACAGTGCGGAGGGGCAGGGCACCCGTGTGATTTTGGAGATTCCGCATGGTAAAAATTAAAGTATTTCTGGCGGACGACCATAAAATCCTGCGGGAGTCACTGGTCATTCTGCTTTCACAGAAGGAGAATATTCAGGTTGTCGGAGAAGCCGGAGACGGGCAGGATGCCTACCAAAAAATTACGGAACTGAAACCGGATGTGGCAGTGTTGGACATCTCCATCCCGCGGCTGAACGGTCTGGATCTGGCGGCCAGGCTCAAGAATGAACTGCCGGAGGTCCGGACAATAATCCTGACCATGCACAAGACGGAAGAATATGTGACCAAAGCGCTGCGTTCCGGTGTGAGAGGATACGTTCTAAAGGACAATGCGCTGGAGGAGCTCATTGAGTGCATTGAAACGGTATCTGCTGGAAAGATGTTTTTATCGCAGGACGTGACCGGTTTTGTGGTGGACGGATTTCTCAGCGGGTTGCGGGACACGGGCATTCAGACCGAGGCAGTTTCCTCCCGGGAACGGGAAATTCTCCAGCTGCTGGCGGAGGGGAAGTCCAATAAAGATATCTCCGAGGAATTATATCTGAGCATCAAAACCGTGGAAACGCACCGGGCCAACATTATGCGTAAACTTGGCCTGCGCAATCTGGCCGACCTTGTGCTCTACGCCGTGAGAAATCATATTATAGAGCCATAAAATACAGTATAAACCCGGAAATTTTACAGGTGATTCCCGATGCCCTTTTATCCGTCAATCGACTAGAATAGACTACAATCGAACGGTTGGAGGGTATCATATGATTGACTATGGAAACACCGCATTTGTATTGATCTGCTCGGCAATGGTTTGCTTTATGACGCCGGGGCTCGCCTTTTTCTATTGCGGGTTGGTACGGCGGAAAAACGCCTTGACCATCATGATGCAAAGCTTTGTGGCCATGGGGGTCGTGGCGGTCGTCTGGTTCGTATGCGGGTTCAGTCTGGACTTTGGGAAGGATGCCGGAGGGATCATCGGTGGGCTGGAGTACGCGTTTTTAAACGGCGTGGGGCTTCAGGCAAGCAGTACTTATGCCCCCAGCATTCCATTTTTGGCGTTTTTCTTGTTTCAGCTTATGTTTGCGGTAATTACTCCGGCATTGATTACCGGCGCTTTTGCCGACCGGGTCAGCTTTAAAAGCTATCTGATCTTTCTGGCGTTGTGGTGCCCGCTCGTGTATGCGCCATGCGCCCACTGGATCTGGGGCGGCGGTTTTCTGCAAAAGCTGGGTGCGGTGGATTTTGCCGGAGGGATTGCCATTCATACTGCTGCCGGGATGGCGGCTCTGGCCTCCATCCTCTTTGTCGGAAAGCGAACCATTCGTCCGGACGAAGATACACGGCCATACAGTGTGCCGTACATAGCGCTGGGCACCGGCATCCTCTGGTTCGGCTGGTTTGGGTTTAACGGCGGCAGCGCACTTGCTGCCAACGGGACCGCAGCCGTGGCTTTCATCAATACCGCCATTGCCGGCGCAACCGCCATGGTGACTTGGTTGCTGCTGGCATGGAGGAAAGACGGCCATCCCAGCATTGTGGAAGCCATGACCGGGGCGGTGGCGGGACTTGCCACCGTGACGCCTGCCTCAGGCTATGTGGCCCTGTGGGCTGCGGCCTTGATCGGTGTTGCGGCAGGCGTGGTTTGTCGGTTGGCTATTCGATTCCGCAGCAGAAAAGCTTGGGATGATGCCCTTGGACGTATGGGGTGTACATGGCGTGGGCGGCATGTTAGGCTCTTTGCTAGTGGGCGTTTTTGCCCAGAAAAGTTTCGGCGGTGTGGATGGCTGGATCGCCGGGAATCCACATCAATTCCTGATCCAACTTCTGGCTGTGGCCGTTGCTGCAGTGTACTCCTTTGTGGTTACATTCGCTCTGCTGAAAGTAATCCAGTGCTTTGTGCCGGTCAAAGTTTCTCAGGCGGAGGAACTGGCCGGTTTGGACAGCCTGTTTCATGAGGTGGCATAAGATTCGGCAGCAATCAGAAAAGCGGAGCAGTGCAGGTGCACGGCTCCGCTTTTGGTATCTCATTTACCTGACTACGTGAGAGATTCTCTATGCCCGGGCTTTGGGCCAACCTACTCTATAAAAACGCTCCTTAATAGCCCGCTTTCTTTCCCGGGGTCTGACCGTAGGTCTTGAACTTTTCCATGACCGCAGCCATCTCGGCATCGCTGAGAATGTTCGGCGTGCCGATGCACATGGCGTGGTACTGCAGCTCGGCGACGTACTCCAGATTGCAGGCCAGGCTGTACGCACTTTTGATGTCCCGCCCGCAGACCACGAGGCCGTGATTTTCCAGGAGAACCGCGTTGCTCTGCCCACAGACCTTGACGGCGGCTTCCGCCAGTTCCACAGTGCCGAAGGTCTGATAGGGGGCGCAGGGAACCTCGTCCGTATTGGCGTCGCCGATCACGTAGTGAACCGCCCGGATGGGCTGGCCCAGCACGGCGAACGTCGTGCAGTACATAGAGTGCGTATGTACAACGGCGCCCGCCTCCGGCTTGTTTTTATAAAAAATGGTATGAAGCGCCCACTCGCTGGACGGCTTCCGGGCGCCGTCCGCGTCCACCACGTGCGCCTCCAGATCGGTAATGACCACGTCCTCTGGCTGCGTGCTGAAATAATCCATTCCCGAAGGACTGATTGCCATCAGTCCCTTTTTTGCATTAAAAATACTGATGTTTCCGCTGGTGCCGGTGCTCAAATGCGCGGAACTCATCCTTTTACCATACTCGACGACCAGTTCTCTTTCTTCACTCATCAACATGAAAATGCCTCCTGCTTTTTATCTTCACGGTTAGGATAATGATTGTCTAACTCGTGCCACCCGAGTTAGGCTCTCAATGGTTTTTCACGGCAATCGCTTTTTAATAAAACGCTTTTGCCTGCTGATCGAAATAGTGATTCAGCACATACGGCGCATAGACTCCCTGATCCGTGACCACGCCGGAGATCAGGTGCGGCGGAACCACGTCGAAGGACGGGTAAATGGCCTTGACCTCCGGCACGGTGTTGGAAATTCCGCGGTAGCTGAGCACCTGCGCCGGGTCGCGCATTTCAATGACAATATCCTTTCCGCTCATCTTGTCGCGATCGGGAATACCGGTGACAAAATAGGGGATGCCGAAATATTTGGCCAGAATGGCGATCTGAAAGGTGCCGATTTTATTGGCGATGTGCCCGTCCCGGGCGATGCTGTCCGCCGCGGAGGTAAAGAGGTCAATTCCCTCGCGCTCCATGGAGTAGGCCACCATATTGTCTGTGATCACCGTGGTGTCGAAGCCCATTTGGGCAAAGCAGCTGGAGGTCAGCCGCGCCCCCTGGAGATAGGGGCGGGTCTCTGCGCAGAAGACGCGAAAGGTTTTGTTCTGCTTCATGGCCGCGCGCATCACCGTTCCAATGATGGTCTCCCCGAAGCACTGTGTCAGGATTGTTCCGCCCGCGGGAATGAGATCCGCCAGATAGTCGCCAACGATCTGCATGGTGCCGTACCGGCGGTTCAGCGACTCCACCGTGGCCTCGACAATCTTTTCAACGGGGTCCTCACCGGCCTCCAGCGCTTGCCCGGCCACCTCCGCACAGTGGTTGGTGATGATGCCGTAGCGGTTGGCCGTGGTGGGACGCGCGTGCGCCAGATCATAGGCGGCCTGCTTCAAAAAGGCGTTCTGCGCGTCCTTGCTCCTTCCCCGGCACTCTTGAGCGGCCAGAGCCATGCCCATGCCCACGGCGGTGTACGGACCGGCGCTTTGCGTCACCATGTCCGCAATTGCCTGCACCACTTCATGATAGCTGACGCACTCCACGAATTGAACCTGCGTGGGGTAGACTCTCCGGTCCAGAATCCGCACCTTGCCGTTTTCGTACCATGCCACATGTTCATATTGCAGCAGAAACGGCATGTTTTGATCCATACGCTGCATTTGGCTTCCTCCCTTCATGCCAGGATGAGGCGAAACGCCTCGGTAATCTCAGAGCCGGAGCGGATTCGCTCCCGGTTTTTGATAAGGAAAATTCCCTGTCGGATCAAGGCCCGCTCCATCGGAATGCGCTTGGAGAGGTCCTCCACGCAGGTGACCTCCATGACCTTGGAGTCGCCGACCACGCGGCGAATCATCTCCGTTCCGGCATATCCCAGAGCGTCCGCCATGACGCCGTCCAGATAGTACGTTTTAAACTGCGGGCTGCGGTAGAGTTCAAACCGGACGGTCTCGTCGTATTTTTTCGACAGCTTTTCGCGGGTTTTATCATACAATTCGCAAATTGTCTTCTCCAGTGCCGCAATGGCCCCGCCCGCCTCCGGCATGGTGAAAGCCTTGTTGCCCCAGGAGAAAAACAGATTGCCAATGACGTTGCCGATGTCATAGCCCATGGGCCCGTAGAACGCAAACTCCGGGTCAATAATCTTGATGCCCCGCTCGTTTGCAAAGATGGAGCCGGAATGCAGATCGCCGTGGAGCAGAGCCTGCGCATTGTTCATAAAGCCGTTGCGCAGCTTCGCCACCTCCGCCTTCAGGTCCTGATCATGATACAGAAATTCCTCCACGAAGGCCTCGTTGCCCTCGGTGACAACGTTTCTGTTTTTATAATTGTAGTAGGGCTCCGTCAAGACCAGATCTTCCGTAATGTCGCAAAGTTCCGGATTGACGAAGAATTTGACCTGCTTTTTCTTTTCCTGCCGATCCATCACCAAATCGGTGGTGGGCAGCAGCACATTTGCCAGGAACGTGGAGAGGTTTTCGCTCAGGTGGGCGTAGACGTGATTCGCCATCAGTTCCTTGCGGAGGTTGGCGTAGGCGGAGATGTCCTCCATGGACAAAGCAACCATGGTCTCGTCGTAATGGAATACCTCCGGAATATAATCGGGGGCAAGCCTGCTTTCCAGCTGGAGGATCTGCGCCTCAATCTTATTCCGATAAATATCCAGCGGACGTCCCGAGGAGCGGAGCAGCTTATCCGCCTGCTTGACAATGACGGAGCGCCCGTCCTTTTCCGTCCAGACCCTGAACACATAATTGATATTCCCGTCGCCGATCTCCGCGCACTGAATGTCGTCTTCCGGCTTGAAATAATGCAAGACCTCCACGGTATAGCGCTTGACATCCTCGACTTTCATTAAAAAGAATCGATCAAACTCAGACATGCGAAACATCCTTCCTCATATGAAGCAAACGGAAAGGATAGGGGATTGCGCCATCCCTGCCCCCTATCCTTTCCCGATCAGAACATCCGCTCTGACTTTAGCACAAATTGTTTATTTGTTCAATTGGATCACTTTGCGGTTTTCCCGGCGGACGCTTTTTCCTGATTGGAAGCGACCCCCTTGGGCCAGCCGATCAGAATAAACAGGATGCCGAACACAAACATCAGAATGCTGTACCAGCAAAACGGTACGATGGACAGCGTGGACACACCGGAAAGTCCCGCCGCAGCCAGAATCTGACCCGCCCAGGGGCACACGCCGTTTCCGGCGGAGGAGAACAGATCCAGAATGCTGGCGGTGCGGACGCGGGAAACGCCGAACTGGTCGGAGATATCCTTTGCAATGGGACCGGCGGTAATAATGGAAATGGTGTTGTTGGTCGTGGCCAGATCTAGAAGAGTAACCAGCGCGGCAATGGACAGTTCGGCGCCGCGTCCGGTCTTGACGCGCTTGGTCAGCTTGTTGAGCAGCCAGTCGATGCCGCCAAGATAGTTCATCAGTGCCACCAGACCACCGACCATAACGGCGATTGCGGCGGTATCCTCCATGCACTTGATGCCGTCGCCGACGGTGGATAGCGCGGTGACCATCGTAAAAGATCCCTGCGCAAGACCGATCACAATGCCGGTCAGAATGGCCGCGCCCATCGCCAAAATGACGTTCACGCCGATCAGGGACAGGACAATAACCAGAATGTAGGGAATCAGCTGAACAAAGTTCCATGTCAGTGCGCTCTTGTCCATAGGCGCGGGCGTCGACTGGAAGATCAGCAGAACAAAGGTCAGAATGACAGCGGGGAGCACCATCAGGAAGTTCGCCCTGAACTTATCCTTCATCTGCACTTCCTGTGTGCGGGTGGCCGCAATGGTCGTGTCGGAGATAAAGGACAGGTTATCGCCGAACATGGCCCCGGAGACGACGACGCCGCAGACCAGAGGCATGCTTATGCCGGTTTTGGTGGCAATGTCAATGCCAATCGGCATCAGAGCCGTCACCGTGCCCATGGAAGTGCCCATGGAAAAGCTCAGGATGCAGCCGATCAGGAACAATCCGGGAAGGATCATGCTGGAGGGCAGGAGCTTCAAGCCCAGATTGGATACAGAGCCGACGGCGCCCATACCACCGGCCACGCAGTAGAAAATGCCGGCCTCCAGGAAAATGAAGAACATCAAAATCAGCGTATCGTCGCCGCCGCCCTTGCAGAAGCTGGTGACCATATCGTCAAATTTCAGTCCTTCGGCCTTGCGCTTCTTGTTGCAGAAAATAAATGCGAAGATAATTGCAATCAGAATGCCGACATTCAGAGGCATTGTGCCGGCATTGCCGGTAATAATGGTGGAAACAATGTAAAGTGCGACAAAAATAATCAGCGGGAGCAAACCGATAAAGTTTCCCTTTTTGTTCTCGTTTCCCATAATTTTCCCCTTTCTTCCCTTTGAAGTAATCCGATCATCCTAAAGAGCTCACTGCGCTGGAATCGTTCACATGCGCTTTGAGGTGTTTTTCGTCCGCTCCGTCAATCGAATATGGTGGAGCGTTTTGCAGCCTCCTTTCAGATTCTTACCTATATCAAAATAATACAACATTTATTAACATAAATCAACGCATACATTTTAATTATGCACAATTTCTTTCAATTTGCATTAAACTAGCTAGTGAATATTTTGCAATTTACACATACAAATGTTGACTTTTGTTGTTTTCGAGCATGTTCGTCTTGCAATTCTCAAAAATATCTTCTATAATTCTGATAGCCGATACCGTTCCGGTTTTTACTGCGCCTGGATGGAAATTAGCAGGCAGCTTATTTCCGAGCGGGCTAAAAGGTGATTATTGGATATTGAAATTATGTTGGAAAGGCAAGGGGAGAGACCTGTATGCTGAAAATTGACCGCCAGACAGTGATCGAGCAGGAGTTGGCCAAAAAGGGAAGCGTTTTGATTCCCACGTTGGGTAAGCTTTTGCAGTGCAGCGAGGAGACCATCCGCCGTGATTTGAAGGAACTGGAGTCCATCGGCAAGCTGACGCGGACACACGGCGGCGCCTATCTGATGGATAAATACGACAAGAGCTATCCCACCAAACTGCGTAAAGTATACTATCCTGACCTGAAGGCCAGTCTAGCCCGTCAGGCGCTGCACTACGTCCGGGAAAACGACGTAATTATGCTCGATTCAAGCACTACCTGCCTGACGCTGGCCGAGGCGCTTCTTGACAGAAAGCTCAGCATTACGATTATCACAAACTCTCTGCTGATCTGCAATCTTTGCAATGAGCAGGCATCCAACATTAACCTGATCTGTCTGGGAGGCTCCTTTCGCAGCCGCACTTCCTCCTTTGTGGGTTATCATGCTACGGACACCCTTTCAGGCTACTTTGCCGACCGGTCTTTTATCAGCTGCCCAAAGGTGACGCTGGAGCAGGGGATGTCGGACAATCATCTGGACGAGTCCCGGGTTCGCGAGAGTATGCTTCTTCACTCTCAGCAGAAAATTCTGGTTCTGGACCATACAAAGTTCAATTCCAGTGCGAATCTGCTGTTTGGGGATTTAACGTCGGTGGACATCATCATTACGGACGAGGTTCTTCCGGAAAGGTGGGCGCAATTCTGCCGCGAAAACAGAATTACGATCGACTATTGTTCCAATAATACCGACGAAAAAGACTGATGTCCAGCGAAATGGACGCTCCATCGTTCAGATGGTTTAAAAAGGACAAACGGGTCAAAATCAATTGATCCGTTTACCCTTTTATGAAAAGTGAGATTTGCATTTTATACAAGCTGATGGATTATGATATCCCCCAGGTTTCCATCGGATTTAAGATCAAGAACAAATACTTTTCCGTCAGAAGTTCTGCAATAATAGCTGTTAAAAATATCATCGGCAGAACCTTCGTCAGTCAGTACATAATCAGCATCCCACAATGCGACGCATAAACTTGGCTTTGCAAAGTTTGATTATCACAGCCTCCGCCATACTTATGCAATGATCCTTGCTGAAAAGGGCGCGGCACCAAATATGTGCGGCACCGTCTTGCGCATAAAGACATTCAGGTGACCATGCAGATCTATCAGCATCCCACGAAGAAGATGTCTGAAGAAGTTGCCCACTTGCTGGATACTTTTAAGGGCGTAATCTGTCAACATCTGAAAATTAGGTTGACAACCATGTTGACAAAACGTAAAAAGCACCCGATCCCATCCGGAATCGGGTGCTTTCATTTGCTCTAAAAAGTTCTGGAAAACTGCGGTATTTCTTATTTTTTGCTCTTCGCAACGACTACGGCGACCGCAACAGTTGCTCCAACCATGGGGTTGTTGCCCATGCCATAAATCGATTTGCAAGCAATCTATTACTTGCAAATTGTTCCTATTTTTTCTTACTTTTGGATATTTCGTGCAAGAATCGCTTTTTTCGGTTCTCTTCGTTCTATATTATTTTATATCTATGCTACGGTTGACAAATGGTTGACAGTTAAATGGCGAACACGAGTCCTGTAGCAGCACTAATGTTAATATAATCTAACGTGATAATCATTTTACATTATCCCTGTGACCTCCTACACGTCAAATAGAAGTTAACTTAACTGGAAGTAACTGTACGAGAATGAGCTGCTATTTTTAATACCTTCTTAATATTTGCAATGGCTCAGTTCGGCACAGTTAGTTCCAGCTTTCAACAAATTGTCAACAAAGTCGCCCACTGCAAGCTAGGCCTGTAGATAAACGCATCTCCAACTTCATCCTACATCATGACCTACTATAACCGCCAGCAATCTACACTGCGAACCCTGGCGGTTTGGCTGCATAAGCTGCAAATTTTGGGTGTTCACGTTTTGCTCTGTTCTTGACTTCTCCACTTGTTTAAACCGGGAAAGAGCAAGCCAACCATGGCTTACTCAATTATCGGAAATTTCTGTACGAGCCGGCCTTTTCTGCTGTGAAAGCGTCAGCTCGTCTCCGTTTTTTAGGAAAGCCGTAAACTGAGGTTCATTAAAATGTGAGGATACGGAAAAATCCTCTCTCTCCGCCCGCGGATGCGGCAGGCTTGCGGTGCACACGGTCCGGTTTTGGAAAAGCCCCGACGTGTCCAAAACACGCCGGGGCTTTTCCACGGGACTGGTAGGTTACCCCAGAATGCCAATGCTCAGTGCGGGAATGAAGGTCAGCAGCATCAAAACGCCAATCATGACCAGGATCATGGGCATAATCTTCACGGCGATCCTCGTGACCGGCACATTGGAGATGGCTGAGGCAAAGAACAGGTTGCAGCCGTATGGCGGCGTAATAAAGCCAATGGCCAGGTTCACCGTCATGACAATACCAAACTGAATAGGACTCATCCCGATTCCTAGCACGATAGGCAGCAGGATGGGCGTCAGGATGACGCAGGAGGAGATGTTGTCGATAAAGCAGCCCACGATCAGCAAAAACGCGTTAATTACCAGCAGGATCAGAACGGGGTTGCTGATATTCAGAATGCTTCCGGCGATAGTGGTGGGAACCTGGGACATGGTCAGGAAACGGGCGAAGGACATGGAGATACCCACCAAGAAGGTCGTCTGGCCGTTAATCAGAACGGTGTCACGCACAGCCTCATAAATGGTCTTCAGATTCAGCTCCTTGTACACAAAGACGCCGATGATGAGGGAGTAGATGATGGCCACGACGGCGGATTCCGTCGGCGTAAAGATGCCGCCATAAATACCGCCCAGGATGATAACGGGCACCAGCAGCGCCCAGATGGAGGTTCGGAACGAGTCAAAGAGGTTCTTTGCGGAGAACTTTTTCTTGGTGCCATAGTGATTTTTCCTTGCGGTGAAGTAGTTGACCCCCATCAGCACGGCACCGATTATGATGCCGGGGATAATGCCGGCCAGAAACAGGTCGGAGATGGAGCACTGAGCTGCGACGCCGTAGATGACGAAGGGAATGCTGGGGGGGATGATGACGCCGATGGTGCCGGCCGCAGCGGCCAGCGCGGTGGCGTAGGCAGGCTCATAGCCCTCCTTCTTCATCTCTGGGATCGTAATACCGCCGATGGCGGTCACGGTGGCGGGAGATGAGCCGGACAGCGCGGCGAAGAACATGGAAGCGACGACCGTGACCATGCCGGTGCTGCCGGTAACGGATCCGACCAGAGCATCCGCGAAATTAAGAATCCTTCGTGAGATACCTCCTGATTTCATCAGATTGCCGGCCAGAATAAAGAACGGAATGGCCATCAGCGGGAAGGAGTCCAGGCCGCTGAAGCAGGCCGTGCCGATAGTGGTCAGACTGATATTAGTGGTGCAGACCATGGTGGTGATGGTCGCAACGCCCAAAGAGACGGCGATCGGTGCACCGATAATCATCAGCACGAACATCACGCCAAACAGAATTAGAATATTCAATGCCATCAGCCTTCACCGCCTTCCTTGTTCGCCTGAGACGCGGCTCTGAGATCATGGATACAGTTCTGAAGCAGGCGGAACAGCATCAGAATCATGCCGGTGGGGATGGAGGCATAGGGAATCCACATGCGGAGTCCGCTGCCCACGGCGATCTGTCCGCCGCTTGCGACGCTGATGGTCAGCTTTACGGAGATATAGACCATGATGCACACGAAAGCAAGCCAGATAAGGGTGGAAAGAACGGTGCACGTCTTCTGTCCAACCCGGGAAAGCTTTTGATAGACGACATCGATATTGACATGCCTGCGCTCCTTTGTTGCAAAGGAGGCGCCTACCCACGTCAGCCAGAGGAACATGTAGCGGGCAATCTCTTCGCTCCAGGGCAGGGGAATCTTTAAAACGTACCTAGTAAAAACCTGTGCAAAGACCAGAACGGTCGCGGCGATCATCAAGATCACCAGAAAAATTTCCTCCAGCTTTTCATTTAAAAAATGCAGAATTTTCATGAAAAAGTTGGCGCTCCTCTCTCTAATGGGGTGTATGGGGGCCAAAAGCCCCCATACAGATTCCCATCTGTTCGCTTTTACACTTCTTACTTATTGTGGGCTGCGGCCATGTCAATCAGATCCTGACCGTAATCCTTCGCGGCGGTCTTATAAACAGAGTCCTCAGCAACCTTCTTGAAGGCCGCCTTCTCTTCGTCGGTCAGAGTGGTGACTTTCACGCCGGCCTCTTCAATCTTGGAGGCAAGGTCTGCGTTCTGCTGAGTGATGAGCTCACGCTGATAGGAGATCGTGGCGGCGGCAGCTTCCTTGATCAGTTCCTGATAGTCAGAGGGCAGACTGTTGAAGAAATCGGCGGCGATGCACATCGGGCAGCTGGTCCAGACGTGCTCGGTGATGGTCATATACTTTTGGACCTCATAGATACCGTTGTTGTAGATCAGCGCGGTGGGGTTCTCCTGTCCGTCCACAGTCTTTTGCTGGAGCGCGGTGAACAGCTCGCTGAAGGACATGGGGGTAGGAATGGCGCCCAGAGCGGTGAAATACTCCACATGCAGGGGGTTGGTCATGGTGCGGATCTTTAAGCCCTTCAGATCGTCGGGGGTCTTGACTTCCTTCTTGCTGTTGGTGATATTGCGGAAGCCCACGTCCGCGTAGCCGAGGTTGATGATGTTGCAGGTATCCAGCAGCTTCTGGCTCAGATATTCGCCGAAGTCGCCGTCCAGCGCCTCATGCGCAGCGTCGATGGAGGTCCACAGGTAGGGCAGGCCTACCACACTGAACTCGGGGACGGAAGCTGAGATCGTGCCGTCGTTCAAATAAGCCATCTCCAGATCGCCAATCCGCATGGACTCCATATTCTCAGCCAGAGAGCCCAGCTGAGAGTTGGGGTACAGTTCGACGGTGATGTTACCGTTGGAGCCCTGCTCCAGCATGGCCTTGAATTTTTCAACGGTGGCCTTATGAGAGGGGTGGGATTCTGCAACGTCGTACGCGACGCGGATGGTGATCTTGTCGGTGGAGGTGACCTTGGTTTTCACCTCTACGGGTGTGGAACTGGAACTAGAGCTGGAGCTGGAAGATGCCGCAGCGCTGCTACCTGCAGACGTGGGGGTCTTGTCGGTGCTGCCGCTCCCGCAGCCGGTCAGAACAGCGGCGACCATCGCCAGGGAAAGAAATAGGCAAAATAACTTTCTCATCACAATCCTCCTCACAGTTTTGGGTCCTCTTGGTTTATTATCAAATACGCTTGGCGTATCCGACACGAAGTCAGGCGCGAGAGTAAACAAGCTGTCCGCCCAGGTAAGTCTTCTTGATGCCAATGTCCTTAATTTTTTCCGGATCCGTGTGAAACACGTCCGCGTCCAGCAGCACAAAGTCCGCCAGTTTACCGGTCTCAATGGTACCCTTGATGTCCTCCTCGTAAGAGACGTAGGCGGCGTTGCGCGTGTACATGGAAACGGCCTCATAAACCGTAACGCGCTCCTCCGGAAACCAGCCGCCCGCAGGCCAGCCGTCCATTCCCTGACGGGTGGTAATGGCGTAGACACCGTCCATGGGGGCATAGGACTCGCAGGGGGAATCGGAGCCTGCCGTCAGGATCATGCCGTTGTCCAGCAACTTCCTCCAGCAGTAATGGTACTTGGATCGCTCATGCCCCACGCGGGTCTCCGACCAATGGACGTTGGTGGAGACGAACATTGGCTGAATGTCCACCACTACCGGCAGCTTGGCGATGCGGTCCACCACGTCCTGATTCAAAAGGGACATATGGATCATGCGGAAACAACGGGAATCTGCGTTGGGCCGGTCGGCCCGGGCGCGTTCAATGGCGGTGGTCAGCATCTCGGCAGCCTTGTCACCGATGACGTGGGCGCCAACCTGAATGTGCAGGTCATAGGCCAGCTTCACCTGAGCGTCCAACTCCTCCTGCGTGTAGTTGGGAATGCCGCAGGTGGAAGAATCATCTTCATAGGGCTGCGTTAGCAGCGCCGTGCGCCCGCCCATGTTGCCGTCCACATAGAGTTTGTAAAAGCCATATTTGACCATGTTGTCACCCAGCCCCGTACGGATGGAGCAGCCGGGCAGTCGGTCAAAGCCGAGAAAAACCCGTGCGGTCAGGCGGCCCTCGTCGGACAAATCCTGATAGACGTCGGTAAATTCCGGAAGGTTGCAGTGCAGGCCCTGAATGGCGTGGACGCCCGTCAGCCCGTGGCTGTTGAGCTCGTGGCAGGCCGCCTCCACCGCGTCCTTACGTCCTTCCTGCGTGGAGAGGGGATCGGGAATCAGTGCCATGACATCCGCCGCAGCCGCGTCCCGCAGCGTGCCGGTGGGCTGGCCGTCGGGCCGGAACTCCACCGTGCCGGCCACCTTGGGGCGAAAGCCGGGGCCGATCCCACCGGCTTTCAGAGCCAGGGAGTTGGCCACGTTCACATGCAGGCAATAGCGGGTAATCATCAGAGGATTATTGGGACAGACTCGATCCAAATCCTCTCTGGTGGGCAAAGCCTTGCGGTCGGTAAATTTTTCATGGTCGAAACCGGTGCCGAGGATCCACTGCCCATCGGGCGTTTCCTCAGCCCGGCGGCGGATCAGTTCCAGAAGCTGCTCAAAGGACTCCGCCTTTTTGAGATTCAGCTTCAGCCGATCCCTGGCGTAGGCAAACAGATGCTGGTGGGTGTCGATCATGCCGGGCAGCACCGTCGCACCATGGAGATCCACAACATTGCCGCCCGCCAGACGCCTCGCCTCTTCTTCCATGCCGCAGTACAGGAATTTATCGCCCTCCACCACAAAGGCGCTGCATCGGTCGCCTTCCGCCTTCATGGTGTAAACTGTGCCGTTGACATATGCTGTCGTCATGATTTTTCTCCTCCTTCATCCGGGCGGCTTCAAAGAGCCGCCGCCCCGCGTCTATACCAGACGGCACGAGCAGCAATTTTGGGAAACCGGAAAATATGCAGGTACGTTTTGCTTTATTACTTTATTGCATTATTACACCTTTCGGCAAATTCCACCACAACCAAACGTCATGGTTTAAACCATCCAAGTTTTAGTCAATATTCACAAAGCAGAGAGTGATATCTGCCGTACCCACACAGAACATTGTAGTAACCCTGTAGCTCCCGGCAGATTTCCGGGTCGCCGCAGTCCACATGCAGCCGGTGGCACGGTATGGAAACCAGCTTGGACTCCCCAGCGATGACGAGGAGGTTTTCCCTGCCGACCGCATGCAGCACGCGGGCGCTGAACTGGTGGTTCCCCCGCCCAAAGAGGAAGCCTTGGCCGCCGATTGGCGAGACAATGATTTTCAGTCTGCCCGTCTGGGTGTAAGACCAGAGACGCTCTTCTGTCACGTCTTTCTCAATCAATTTCCGGTCGCGGATGACATCCACCCCCAGAAGCTCATACTCCACCTTCAGCAAACGTGATATACACTTGGCGGTGGAGCCGGAACCAACGGCATAGAAAACGCCTGGCTCCAGATGGTCGCTGAGATAGGAGGCGATGCCACGGAGCTGATTCTCCTCGGAGGAAAATCCGCTCTGCTTCATGCACTGCAGGTCATTGGGCTGATCCGGTACCAGCATGGAGCCAAACAGCGCGGCGCGGACGCGGCCCGAGCGGTAAGCGTCTTCATCCAGATCCACCACTTCCCGCTGAACCATAGACATGGGGATATTCCGGACAATTTTAGCCGCGATTGAACCGGCAGATTCAGGATGCAGCGCAAACACGGCAGACTGAATTTTGACGCCGGTGGGAATTCCGAGAACAGGAAATTCACTGCCGACCGCCTCACAGATATTGTGGGCAGTTCCGTCTCCGCCCGCGAACAGCAGCAGGGCGGCGCCCTTGTCGCGGATGGCGGCAGCGGCAGCGACGGTGTCAGCGGCGGACGTTGTCTCACCCGATTGATAAACGACCTCACAGGGCAGCCCCAGCTTCCGGCACAGGGTCTCGCCCATGGCGCCGGAAGCCGTGCGAATCAGAAGACCGCTGCGGTAAGGGACAAGCGCTTTTAATGCCCGCTCCGCCTTTGCCGCAGATTCAGGGATCGCCCCCCTGTCACGGGCTGCGGCGAGAATTTTCTCGCCGTCGGTACCCTTCAAAGCTACCTTGCCGCCCATACCGGCAATCGGATTGATAATCAGTCCGAGCGTCTTAGTGGCTTCCATTTTGCTTCTGGTACGCGCGCCAGGTTACCGCAAGCTGGTCAACGTGCTCAATGGAGTCGTTCTCCAACGGGGAGATCGGGCCGTTGTGGGGAGCTGTGAGGACCACCTCCGGTGTGCTGTACGCCTCGTCGCTGATCTTTTTCAGCGCGGAGACATACTCGTCGATGTCGTCCTTGGAGTAGGATTCCGTGGGTTCCGGTGTATAGGGCTCGGGCACAATCAGGGGGTGATGGCTGGGGAAGAAACGCTGGAAGCCGAAGTCCAGCATGTGGCGGTTTACGTGTTCCGCGCTGACGCCTGTGTCCTCCAGCAGCTTTTCAAAGCTGTAGCGGACCTGCTCCAAACGGTTGGGGGCCTCCTCGGACCAGGGCATGGAGATGCCGCGGACTTCGTTCAGGACGCGCTTCATCATATAGTTATTGTTCAGGATGGCGGTCTCGCCGACGGTCTTCAGACCGTCGCGTCCCAGGCTCATCACCCATGCGTAGGCGCGAAGCACCGCCGCCAGAGAACCCTGGAACTGGCGGATCTTCCCAACGGAGGCAGGGCCTTGGTAGTCAGTATAGTAGCGCTCACCGTCGAAACGGACGCGGGGGCGGGGCAGATATTTCTCAAGGTCGGCGCTGACGCACTGGGCGGCGCAGCCGGGACCCATGCAGCCGTGTGGGGAGGAGAAAGCCTTGTGCAGATTGAAGTGGCACATATCCGCGCCCAGTTCCTTGGCGCGGACCAGACCGAACAGGCCATTATAATCTGCCATGTCGCATACGCACAGGCCGCCCGCTTCGTGAACGACTTCCACGAACTGATGGACGATGGGGTTAAAAACGCCAGTGTCCTCGGGGTTGGTGATGAAAATGCCCGCCGTCTTCTCGGAAACGACCGCCTTCAGATTCTCCAGGCTGGGATAGCCGTTGGCGTCGGGATAGAGGCTGATTACTTCAAAGCCCTTCGTGGCGGGAGCGGCGCTGTCCAGAGGATGGGAGAGAATGGTGGTGATGATCTGGGTACGCTGATTCTCCTCACCCCGGTCGCGGAAGTACTCTTTCAGAACGGCCGCGTTGGCGTAGATGCCCTGACCGCCGCCGCCAGCCTGGAATGAGACTGCGTCCAGTCCGGATATCTCCTTCATGATTTGCTCAAAATCATAAATGACCTTCAAAGTACCCTGTGCGGTGCTGTCGTCCTGATAGGGATGCATCTCCGCGAACTTGGGAGAACGGACGAACTGCTCGTTGATTTTGGGGCTGTATTTCATGGTACAGGTTCCAAGGCCAATGTCGATGTTGATGTCTTGGCCGATGGTCTCCTGAGAGAGCCGCAGATAGTGGCGGAGCACCTGAGGCTGCGCCATTTCGGGCAACGCGGGCTTCCGGGTACGCTTCAAGCCGGCTGGCAGCAACGAATTTACGTCGCCGGTGACGGGCCCGGCCGCTCCGGACACGTCCGGAATCAGCATGCTGCGACTACCGGGTACACTCTCTTCAAAAATGACAGGCTCGTCCCATTGAGCCTCGTGAAAATTCCGCAGTTTTGAATAAGACACGGTTGTTCCCTCCTTACAGAATCTTTGCCAGAGCATCCGCCAGGGCGTCGATGTCGGAGAGTTCGGTCTTCTCCGTGACACACACCAGCATGGACTGGCCCAGCTCCGGCATCTCGCGGCTCAGATCGTAGCCGCCGAAGATCCCGGTGCTAAGCAGCGCCTTGTTGATCTCGGACACCGTCTTGCCGGCGCCGTCAAAATTTACCACGAATTCCATAAAGCTGTAGCTGGCGGAATGGGGGAGCCGAATCCCCTTCAGACCGGACAGCTTCTTTTCGGCGTAATTGCTCTTGTAGAGGATGTTTTCACCCAGCTCCTTCATGCCCGCCGGGCCCATGACCGCGAGATAGGTCGCCGCCGTAACGGCCCACAGACCCACGCACGTACCCAGATACTCCACGGCCTTTTCACGGGCAAAGTAGCTGGTGCGCTCCGGCAGGGCGCGGGCATAGCCGAACTGGCCCCTGGAGTTGCGGAAGATGTTGTAGAGGTGATGCGGGTAATTCATGACGTACTTTTCTTCCTGTCGGGTCGCCAGATAGCCGCCCAGACCGGCGCCGTAGCTCATATGAATGCCCAAAGGCTGAATCTCGCCGCAGGCAATGTCCGCGCCGTAATCTGCGGGAGGCAGGATAATACCCAGCGATGAGGGATCGGCATAGACGACGTACTCTGCGCCGGCGGAGTGGGCCAGTTTGCCGATCTCGCCACTCTGTTCTTCAAAAAAGCCCAGGAAGGCCGGGTTCTGGATAAAGGCGCAGGCAACGTCGTCGTTCAGCTTGCTCTGCAGATCCTTCAAATCCAGCTGGCCGTCAGGGCAGCTGGCGATTTTCACGAGCTTCATGCCCTCGCAGTAGCACGCGAGTTGGGAATAAAGGCCCGGATTCATGGACGCGGGCACCAGAGCGGTGCTGCGGCCGTTGATGCGGCGGGACATCATGATCGCGGTGGAGGCTGCCTGTCCGCCGTCGTAGGTGGGGAAGCCCACCACGTCCATGTCCAGCAGTTCGCCCATCATGCTGGTAAACTCGAAGAAGGCCTGGAGCTTACCGTGATCGGCGTAAGTATCACCGCTGTAAGCGGTCAGAAACTCGGATCGACCGTTGATCTCATCGCACACGGCGGGGACATAGTGGTTGTAGCAGCCCGCGCCCAGAAAGCTGATGTTCTCCTCACAGGAGCTGTTCTTCTTCAGAATGCCGTCCATGTACTTCTTGAGGGAAATCTCAGAAGTGCAGGGCTCCGGAAGGTTCAGAGGTTTCTTCATCCGAACCTCATCCGGAATAAACGAATAGAGCTCTTCAACGGATTTTGCGCCGATGAAGTCCAGCATCTCCTTGCGTACAGCCTCGTTGCTGTTGGGGATGTATGGATACTGCATCATTTTGTTCGCCTCCTAATAGGTTTGCGGCCATTGGCCGTGCTTAAGTGACTACGTTAGAAACAGCGCACCCGGAATCGGCAGGGAAAAAGCCGAGAGCATGGTGGATGTGAAAATGCTTCTCACAATAAGGTCCAGCGTGTCGCGGATCAGCGCGGGATGGACTTACGCGTGGAGAATATCAAAGGTCTCGGGAAGGGTGCTGCCGCCGTCGATTATCATTTCCGTACCAGTGATGTACTTGGCGTCATCAGAAGCCAGGAAGGCCACCAGATCTCCGATCTCCTCAATGCTGCACAGCCGCTTAAGCGGAATGAACTTCGCCATATCGCTCAGTGCGCCCTCGGGATCCTCGGGACGGCTGTCGGCCGCCACCTGCTCCACCTTAGGCGTACGGACCCAGCCGGGCAAAACTGCGTTGACGGTAATGCCGTGGGGACCGGCCTCGTATGCCAGCGCCTTGGTAAAGGACAGGACGGCACCCTTGGTCATGGAGTACGTCGTCTGGCCCTCGTCCACCACCTTGACACCGGTGACGGATGAGGTATTGATGATGCGGCCATAGTTGGCCTTCAGCATGTACGGATACACGGCCCGGGCCATGTTCCAGACTCCGTTGATGTTGACGCCGAAAATAAAGTCGCGGGTCTTCGTGTCGAGGTTTTCAAACTTGACGCGGCGGTTCACACCAGCATTGTTGAAAAGAATGTCGATCTTACCGTATTCGGCGACGATCTCGTCCACCATCTTCTGTACGGCATCCAAATTGCTAACGTCCACGCGCTTTGCAGCAGCCTTGTAGCCCATGGTGCCGATCTCCTCTGCGGCGGCCTCAACGGATTCCGCAAAATCCACAAGAATTACCGTGGCGCCATGCCTGGCCAGAACCTTAGCGCTCCCATTGCCGATTCCCTGTGCGGCGCCGGTAACAACAGCAATTCTATTATCCAGATTCCCCATATTTGTTCTCCCCTCAAAAAGTTTACGTTCTTAGCATTATTCAAAAATTCTGCTTTACGGATATTATATCGGCGTACCGGAGTTTTGTAACCGACCAAATGTCAAGAATCAAAGCAACCAAATTTTGTGGAAAGCGGCTCTTTTTTGTTATATAATATCAACTGAGCAAAAGCTGATTCTTCTGTAATAAAATTAAAGGTTATAAATGCAAATAGCCGCTGCCATCTTGCGATACAAGATGCCTTGAATTATTCAGGAGGCATTAAATAAATGGCAGAATACAAAGACCCCGAACCGGATATTTTCCGGTTCGGGGTCTTTGTATGTGACAAGCATATACTTTTTGAGTGAACGGAGCCTCTCCCCGGCAGGGCACTAAAAAGCCGCATTTACCGCAGGCTGCGCACGATCTCCGCCAGACGGCGCATACTGTGCGTCATCACATCCATCGAGAGGTATCCATAAGTCAGGCGCATGTGGGAGGTATAGAGCGGGTCGTAGATGCTGCCGGGGGGAACCAGCAGTTTTTCCTTCAGAGCGAGGTTGAAAACGCGCTCGGCAGAAACCTGATTTTTTAGCCTTACCCAGATGAAAAAGCCTCCTGCGGGCCGGTTCCATTCGGCCAGATCGCCGAAGAATTCCTCCAGCAGACTCAGCATCAGATCCCGTCGCCTGCGCAGCTGTTCTCTGACGGAGTTGATCCCCTGGTAGTAAATGCCGCTGTTCAGCAGCTCTTCCACCACCTGCTGAGTCAAAACACTGACGCCGTAGTCTGTCTGCATTTTGATGTCCGCCAGCCGGTCCACCACCGGCTCCGGTCCCACCAGCCAACCCAGCCGCAGTCCCGGGGAAAAGCACTTGGACAGGCTCCCGATGTAAACCACGCCGCCGCTTTCATCCAGTGCCTTCATGGGCGGAGGGGGCGGGGCGTCCAGCCACAGGTCGCAGAATACGTCGTCCTCGATGATGGGCATGTGCTGTTCTGAACAGTATTTCAGGACCTCCAGGCGCCGAGATTCGGGCATAACGACCCCTGTGGGATTCTGGTACGTCGGAATGGTATAAAGAAGGGAGTAGGTTCCCTCCCGCGGTTGATTGTGGATCATCCACGGCAGGATCCCGCTTTTATCCATGGGCACACCCGTCAGCGTCGCCCCGACAGACTGGAAAATATTTAAGGACCTGAGGTAGGAGGGCTCCTCAATATAGACCGTGGAGCGGGACTGGACGATACCGTTGGAGATAAGCTGCAGCGCCTGAAGAGCGCCGGAAACGATCAGGATGCAGGAGATCGGAACATTGATGCCGCTCCGGCTCAGATGCGCCTGCACCGCCCGGCGCAGATCCGGCATTCCCAAAGGATCCGGATAGTTCATAAAGAGCTTGTGCTCCGACAGGTTGGCCAGCGCCTTTTGGGTCAGTTCTGCCTGCACCAGATCGGGAGAGAGTTCCCCCGTACTCATGCGGGTAATCCCCTCTTCAAATTCCAGCCGGTTGATAATTTGCACCATGGGGATGTTGGAGCGAAAGCCTCCCGCTGTAATATAGCTCTTCCAGTTGGGAGACTTGACCTGAATCAGTGAGGCCCAGCTGTCGTTGGCGATCCGGGTGCCGCGGCCAAAGCGTCCTTCAATCAATCCATGGCGGCCAGCTCGTCCATGGCCTCCACGATGGTACTGCGGTTCACGCCGAAAAGTTCGGAAAGCCGCCGCTGAGAGGGAATGTTTTGTCCACTCATCCACTCCCCACGGGAAATTTTCTCGCTGAAATAGCTGACGATCTGACTGTACAAAGGAACACCGGAGGCCCGATCCGGCATCCAATTGATCGAGATAGATCTATCTTGATTTTCATGCATATCAGGCATACGACACCAATTCTTTCTTAAAAAAGCTTTTCCGACACAGACCTCGTTGCCAAGCTTGTCCGGTTCGCGGTTCCACTTTACCACAGAACGCTACAGAGTCCACTTTACATCATATTCCAACCAAAGCATTTGAGCGGTACCAGAGAATCATCGCATCCAAAGGGCGTTTGGACAGGTGCCGATTTGGCCCATTGCCTTTTTTAATTGGTGCCGGACCAGTGCTTTCCTGATGAATTCCCCGGAAATATTGAACCTGTAAGCGTTTTTGATGAGCCGGTCCAGGGCTGAACCCGGAAACTATCTGATAATAATGGTGAAGGCTTTGCCGTATCAGGGCTCGGTCAACTCCATCATATCCTGCGTATTTCCTGGTAAAAAATTCTGCAGACCCCAGTCGCCCAAAATCAGGAGCGGGACAGAAGCAAGCTTCTGCAGCTGTTTCATGTAACTGTCCTCCATTTTAACCGCGGAGGGCCGGGAAAGCAAGTCCAGGACCCGCAGATATCTTAAGGACACATTAACGGCAGACAGCTGTTGTCTACATTGGTGAGGACAACCCGGTGCGTGCCATCGATACGTTTGTGAATGGATTGGATCTAAAAGAGCTTGGTATCAATAGGGCGACGCCAACGAAGCAGACCGTCCACCCTACGACCCTCACGATCTGCTAAAGCTCTACGTATATCGCTACTTTAACCGAATACACTCCAGCCGTCGGCTCATGACGAAATGTACAAGGAATGTTGAACTATTCTATTTTCTCGGTAAATTTGAGGTGGATAACCAATGAACAGCACTAAAAAGAGACAGGTTCAGGCAATGCGAGCGAACCATGCGCACCTTAAACGGCTACCACGACTGGAAGTAACTGCACCAGAATGAGCCGCTGTTTTCAAGTCCTTTATAAAATTCATATTAGCTCAGCTTAATTTGTTCCATTTTTTACAAATTGTCAACAAAGTCACCCGCTGCAAACCAGACCTGTAGATAGAATCATCTCCGGCGTCATTCTTACCAAAGTGGTTGTGTTTTTCACGCCCCCATAAGCATGGCAAGATACCCGACTGATACCTGCTTTTTCTTCTGGTCGGATCTTTCACAGCCTTTCCCGGCTAACAGTATCGGTTCTGCAGGGATGATGGACACAACCACACCGCGTCCGCCCGCGTCGCTTCCTGTTCTGCCGATTCCATGTGTCAGATACCGGCTTTTTCCGTGGTACAGGCCGCGACTTTCTTATACTTCGTCATCAAGTCGTTAAAGCGGGTATTTCAAACACGGACCTTTAGATAGAAAGACGCGGAAGCAGCTAACGGCCGCCCGCGTCTTTCTATCGTTCTAAGTACTTCTCCGAAAAAGCTTTTTCAAGCCGTAGTGGCAGCGCCGAGCTTCTTACCCTTAAAATACTGGTAGGCCAGAATCGCTGCAAACAGGCCCATGCCAATGACATCGGTGACAATGCCGCTGTCGAATCATCATATATTGCCGCCACAAATGCGGCTCCCCGAACATGCCAGCTGACTTTGGTAAAGAGGAATCCTTCCGCCGCCACGGCAATAAGGAACACGCCCGCGCACGCCGTGATGACGACCTGAATGCCGGTGAACAGCGTCACATTGTCCAGCATCAGCTGCTGATTGTATACGAACATATAGGGGACGATGAATCCCGCCAGAGCCAGCTTCACCGATACCACACCGGTTTTCATGGGGCTGCCGCCGGAAAGTCCCGCCGCCGCAAAAGAGGCCAGCGCCACGGGAGCGTGAGATTTGCGAACATGGCAAAGTAGAAGCAGAACATGTGGGCCGCGATAGCCGGCACACCCAGCTGCACCAGCGCGGGGGCCGCAATGGTGGCGGTGATGAGGTAGGCCGGAATGGAGGGCAGGCCCATGCCCAAAATCATACAGGTAATCATGGTGAAGATCAGCGTCAGGAAAATGCTGCTCTGGCCAATGTTGATAATTGTGGAGGCCACATTCAGCGCAAACCCGGTCAGACCGCACACGCCCACGATGATGCCCACGCAGGCGCAGGCGATTGCTACAGAGACTGTGGACTTCGCGCCGGCCACAAAGGCGTCGCAGATGTCTTTCAAGCTCATACGGCTGATGGGCCGCAGCTGCGCCACCACAATGGTGACCATAATGGTCCAGAACGCGCTGACAATCACCGTCTTGCCGCTGAAGATCAGCATATACAGCAAGAATACGATGGGGATCAGCAGATGGCCCTGGCTGCGCATTACCTCGCGCGCCTTGGGCAGCTGATCCTTGGGAATCCCCACAAGATTATCCCGGCTGGCCCGCAGCTGGACCTGGATAATAATGCCCAGATAATAAAATCAGCGCCGGGGATCACAGCGGCCTTAATAATGACGGGGTACTGAACGCCCAGCGTCTCCGCCATAACGAAGGCGGCGCTCCCATGATGGGCGGCAGGAGCTGACCGCCCACGGAGGCGGTGGCCTCCACAGCTCCGGCAAACTCCTTGGTATAGCCGGTCTTTTTCATCAGAGGAATGGTAAAGGTGCCGGTAGTGACCACGTTGGCGACTGCGGAGCCATTGATTGAGCCTAAAAATCCCGAAGCCAACACGGCTACCTTTGCCGGACCACCCTTTGAGCTGCCCGCCAAAGAGTTTGCGATGTCGTTGAAAAACTTGCCCATACCACACTTGTTCATGACCTCACCGAAGATAATGAACAGCACGATATAAGTGGCGGAAACTTTCACCGTGGAACCGTAAATGCCCTCCGTTCCGATAGACAGGCACTGTACCAGCCGCTCCCAGGAATAGCCGCGGTGCATGAAAATGCCGGGAAAATACCGGCCGAAGATGGCATAGATAATAAAAATGATGGAGAGAATGGAAAGCGCCGGCCCACTAATTCGGCGGGAGCACTCCAGCACCAGCAAAATCAGAATGCTTCCCATCACAATGTCCAACGCGGAGGGCTGGAAGCCGGTGGAGATGAATACATCGTACCGGGCAAAGACATAGATCGGCATGCACGCTGAGAGGGCAATGCAGATCCAGTCGTACCATGCAATGCGCTTGCGGCTTGACTTTTTGAATGCGGGATACAGGGCAAAGCCCAGAATCAAAACCAGTCCCACGTGGATGGCGTGGTGCTTGACGTTGACCATCTGCATGAAGCGGATTCCGGATGCGTAAGCCAGATGGTAAATGGTGAACAGGAAACAGAGTATGTAGACGATTTTGACCAGATATTGCAGATCAAAATTGCGGGTTCGCGATTCTTTTTCAAACTTTTCAAGGATTTCAGAACCGTTGGAAGCGGCTCCGTGCGATCCGTTTTTCATATTATCCAATGGAAATACCTCCCTTTGTTATGATCCTTCCGGTAATGCGGCTGGCATTGGGCAGTGTGCGGAAATCAAAAATCTCTTTGCCGTTCAGGGTTAGGCCTTTCATATAGGTGGAAGATGTCAGCCAGTAAAACGCGGGGAAATAGCTGTTGATGTCCTCCATCCACACAAGACCATCCTTAATATGTGTGGGAACATCCATTTCCGCCGGGATGCCCGCGCCATATCCCGCCACCGCGATGGCGTCTAAATTGAAGCCGCCGTCAGGCAGGATCGTGTAATACTCGTACCAAGGGATGTGTTCAAAAGAATGTTCAATCTCCAGTCGGAGACGATCGCCGGATTGAGCGGAAACCTCAAAAACCGTTTGTTCATTCGCCTGATCATACAACTGAAAGTATGTCCGGGCTCCGCCGTCCCACGCCGCAAGCAGCATCAGACCACAGCTGGCCAATAGAAACAGCCCGGCATGTATCACGTGTTTCATGGCTTTAACCCTCCCCGCGGCGCGGACGCCGGAAAACTTTTCACTCTTCCTAGTGGGTCCCGCTGCCCTTGAGGGAAAGCCGGAGGACGGATCAGCCCGTCCTCCGGCAAGCGGAACAGCTCAAAAAGGCCTTAGCCAAGATAGCCTTGTTCCTTCCAGAAAGCCTCCGCACCGGGATGCAGGGGCAGCTGAATATCGCTGACGCCTACGTCCAAAGAGATATTCTTGTTGGCGGCGTTGTGGGATGCCTGAATGGTGCCGATGTTTTCAAAAATACCGGTCAGCATGTCGTGTACCATTGCGTCGGACAGGTCCTTGCGCACCAACATGATGTTGTAGACGAAGACGCCGTCGATGTCTGCGTCGTTATTATAAGTGCCGGCGGGAATAGTAGCTTTGGCATAGTAGGGATATTCGCTGACCAGCTTGTCCCGCCCCTCTCCGTCAATGGGGACGATTACCATGTCGTAGCTGACGCCCAGCTCCATGACGGTGGCATTGGGAAGGCCGGAAGTAACAAACACAGCGTCGCACTGGCCGTTTTTCATGTTGTCAATGGCTTCTCCATAGGCAAGGTAGTCGGGAGTGATGTCGTCATAGGTAATGCCGTAGGCATTGAGAATCATCCGGGCATTGATCTCCACGCCAGAGTTAGCGGCGCCAACGCCCACGCGCTTGCCTTTCAAATCCTCAATGGTCTTGATGCCGGTGGAGGCCGTGGTGACCAGCTGGACGTAATTGGGCCACAGACGTATAAGTGCCCGCAGATCGCTGGCGGGCTCGGTGCCCTCATAGGCGCCCGTACCCGTATAGGCCTGCATGACGGCATCCTGCATGGCAATGGCGATCTCCGCGTCGCCGTCTTGAATCAGCTGGATGTTGGCGCCGGAGGCATTGGTGGCTTCGGCGCTGGTCTTATAGCCGCAGTCGCCCAGAGCCGTTGCAAATGCGCCGCCAATGGGATAGTAAATGCCGGAGGTCGGGCCGGTGGCCACCGTGATGAACTCCTTGGCACGGTCCGCCTGACTCAACAGACTGAGACTGCCGTCCGCAGAACCGGAAGCAGTGGAAGACGATCCGGACACAGCTGCTGAGGCTGCCGAGCCGGCGGCAGCGGGTGCTGTTCCGCAGGAGGCCAGTGTCAGCGCCATACCCAGTGCAAGAATCAAAGACAAAACCCTTTTCATGTGATATCCCCCTCATTTTTAGATGCCCGAGGGCTTTCAAGCTCCCACGGGCTGACTTGCCTTTAATTATGAACAAATTTTGAAGTGCGTCAATTCTTTCTGCGTATTTAGTCGCATATATTGCGCGAACGGGTGTTTTTCCCGCGTCAACAGTATTTGATTTTGCATTATTAAGGTAAGCTTCCTGCAAATAAAGTACCAAACTCCATAAAAATCGCTGTTTTTTCATAGTTTTATTTTTAACATTGCATTTTTTGAGAAAATGTTTATAATAGAAATTGAATTGTACTCCGGCCTATGACAGGTGAATCCACGATACGAACAGAAGGAGGACCTTATGTCTGACTCCATGCCGCTGTCGTTGCTGTTAAATATCAGCATGCTACTGCTGGCCGCCACCATTCTAGGGGAATTTCGCCCTATACAGCGGCTTCTGCGGCCTTATAATGTGACTTTAAAGGGGCAGCTTCTGCTGGCGCTGCTCTTTGGCACAATGGCTGTCTTTTCCACGCTCTTCGGTTTTGAGACGCACGACGCCATCATTAACACCCGAGTAATCAGCGTCACCGCGGCGGGCCTTTTGGGTGGGCCGATCGCCGGAATCGGCGCGGGGCTGATCGGCGGAATCCATCGGTATTTATACAATCCGGGCAGCTTTACCGCTTTGGGATGCTGTGTGGGCACAATCTGCTTTGGTGTGTTGGGAGCGCTGGCTCACAAATACTGCGGAGGACTGCTGCGCAGGCGTAGTTTTCTGGTCTATATCACCGTGGCGGGCGAACTGCTTCAGGCCGGGTGGCTGTTTTTGTTGGCGCGGCCCTTTTCTGCAGTCGCAGAGCTGGAGTCTATCATTTTGTTCCCAAAGATCGTCATCAATTCCATTGGTATGGTCTTCTTTTTCAGCGTATTTCTCCAGATCCGGCGGGGACAGACCGACGACCTGATTGAACACCAAAGCGCGGCGCTTTATATTGCCGACCGATGCCTTCCGTATCTCCGTCAGGGACTTTCCAACCAAGAGAACCTTCAGACGGCAGCAGATATTATACGCCAGCACAGCGCAGGATACGTGGTCATTCTCACGGATCGTGAGCAAGTCCTTGCTACCAGCGGCCTGCAGCTAACGGCTCCCTCCTTACCGGAACCCATACGTCAATGCATGGAGCAGGATGCCACCCAGGTCTTGCGGACGGATCAAAAGCTGTTTGGCCGTGAAGGAAGCATCTCCACGCCCTTGAAAGCCAACGGGAAAGTCATCGGCGCACTGGCGCTGGTGGTGGATCAAGGGGGTCTGCGGATCGCCCGGGCCGACGTGCGGTTTACGGAAAATCTGGCGCACTTTTTCTCCACCATTTTGGAGCTGAATACGCTGGATTATCAGATCCAGCTGCGGCGCAAGGCAGAATTTCGTGCCTTTCAGTCTCAGATTAACCCTCACTTTTTCTGCAACGCGCTGAACACCATTTCGGCCCTTTGCCGCTCTGACCCGGACAAGGCCCGGAACTTGCTGGTTGTTCTGGCAAACTATTACCGCCAGACTCTCTCGATCAACGAGGAATTCGTGACGCTGGAAGACGAGCTGAACAACGTCCGCAATTATCTGACCATCGCACACGCTCGATTTGTGGACGTCATTCATTTCGCGTTGGAGAATTCCGCGGGCGGAGTGGGTTGCAGGCTTCCGCCTCTGATCATTCAGCCGCTGGTTGAAAACGCCGTCCGCCACGGGGGCGTCGCTGTGGACAACCGCATCGTGACGCTCATGCTCACGGAGGACAACGGTCAACTCAGCGTAACCGTGACCGATCAAGGCCACGGGTTTCCGAAAAACGTTTTGCGGGATCTGAACGATCCTGACAACCGGCGTTACACTGGACTGTTCAACGTCTCCAAGCGTCTGGTCAGCATCTATGGACCTGAGAGCCGTCTTCGGGTAGACAGCACACCGGCGGGATCCACGGTCTCCTTCCGTATCCCAGTCATACCGCCCGCCGCAGTGCGGCCGATTTCCATGGAAAAAGGGGAGGTCCTCTGAAAAGGGCAATTTAGTTGAAAGGAATTTTCCTCAATGAAGATCGCTGTGATTGACGATGAAAAATACTCCCGTGAGGAGCTGATCCATCAGATCCATCAGTCCCGGCTCGACGTCGACATTCAGGAGGCCTCCAGTGGCGCTCAGGCTGTGCAGCTGCTGGAACGGGAACCCTTCGACCTGCTGTTCGTGGATATCCATCTGGGAGACATGATGGGAACCACCATAGCATCTTTGGCCCGGAAGCTGTCACCCTACGTACAAATCGTGTTTGCCACCGCCTATCCGGAATACGGGGTAAAAGCTTTTGAGTTGGGTGTGGACAACTATATACTCAAACCTTTTGATCCCGAGCGAGTAGCGCAGGTGATGGCGCAGTGCGCCGAAACCATAGAACGCAGCGGGCCCGCGCTGCCGACTACGGAAGCGCGGGTGAGTAAAATCGCTGTGACGGTCAATCGCCATACGATCCTGCTGGACACGGAGCATATCGTTTACATCGAAACCTCCGGCGCAGACCGGCACTGCATTCTCCACACAGTCGACAAGTCTACCTATTCCACTACTGTTTCGCTGGGAACCTATGAATCGCAACTTTTACCCTGCGGATTTTTTCGTGTCCACAAGACCTGTCTCGTCCAGCTAAAGCTGATCCGGGATATTTTCCCATGGTCAAACGGAGGCTTCGGTTTGCACATGCAGGGGTTTACCGTTGTGCTGCCTATTGGCCGGGAACGGGTGAAGAGGCTTCGGGAGCGGCTCGGGTTTTGAGAACAAAGAAAGTCCGAGAGCCTTTGTCCCTTCCAGACTTCAAACTATCGAGAAACCCAGTCTATGCTTGATGCGCAGACTGGGTTTTGAATATATCGTGGGTAAAAAAGCAACAGCTGGCTATTTATGAAGCGTGTAGGTATCAAATCGTTTGCATAATTTTTTCTCATACCCTCTAGCGTTTTTAACTCGCTCATACACCAGTCACTATTTAAATATTGCTCTAAAACCAAAACAAGAAAAGGGCGCGTTGCCCGAATATGTGCAGCACCATCTTGGGCATAAAAACATTCAGGTGACCATGCAGATCTATCAACATCTTACGAAGAAGATGTCTGAAGAAGGTGCCCACTTACTGGATACTATTTAGGGCGTAATCTGTCAACATCTGAAAATTAGGTTGACAACCATGTTGACAAAACGTAAAAGCACCCGATTCCAACCGGAATCGGGTGCTTTAATTTGCTCTAAAAAGTTCTTGAAAACGGTTGCTTTCCTTGCTTTT
>Ga0183099_1000184_pt1 | contig 54829 bp, 43 predicted proteins | sample Biomet1_FD_127788 | JGI IMG/M metagenome (GOLD analysis project Ga0183099, IMG submission 127788) | Microbial communities from bioreactor (seeded with anoxic lake sediment) at LBNL, California, USA - Biofuel metagenome 1 | ecosystem: Engineered > Bioreactor > Anaerobic > Unclassified ... | reverse complement strand
AACTGGATTCAAATCATTCCGTTGAACTGACTTTAACCTCGCCTATCAGCTCTGTCATAACAAAAGCAAAGTACATTTTCATCATTTTAAAATAATTGAAAAATACTGGTTTAGTTCCTTCATATACCCTTCGTATCATTGATGATAAAATACAGATTAAAAGAAACAGAGAAAATCATAGCGGCAGGAAAGACGAATGATCTTACACCTCAGCTGGATTCTATTTACCAAAAAGACTCCTGTAAATTGTATGATATTATCTGCGCCAACATCATCTTTGTCAAACTGGATTCAAATCATTCCGTTGAACTGACTTTAACCTCGCCTATCAGCTCTGTCATAACAAAAGCAAAGTACATTTTCATCATTTCTCTCGTTTTGGTTCTATTGATTGGCATCGTTCTTGTATTTCAATTTAGAAGCATGATGAGAGAAAAGACATTTACGACTTTTATGAAAGACTATACACGTATTTTGGCACACGAAATGCGCACACCTGTCAACAATATATATCTGCTTACATCCAGGCTTTTGTCTAAGGACGTACTTGAAAATGAGAAAATAGTACATTATCACCAGGAGTGTCTAAACCAATGCTCAAAACTCCTACTTGGCATTGACAACATTCTGCTGGTGGCCAAAGCCGAACAGGCAAAATTACAGGTGACAAAAGCACTTACGGACATGAATACCTTTATTGGAAACATTGTCGAGAAATATAATGTTAGAGCTTTGTTGAACAAGACAATAAGAATAACGACAGAATACGGGCCAGATAAATGCCATGCATTCATTGACCCGGATTTAATGGAGAATGTCATGACCAACCTAATTGAAAATGCCATCAAATACTCGGGAGAAACGGTTGAAGTCGCCATTTCCTGCATTATAAGTAATGAACACTTGCAAATTAAGGTAAAAGACAATGGCTACGGAATGACAGCTTCAGATATTGACAAGATATTCGATCTCTTTGAGAGAGGAGAAAAATCGGAAGACCAGCACACCAAAGGTTTTGGCATTGGGCTTTATTACGTTCAGCAGGTTATTTCTGCCCACCAGGGTAAAGTAAGCGTGACAAGCACCGAAGGCATCGGATCCGAATTCACCATTAATATTCCTAATCGAATACTATAAATAATACCATTTTATGTTTAAATCAAAATTTTTACAGATTATATCCGTTATGGGCATTATTGCCCTGTTGGTTCTTCAATATATTTGGGTGAACAACGCTTATCAAATGGTTCAAAGGGATCTTTTGGAAAAAAGCAAAGATTGCCTTAAGGAATCGGTGGATGACGAATTATTCGAAAGAGTGAACCATGCAAAACTCGGAGTGGTAGTTCAAGACAAGTTAAGTCCAGGTGATGAAGTACTGATGAAAAAACATATAGACAATGCATCTGAAATAATGCTTAAATTTCAGGAGGGAATGAATCAAATTGGACATAAATATTCTATAGATCGAATTGATACAATATTGCAGAAAAAATTACTCCGTCGAATTGGCTTCATACCACCGCATTCGCTTCAAATAATAAAAACAAAAATTAACCATGATACAATTTATAAAAATTACTTATTGGTAAGATTTGATACTAAGCAATCAATAAAATTAACGCTAACCTCCCCCAATACCTCCATTCTTACAAAGGCCAAATATATTTTCATTATATCAATTGTATTAGTATTTTTTGTTGGGGTAATCCTTATACTCCAATTCAAAAGCATGATGAGAGACAAAAAATTCACAGCCTTTATGAAAGATTACACAAAGATATTGGCACATGAAATGCGAACCCCCATCAACAACATCTACATGATTGTATCGAGGATAATCTCAACCACGTACGATAAAGAAAAAAATCTATATTTAAGTAAGGAGTGTCTCAATCAATGTTCAAAGATGCTATTGGGCATTGATAATATATTGTTGGTAGCCAAGAGTGAACATACTAAGTTACAGATAACAAAATCGAACGTTGATATTTGCACTTTTCTTGAAAAAATAGTAGACAAGTACAAGAATCAAGCGTTTTTAAATAAGAATCTAACCATTACAACAGAATATGCAACCAATGATTCTACAGCAAATATAGATCCAAACCTAATGGAAAATGTTTTTGTTAATCTGATAGAAAACGCCATCAAATATTCCGGAGAAACGGTTGATATCCGAATTTTTTGCAAAGTTGAAAACAACAATCTACGGATATCGGTCAAAGACAATGGTTTTGGTATACCAAAATCGGATATCAAGGATATCTTTCAGCTTTTTGAAAGAGGTAAAAATGCATCAGATACTTCCATAAAAGGCTTTGGCATCGGACTATATTATGTTCAAAAGGTTATTGTGGCCCATCAAGGGCAAGTGAGTGTGTCAAGTGAAGAAGGTTTTGGCACCGAATTTACTATAAACATTCCGATGTAGGAGAATTTACATCAGGAATGTTCTTTGAGAAACAACTGGATTGGATTAAAGAATCGTTCAATCAAACGAATATCCTCTGTAATGATTTCCACATTGCCATCCATCTGTCTGGTAAGGGGTAATTTCCTGCCATAATTCGTAGTGAGTCCTTTAGGAAAACGAATTTCAACAACATACATACCATCCGCATTGGGAGTAGCCGAGATATTTTTCACAATTCCCTCCAGATAACCAAATTCCTGATCGGGAAAATTGTTGACCCTGGCATTGACGCGCTGCCCTACCTTTACCTTACCAGAGCCACGGACAGGCAGCAACGCTTTGCCCAATGGAGAAGACTGAGCGGCTGGTTGAATGGTAAATATAGTTTCTCCAGATGAAACATTTTGGTTGTTGCTCCAAAACCCCATCATATTGACTTTGCCATGTATAGGACTTACAAGTAAAAAATTTCGTTCCCAGGTTTTGATATCTGTTGCAAGCTGTTCCACGGCCAACCGCAAGTTTACAGAAAACTTATTTTCATTTTCTTTGGATTCTTGCTGTAAATCCAGCTTGTTTCCACGATATTGGGTTATTTCAACTTCAGCAACCTTGATGGAAGAACATAAAGAACTGTATGATTGACGACTTTGAAGAATCTTGTTTTTGGCTGAATCGTAATCGTCATCAGACAGCACTCCTTTCCTATACAACAAGGAGTCGCGCTTGAAAGTAGACAAAGCTGTAGTGAGTTGCTGTTTTAAAAGTTTTGATTGAAACTGCATTTCATTGAGATTTTCCTGCTGAGTAACAACCTGCTTTTCCTGAAGCGTGATTTTATGTGAGTAATACTGCAGCTCTCTAAAATCGATATATTCTTTCAAGAGACTCATGAAACTTGTATAGGAAGCCTGGACACTTCCCAATTGCAAAGGGCGTTCGTCAAAAAGATTTTTGGCAACCGAAAGGTCTTGCCGCTGAGCATTCCACTTTTCAAGGCGACTTAAAAGCAACAGCACATCCGAGGTTTTGGCTGCGTTTTGGATAACGCCAAGCGGTGTTCCTGCTTGTACCTCCTGATTATTGCTAACATAAATCTCGTCAATTTTACCTGTAGCTCTGGCCATTATATGGGCAGGTGGTTCTTCTGTCGTGATGGTTAGAGTGGCTGATATGACATCCGGATACTTGAAAAAGAAGCAGCCGACAAGCAAAACCGCCACAATAATGGTAATTGCCGTGATGCCCCATCGAACGATGGCTGGAGATATCTCTCCCATCACTTCCTGCACTTCCTCACTGCGAAGTTCTATTTCTTTGTTTGATTTATCCATAATCAATTTCCCAATTCTAACTGGTTTCTGACCAAATGATAATAGATTCCTTTTTTATCTGTGAGTTGTTGATGGGTTCCTTCCTCGGCTATCCTACCCTTATCAAGCACGACAATTTTGTCTGCATCTCGCACCGTACTAAGCCGGTGGGCTACCACCACAACTGTTTTGCCCTGATAGAAATGGTGAAGCTGCTCCATAATTTCCTTTTCATTATTGGCATCAAGTGCATTGGTGGCTTCATCAAAAAACAGATATTCAGGATTCTTGTAAACGGCTCTGGCAATTAGTATGCGTTGCTTTTGGCCCTGACTGAGGCCTTTTCCCTCCATACCGATCTTGGTATTGTAACCAAGAGGTAATGCATCAATGAAGTCACGAATATTGGCAACGGTCACAGCATGACGCAACCGCTCTATGTCGACTTGGTCTTCCCCTATGGCGATATTGTTGGCTATCGTATCAGAAAAAATGAACCCATCCTGAAGAACCGAACCAACCTTGCTTCTCCAGAAATGCGGATTCATCATATTGAGCGGAGTGTTCCCAATCTTAACTCCGCCCATGTTGGCTTCATAGAAACCCAACATTAATTTAACCAAAGTCGTCTTGCCGCTTCCACTTGCCCCAACAATGGCTGTAACCTTATTTTGAGGAACTTGCAAATTAATATTTTCCAGAACAAAGTCACGATCTGCGCCTTCGTAACTAAAGCAAAGATTTTCAATATGGAGATCACGGGTATCGGGCAAAAAAGCAAGCTTGGAAGCAAGGGTTTGCTCCTCATCTTCCTTGCCGTGTATTTCATTAAGACGTTCCAGACTAATTCTCGCATCCTGTAGTTGTTGGGCAAAACCAATAAACTGCTCGATGGGAGAATTGAGTTGGCCAATAATATAAGTGACCGACAGCATCATACCAAGAGTCATACTTCCATTCACAACAGACTGCGCAGCTATAAAAGTGACAAAAATGTTGGTAGTCTGGTTGAAAAAGACAGACCCAACCTGTTGCATCTGACCAAGTCTGAGGCTTTTAATACTTATTTTGAAAAGCTTAACCTGTATGCGTTCCCATTGCCATCTTTTCTGTTTTTCGCAATTGTTGAGTTTGATGTCCTGCATACCCGTAATCATCTGGATAATATTACTTTGCTCTGATGAAGCTTGTGCAAAACGCTTATAGTCAAGTTCCCGACGATACTTCATAAAATACACAATCCAACCGACATAGAGCGCATTGCCCAAAAGGAAAACACCAAGGATTGTGAGGTTGTAATAAGCCAGCACAATGGCAAAAACAAAAAAACTGACAAATGAAAACATTGTACTGACGGAACTTCCGGTCAAGAAAGCTTCAATGCGGCTATGATCACCTATGCGCTGCATGATATCTCCGACCATTTTTGTATCGAAAAAACGAAGAGGCAACTTCATAAGCTTGATCAGAAAATCGGATATCAGGGATATGTTGATGCGGGTATTCATGTGCAGGAGAATCCAACTGCGTATATATTCCACAGACAGTTTGGCGACAAAAATGACAATCTGGGCCAACAATACCAGCTTGATAAATCCAATGTTTCCATCACGGACACCTACATCGACCAAAGACTGTGTGAGAAAAGGAAAAATAAGTTGCAAAATACTGATGACCAGCATGCCGACAAGAAGCTGCAACATTTGTTTTTTGTAGGGACTCAGATATTTCAGAAAGAAAGAAAAGCCACCCGGTTGGGTCTCTTTTTCATCTTCCTGCTTATAAAAATCGGGGCTGGGTTGAAAAAGCATGGCTGCCCCCATCTCCTGACCTTGAATACTTGTGCTTATCCAGCATTTTAGAAATTCGTCTTCAGTATAGGTTAATAGTCCGGAAGCAGGATCAGCGATAAATATCCGTGTACCGTATTTCTTACTTTTGCGAATATCGTAACAAACCACAAAATGGTTTTGCTTCCAGTGTATAACACAAGGTAAAGTGACATCTTCACATAGTTGTTTGAAAGACACCTTAACTCCTGAGGTGCGGAAGCCTATCGATTCGGCCGCTTCACTGATACCCAGCATCGATACGCCTTGCCTTGTGAGAAAACATTTTTCGCGGAGTGTCTGAAGAGAATAATTGCGGCCGTAGTATTTTGCGATCATCCGCAAACAGGTTGGCCCGCAATCCATTGCATCCAGTTGGTTGTAGATGGGAAAGGACTTCATTGATGGTAAAGAGTTTTTGGCATGGACTGATTGAACGGTTTGCTTTTTCTATTCCAAATATAGAACAAAAAAAGCTGTTGAGTCAAAGTTAATTCACAAAAAAGACTTTCATGCCGTAAAGTCTTAAACGTAAGGATTATAATTACACTTTAAAGGCTTGGAATAAATGTTTTGATTGTCCTCCAAATAAGCCCTACAATCCTGACATACATAACGAAGCTCACAATCTGAACAAACTTCTATCTGGTCCTTGTTTATTCTCCAGATTTTTCGAAAATTTTCGTCTTTCAGAACATCTTTTAGTTTTGTAGTGCCGATAAAGCCAAAACTGCGTTTCATGGATGGACAATTTTTAATCTGACCGGTTTTATCAACAGCTATTTTTTTGTTCAGACAGGAATTAAAATGGACCGATTCAAGGAATAACCTTGTTTCAGCAATACAATAAAGTTCATTGGTCACTCCACAACAACGTTCGTCAGCAATTGTTTCTGTTGTGTAAATGACGGACAGATCATCGCTTTTGTATACCACGTTTTCCTGTGAATGACTGATCGTTATTTTTTTTAAGACGGGAAAAGACTCCTTGATTTTCATAACTTTTTCAAGTTGATACTCGTCACTGTATTCGACCACCACTTCAAGAATGTTTAAAGTAGAGCCTTGTGTATAGCCCAACTCGCCTGTCAGTATTTTACTGGACACGGAAAAATAATACCTTAACTCAAGAGCAATACATGATAATTCATTCAATTGGGGCATGATTTGACACAACGAATGAGTAGAGTTCGGATCAAAATCAACGATAGCGTTGGTTATAGATCTGGACTCTACATAATCGTTAAGATTAAGACGAATAGCGGCCAATGGCTTATCCGTTGTATATCCGAATTGGTTATGATAAAGAAAAGTGATATATTCTTCAATAAGTTGCTTCTCTTTAACACCATATTTGAGCGTTATATCCTCAATGGAAGCTGTGTTGTATTCATTGTCATCGACCAAAATTTCATATAACGGCAATGATATGGGTTGAATAATATTTCGCTGCAAATCACAAACGACCGCTTTTTTATAGCCCTTCACAGGGATACAGCATGAAAACAAATGGAAGTATTGATTCATAGATTGACAATACGGTACAACTTCGTTTCATTCAACACTCTGGAAATTGATTTATTGAACGTATCAACTTCCTGAGTGTTTTCATTGAAAGCTTTCTTCGCTCGACACAATGAGCTTGTCGGTATGGGGGTGCTGACGCGTTCAGAAAAGAGCCGTTCGGCACGGAATATATCGGATTTGGTTAATATGGCTCCTGACATAATTATTAATTATAAAAGAAATTAATCATTTTTTATCACAACTCTATATGTTCCATCTGGATTAACATACACATAAGCAGTTACACCTCCTTGAACTGACTTCAATTCTTCTTTGTTCATTTCAATTAATGTAGAATTTATATTTTCCTTTGATTTTTTAAAATAGTTTGTTTTCATAACTAAGGTGGTTTAGGTTTGAAAAAATTGTTAATCTTATTTTTTACAAAAATAAGATCAGCCCTCTCATTAATCCCTTAAGAAAATCTTGTTTATTCTTAGCAGATTCTTATATCTTTGCGTTAAATATTATCTATATAGCATGTTCACCGCAAAATTCATCAGACTTTTTTCCATTTTTGGAATCATTTTGTTACTAATCTTGCAATATGTATGGTTTAAAAATTCATACACATTAATGGAACACGATATCATTGGTAAAATCGAAACAAATCTATATAGCGCAATTGAGAATGAATTATTCGAAAGATTAAAGGCTTTATCTATAAATGTTACAGTCGAAAATGACAAGTCTTCCCAACCTAACATGAAGGCTGTAACAAAATGGAATGTGAATCAAACCAAAGATGTAAATACAGGTTTACAAGAATTAACCTACACATTAGGAAAACCCTGCTCAATTAAAAGAGTAGATGTTATATTTAACAATTTAATGAAAGGAAGTATCGGGTTCACCCCAACCCATACAATTAAAATTATAAGCAATAGACAAAAGGAGAAAACAATATCTTCAAAATATTCAATAATCGCCAAAATTACTGATAAAAAATACATTGAAGTTTCTTTAGTTTCGCCTCTTGGTTCAATTTTGCGTCAAGCTCAATACATTCTCTATATTTCTGCATTTCTTGTTATATTGATAGGCGTCATTCTCGTTTACCAGCTAAAAAGCATGTTGCGTGAAAACCACTTTGTCAGTTTTATCAAAGAATACACGCATGCTCTCACGCACGAGTTGAAAACTCCAATAAGTGGCATTTATATGTCGGCATCCCAGCTGGCTTCCGGTGTTTTTGAAGACAAACCGGAATCAAGAAAAAAATACTACCAAATGTGCAAAGACCAGAGTGCGAAGCTATTGGATACAGTAGACCGTATCCTTTTGGTGGCCAAGGCTGAGCATTCACAGATTACGCCCAATATATCAGGTATTGAGCTCACACCCTATATAGACAAAATTGTGGATAACCGTAGACAGAACAATTTCCGCAAGAAAAACGTTGTACTTGCCACGGAATACCAGTCTGAAAACATGATGGGGCTTTTTGATCCTTTCTTGATGGAAAATGTATTGAACAACCTGATAGACAATGCTGTTAAATACTCCAATGAGTCTGTAAATATTTTAATTTCAAGCTCAATGGTTAAAGACAAGCTTAAAATTTGTGTAAAAGACAATGGTTTTGGCATCGCGGCGAAAGAACAAAAACATATTTTTGATAATTTTGAGCGCGGAGACAAAGTTCAGGGCAAAGGCATCGATGGTTTTGGAATTGGGTTGAACTATGTGAACAAAGTAGTGAAAGCACACAAAGGCTCCATCACAGTAGAAAGTGAGGATGGGCTGGGTAGTAATTTCATCATTACATTACCGCTTAAATAAGAAAGAAATGGTGAAACTATTATTGGTTGAAGACGACGAGGTTTTAGGTTATATTATCAAGGAGGGCATGGAACTCATTGGTGAATACGAGGTGTATTGGGCAAACAGTGCCAAAGAAGGACTGGCAGCTTTCGACACATTTAAACCCAACGTTGTTGTTTCTGATATAGAAATGCCTGAAATGACGGGGCTGGAACTCGTAAAGCTCATACGCCAAAAAGATTTGCATGTGCCCATCATTCTTGAAACCTGTGTATCCTCTAGCAAAACCATTCTTGAAGCTTACGATTTGGGCATAGACAACTACATCAAAAAACCTTTTTTGCCGGAAGAGCTTCATGCATATATTCAAGGGCTCTTGAAACGAATGGAAAACAAGCCTGCCAAATCGCAGGATAATTACAGTGAGATTGGCTGCATTAAATTTAATGCCCGACAGCAGATCTTACATACTCCTACCCGGAAAATTGAACTTTCCATACGGGAATCTGTTTTATTGGACTTGCTATTGAAAAATGAGGGACAAATTGTAACCAAGGAAACCATTGCCGAACAAGTATGGGGAGGTTTGCAATATCTAAACAACCAGAGCCTGGATGTCTTCATGCACAATTTACGCAAATATGTGTCTGAAGATACAAACGTCAAGATCAAAACATTGAGAGGCGTCGGCTATATTATGGAAATACCTTCGTAAGAAAGTAAAAAAGGCTATTCAACAAAATTACTTCACCAAACCATTTTCAAAAGACTATTTTCAGTGCGTTAATATATGTTAACGGTTACTGCATTTCCTTTATCAAGGAAGTTGAGATAACGTATAAATATGTACTTTTGCGCTCTGAAAGAAAGGGGTAAACTGCCCATCTATTTTATTCGGCTTTTCATTAGGTATTAGGTATTCATTTAATTGATTCACAATGAATTGGTTCATCGACCTCATTTGGAACAACTCGGTTGCTCACACTGTTTTTTTGTTAGGAATTGTAATTGCCGCGGGCATCTGGCTCGGGAAAATCAAGATCGGAGGCATTTCACTCGGCGTTACATGGGTACTCTTTGCAGGTATCATCGTTAGTCATTTTGGGTTGATTGCAGAGCCGGAAATTGTACATTTTATCAAAGAATTCGGTTTAATATTATTTGTATACTCTATAGGCCTGCAGGTTGGCCCAGGTTTTTTCTCTTCGTTCAGAAAAGACGGTCTTCGTCTCAATGCACTGGCCGGTGCTGTTGTTTTTATAGGTGTGGGAACCGCTGTTCTGTTCTATTACACCACAGACCTTCCTATTTCAACCATCGTGGGTATTCTTTCGGGTGCTGTGACCAACACTCCGGGTTTAGGTGCTGCTCAGGAAGCAAATATGCAGGTAACGGGTGTCAACGACCCGACAATCGCCCTTGGCTACGCTGCCGCATATCCGCTTGGTGTAATCGGTATTATCGGTGCAATGGTGTTGATCCGATTTATATTCAAGATCAAAATGTCGGATGAAACCATGCGGCTCGAAGATAAAAACGACCAGAACAACAAATTCACCTTGCTTAGCATCAAAATTACCAACCCAGCCATTTCGGGCAAATCGGTGCAGGAAGTGATGGATTTTATGGAAAGTCACATTATCATTTCACGTGTAATGAGGGCAGACGGAAGTGTAAGCCTTTGCTCGGCAGACACCCCTCTGGAAACGGGAAACACCATTTTTGTGGCCACGGAAACTACAGAACGCAGCAAAGTTTTGACGTTGATCGGTACCGAAGTTGAAATGGACTGGGACAAAAACAACGGCAATCTGGTATCTCGTCGCATTCTGGTAACTCAGGAAAGCGTAAACGGTAAATCACTCGGATCTTTGCAATTGCGCAAGACCTACGGCATCAACATCACCCGTATCAATCGTGCCGGTGTAGACTTCCTTGCAACGCCTTCTGTTGTACTGCAGATGGGAGACCGCGTCATGGTGGTTGGACACGAACAATCCGTTAAAAATGTTGAGAAAGTTTTGGGCAATTCGCTAAAACGTCTGGATCATCCAAATCTTGGTCCAATCTTCATCGGTATTGCTCTTGGTGTATTGCTTGGATGCATTCCTTTCACTTTTCCGGGAATTCCTCAGCCTGTCAAACTTGGGCTGGCGGGTGGAATTCTGATTGTGTCTATCCTGATTGGTCGCTTCGGACCGAATTTTCATCTCACTACATATACCACAGCCGGCGCAAACCTAATGCTCAGGGAAGTGGGAATTTCACTTTTTCTCGCTGCGGTGGGACTTTCTTCAGGTGAGCATTTTGTTGAAACCGTCTTTACGACGAATGGGTTGATGTGGGTTGGAATGGGATTTGCCATTACGATTGTCCCGCTTCTTGTTGTAGGCTGTTTTGCCAGAGGCTTTCTTAAAATGGATTATTTTGAAATTATGGGCTTTATTGCAGGCAGCACCACAGATCCACCTGCACTTGCCTATGCCAACAGTAGTAGCAACAACGACAGATCGGCTATTGCCTACTCTACAGTATACCCTCTAACTATGTTTCTAAGGGTTTTGACCGCTCAGTTTTTAATACTTATATTTGCCTAAGTATAATTTAGGCAGGAAAATGGTTTATCCCGAACATTTCGAGCAAAAGATAGGTTTTGACCAAATAAGAGAACTTTTGAAAAAGAGTTGCTCCAGCAGTTTGGGAGAAGAGAAGGTGGATGATATGGCTTTTTTGAACAACTACGAAGCCATCATGGAACAGCTTAGCCGAAGTGAGGAATTTGTGCGCATACTGCAGGATGAAACTGATTTTCCGGAAAGCTTTTTTTTCGATGTTCGTCCGGCTTTGAAAAGACTAAGGATTGAAGGTACCTATTTGGATGAGCCGGAGCTTTTCGACCTTCGACGGTCTCTTGAAACGATTTATCAGATAGTCCGCTATTTCAAGTCGGACGAAGAAGGGCGTAACCCCTACCCCAGGCTTTCAGCCCTGGCAGCTGAAACGAACGTATATCCAGACGTTCTGAAGCGGATTGATGGCATCCTTTCGAAATTCGGGAAAATCAAGGACAATGCATCGCCCGAGCTATCTGTCATTCGAAGAGAAATGGCAGCAACTATGGGAAGCCTTTCCAGAAGGCTGAACCAAATACTGAAACAGGCACAGTCTGAAGGGCTGGTGGATAAGGATGCAACTCCCAGCATGCGTGAAGGACGTTTGGTCATACCCATCGCACCCGCATTCAAACGCAAAATCAAGGGTATCGTCCACGACGAATCAGCTACGGGAAAAACGGTTTACATAGAGCCGGAGGAGCTGGTGGAAGCCAACAACCGCATCCGCGAACTGGAAAACGAAGAACGCAGGGAAATCATCCGCATTTTGAGTGCCTTTTCGGACGGTATTCGACCATTTGCTCCTGAAATGGTAGAGTCGTACAGCTTTTTGGGAGAGATGGATTTTGTTCGCTCCAAGGCTAAACTTTCGCTTAACCTGGGAGCCATCAAGCCTAGAGTGGATGACGGACCATGTATGGAATGGGATCGTGCTGTACACCCTCTGCTTTTCCTGTCGCTTCGCAAACAACAAAAGCAGGTCGTCCCCCTCAACATCACGCTGACTGAAACAAACCGGATAGTGATCATATCAGGCCCCAATGCGGGAGGAAAATCGGTATGCCTCAAGACCGTCGGACTTTTGCAATATATGCTGCAATGCGGACTGATGGTTCCTTTGCATGAAAATTCACGGACAGGTTGGTTTGAACGCATTTTTATCGATATTGGCGACGAACAGTCCATAGAGAACGACCTGAGTACTTACAGTTCTCATTTGATGAACATGAAGTTCTTTTTGCGCAACTGTCAGCAAAATACCCTTTTCCTTATCGATGAATTCGGTTCAGGTACGGAGCCTAAAATAGGCGGAGCCATCGCCGAAGCCTGCCTGGACAGATTTAACCGCCAAAAAGCGTATGGCGTTGTAACAACTCACTACAGCAATCTGAAACATTTTGCAGATGACCACGACGGGCTCATCAACGGAGCTATGCTTTACGACAGGCACGAAATGCGCCCGCTTTTCACCCTTGAAATAGGACGTCCTGGTAGTTCCTTCGCCATTGAAATAGCACGCAAAATAGGACTACCTGAAGAAGTGATCGCCGAAGCTTCCGCCAAAGTCGGTTCCGACTATATAGACATGGACAAGTTCTTGCAGGATATTGTCAGGGACAAGCGTTATTGGGAAAACAAACGTCAGAACATCCGCATTCAGGAGAAAAAACTGGCCGAGTTGACGGAGAAATACGAATCCGAACTGCAGGATATAGGCAAACAACGCAAGGAAATAGTAAGTAAGGCCAAGGCCGATGCCGAACGTATATTGAGCGAGTCCAATGCCAAGATCGAAAACACCATCCGTGGCATCAAGGAAGCTCAGGCAGAAAAGGAAAAGACCCGCAATCTGAGAAAAGAGCTCCAGAGCTTTAAGGAAGAAGTGGATAACCTGGACGATACGAACGATGAAAAAATAGCACGCAAGATCCAAAAAATCAAGCGAAAGGAAGAAGAAAAAGCCAAAAAGAAAACAGAGAGTCCCAAAGTGAATTCCACCCAAACGACCATTGTTCCAAAGAAAGCCGTCTTTGCCAAAAACGACACAGTGCGTCTGAAAGGACAGCAAACAGTGGGAACAATTCTGGAAATTCAGGATAAAAAGGCACAGGTGGCTTTTGGAGTAATCAAATCGACTGTTTCTATCGATCAGCTGGAACATGCTATTCCCAAAAAAGAAAAAGAAAATCCCTACACCACCCTTGGAAGAAAGACCTCAGAAGACATCCATGAAAAGAAACTTCAATTCAAGCAGGATATCGACGTACGGGGCATGCGGGGAGACGAAGCTTTGCAAGCAGTGATGTATTTCATTGACGACGCCATCATGACCGGAGTCTCAAGGGTTCGCATACTGCATGGAACAGGTACTGGTGCACTCCGCCAGCTTATCCGCCAATACTTGGGAACCGTTCTCGGAGTGGCCCACTATCACGACGAACACATACAATTTGGAGGAACAGGCATAACGGTGGTCGATCTGGATTAAAGTAAAAATAGATGACAAAAGAATATCGTTTGACAGACTGGTTACCCACTACCTGGAAAGAGGTGGAAATCAGAGGATGGAATGAAGTCGACGTTGTGCTGTTCTCAGGCGATGCTTATGTAGACCACCCCTCGTTTGGTGCCGCTGTAATAGGTAGACTGCTCGAAGCACAGGGATTGAAAGTGGCTCTTGTGCCCCAACCGGATTGGAGAGGTGATTTCAGAGACTTCCAAAAAATGGGAAAACCACGGTTATTTTTTGCCATCTCTGCCGGTTGCATGGATTCCATGGTCAACCACTACACCGCCAACAAAAGACGCCGTTCCGACGATGCCTATACCGCCGAAGGCCGCGCCGGAGCACGCCCGGACTATGCAACCATCACCTATGGCAACATTCTCAAGAAACTGTATCCGGAGGTACCGTTGATAATCGGAGGCATCGAGGCATCACTCAGACGGCTCACACACTACGACTACTGGTCGGACAAGCTGATGCCAGGCATACTGGTGGACAGTCAGGCCGACCTGCTTGTTTATGGTATGGGGGAAAAGCCTTTAACCGAGATTTGCGAACGGCTTAAAGACGGCGAATCTTTTCTAAACCTGACGGATATCCGACAGACGGTCTACCTAAGAAAGCCATTGACAGAAATGGTGGATGCTGATCCGTTTGGCACGGGTATCATCAGACTGCATTCTCACGAAGACTGTCTGAAAAACAAGTTGCACCAGGCCGAGAATTTCCACCATATCGAGGAAGAGTCCAATAAAATGAAAGCTTGCACGCTTATCCAGGGAGTCGGTGATAGGGAGTTGGTGGTAAATCCACCTTTTCCAATGCTTTCAATGGAGGACCTTGACAAAAGTTACGAATATCCTTATACACGCCTACCCCACCCCAAATATAAGGGAAAAACGATTCCAGCCTATGAAATGATCAAATTTTCGGTAAATATTCATAGAGGCTGCTTCGGAGGTTGCGCTTTTTGCACCATATCCGCCCATCAGGGGAAATTTATAGTAAATCGCAGCAAAGAATCCGTGCTGAAAGAAGTGAAGCTATTGACCCAGCGGGATGATTTCAAGGGTTATCTAAGCGATGTTGGAGGCCCATCGGCCAACATGTACATGATGCATGGCCGCGACTTGAGCATTTGTGAAAGCTGTAGGAAACCGTCCTGCATTCATCCACATATCTGTTCAAACCTAAAGACAGACCATCGGCCACTGATTGAATTATACCATGCCGTAGATGCCATTCCTGGCATCAAAAAATCATTCATAGGTAGCGGCATACGTTATGACCTATTGCTTCACGAATCGGTAAAAAACCTCACCGAAAAGCAGAAAAAAGATCCATTGATTGTAAAAGAGGCCAAAGCGATGGACCAGGCAGCCAAAGAATACACCAGAGAGCTAATATACAACCACGTATCCGGCAGGCTCAAAGTGGCGCCCGAACATACCAGTGCGGAAGTGCTTCAACGAATGCGCAAGCCCGGTTTTGAACAATTTAAAGCGTTTAACCACCTCTTTGAACAAATAGAGGATGAACGGGTTAAAACAGCCCAAGGAGGGCGGCAGCAGCTTATTCCATACTTCATATCATCCCACCCGGGATGTACCAACAAACAGATGGCAGAGCTTGCAGCCGAAACCCGTCGCCTGAATTTCAAGCTCGAACAGGTGCAGGACTTCACTCCCACCCCCATGACCCTTGCAACCGAGATCTACTACACCGGAGTACATCCCTATACCCTCGAACCGATCTTCACCGCCAAAACCAAGGAGGAGAAACTGAAGCAACGGGAGAAATTTTTCTGGTACAAGAAGTAAAAAAGCCGTCCCGATAGAAATCAGGACGGCTCTTGTCTTTTTTATTTATCAGAGAAAATCAATTTCTTCCAATACAATGATAATCGAATCCCAGTTCCTGAAGGTCTTTTCTCTCATAAATGTTTCGACCATCAAAAATAACCGGAACATTCATCAGTTTCTTGATAGCCGGCCAGGTCGGTAAACGGAATTCCTTCCATTCGGTAAGAAGCATCAAGGCATCAGCACCAAGTACGGCATCGTAAATGTCCTTGCAATATTCAACCGAGCCACCAAGACGACGTTTCGCCTCAGGCATCGCGATAGGATCGTAAGCCCTGACTTTGCATCCCTGGGCTATAAGTTTTTCTATCAACACGATAGAAGGAGCCTCACGCATATCGTCCGTTTCAGGTTTGAACGACAACCCCCAGATAGCGATTGTTCTGCCCTTAATGGCCGTTTCACCGGCCTCATACAAAGCCTTGTCCTCAAGATCCAGAGTGGATGATTTTTCAACATCCCTGTTCAGAGCCAAAGCCCCGAAATGTTGAACCAGCTTATGATACAACACCAATTTTTGGTTTTCATTGACTTCCTCAACCGATTCCAGAATACGCATTTTGTAGCCATTCTTCTGGGCGGTCTTGATCAGTGCCTTGACATCCTTGGGAAAGCAACTGCCGCCATAGCCAAGACCGGCGTACAAGAATTTGCTCCCAATGCGTGAATCAGAACCAATACCACTGCGAACCATGGTGACATCGGCACCGACGATTTCGCAAAGATTGGCTATATCGTTCATAAAACTGATGCGGGTAGCCAACATGGAATTTGCGGCGTATTTCGTCATTTCAGCAGAAGGGACATCCATAAAGATAACGCGAAAATTATTAAGCAGGAATGGACGGTACAGAGTCGACATCAGCTTGTGGGCACGTTCGGATTCCACACCGACCACAACACGGTCTGGATTCATAAAATCCTTGATGGCAGCACCTTCTTTCAAAAACTCAGGATTGGAAGCAACATCGAATTCAAGGGCCAAACCACGTGCATCAAGCTCATGTTGTATGGTTTCCCTTACCAGTTTGGCCGTACCGACAGGCACTGTACTTTTGGTCACTACCAAAACATATTTGTTCATATTGCGGCCAATGGTTCTAGCAACTTCAAGCACATACTTGAGGTCGGCGCTTCCATCTTCATCAGGAGGCGTACCAACGGCGCTGAAAATAACATCTACATCGTCAAGGACAGGTACCAGATCGGTCGTAAAATTCAATCGGCCGGCCTTTTGATTGCGCAATACCATTTCTTCCAGGCCCGGTTCATAAATCGGAATAAGACCTTTTTGCAGATTTTCAATTTTTTCGACATTGACATCCACACAAACAACATCGGTGCCGTTTTCTGCAAAACAAGCTCCAGTAACCAAACCGACATAGCCGGTACCAACAATAGCTATCTTCATGATCTTTAAATATGATGCGAATATATAATATGTATATGTTCTATTTAAAAAGAATAGGCATCGCTTAAGAAAGGAGCGATCTCATCTTTTGGAGAAAGGACAAGCTGATCTGTAGAAACCGGCCACTGAATATTGACGGTAGGATCTGCAAAATTTAATGAAACTTCGGTCTTAGGCTGATAGTGGTTGTCGACCTTATAGGTAAAGATTGCTTCGTCGCTCAAGACCAGAAAACCGTGAAAAAATCCCCGGGGTACAAACAATTGTTTTTTATTTTCTGCCGAAAGTTCAACGGCCACATATTTTCCGAATGTAGAAGAGTCTTTTCTGGCATCCACAACGACATCCAGCACCTTGCCAACAAGAACACGCACCAACTTGGCCTGAGCCGCGTCACCTGCCTGGGCATGCATTCCGCGCAAGACGCCAAATGTAGACTTCGATTCGTTATCCTGAATAAAATGAACTTTTCCTATATTTTTTTCAAAATCAGCTTGTTTAAAAGCTTCCATAAAATATCCGCGTTGGTCCAAATGAACCTGAGGCTCAATGACCCATACACCCGATATTTCCTGTTCAATAAACTGCATATCTTATTTGTTTGAATACATGGTTTCGTAATACTTTTGGTAGTCGCCGGATGTAACTTCATGGACCCAGGCCTGATTTTCCAGATACCAGCGAATGGTTTTGACAATACCCACCTCAAAAGACGTTTCCGGCGCCCAATTCAACTCTTTTTTCATTTTTGTGGGATCAATGGCGTAACGCATATCGTGTCCCAGACGATCGGTCACGTAAGAGATTAGGCCGTATGAAATATTGGAAAGGTCTGTTTTGAGTACCGATTGGTATTGGGGTTCGGTTTCCATCAAATCATGAATGGTATCTATGGTGAGTTTTACAATCTCAATGTTCTGCTTTTCATTGTGTCCGCCAACGTTGTAGACCTCTCCGACCCTTCCGGATCGGATGACTTTGTCTATAGCCTTGCAATGGTCTTCCACGTACAACCAGTCGCGTACATTTTTGCCATCTCCATAGACCGGAAGTTTTTTGCCTTCCAGAATGTTCTTGATGATAAGCGGAATAAGTTTTTCCGGAAAATGGTAAGGGCCATAGTTATTGGAACAGCGTGTGATGGTAGCTGGAAACTTGTATGTTTCCATATAGGCTTTGACAATGAGATCGGCCGAGGTTTTGGATGCGGAATACGGACTACGCGGATCCAAAGGCGTTGTTTCGGTAAAATAACCTTCCGCTCCCAGAGAGCCATACACTTCGTCGGTCGAAACCTGATGGTAGCGCACTCCTTCCTTATAGACAGGGTAGCCATCGTTGTTTTTGCCCACAGTCCAAAATTTACGGGCAACATCCATCAGGTTTTGCGTACCCATGATATTGGTTTCCAAAAACAGTCTTGGATTTTCAATACTACGGTCTACGTGACTTTCTGCTGCAAAATTGACAACGACATCTACCGGATATTTTTCAAACAAAGATGTCACTAAAGCCTGATCGCAAATATCTCCTTTTACAAAAATACAGCGCTCACCATCCACGTCGTTTGCTATGGTGCCTAAATTGCCTGCATAGGTGAGCGCATCAAGCACAATCAGTTGTACATCCTTGTAGGTGGACAACATGAATTTAACGAAATTGGCGCCGATAAATCCAGCGCCACCGGTAACTATATAGGTTTTCATTCTTCGTTGATTAAGGATAATAAATACTGTCCGTATGCGGTTTTGCTCATTTTGTGGCCCAAGGCCAAGAGTTGTTCGTTGCTAATCCATAGATTGCGCCAGGCTATTTCCTCTATACAGGACACGTACAAACCTTGTCTGTTTTGTATGGTTGCCACGTAATTGGCTGCATCCAACAAACTGTCACAATTGCCGGTATCAAGCCAGGCAAATCCACGGCCAAAAAGTTCCACATTGAGGGTGCCTTCTTCAAGATACAACTTATTCAAGTCGGTAATTTCATACTCTCCCCTTGCCGAAGGCTTCAATGCTGCAGCTTTAGCGGTAACAGAGGCATCGTAAAAATAAAGACCGGGTACGGCATAGTGGGATTTCGGTTCTTCAGGCTTTTCTTCCAAAGAAAGGGCCTTGCCTTTTTTATCGAATTCGACGACCCCGTAAGCTCTCGGATCTTTTACATAATAACCAAAAATGCAGGCTCCTTTACGAATGGTTGCCGCTCTGCGCAACATCATGGAAAAGCCCTGACCGTAAAACATATTGTCGCCAAGAATCAGGCAACCTGCCTCACCGTTAAGAAATTCTGCACCTAAAACAAAAGCCTGGGCCAACCCGTTCGGGTTTTCCTGAATCTTGTATTGAAAGGTCATACCCAAATCTTCTCCGGAGCCCAGCAACTCCTGAAACATGGGTAAATCCCTGGGGGTTGAGATGATCAGCACCTCACGGATACCGGCCAGCATCAGGGTAGAAAGCGGATAGTAAATCATGGGCTTGTCATACACAGGCATTATTTGCTTGGAGATAGCCTTAGACAAGGGATACAAACGGGTGGCACTGCCACCGGCCAATATAATTCCTTTCATTCGATCATTCATTTAAAGACCAACAAAGTTAACAAAAAATCAAATCAAATCAAATACCAATCGTACAAGGTTGTGATACCCTCTTCCAATTCCATACGGTGTTGCCAGCCAAGCGAATGGAGTTTGGTCGGATCGGTAAGTTTGCGCATGGTGCCGTCGGGCTTAGTCGTGTCAAAAAACAGAGTACCGTTATAACCTACTTGTTGTGCCACCAACTCCGCAAGACCCTTGATGGATACTTCCTTACCTGAACCTATGTTTATATGGCAGTTTCTCACTTCCTTACCGTCTCCGCGTAGATCCTTAAAATCGACCTTTTCCATAATATAGACACAAGCATCGGCCATATCTTCACTCCACAGAAATTCACGGACAGGCGAACCTGTACCCCAGATCGTGATTTGGTCCCTAGTGATGCCATACTTGGCCAGCTTTGCCAAAATATCTTGTTCAGAAGCTTTACCGTTTACACCTTCTACAGGATAACGGTCAAAATCGGCACGAATGGATGTAAAATCGCCGGCCATGAGGCATTTGCCCAAATGAGCCTTGCGAATAAGAGCCGGCAAAACATGACTCGTTTCCAGATTGAAATTGTCGTTGGGGCCATAAAGGTTAGTAGGCATGACAGCTATATAGTTGGTGCCATACTGCAGGTTAAAGCTCTCACACATCTTAAGCCCGGCTATCTTGGCAATGGCATAAGGTTCATTGGTGTATTCCAATGGAGAAGTAAGCAGGCAATCTTCGGGCATTGGCTGTGGAGCATTTCCCGGGTAGATGCATGTACTGCCTAGGAAAAGAAGTTTTTTGACATGATTTCGCCAGGATTCGTAAATAACATTGTTCTGTATTTGCAGATTCTGGTAAATAAAGTCGGCCCGATACATGGAGTTGGCGACAATGCCTCCCACATGAGCAGCAGCCAGAAAGACATATTCCGGTTTTTCGCTGGCAAAGAAATCAGTCACAGCCGCCTGATTTTTTAAATCAAGCTCATGGTGTGTGCGCAAGACAAAGTTATTATAACCTTTCGACTGCAAATTTTTAAGAATGGCGGAACCGACCAAACCACGGTGTCCGGCAACGAATATTTTAGCAGATTTTTCCATGTTTATTCAAAATAATTCATGATGCGATAGCCACCATCCTTAAGATAGGTTTCTTTTTTCATGAGCTTGATGTCGCTTGTCATCATGTCGTTGCAAAGTGCAGCCAAGTCGTATTCGGGTATCCAGTTGAGACGGGTGCGGGCTTTGGTGGGGTCGCCGATAAGCAATTCCACTTCGGTTGGGCGGAAATAGGCTTTGTCCACGCCAACCAAAACATCTCCCATACGGGCTGCGAAGTCTTCATAGTATTCTGCACCCACTCTTTCATCAAATTTTTTGCGGTCGATGCCAACCAGAAAGCCTTGTTCATCAACACCGGAACCTCTGAAATCGATGGAAACACCGGCTTCAGAGAAAGCCATCAGAATAAAGTCACGAATGGTGGTGGTAACACCTGTTGCAATAACATAATCATCCGGCTGGTCCTGTTGTAAAATAAGATACATGGCACGGATATAGTCTTTGGCATGCCCCCAGTCGCGTTTGGAGGAAAGGTTTCCCATATAGACATTTTTTTGCATGCCTAAAACAATACGGGAAACGGCTCTGGTCACTTTTCTGGTCACAAAGGTTTCACCACGCAAAGGCGACTCGTGATTAAAGAGGATGCCGTTGCTGGCGTGTAGGCCATAGGCTTCACGGTAATTGACCGTTATCCAGTATGCATAGAGCTTCGCTACAGCATAAGGGCTTCTGGGATAGAAAGGAGTCGTTTCTTTTTGAGGAACTTCCTGAACCAAACCGTAAAGTTCCGAAGTGGATGCCTGATAAATGCGGGTCTTGTCCTTCAGGTTAAGCAAACGAACAGCCTCCAACAGACGAAGAGTTCCTACGCCATCGGCATTGGCAGTATATTCGGGCGTATCGAAGCTAACCTTGACATGGCTCATGGCTGCAAGGTTGTATATTTCATCCGGCTTTACGTCACCAATAATACGGGTGAGATTCATGCTGTCGGTCATATCCCCATAGTGAAGAATCATTTTGCGGTCTTCCTCGGAAGGAGCCTGATACAGATGATCAATGCGATCGGTATTGAACATGGAAGAACGACGTTTGATACCATGGACAATGTATCCTTTTTTAATGAGGAATTCGGCCAAATACGCGCCGTCTTGACCGGTGATACCGGTAATCAATGCAGTCTTAGACATGGTTTATTTTATTTTTATTCATTTATAAGAATCAGTCGTCAAACTCTTCAAAGGGTGAGTTCTGGCTCTTGAATTCAGGAACCAGTTTCTTCATGGTTTTAACCGCTTCTTTAATATTTACATTTTGTGAAAATTCAATCATCTGATCAATGGTACCTATAACCGTATCCATTTGATATTGACGAACAGTAGCCACGGTGATTTTTTCATGCTGGGTCGGCAAGGTCTTTTCCTTATCGTTCAGAAGTTCTTCATAGAGCTTTTCACCTGGTCGCAAACCGATGTATTCAATTTTGATATCTTCATCCGGTATAAAACCTGCCAGTTCAATCATGCGTTTGGCCAGATCTGCAATCCTGACAGGACTGCCCATATCAAAAACATAGATTTCACCGGTATTACCGAAAGATGCAGCTTCAAGCACCAGCCTGCAGGCTTCGGGTATAGTCATGAAATAGCGGATAATGTCGGGGTGGGTAACGGTAACAGGACCTCCCTTTTCAATCTGTGCCTTAAAGTGAGGAATAACAGAGCCGTTTGAGCCCAAGACATTGCCGAAACGCGTCGTGACAAACCGGGTCTTGCCACCGGCTCTCAAGCTTTCTTTGGCAAGGGTTTGAACATAGATTTCAGCAATACGCTTGGAGCAACCCATCACATTTGTAGGATTGACGGCTTTATCGGTAGAAATCATCACAAAACTTTCCACCTGATATTTTAGGGCGATATCGCTAAGCTTACGGGTTCCCATAATATTAACAAGTACAGCTTCGCAAGGATTGTCTTCCATCAATGGAACATGTTTGTAGGCTGCCGCATGGTAAACCATCTGCGGATGATATTTCCTAAACACATAGTCCAAACGCATTTCACTACGGACGTCGCCGATAATAGGAACAAATTTGAGTTCAGGATAATATCTCGTCATTTCAAGACGCAGATCATGCAGAGGCGTTTCAGCCATATCGTAAAGCAGCAACAGTTTGGGCTTGAATGTAGCGATCTGACGAACCAGCTCACTACCAATAGAGCCTGCAGCCCCAGTGATCAGTATGACCTTATTGTGGGTCTGACTGGCTATACGTGCCATATCGATCTTGATTTCTTCCCTGCCAAGCAAATCCTCAAACTGGATGGGTTTCATCTGGAATCGAAGCTCATTCTTGGAATCAAGACCTTCAAAAGGGGGTGAAACCAATACGGAAAGACCAATATCAATGCATTTGGAAACGAATTCCTGCTCTTTCCGAACATTGGCATAATCCGGAAAAATGACAGCAGTGATTTCGTGCTTGCGCATAAACCAGTCTACGTTGTCACCATTCAGATAATAAACCGGCAAATCCTGAATACGGGTTCTTCTGGCATTTCCGTTTCGAGTAACAAAGCCCTGTACCTGATGAAGATTGGCCGGAGTCGAATTAATCCATTGTGCCAAAGCAATGCTATGGCTGCCAATGCTATAAATCAAGGCCTTTTGCTTAACCTTATTGGTATAGCTGACGGAATAATTATAAAGGACTACAATAAAATAGCGTTCAACAAGTAGCAGAACCAGAGAAAGAAGAAAAACATTCAGAACAAAGAAATAGGCATGGTTAATGGCAGGGACAAAGAAAATAATCGCTAAATACAGAGACAGGCACGAAAGGACCAGCGAGACAAAAAGACGCCACATTTCCTGAAAACTGGAATGCCGGGTGAATCCGCGATAAGGTTTAAAGAAGTAAAAAAAAACGGCATTAAGAAAAAAGAACAAAACACCAGCAATCAAAACATTGTTGAAATGTATGTCTATATCAGGGATTTGATTCTGTATACAAACAATGGCCGTATAGCCGAAAATACAGAGAAATAAGTCAATAACATAAACAATACCCCGGTTTACCATGGATAGCCCCATAATCTTCTTGACAAACCGACGTATTATATCTTGAAATTCTTCCATAGAATAATTAAGGTTCCTAAAATATTTGCGCAAAAGTAAAAAAAAAAACAAATTTCTAACCAAAAAGAACTCCGGACAGACGGTAAATAGAACATTAAGACATTTTTTAATTATTAAAAAATACCGTCGGTTTAATTTACTCCACTTTTGCCAGAATGACTACATAATTTTTTCCATATTTTTTAGCACATTTTGGACAAGTTGTATACCACATATACCATTTAAGAATATTGAAGCCTTTACTTTTGGCAAATTCTTGAAAATCCTTACACCATATGCCGGTGTCCTTGAATTTTCCTTCATAAACCTTGCTCAAAAATTTTCCTGAAATGGTGAGATTATTTGCACCAGCCACCTCCCGATCGACTTCAACATAGACATCCATATTCCATTTGGATGTATGATCCGAAAGACACATTCCGGAAGGCATTGTTACCCCGGCGCTTGACAGAAGCTTTCCTACTCTGCGCATAACATGCCCAAAATTTATTGGCATATAAAAAAACGTACAAACTTTATCTTTGATAAACTTTTTGTCTTCCCATTCGACAAATTCGCCATCCCAAGACTCCGGCTCGAATCTCGGACAGCATTCTTCCTGATTTTTAGATGTTTCCATACAGCTAAAGTTTTAAAGTTGTTTCAATTCATATCAAACAATATAAAAAGAAAATAGTTAATCAAATATACAAGTATTTTTGTTGGATGTGGGCCATTTGAGCAGGCCTGTTTTTTTATTAATTTTGCCGACACAGAATTATTGCCAATGACTCTTCATACAGATTGCGGATATAGTTATCTGGACACCCTTGTACTGCAGAACACCAGTTTTGCCATATACCGTATGCCAGGGAACAAAGAAACAGCGTTTGCCTTACAGCAGAAAGAAAACCCCGAATCGTTGTTGCAACTGACCGATCTCAATGGCAAATCCGGTTTTGTCGTATCACCTTTCAGGGTTTCGGAACAAACGCCGATCGTGTTGCTTCATCCTGACGTGAATCTTGAAGGAGAAGACAGTATCCTGGATTTTCTTGAAAGGAGATTCCAAAAAATAGATCCTCTGACAGGAAAATCGAATCTTGGAACAACAGCCTCTGAACGGCCGGATTCTAAAGGAAGCTCTTTCTTTACCAACCCCTATTGTGCTTATAAAAAAGCATTTGAACTATTTCAGGATGCATTGCGTTCCAATACCTGTGAAAAGATTGTGCTTTCAAGGACGCTGAAAAAAAGAATGCCGGTAGGGTTTTCGGTGGGAAGAACATTCAAGGCTGCCTGTGAGGCTTACCCGGAAGCGTTTGTGTACCTTTGCCATACCCCTCAGACCGGCACCTGGTTCGGAAGTTCACCAGAACTGCTGCTGTCTGGAGAAAATTCAAGCTGGCACACGGCGGCTTTGGCCGGCACCATGAAGGCTCCCGTAGAAGGCACCTCTGTGGAATGGAACAATAAGAACATCAGGGAGCAGCATATCGTATCCGATTACCTGGAAAAGCAGTTGAGCTTGCATCATCTGACCGGAAAGAAAAAAGGGCCGTACACTTCAAAAGCCGGAAAACTGATGCATTTGAAAACGGATTTTGACTTTAAGATGACTCAGAAAGGAAGGATTGGAGACCTGCTGGAATCACTTCATCCCACCCCTGCTGTTTGTGGATTTCCAAAAGAAAAAGCACATCAGCTACTATTGGATCATGAAGGTTACGACCGCAAATATTACAGTGGGTTCATAGGGGAGCTTTCCCTGAACGAAAGGACAAACCTTTTCGTCAACCTAAGATGCATGCAAGTACAGTCCAATACGTTGACCTTTTTTGCCGGAGGCGGACTGTTGGCTTCTTCTGAACTTGATGCGGAATGGGAAGAAACGGAAGAAAAGCTGCAAACAATGCTTTCACTCATTGATTTTGACAAAAAATAAAAAACAATACGATATGTTCTCAACAAAAAAGAATGTCCTTCAAACGGTTGCTTTGCTCAAGGCTCATGGAATCGACCATATCGTGATTTCTCCGGGTTCCAGGAATGCGCCATTGGCCCACTGTTTCAGCCAAGACCCGTTTTTCAGGTGCTTTTCCATCGTTGACGAACGGAGTGCAGCCTATTTTGCACTCGGTCTTATTCAAAAGCTTGGAAAGCCCGTTGCCGTATGTTGCACCTCGGGGACAGCCATCTTGAACCAGGCACCCGCCGTTGCCGAGGCGTTTTATCAGGAGCTGCCGTTGGTGGTGGTTTCTGCCGACCGTTCTCCTTCCTGGATAGGACAAATGGACGGGCAAACCATACCTCAGCAGAATGTTTTTGGAAGCATGTCTGCAAAATCAGTACAATTGCCTGAAATCCATACAGAGGAAGACCTGTGGCATTGTAACCGCCTGGTCAATGAGGCCTTGAATGCCTGCATCGGAAAAAACAAACCGGTTCATATCAATGTGCCCATATCGGAACCCTTGTTTGATTTTTCGGAACTCCAACTCCCCAAAGTGCGGAAAATCAAAACCGTTTCAGCCGATAGACTATCCGACATCAACGACTTTACCCACAGGTGGAACGCTGCGAGCAAGCGCATGATCCTGCTGGGGCAAATGCCTCAAAACAGGGAGCTGAGGGATATTCTGGAAAATATTGCCGCGAAACAGGACTGCTTGATACTTTGCGAACATCTTTCAAACGCCGTTTCCCCTGCTTTCATAGGAAATTTCGATGCACTCTTGTATGGCATGACCGATACGGAAGCGGAAGCCTTGGGACCGGACTTGCTGATAACGCTTGGTGGTCACATCGTATCAAAGCGCATCAAGAAGTTTCTAAGAAAATATCAGCCAAGTGAACATTGGTCTCTTTCTCCGAACGGAAACGAGGCCGACACTTTTCAATGTCTGACCGACCTGATAGAGACAGAACCTCTCTACTTTTTCAAAAAGCTTGAATGCCAGAAAACAAATACAGCCGATAAAACGTATGCCAATCTTTGGAGCAAAGCTTCAGCTCGGGTTTCTCCTCCCGGTGATGAACTTCCTTTTTCAGACATCGCTGTCGTTGGTAGCTTCCTAAAAGCCATACCGGGGAATTCTTCGCTTTTTGTAGGGAACAGCTCATCGGTCAGGAATATCCAGTTATACCCGATGCCTGAAGGCACGAAAGTGTTCTGCAACCGAGGAACCAACGGCATTGAAGGCTCCATTTGCACAGCCAGCGGTTATGCCGCCCTCAACGACGGATTGACCTTTCTCCTGATGGGCGACCTAAGCTTTTTCTACGATTTGAACGGGCTTTGGAACAAATATATTGGTGAAAATTTTCGCATAATCCTTATCAACAATGGTGGCGGAGGCATTTTTCAACTTTTACCCGGACTTGATAAATCGGAGGCTCTAAGCCCCTTCATTGCGGCAAACCATCACGAAAGTGCGGAGAACTGGGTGTCTGCTGCCGGATTCAGCTACCTGAAAGCCGATAATGAAACGGAGTTGAAGAAAAACCTGGCCGAATTTGTGTCCCCGTCGTATGGAAAGTCCATCGTTCTGGAAGTTTTCACCAATGCGGACACCAACAAGTCTGCATCCGATCTTTATTACAAAAAACTTAAAAAATAACAGGCTATGTCCACAGAGAGAAAATGGGAAACCATCAAAGCGTATGAAGACATTCTTTTCGATTATTTCGAAGGAATAGCGAGAATAACCATCAACCGTCCACGCTACCGCAACGCATTCACACCCACAACCACGATGGAAATGAGCGACGCCCTGACCATTTGCCGGGAAAATCAGGACATTTACGTTGTGGTGCTGACCGGCGCAGGCGACAAAGCCTTTTGCTCCGGTGGCGACCAGAACGTGAAAGGCCATGGAGGCTATATCGATAAGAACGGGGTACCCAGATTAAGTGTACTGGATGTTCAGAAACAGATTCGTTCCATCCCGAAGCCCGTGATTGCCATGGTGAACGGCTATGCCATTGGCGGAGGGCACGTGCTTCATGTTGTCTGTGACTTGTCCATCGCTTCGGACAATGCCATTTTTGGCCAAACAGGTCCCAATGTGGGAAGTTTTGATGCAGGCTTCGGTGCCTCTTACCTGGCCCGCATCGTCGGTCAGAAAAAAGCCAGGGAAATCTGGTACCTGTGCCGTCAGTACAATGCTCAGGAAGCACTTGACATGGGGTTGGTAAACAAGGTTGTTTCACTAGATCAACTCGAGGATGAAGTGGTGGAATGGTCCAGGATCATGATGCAGCACAGTCCCATGGCCATGCGGATGATCAAGTGCGGATTGAACGCCGAACTTGATGGCCAGGCCGGTATTCAGGAACTTGCAGGCAATGCCACCCTGCTGTATTATATGACTGAAGAAGCCCAAGAAGGCAAAAACGCATTCCTTGAAAAAAGAAAACCGGACTTCAAGAAATATCCGAAATTTCCCTGAGGATGTCTTTGAAAACGAGCATAGAGCCTTACACCCTGGAGTTCAAGAAACCCGCAGGCACATCCCGTGGCGTATACCAGATTCACAAGGTTTGGTTTGTACGTCTGTTTTCTCCGGAAACTCCCGGATACTTCGGCATAGGCGAATGCGCCCCACTACCTGACCTGAGTTGCGACGCTCTGCCCGACTATGAAAACATTCTGAGACTTGCCTGCCAAAATTTCGAGCACACCGGCATCATCGACTATGAAGCGCTTCGTTCCTATCCGTCCATCCTTTTTGGGCTGGAAACGGCGATGAGACATTATGAGCGGAGGTCCTATGCCTTATGGGATACTCCTTTTTCAAGAAGCGAAGAAGGAATTCCCATCAATGGCCTGATCTGGATGGGCAGCTACAAAGCCATGGCAGAACAGATGGAGGAAAAAATCAGACTTGGATTCAAGTGCATCAAGCTCAAAATCGGTGCCATCAACTTTGAGCAGGAGCTGGACTTGCTGAAACGAATCCGTCAGCGATTCACCCCGGAAATGATCACGCTCAGGGTGGATGCCAATGGTGGCTTCACACCGGAAGAAGCCCCTTCCAAACTGGCACGTTTGTCCGAGCTTGGCCTGCATTCCATTGAACAGCCCATCCGTGCCGGACAGTGGAACGAAATGGCAAGACTGACGGCAACAACCCCACTGCCCATCGCATTGGATGAAGAATTGATCGGCTGCAACGTCTACTCCCAAAAGAAAGCGTTACTGGCCGCCATCAAACCTCAGTACATCATTCTCAAACCATCCCTGCACGGAGGCATCAGTGGCTGCAACGAATGGATAGAAATTGCCAAAAGTCTTCATATCGGCTGGTGGATCACTTCAGCCCTCGAATCAAACGTAGGATTGAACGCCATAGCACAATGGTGTGCCACTCTGGGCAACCCGATGCATCAAGGACTTGGCACCGGCCTTTTATACACGAACAACATCGAGATGCCGCTTCAGATAGAAGGAGAAAATCTTTGGTACAAACCATGACCTTATGTTTCAGACCGACAGAAAACAGCAGACCATAACGATAGAAGGCAAAATCTTTACAGCCGGGGATATTGCTTCCATTTTGTCCGGAAAAATGTTTTTTGCCGGAAATTCAGACTTTTATCTTGAACTTTTTCGTTTTCTGGATGACTGGTTCAATCCTGCTGAAGAAACAATCATCCATACCTCAGGATCTACAGGCAAACCCAAGTCTATGGTTGTGCAAAAAAAGTTTATGATCCAGAGTGCCTGCATCACCTGCGAATATCTGGGATTGAAGCCCATGGACAAAATCCTGCTCTGCATGCCGTTGAGTTTCATCGCGGGAAAAATGATGGTTGTGCGGGCATTGGTCGGTGGGCTTGATCTTTACCTGACAGCACCGACCGGACACCCGCTGAAAGATACCGAAGAAACTTTCCAGTTTGCTTCCATGGTTCCGCTACAGATTTTCAACTGCTTGCAGGAGCCGTTGGAGACAGAACGTTTACACCAAGTCAAGAACCTGCTGATAGGCGGTGGAGCAATCAACCCCGCTCTTGAAAAAGCCTTGCAAGGCTTCCCCAACAACGTATACGCATCCTATGGTATGGCAGAAACCGTCTCACACGTAGCCCTGCGCAAAGTAAACGGCCCTGAAGCCACATTGAACTTCACCCCCCTGCCTTCTGTCAGCATCACGCTTTCCGAAGAAAACGCCCTGATCGTAGAAGCACCACTCGTTTGTGCAAAGACGCTTCACACCAACGACGTCGCAGAGATCTTCCCAAACGGAACATTCCGCATCCTCGGCAGAAAAGACAACGTCATCGTGACCGGCGGACTCAAGGTTCAGGCCGAAACGCTGGAAACAACCCTGAGTGCCCTCATCCATGTCCCTTTCGCCATTACCTCCCTGCCCGACCCCAAATTCGGAGAAAAGATTGTACTTGCTGTCGAAGAGCCCATCGACGAAACCCGGCTCAAGAACCACCTGCCCTCTTTTCAGGTACCCAAAAGAATTATCGTTGTTTCAATACCCCGCACCGAAAGTGGAAAAATTGACCGTGCCGCCCTGAAAGAGCTGGTCAAATCCAAGGAAGAATCTTTGAAATAACTATTAAAAGACAGAAGCATCGCATTTTAAACACATTTGCACACCTGCACTTTATTTTATTTCTTTGTAAAAAGGACAAACTATGAATAGAACCATCAAGGCCGGACTGGTACAAGCATCTATCGGTCAGGATATTGAAGCAAACAAAGCTCTTTTGGCCGAGCGCATTGAAACCTGTCAAAAACAAGGAGCAGAACTGATTGTATTGCAAGAACTTCATAATTCGCCTTATTTTTGCCAGACGGAGGATGTTTCAGGATTTGATCTGGCCGAAACAATACCCGGCCCTTCCACGGATTTTTACGGAGATTTGGCAAAAAGACTCAGTATTGTACTTGTAACCTCACTTTTTGAGAAAAGAGCACCAGGCTTGTATCACAACACGGCTGTCGTTTTTGAGAAAGATGGCTCCATTGCCGGAAAATACCGGAAAATGCACATTCCGGACGATCCCGCTTATTACGAAAAGTTCTACTTTACCCCCGGTGACCTCGGTTTCACCCCCATCCAAACATCCCTTGGAAAGCTTGGCGTACTTGTATGCTGGGACCAATGGTATCCCGAAGCTGCCAGGATGATGGCACTCAAAGGGGCTGAAATTCTGATATACCCTACAGCCATAGGCTGGGAAAGCACAGACGCTTCGGAAGAAAAGACACGGCAACTGAATGCATGGATTATTTCACAGAGAGGCCATGCCGTAGCCAACGGTTTGCCTGTAATATCCGTAAACAGGGTTGGCCACGAAGCAGACCCATCGGGACAGACAAAGGGCATTCAATTCTGGGGACACAGTTTTGTGGCAGGCCCACAGGGCGAAATCCTGGATGAAGCATCCACGGATATGCCGGAAATATTATTGGTCGACATAGACCTGACCCGTTCTGAAAATGTAAGGCGCTGGTGGCCCTTTCTCAGGGATCGTCGAATCGATGCCTACGACCTTTCCAAAAGATTTCTGGACGAAGACTAAGTTGTCATCATGCAAAAGAAGTGAAAAAGCGCAAAAATCAGTTTGATTAAGGTTTTATAGAACAGCAGCGAACGATTAAATACTCCGTTTCGTCGGGAAAAACAACAGGTTTCATCGATTTCAGCTTTTTGGAAGGTTAAGTGCAAACTACTTTTACGAAAAAATTTAAAACCCATCACTATGGACTCGACTTTTAAACACCATTACCACCACAGACATGGCCTGTCTTTTTCCCTTGTTCTGATTCTTGTAGGCCTTTTCATTTTAGCCGTCAATACCGGATTGCTTCCGGTAGTTTACAAACCTTTATTTTCTTCCTGGCCAATCTGGCTTTTCATTGCAAGCCTTTTCTGTTTTTTAGGCAAGTCTTTTTTTACAGGATGCACCTTGTTGACTGTCGGTGCTTTCTTTATGATTCCTGAAATCGGTTCCATCAATCCGGCTCTCAACATTCCCCCGGACTTTACCCATCTGTACTGGCCGGTATTGCTTATCATCGCAGGTATTTATTTTGCCGTATCCAAAGTGTTCTTTCCTGGTTGCGGACACAAGTGCCATGAACGATTTCAAAATGACAATGCCTACACCAGCAAATGGGACAGCGAAGACGGATTTATCCGCGTGAGCACTTCTTTCGACAGCAGCAAGAACATTGTACTTGACCCAGTTTTCAAAGGAGCGGACATTGAATGTTCTTTCGGAGAAGTAACGTTAGATTTGAGAAAGACGACTCTGCAAGAAGGAAAAACCTTCGTCAAAGTGAGTGTCTCTTTCGGATCTGTTTCCATCCTGGTACCCGATGGCTGGAATGTGCAGCTTCTGGGGCAAGCCATGTTCGGAACTTTTACGGACAGCCGTTACTCCCGGGCATTCAACAAGGAAGATGAGAAGGTGCTGATCATTGACGGAAAATGTTCTTTTGCCGACTGTAAGCTCAAGGATTAAAAAAGATGCGACACCCTGCTTTTCAAAACAGAATCCGGCTATTCTGCTTTACAGCAACCTGTATACTGGTCGGTTTGGCAGTTTTTACCTGTCAAACCGGACTGGTAAGGGTTCCTGCCGGAAATCTGGCTTTGGACGGATTGTTTGTTGCAATGATTTTTGGCATTCTCTCCACACTGCTCTGGTATATTACGACTTTTGCAGGATTGAGCGGAAATACCAATTTTCAAAAAATAATCAATTACTCGGCTGTTGTCATACTCTGTGACTTACTATGGATAGGCGGTGACTATTTGCTGCTTTACCTCAGCCTGCCCGACACTGTATTTTTGGGGATTGCAAAAGCCTTGCCCCTGAAAATAATCCTTGGAATGCTCCTGTTCACAGTGGTGATACGTCTCTACCTGGACATTCAGTCCGACGAAGAAATGCAGGAGGAAAAAGAAACAAAAGCACTGGAAAAACCGGATTTACATCTGTCCGAAACAGATGAAACCTATGCAAACCCGGCATCCATGATCAAGTGTCCCGAAAAAATTTCTGTCAAGGTAGGGCAAAAGATACACATGGTTGCTGTCACTGACATTCATTTCATCCAAGCCGAAGGAGACTACGTGAAAATACACACCGCATCCAACCATTTTATCAAAGAACAGACGATGAAATACTTTGAAGAGATTCTACCCTCCGGCAAATTTGTACGCATTCACCGCTCGGCAATAGTAAATACAGACGTCATTTCCAGAATCGAACTCTACGAAAAACAGAACTACCGCATTACCCTACAGTCTGGTTTCCAGCTCAAAGCCAGTGCCTCAGGCTACAGACTGCTCAAAAACACCCTCCAACTCTAAACATCGCATCTCAATCCAAATTAAAAGATACTGAAACTCAGCGTAAGCCCAGCCATCACTATTGAGACCATACTCATCAACTTAATGAGTATATTCAGACTCGGCCCCGAAGTATCCTTAAATGGATCACCCACCGTATCACCGGTTACACAAGCCTTATGCGTAGCAGATCCTTTTCCGCCGAGATGCCCCTCTTCCACATACTTTTTCGCATTGTCCCAGGCTCCCCCCGAGTTGGCCATAAAAATAGCCAGAATAAAGCCGCTTGAGACTCCACCAGCCAAAAGGCCCAAAACTCCAGGAACTCCAATGAACAAGCCAGTGGAAACGGGAACAATGATGGCCAGTAAGGATGGGAACAACATCTCGCGCTGGGCGCCCTTGGTGGAAATCTCAACACAGCGTTTGTAGTCCGGCCTGCTTTCACCAGTAAGAATGCCCTTGTCTGCATGAAACTGCCGACGAACTTCGTCCACCATCTTACCGGCTGCACGCCCCACAGCCTGCATGGTCAGACCGCAAAAAAGAAAAGCCATCATCGCCCCGATAAACATGCCGCAAAGCACTTTGGGATTCATCAGGTTGGCATTGTAATAAACCATGAAATCGGCAAAACTGGCCTTGGCCGTATCTATGACCTGGTCGCCAACCTGCATGGTCGTCGTACCCATCCGGATCAAGCCAATTTTAATTTCTTCGATATAGGAAGCCAGAAGAGCCAGAGCTGTAAGCGCTGCAGAACCAATGGCAAAACCCTTGCCTGTAGCAGCAGTGGTATTTCCCAAAGCATCGAGGGCATCCGTACGTTTACGCACCTCTTCACCCAAACCGGACATTTCTGCGTTGCCTCCGGCATTGTCGGCGATAGGTCCGTATGCATCCGTGGCCAGGGTGATACCCAAAGTCGAGAGCATGCCGACTGCAGCAATACCAATGCCGTAAAGTCCCATGCCAATATTGGAGAAATCGAAACCCGAAGCAAAAAGATAGGAGGATATAATCCCTGCCACAACCGCAAGTACAGGAATGGCCGTTGAAATCATACCCAGACCAATGCCGTTAATGATCACGGTAGCCGGGCCTGTCTTACCGCTTTTTGCCAAGAGGCGGGTAGGTCCATAAGAATGAGAAGTATAATATTCAGTGGATTTACCTATAATGATACCAACTAAAAGGCCGCTGACTACAGAAAATCCAATCTGCCACCAAGCCTCCATTTTGAGAAAATATAAAATGACAAAGGTAAAGATTGCCGTCAGAAAAGCACTAAGGTTGATTCCCCTATTCAACGAAGCCATCAGTTGTTTCATATTGGCACCTTCACGAGTGCTCACGGCAAAAATACCGATGATCGACAAAAGGACTCCAACAGCCGAAATCAGCATCGGTGCCAATACCGCTTTGTACTGAACAGTGACATCGCCCGTAAAAGCAAAAGCGGAAGCCCCCAAGGCCGCTGTAGCCAAAATAGCTCCGGCATAGGATTCATACAAATCGGCACCCATTCCTGCCACATCACCCACATTATCCCCAACATTATCGGCAATGGTGGCCGGGTTTCGAGGATCATCTTCAGGGATGCCTTCCTCCACCTTCCCTACCAAATCCGCCCCCACATCGGCAGCCTTGGTGTAAATGCCACCACCTACACGGGCAAACAAGGCCTGGGTGGAAGCCCCCATACCAAAGGTCAGCATCGTTGTGGTAATGATCATCAACTTTTGGGTTGGATCCAGGGTATTCACATCAATGAAATAATTCAGAATAAGAAACCAACAGGAAATATCGATCAAAACAAGGCCAACAACGACAAGGCCCATGACTGCACCACTTCTGAAAGCTATTTTCAAGCCTTTGTTTAAGGAAGTGATGGCGGCATTAGCTGTTCGGGCCGAAGCATAGGTAGCGGTCTTCATCCCCAGAAAACCAGCCAAAGCGGAAAAAAATCCGCCGGTCAAAAAGGCAATGGGCACCCAATGGTTTTGAATATTAAAGCCAAAAGCCATCGTTGAGAAAATAGCAACCAAAATCAGGAAAACAATACCGACGACCTTATACTGTTGCCTGAGATAAGACATGGCTCCTTCACGAACAAACTGTGCAATCGTTTTCATGGTATCAGTGCCTTCACTTTGTTTCATCATCTGCTTATAAAAGAAGAAAGCAAAACACAAGGCTGAAACGGCTGCTGTCGGAACAATCCAAAAGATGGGTGTTAGCATAGCGGTAAAATTTAAGGAAGTTTAGAAAATGACAATCAACTTATAGTCAAGCAATTTCACTTATTCATTCCAAATTTTCCAAGAGGCTTCAGCCTGAAGATGCAACATCTCCAGACCGTTCTTAATGATAGCCCCGCGCTCCTCTCCTTTTTGAAGAAAAAGCGTCTTGTCCGGGTTGTAGACAGCATCAAAGAGCAAATGGCCGGTCCCCAATAAATTGTAATCCAACGGAGGACATGCCTGAACATTGGGATACATGCCCAATGGCGTGGTATTGACGATGATATGGTATTCATCCAGCACTGCACGGTCAAGCTTATCGTAAGATATCTGCCCGATTTCTGGCGTCCTGGAGACAAAAAGAGGTTCTATACCGAGCTGTTTCAAGCCGTGCTCCACCGCTTTGGATGCTCCGCCAGTACCCAATATCAATGCCTTGAGGGCAAAACCTTCGATTGTCTTGTCCAATAAATGAATTTGTGATGATTTTCGCAGCTTTTCCACAAAAGGACGAATAGACTCACGAAAACCAATAAGGTCTGAATTGTATCCTACCAGCCTGGTCTGATTCTTTCCGCCATGCTCAATACGGATGGTATTGACCGCCCCTATGGCTTCAGCCTCCGGATCAAGGACATCCAGATAAGGTATGACAGCCTGCTTATAGGGTATGGTCACATTCAATCCAACCAATTTGGGATTTTCCATAATAAGTTGAGGAAACTGCCTGATGGAAGACAGTGCGTAATTGTCGTACTGTGCATCAATGCTTTCTTTTCTGAACTTTTCAGCAAAATATCCGCGTGAGAATGAATGGGAAAGCGGATAGCCCAACAAACCGAACTGTCTCATGGCCTTATGCTTTTATTGAATGATCCTCCTCATTTTGATTGATGATCTCATCGTATACCTTCTGTGCGTTTCCATCCAAAGCAACGGCCTTGGATAAATAATCGGCTGAAATCTCGCTGAAACCCAATTTTGCATACACCAGGGCAAAGAAAAGATTCAAGCCGGCAATCGTCGGGTCTAAAAGTTCCGCCTCCTGGTAATAGACCAAAGCCTTTTCGTATTGACCGGCATCAAAATGGATATTGCCAAGAGAGGCAAGTACATCCGGTTGATCCGGATCGATATCCAGCGAACGCTTATAGCTGAGCATGGCCTCTTCAGACATGTCCAGATTCACAAAGACTTCTGCCACATAAACCCATGTTTCGGATATATTCGGATCAATGCGCAAGGCTTTTTCAAACCATACGAGACTGGCCCTGAATTCATCCTTCTCCATAAGACAAATGCCCATCCCGGTGCATGCATCTACGCTTTTAGGACTGATTTCCAACGCTCTCCTGTAACAATCCATGGCTTCATCAAAAAGGCTGGCCTTTTCGTACGATTCGCCTTCGTAGACAAGTACAGTAGCCGTTACCTCCGAATTTTCCCCATATTCCTTATAGGCAGCAGCAGCCAATAAATACTGTCCGGACTGAAAAAAGGAATGAGCCTTCTGAAGTTGTGCCAACAAATCGTTCGGATTGATGACGATGGCATAATCGTAGGCTTCAATGGCCTCGGCATACAAAGATTCATTGAAGTTGGCCTGTCCAAGATTGAACCAGGTTTCACTGGAATATGGATCGATATCAAGTATGCGATGATAAGTCTTTATGGCCTGAGGTGTATCTTCTACCTGTTCATAGCTATAAGCCAGTTCAAACAGCAGGTCTATATTCTTTTCATCATAGCGAAGAGCATCCAATAGAAATTCAACAGCCTCCCTGTGCATACCAACTTCAACCAGAATTCCGGAAATATCCAGACATAGAGCGGATTTATCAGTGTTTTCCTCTTCCATAACACGATGAAGCAATTGTAGGGCCTCTTCTTTACGGTCCAGTTGCATATAAACCTCTGCACGTACCAAATTGGCATCAATGTCATCATGAACCGGCAGGCGGTCGATGATCTGCAAGGCACGCTTAGGCTCACCAACTTCGAGATATAGCGTGGCTCGCTTGAGCAAAAGAATGCTGCTGTTGGGATGCAAACGCAAACCCATTTCCACCACGTTGGAGGACTCCTGATGTTTACCGCGTTTCAGATAGAAGTCGGAAAGTTCTTCCAGTTCGTCCACGTCGTAATACCCTGGACGTCCTTCCGAAAGGTTTCGTTCGTAACGTTCCACCAATTCCGTAATGTTGAAATCTTTATCGTCTTGCAGCATAAAATCAGTTTAGTACCTGAAATATAGAAAAAAATCGGCAGCTTATAATTTTCCTGCAATTTTTCCCCAAGTATCTTTCAAAGAAACAGTACGGTTGAAAACCAAATGATCGGGCGTCGAATCCGGATCCAGGTTGAAATAACCGACTCTCTGGAACTGGAAATGATCCAATGGCCTTGCTTCTTTAAGAACAGCTTCGACCTTCACATTGTTCAGAACTTTGAGCGAATCGGGGTTGAGCATATCAATAAAGTCGCGGTCTTTTTCTTCAGCTGGATTGGCCACATTAAGCAAACGGTCGTAAAGACGCACTTCCGCATTGAGGCAATGTGCTGTTGTAACGTAATGGATGGTACCCTTTACCTTACGGTTGGAATTTTCTTGTCCGGACTTGGTTTCAGGGATGTATTCGCAATAGATTTCCTCGACTTTGCCTTCGGCATCTTTTTTGCACCCGGTACAAGTTACAACATAAGCATTTTTCAGACGAACCTCTTTTCCTGGAGTCATTCTGAAATATTTGCTCGGCGCATCTTCCATAAAATCATCCCTCTCGATAAAGACTTCGCGGGTAAACGGAACTTTGTGAGATCCGGCAGTTTCATCTTCGGGATTATTGATGGCATCGTTCCATTCCTCCTGACCTTCAGGATAATTGGTCACGATGAGTTTTACCGGATCGAGTACCGCACTCACACGAGGCGCTATTTTATTGAGGTGTTCGCGAATGCTGTGTTCAAGTAAGCCCTGGTCTATCACTCCATCGTATTTGGTATATCCAATGCTTTCGATGAAGTTACGTATGGATTCGGGGGTATAGCCACGTCTGCGTAAACCGCAGATAGTGGGCATACGGGGGTCATCCCATCCTCCAACACGTCCTTCTTTGACCAGTTGAAGCATTTTACGCTTACTCATAACCATATAGGTAATGTTAAGCCGGTTGAATTCAATCTGTCGTGGACGGTAATCACTACTTTTCAGCTGATCCACAAACCAGTCATAAAGTGGTCGGTGCACCTCAAACTCGAGCGTACACAGCGAATGGGTGATACCTTCAAAATAGTCACTTTGTCCGTGGGCAAAGTCATACAATGGATAAACATTCCATTTATCTCCGGTGCGGTGGTGGCTCATCTTGAGAATGCGGTACATCAACGGATCGCGAAAATGCATGTTGGAATGCGCCATATCGATTTTAGCCCTGAGCACACGGCTTCCTTCTTCAAAATCGCCAGCCTGCATTCTCTGGAAAAGATCCAGATTTTCTTCAATGCTGCGGTTTCTAAAAGGACTTTCAGTTCCTGCAGATGTCGGAGTGCCTTTTTGTTTGGCGATGGCTTCTGCTGTCTGATCGTCAACATACGCCAAGCCACGTTTGATCATTTCCAGTGCAAAGGCATAGAGCTTATCAAAATAGTCAGAGGCATAATAAAGATTGTCCCACTGGAAACCGAGCCAATTGATATCTTCCTTGATGGAATCCACGTATTCCACATCTTCCTTGACTGGATTGGTATCGTCAAAACGAAGGTTGCATAGACCACCATTCTTATGGGCGATGCCAAAATCAAGGCAAATAGCCTTGGCATGACCAATATGCAGATAGCCATTCGGCTCGGGAGGAAACCGGGTTACGACTTTTCCACCATTCTTTCCGTCTTTCAGATCGTTGTCTACAATCTGTTCAATAAAGTTGAGCGTTTTTTTGCCGTTTTCTTCCATTGATATTTTTTCACCCATATTGTATAAAATATGTAAAACCTTATTAAATTTGTGCTGATGGCAAAAATACACAGAATTGTGCCACAATTCAAAGAATAAGTTCAAAAACATGTTTTATAATATGTTTTTTTATTTGGAGAGTTGTGAAAAAAGGTCAATCTTTGCCACCGTTAACCTAATACAATCTTTTTTACCTTAAGAACTAATACCTATTGAAAACCTATAAAAAGGCCGCTTTGTGAAAAGTGGCCTTTTTGTTTTATGGATTTTTTCCTCATTTTTTCTTAATACGCATTAACACCTTTAGCCTTTTTAAAGCTAATTTTTCATAACTCATCCTGCACGTAGAGGGCTTTTTTCGAAAATTCAGAAAGGCTCATGGATAAGGCTTATTTAAACAATTTTAATAAAATTGGTCTACCAAATCGTGCAATTATTTCACAGTATTTGATTTTTGTCGTATATTCGTGACCCGTAAACAGACAGATCGCTCACCGGCATATCCTCCTATTCCGTTGCAAAACTGTACGGTTAAACTTCAAGAACCAGAAAAAAGTAAAATTTAAAACATACTATCATGAAAAAATTCATGGACGAGAGTTTCATGCTCAACAACGAGGTTGCTGAAGAACTCTACCACAAACATGCCGCCAACTTACCTATTATTGACTACCATTGCCACCTGAATCCTGAATTCATTGCAAAAGACAGGAAATTCGACAATCTGGGACAGATATGGCTGGAAGGAGATCATTATAAGTGGCGGGCCATGCGTACGAACGGGATTGCTGAGAAATACTGTACAGGAAAAGAGACATCCGACTGGGAAAAATTTGAAAAATGGGCAGAGACTATGCCTTACACCATGCGGAATCCCCTTTACCACTGGTCACACCTTGAATTGAAATCCGGTTTTGGTGTCGAAAAAATACTCAAGCCTGAAACGGCCCGTGAGATTTATGATGAATGTACCGCAAAGCTGCGCACGCCGGAATACTCGGCAAGAGGATTGATGAGAAAATTCAAGGTTGAAGTAGTATGTACCACGGACGACCCCATCGACAGCCTGGAACATCATCTCGCACTAAAAAAGGAAGGCTTCGAAATCAAGGTTCTGCCAACCTGGCGTCCCGACAAGGCAATGGCCATTGAGGATCCAGCCGCATACCGCACATACATTGAAAAGCTGTCGGACGTTTCAGGAGTGAACATCTCCAGCTATTCTGATGTAATCGATGCCTTGCAGGTGCGTCACGATTTCTTTGCTTCCGTTGGGTGCAAGCTGAGTGACCACGGCATTGAGGAATTATACGCCGAAGATTATACAGACGCAGAAATCAACACCATATTCAATAAGGTCTATGGCGGTACCCAACCGACCAAAGAGGAAATCTTGAAGTTCAAATCAGCCATCATGGTGCAGTTTGCCATCATGAATTACAAAAAAGGCTGGACACAACAATTTCATTACGGCCCTATCCGCAACAACAATTCCAGACTGTTTGCCAAAATAGGCGCAGATACAGGCTTCGATTCCATCGGAGACCCCAATGTTGCCAAAAACATGAGCAAATATTTCAACAGGCTCGATTCCGATAACCAGTTGGCCAAGACCATCATATACAACCTGAATCCCCGCGATAACGAAATGGTTGCCGCCATGATCGGTAATTTTCAGGATGGTAGTGTTGCCGGCAAGATCCAGTTTGGTGCCGGCTGGTGGTTTCTTGATCAGAAATACGGCATGACTGCTCAGATGAATTCCCTGTCTGTACTCGGTCTGTTAAGCCGGTTTGTCGGCATGCTGACCGATTCCAGAAGTTTCCTGTCCTATCCGCGTCACGAGTATTTTCGCAGGATCATGTGCAACCTGATCGGAACAGATGTGGTCAATGGAGAGTTGCCGGCAAGTGAGATGGATTTTCTGGGACAGATGGTTGAAGGAATTTCGTACTACAACGCCAAAAACTTTTTTAAGTTTTGATTTTAAAGAACGATTCGCCTTCGGATTTTAGTTAGGCGAGACTACCGCAGAATTCACGAGATTGGGGCATCATCGAATCTATTGTTCCAAACATTTTATGTTATTTTGCAAACTAGAGATAGCAATATGGTCTTATTTATAATTTAAAAATTTACACATCACTATGAGCAAAAGAGTTGTTACTTTTGGAGAAATCATGCTCCGGTTAGCCACACCCGGATACGAACGTTTCAGTCAGGCGACTGAATTTACCGCCACCTTTGGTGGTGGCGAAGCCAATGTCGCTGTATCACTTGCCAATTACGGGCTGGATGCTGAATTCGTTACCCGCATGCCTAAAAATGACATTGCCCAATCCTGTTTGATGAATCTTCATAAATATGGAGTATCCACCAAAAATGTAATTTTCGGAGGAGAACGCTTGGGTATCTACTTTCTGGAAACGGGAGCTGTAGCCCGTGCAAGCAAGGTCGTTTATGACCGTGCTCACTCATCCATCGCAGATATCCAACCTGGTATGATCAACTGGAAAGAAGTGCTGAAAGGCGCAGACTGGTTCCATTGGACCGGTATCACCCCTGCCCTTTCCCAAGGTGCAGCAGATGCCTGCCTGGAAGCCATCAAGACTTGCAACGAAATGGGCATCACCGTTTCTACCGATCTGAACTACCGCAAAAATCTTTGGAAATATGGGAAAACGGCTGCAGAAGTGATGCCTGCCCTGGTAGAAGGTTGTGACGTGATTCTCGGCAACGAGGAAGATGCCGAAAAAGTGTTCGGCATCAAACCTGAAGGTTTCGAAGTTGCCAACACGGGTGGTGAAGTGAATGCTGCCGAATTTGAATCTGTATGTACACAGCTGATGAAGCGTTTTCCACGTGCCAAAAAAGTAATTATCACACTCCGCGGATCCATCAACGCCAATCACAATACCTGGGGTGGCGTGCTCTATGCCGATGGTAAGCTTTATCAATCCAAAAGATACGATATCACACACATCGTTGACCGCGTAGGTGGCGGCGACTCTTTCATGGGTGGTCTTATTTACGGTTTGCTGACCTACACCAACGACGATCAAAAAGCGTTGGAATATGCCGTTGCAGCCTCTTGTCTGAAGCACACCATCTACGGAGATTTTAACCTGGTGACTGTAGAAGAAGTTGAAAAACTCATGGGAGGCGACGCATCCGGTCGTGTTTCCCGCTAATACATAAATTACAGAATGGCTAAATTTAATAAGATTCAGGTTTTGGCAGCCATGTCAAAAACCGGTATGGTTCCGGTATTCTATCACAAAGATCCGGAAGTCGCTAAAAATGTGATGAAAGCATGCTACGAAGGTGGTGTCCGCGCTTTTGAATTCACCAATCGCGGGGATTTTGCTCAGGAAGTTTTTGCTGAGGTAATTAAATATGCAGCGACAGAATGTCCTGAAATGGTAGTGGGCATCGGCTCCATCGTCGATCCGGCTACTGCCGCTATGTATCTTCAACTGGGTGCGAACTTCGTGGTAGGCCCGCTCTTCAACCCGGAAATAGCGAAAGTATGCAACCGTCGGCTGGTACCCTATACACCCGGTTGTGGTTCCGTTTCAGAAATCGGTTTCGCCCAGGAAGTTGGATGCGACCTGTGCAAGGTCTTCCCCGCCGGAAATGTAGGCGGTCCTTCTTTTGTTAAGAACATTAAAGGCCCTATGCCATGGTCCTTGTTGATGGTGACCGGTGGTGTTGAGCCGACTGAAGAAAATCTTTCCGCCTGGATCAAAGCTGGTGTAACCTGCGTGGGTATGGGATCCAACCTTTTCCCAAAAGAAGTTATCGCAGCCAAGGAATGGAGCAAAATTACAGAAATGTGCAAGGATGCGCTAGCCATCATTGAAAAGTACAGAAAATAGCAGAATAAATCCGGGTTTTAGTGCCGGCAGGCCCTGTAACCCGGATTTTACACAATAAACTTAATCTAATTATTATGAATAACGTAACCGAAAAGGTTGGAAAGTACAGATGGGTTGTCGTGACCTTGCTTCTGTTTTCAACAACAATCAACTACATGGACAGAAATGTAATTGGTTTTTTGAAAGATTACTTCTGTTCCACCGAAGGATTTGGCTGGACTCCGCAAGAGTTCTCCTATCTGACCTCAATTTTCACTCTTGCTTATGCGGGTTTTACACTTTTGGCCGGTGTCATCATTGATAAGATCGGATCCAAACTGGGTCTTGCCCTCTCACTGATTGTGTGGTCCTTTTCCGGAATTCTGAGTGCATTCATGGGTAAAGGACTTATTCCCCACTGTATTGCCAGATGTATTTTTGGCGCAGGTGAGTCTGGAAACTTCCCGGCATCCATCAAAACCGTTGCTGTATGGTTTCCTAAAAAAGAACGTGCTTTGGCCACCGGCATCTTTAACTCCGGTTCCAATATCGGCGCCATGATTTGCGCATTGTTTGTACCCTGGTGTTTGCTGACCTGGTCAAACGACAGTACGTTCCTGGGGTTCACAGGATGGCAGATGGCATTTATCATAACAGGTATTCTTGGCTTTCTGTGGCTTATTTTCTGGGGCATCTTCTACAAGACTCCCAAAAAGATGCTGGAATCGGGAAAGCTTTCACAGGCCGAATACGATTATATCCACAGCGATAAAGACGAATCATCTCAAAATGCAAGCGAAGAGGAAAAAGCGGCAAAAGTGCCCTGGGGTAAAATGTTTACCTATCGTCAGACATGGTCTTTTATTGTCGGCAAATTCATGACTGACGGTATCTGGTGGTTCCTGCTTTTCTGGTTACCAACGTATGTAAAACAACAATTCTGTGTAGGCTTAAGTGCTGAAGAAACGGCAACCTATGTCATGCTCTCAAACTTTATTGTTTTTGGTGTGGCCATTATCGGTTCTGTTTATGGTGGTTCTATTCCCATGCAATTCATCAATAAAGGTTGGGAAACCTATAAGGCACGCATGACAGCCATGCTGATCATTGCCGCTGTGCCTTTGGTGCTTCTGGCAACCCAGTGGCTGGCTGGTTACGGTATCGCATTTGCCATCACCGTCATCTGTCTTGGAGGTGCCGCCCATCAGGCCTGGTCCGCAAACTTGTTCACCACGGTTTCCGACATGTTCCCCAAAAAGGCTGTTGGAACGGTCACAGGTATGGGAGCTGCTGCCGGAGGACTTGGCGGCGTGCTGGTACAGTTACTGGCCGGTTACCTGGACGGAACGTTTGAAACAAATGTGGCTTATGGAATCATGTTTGCCGTTTGTGCTTTCGCATACCTCATTGCCTGGGGATTGATGAAGATTCTTGTACCGAAACACAAACCAATTACAGACCTCTAAAAAAGAATACAATCATTCTTTTGCAGTATAATGAACAGAGCGTTGGAGTTTCCGACGCTCTGTTTGTGTTTTAAATAAAGTAAACGTTTTGTTCGATAAGTCTGGAAACGGGCTTTTCCTCACCAATCAACCAGACGACATCCCCGGCCATCAGCGTGCTCTTTGCCTCCGGATTTACAATTTGCCGCCCATCCCTTTCAAGCCCAACCACCAGACACTTGGTCTTGGCACCAATGGCCGACTCGATGAGGTTCTTACCGGATAGCGGAGATTTTTCACTGATGGGCAAACCGGAACAGGTAATACGTTCCTCTTGTTTCTTGCGGTTAAACTCCAGCTTGGAAAAACCGTGCAGGGTCATATAAGAATGATCCACAAACTCCATGGTCAGAATTTCATCTTCCTGAAACCGGCGCAAAGAACTTTTTTTGCCTGCCAGACGAAGTGTATCGCCTTTTTGGATGACGTATTCGCCGGACGGAATATTGATGTAATCATTGTCAATGGTACGGATACGAATAATCATGACGTTGTACTCCTTCCTGAAGTGCAGGTCACGCACTTTCTGACCGATAAAACGGCTATTGTCTTTTAAACGCAGTGCACAGGTAAACACTTTATAGTCCAGCCAATGATTTTTCTGCATGTCACTCAGTTGCATAACGCCTTTATTTTCCTCTATTTTCCTGACATTTTCATCCATCTGGCGTTCGTTCAGATTGATCAGGAAACGGGATTCCAGATGCCAGAAACGCTTGAGCAACCACTTGGAACGGAGGATGAGGTAAAGTATTACAATCGCAATCACCAGATTGATGGCTGTAGGAATGGGGAAAAAAGAATTCATGACAAAAAGAATGGTTGCAAAAACCACAAAAGTGCGCAGACCGAAAAAAAACGTAAGTATTTTCCTATTGGCAGCCTTTTCCATCCACAGATTGAGCACTGCACTCGAAGAATCCCCATTGTTGCTCATCATGGCTCTCAGGAAAGGAGCTATTGTCAGAATGGTGAGAAAGAAGGCGATACCGGCCGACCATCCTTCAGACATATTTTTTTGCAGGAAAGGATACAAATAACTCAGGGATATGTATAAAATGGCTATGACAACGATGGAAATCACAGCCATATAACTGAAAAAATCTCTGAGCATGCTCCCCCAGGTGCTCTGATGTTCCGTTTTCTTCTTTTCCCCGCGAGGCTGTTCCAACTTGCTTAAGAATTTTTCGGGCAAGGTCCTTTTTAAAAACAGATAGACAGGATTGGCCATTTTGATGAAATATGGGGTCGTAAAGGTTGTGATCACAGATACGGCTATCACGACGGGATAAAGAAAGGAATCTGTCACTCCCAGGCTTACGCCGAGACTGGCTATGATAAAGGCAAATTCACCGATTTGCGCCAGACTGAATCCAGACTGGATAGAGGCTTTAAGAGGCTGACCGGATAACAGGAATCCTGAGGTTGAAAATACGATCTGTCCAAAAATAACCGTTAGGATAATCAGAACGATTGGCCATGCGTAATCTGCAAGAATGGCCGGTTCAACCATCATTCCGACAGAAACGAAAAAGATGGCCCCAAAAAAGTTTTTAAGCGGTTCATGAATCCTCTCAATACGTTTGGCATCGACCGTCTCAGCCAGAATGGATCCCATGATGAACGCGCCCAAGGCAGCAGAAAAACCGGTCTTGACCGCAATGACCACCATACCAAGGCACAAACCGGTCGAAACAATAAGAAGCGTTTCCTCATTCATCAACTTTCTAACTTTTTTCAGAAAGCTGGGCAGCAGGAATATGCCAAAAATAAACCAAAGAGCCAGAAAAAAAGCCAGCCTGGCAATGCTCATCAGTAGCTGGCTACCATCAAAGACCTTACTGACAGAAATAGTGGAAAGCATCACCATCATGATAACAGCAAACAAATCCTCGACCACAAGCAATCCAAAGACGCCCGTAGTAAAAGGTTTATCCCTCATATTCAGATCGTTGAAGGCTTTGATAATAATGGTCGTAGACGACATGGAAAGCATTCCGCCCAGAAACAGGCAATCCATGGCCGACCAGTTCAGCATATTGCCGACTGCATATCCGCAAAGCATCATTCCCATAACAGTGACCAATGCCGTTACAATGGCCGTTCTGCCGACTGCAGCCAGCTTTTTAAAACTAAATTCGAGACCTAAGGCAAAAAGAAGGAAAATAACACCAATATCGGCCCAGGTCTGAATATTTGCAGTATCTGTCACAGAAATAGGGATCAGGTTTAGATGAGGCCCTGCAACGATACCAGCCACGATGTAACCCAGAACCAATGGCTGTTTCAACCATTTGAAAAGTAAGGTCATGACACCTGCGGAAATCAAAATAAGAGCCAGGTCGAAAATAAGCGAAGGCAAATGTGACATGTCAATACAGATGTTTTGTGGGACGTTTACAAACTTACAAAATTTGGACGTTTTCTCCCAATAATATTTTATATTTGTAACATGTTTGATATCCAAACACGTCAGATCATAAGAATTTGATCTGAAAATAGACCGAGAATGAACATCAATATTCAATATCATGATACTAGACTCATTAAAAAACGCTTCTGCATATTATTCTTTGAATCCCCGTTTCCAAAAGGCTTTCGAGTACATTATGGCCAATGACCTTACCAAAGCTGAACCTGGTAAAATCGTTCTGGACGGTGACAATCTGTATATATCCATTGCTGAAATTGAAGGCAAAAAATCCGAAGTGGCCAAGTTGGAAGCGCACAAAAAATACATTGATATTCAGGTTGTTTTATGTGGTCAGGAAAAAATAGGCTGGACTGCACTCGAAAACTGCACCGACGAAACAGGCCCATACAATGCTGAAAAAGACATTGTTTTCTATTCAAACCAGCCTACCACCTACATCACTTACAATCCTGGCGATTTCACCATTTTCTTTGCCGAAGACGGACATGCTCCTGCTATCGGTGAAGGCCCTATCAAGAAAGCAATTGTAAAAGTTCTGATTTAATAAAAATAAAAGAACATGGCTTCGTCTGTTAAAAAAAAGGGTTTGCTGAAAATCATTCAAAATGATCCTTGGCTGGAGCCTTATAGTGATGCGATCAATGGCAGGTATGAATACGCCAAAGAACGTGAGGCCAGTTTGACCGGAGGAAAAAGTCTGGCTGAATTTGCCGATGGATATCTGTACTTTGGCCTTCACAAAACGCTAGAAGGCTGGGCTTTTCGCGAGTGGGCACCCAACGCCACGGCCATCTATCTGATCGGTGAATTCAACAACTGGCAGCGGCAGGATGACTTTAAGCTGAAACGCCTGGAAAATGGGGTTTGGGAACTGATCAAACCTCTGGAAACCATGCACCACGGCAATCTGTTCAAGATGTACGTAGAATGGAATGGCGGCTCTGGCGAGCGGATTCCGGCATGGGCAAGACGTGTCATTCAGGATCCCGTATCAAGAATCTTCAGTGCCCAGATATGGGAACCGGAACAAACCTACAGCTTCTCAAACACCGGTTTCAAACCGAATACCAGTCCCCTGCTGATTTACGAGTGCCACATAGGTATGGCTGTGGAAGAAGAGCGGATCGGCTCTTACGACGAATTCCGCCGCAATGTCTTGCCACGTGTAGCCAAGGCCGGGTACAATGCCTTGCAAATCATGGCGATTCAGGAACATCCCTATTATGGTTCATTCGGCTATCATGTCTCTGGATTTTTCGCACCGTCTTCCCGTTTCGGTACGGCCGAAGACCTCAAACGTCTCATTGATGAGGCTCACGGGATGGGCATCGCCGTGATTATGGACCTGATCCATTCCCACGCGGTAAAGAACACAGTGGAAGGCCTTGGTGCTTTGGACGGTACGCCTGATTTGTATTTCGAAGGAGAACACCCGGCATGGGATTCCCTTTGTTTCAACTATAAAAAAGACGGGGTGCTTCATTTCCTACTGTCCAATTGCAAATATTGGATAGACGAATTCAAGTTTGACGGCTTTCGTTTTGATGGGGTTACCTCCATGATCTATAAAAGCCATGGTATAGGTGATTCGTTCGGAAGCTACAGCGACTATTACAATCTGAATGAAAATGGCGATGCCATCTGCTATCTTACCCTTGCCAACAAGCTCATTCACGAACTCAATCCCAAAGCATTGACCATAGCCGAAGAAGTAAGTGGCATGCCAGGCCTTGCCACTCCGGTCAAAGATGGAGGTATCGGTTTTGACTATCGTCTGGCCATGGGCATTCCTGATTTTTGGATCAAGCTGATCAAAGAGTCAAAAGATGAGCAATGGAAATCAAGCAAAATCTGGTGGGAACTAACCAATCGACGTGCCGATGAAAAGACCATCAGCTATGCCGAAAGTCACGACCAGGCCCTGGTTGGCGACAAAACCATCATCTTCCGCCTCATAGACGCCGATATGTATTGGCACATGATGAAAGAAGACACCAACTTTGTGGTAGAACGGGGCATGGCTTTGCACAAAATTATCCGGTTGCTGACTGCCACCACCATCAATGGCGGTTACCTGAACTTTATGGGAAACGAGTTCGGCCACCCCGAATGGGTTGATTTTCCCCGGCAGGGAAACGGATGGTCTCATAAATATGCCCGCCGCCAGTGGAGTCTTGCCGATAACCCCAACCTGAAATACGAGTATCTGGGAGCATTTGACAAAGAATTGATACACCTGATAGGCAAAAATAAAAAATTCCTGAAGACCGACATTGTTGAAAGATGTATGAACGATGGCGATCAGGTAATGGCTTACCAGCGGGGAAATCTGATATTCGTGGTAAACCTGCACCCCTATAAGTCGTATACAGGTTACGGAATGCTTGTGGAAAAAGGCAGCTATAAAATCATACTGAATTCCGATTCCCCCCAATTCGGAGGATTCGGACTTATCAACGAAAGCATCGAACATTTTACTCAGAAAGGTCTTGAAAAGGACATCGACCTTGAATGGCTGAAACTTTATATCCCAGCCAGAACTGCATTTGTCCTCAAAAAGCAATAAACACTAATATTATTACATCATGGGACATCATCAACTTGACAAATTGGATGAAAAGATTTTGAGAATGATCGCCGAAGATGCGCGGGTACCCTTTCTGGAAGTGGCCAGGGAATGCAATGTTTCCGGAGCAGCCATCCACCAAAGGATTCAAAAACTCACCAATCTTGGCATCATTAAAGGTTCGGAATTCATTCTTGACGCCAATCAGATAGGTTATCAAACCTGTGCTTTTCTGGGCATTTTCCTGAAAGATCCCGGACAATTCAAGCATGTCGTCGAAGAGTTGCTGAAAATACCAGAAGTCGTGGAATGCCACTACACCACGGGCCAATATGACATGTTTATCAAGATCTATGCAAGAAACAACAAGCACATGCTCAGTATCATACACGAGAAACTGCAACCGCTCGGATTATCAAGGACGGAAACCCTGATCTCCTTCAACGAAGCGTTCAGAAGACACGTGCCCATTAATGACCTGGATACCGATGATTAAAGGTCTCTTTTTCAAAAGGACAAAGAGGAAATATCAAGTGTTAAACCTGATATTTCCTCTTTTTATTTGATTGGTAGGCAAACGAGCTGCCAGCAAATGCCGTCCGGTCGTTCTACCACAAACGATACACCAGCAAACAGCCATTCTCAAATTCAAGCCGAAAATTGTCAGCCACAGCCTCATTGAGCGTGCCCTGCCACCAAGATGTGAAATTCCGTTCCTTGATGGGATAGCGCAAGCCATGTGCTGTAATCTGCGTTTCCGGTGTCAGGGAGAAAATGGACACCTGCTGTCCGGGAATGCTTTCAAAATTCTTAGACTTGCGGACGGCATCCATCCGCCCGTAATCGGTCATCAGGCAAATATTTCCAATGATTTTTGAATATTCAGCCAACAGGGAAATATTTCCCAGAGTATGATCTTCTCGTTTACCCGTGGCTCCAAGAATGGTGATGTTCTGATAGTCCTTCATCAGACAATAATGTACAGCCTTGGTCAGATCGTTGGTTTCCTGATCGGCAGAATGAAAAATTCTGTCCCTGAAGCTGACTTTCAAATTTTCGGGCAGACTGTCCAGATCTCCGACAATGGCATCGGGTTCCCGGCCAAAATCCAGTAATTTCTCCGCTGCACCATCGCAGCATACAATTCGCTCAGCATACCGGAGTATACTGAGCAGTTTTTCATTTTTTGGAAATGCGCCGTCGGCAAGAATGATCGTTTGCATAATAAATTAAAAACGTAGGGTTAGTTTTGCCTGGTAATTGCGGGGAGCAACCGGATACAGGCCTTTTTCCAAATAGGTCTCGTCTCCGTTGGCAAAATGAGCCTCATAGCCCCACGCATTACAGCTGTATTGATTGCTGAACAAGTTGTTTACAAACAAGCCAAGTTCGGCATTTGCAAATTTCTTGATACCAAACCCATAGACAAGTGAAAGATTGGCACTATTGTATGCCGGAAGCTTCAGGTCGTCGTTTTGGGTATTTGTAATATACTGTTCACTTACATATTTCTCTGTCAAATTAAGTTTGACATCCTTGGCCGGAATCAGTGTAATGCTGCCGGCTGCTATCAGTTCAGGAGAGAAAGGCAACTTGGCTTCTTTGAAGTATTGACTTTGCTGTGCAGCTTCCCCCCAATCGTTGCTATTGTCGTAAGTTTCATACCAGGCTGTATAATCGACAATACGATTTTTGCTCAAAGTGGTATTGGCATCCAGTTGCAACCATTTCAAAGGTCTGTATCCGGCGGAAAGTTCCACTCCCATGCGATAACTCTTGTCAACATTGCTCATGAGCTTGTATCCCACTTCGTTCAGCTTTCCTGTTGCCACCAATTGATCGGCATAATCCATATAATAGAAATTGGCCGTTGCCATCAAGGTTTTGTTGTCGAAACTGTATCCCACTTCATAATCGGTCAGTTTTTCCGCCTTAATACTGGCATTGCTGCCATTTTTTCTGGCATCCTTGATGTCCGCACGGGCCGGTTCACGATGAGCGATGGCTACAGAGCCATAAAGGTGTTGGTCGGAATTGATCTGATAATAAAGTCCGGCCTTGGGGTTGAAAAAGTTCCAATTGCGATGTTGGGTCATGTCTTTCATATCGTCGTCGTCAATACCGATCAGATCATAGCCTACATGCCTGTACTGAAGGTCGACATAAGCATTGAGCCCTTTTACGGGGCTATATTCGGCTTTCAGGAAAGTGTTTGCATCCGTCTTGTGAGCCCTGTTTCTCACCCATTCGAAGTTGTCCGGAATGTTTTCATTATGTTCCACCCACAGCAAATTGGCAAAATGGACACCATCATAATAGGTATACATACCACCAGCAGTTAGTGACAGGTTTTTCACTTCATATTTCAAATCCAGATTGGCCGTATAGAAGCCATTGTCCATGCTTTTCCGACACACCAGGTCTGTCGTGTCATAAGACACGCCATCCACTTCTTGCCTGGCAATATTCATGGAGCTGAGTTCTTTATCCTGCTTGTACTCTTCGTAAAAACCAAAGCCGTCAATATAGCTGAGCCCTGCGTTCAACAGAAGGTTCTTTCCAAGTTCCCGGGTATAGAATGCCTGAAAATGATGTTGGGTATAATTGTCACTTTGATTGTTGTAATACAAACCCGGAGCAATCTCACCGGCTGGATTGAAAGTTGGGTCAGCCGCCATCTGGGCCTCAGAAATACCTTCCCAGGTAATGCCTGTATGCTGGTTACCGTAGATGTAGTTGAAACGGAGCACCGATTTCTCGAACCGCTTGGTTAAGGTAGCAAAAAAGGATTGGTGCTTGCACCATCCATTACGAATATAACCATCCGTCGTTAAATTTGAGTAACGCATATCCAGACTGTAGCCGTTACCAAAAAGACCTGTCCCGTAGGCGAGGTTTTGCTGGAAAGTACCATAACTGCCTGCAGTAGTCGCCGACTCCAAATAAGAGGCCGATTCAGGAAGACGGGTCGTCATATTCACACTGGCACCAAAAGCTCCGGTACCGTTGGTGGAGGTTCCGACACCACGTTGCACCTGAATGCTTTGCAACGCCGAAGTCATATCAGGGATGTTCACCCAATAAACTTCCTGTGATTCAGGGTTGTTAAGTGGAATGCCGTTGAGTGTGATATTGGTACGGTTGGCATCCGTACCGCGAATCCTGAAAGAGCTGTTTCCGGTGCCTGTTCCGTTTTCGCTGGTTGCCACCAGGGAAGGGGTCATCCACAGCACATACGGCAGATTGTTTGCCACTGTCAAACGCTGAATTTCTCCAGATTCAAGATTGGTCTGAGCTACAGGTGTCTGACTGCCTGCCCGGTTGCCCACGACAAGAACATCGTTCAACTTAAACGTTTTGATACTGTCCTTCGATGTCTGGTCTTGAGCCTCGGAGGAATGAAGGAAATTGGTACGTGCCGATACCGCTGAAATGACAGCAGAAGCTGCCATAAGGCACAAAAAAAACCTTTTCATGTTCGTTTTTTTAAGTGAAACATTAAAAAGGGGCAATTAAAAAGAGAAGGATACCAAAAGGTGCACGCGCGTGCTGTCTTTTTCCCGACGGTAGCATTACCTACATCCGGTTCAAAGGGTATTATCTCAGCCCTGTTACACAGGACACCCCTAAAAATCGATGCAAAGTTAAAGATAATATTTGAGGAATGGAGCCATTAGGATATATTTTGCAAATAAATTACCTTTGCTACTTAATTAGAAACAGAAAAAACATGGGAAAAGTGATTCAGATTGGCGCCGGAGGTGTAGGTACTGTTGTTGCCCACAAACTGGCCCAACATCCGGAAATATTCAGTGAAATAATACTAGCCAGCCGCACAAAATCAAAATGTGACGAAATAGCCAAGGCCGTTGGCAGTTCCCGCATCAAAACAGCCCAGGTGGATGCAGACGATGTGGATCAACTCATTGCACTCTTTAAGGCCGAAAAGCCCAAACTGGTCATCAATGTAGCTCTGCCCTATCAGGATTTGACCATTATGGATGCTTGCCTGGCTTGTGGTGTGAACTACCTGGACACTGCCAACTACGAACCCAAGGATGAAGCTCATTTTGAATATTCCTGGCAATGGGCCTATCAGGAGCGCTTTAGAGAAGCCGGTCTGACAGCCATCCTTGGTTGTGGGTTCGACCCTGGTGTTACCAGCGTCTGGACTGCTTATGCTGCTAAACATTACTTTGACGAAATACAGTATCTGGACATTGTGGATTGCAATGCAGGCGATCACCACAAGGCTTTCGCGACCAACTTCAACCCTGAAATCAATATTCGGGAAGTGACTCAGAAGGGAAAGTTTTACGAAAATGGGAAATGGGTCACAACAGAACCCCACGAAATCCACAAAACCCTGACCTATCCGGAAGTAGGGCCGAAAGAATCCTATCTAATTTACCACGAAGAGCTGGAATCGCTCGTCAAAAATTTTCCAACCATCAAGCGCGCCCGCTTCTGGATGACCTTCGGACAGGAATACCTCACCCACCTTCGTGTTATTCAGAACATTGGAATGGCCCGCATCGACCCCATCCTGTACAATGGCGTCGAAATCGTGCCCATTCAGTTTTTGAAAGCCGTGCTTCCCGATCCCGGAGAGCTTGGAGAAAATTACACAGGCCAGACCTCCATCGGTTGCCGTATCCGCGGCATCAAGGGTGGAAAAGAAATGACCTATGCCGTTTACCAGAACTGCAGTCACGAAGATGCATACAGGGAAACCGGCGCACAAGGTGTCAGCTATACGACCGGTGTTCCTGCCATGTGCGGTGCGATGATGTTTATGACCGGTAAATGGAAAAAAGCGGGTGTGTTCAATGTGGAAGAATTCGATCCGGACCCATTTTTGAAGGCATTGGGCGAAAACGGATTACCCTGGAAAGAATTTTT
>Ga0183099_1000183_pt1 | contig 55003 bp, 33 predicted proteins | sample Biomet1_FD_127788 | JGI IMG/M metagenome (GOLD analysis project Ga0183099, IMG submission 127788) | Microbial communities from bioreactor (seeded with anoxic lake sediment) at LBNL, California, USA - Biofuel metagenome 1 | ecosystem: Engineered > Bioreactor > Anaerobic > Unclassified ... | reverse complement strand
GAATGGAGGATGCGCATCAAACAGATTAGGATACATTCTACCATGAGGGTATTCTCTTGCCACATTATCAGAAGGTAAGATATCTAGAAGACATTTTATAAGTTTATAAGCGTGATTTCCATCGAGGAGTCGAGCCCATAGATTTATTTTCCAACCTATACTCCAGCCTGTCGCTTCATCACCCCTTTGCAAAAGTGTATTCTTAACAGCCTCGAAGAGTTGTGGAGTACGGGCTGCCGATATCTGACTGCTTGGGAAAAGTCCGTATGCATGAGATACATGGCGATGATTGTCATGTGGGTCGTCTGCATCTTCTAACCATTCCTGCAACTGACCATATCGTCCTATTTGCATAGGGGCGAGCTTTGTCAATCTATCTTTAAGACTGTCAATATATTCCTGTGGTTCTTTCAAAATCTCTGAGGCTTGCAAAGCATTACCCAATACATCGAAAGCTATCTGATTATCCATAGTACAACCTGCAACTACAGACGACGCTCCATGTGGTCCATGTTCTGGAGATATACTAGGACAAGTAACCATCCAACCATACTTAGGATGCTTAACCATTGCTGTTAAATAGAAATCGGCAGCACCTTTCAGTTGAGGATAAACATCTTCTAGATATCCTTTATCACCATTGAAAAGATAGCGTTGCCAAAGATGAGTACTCAACCATCCTGCTCCATTAGGCCATATTCCCCAAGTGGCACCGTCAACCATTCCTGTAGAACGCCAGATGTCTGTATTGTGGTGAGCAACATAGCCCTTTGCACCATACATTTCAGCAGCAGTTTTTCTACCAGTTACACTAAGATCCTTTACCAACTGAATTAAAGGAAGTTCCGTTTCTGAAAGATTAGTGGTCTGTGCAGGCCAATAATTCATTTCAGTATTTATGTTGATAGTGTATTTCCCATCCCAAGGAGCATTAAGGTTATCATTCCAAAGACCTTGCAAATTAGCCGCTTGACCACCAGGCTGAGAAGAAGAAATCAAAAGGTATCTGCCATATTGAAATACCAAAGAGACAAATGAAGGATCATTATCTTTATTGAAATCAGCAAGTCTCTTGTCTGTTGGCTTATTTATATCGGCAGTACATGGTAAATTCAACGATACTCTGCCAAATTGTTTTTTATAGTAGTCTACATGGTTTACGATAGCCGTAGGGAAATTCTTTGTCATTGCTTTCTTAAGCAATGTCACCGACTTTTCTGTTTCATCACCGTTAATATCATGATAGTTCACGAAATTTGTGGCTGAAGATAAATACAGAACTACATCCGAAGCATTTGATACAATAAGTCTAGAACTTGTTAATTCCGTTTTTCCGCCTTCATTCTTCACATCCAAAACAGTCTGCATACGTATTTTTCCTTCTACGCCTTCATGTGACAGACATTTACCTTTCAAAACCAGTCGTCCGTCTTCTAAACCCACAGTATGTGGAAGCGGAGAATCATAACTTGCATTAAAAGATATAGAATGCGGTTTACTTGCTGAAATGTGTATGATGACAACATTATCGGTAAAAGAAGATATGACTTCTCGTTTATATGTTACTCCATCAATATCAAATTTTGTAGTAGCAACAGCTCTGTTAAGATCCAACTCACGTCGATATGAAGTTGGTTTGCCAATAAATGGAGCATCTATTAGCAGACTTCCCACTGTCTCATACGGCATACCATGCTGCCCTGTCATGAAATACATGTTAATCATTTGCTCGGCACTACGTGTGTCCCCAGTAAAAATGAGATTACGTATTTTTGTTAGGGTATCAGGATTTATAGCCCTGTAGTTGTTATAAGGAGAACCTCCCCACACAGTGTTTTCATTAAGCTGAATTCGCTCATGATTAACACCTCCATAAATCATAGCACCCATACGACCGTTACCAACAGGTAACGCTTCCTGCCAAATAACTGCTGGTCGGTTATACCATAAATTCAAGTCTGCTGAATAGGTATTCAAAGACATCATTGAAAACAGCAATGGAATTATTGTTTTAGCATTCATATTCACAATTTTATAACTATACAATAACTTTAAAATTGTATGCAAATTTATACAAAATAAATGGTTTTTCAAAATTTTATTTATTACTATTTACATTAAACATTATTTTACAACCACACATTTACCCTCAATTATGTATACTCCTTTGGATAGTTTTTTCAAAACATCCCCCTTCTTTAACTTTGAATAAAGAAGCATACCCGAAAGGTTATACACATCAACAGACTTATCTGTTTCTTCAATCTCTTGAATACCAGTAACAGGAGTATCGCCGTCGTTACTGAAAAATATATTCTTTATGGATATATCGCCGCCACCAAATGCCCAGAAACCGGCTATATAGATATGTGATAGATCTAAAGGAGTTGTAGTTCCATTTTTCACTAACTTTGCTAGTTCTATTTTTACAGTCGTGCTGCTGCCTATATCCGTCATTGAAGGACTACTCCAATAGCTATTTTCATCAAATAGTCGAAAAGAAGCACTGTTACTTTGCGCTTTATTCAGTTCTATGATAATGTACTTATAACCAGAGAAGTCTACTCCATTCGTATATTCCCAACCTCCAAAACCATATTGTCCAGTAACCAATGTATGTGTAGATTCATCAAACGTGCCACTTGCATAAATAGAAGGATTAATACCGGCAGCCGTGAGAGGAAATGTACTTACAGATATATTAATATCTGTAGAAACTGTATTACCAAGTGCATCATTGTAACTTGCTGTCACAATAGCATTTCCTTCACTATAAGATGTTAATCTCCCATTCTTGACACCTACAACCTTATCGTTTGAAATCTTATAGTTAGCACTAGAAGTTATATCTTCTGTATGTCCGTCTTTATATGTAGCAGTAAGGACAAACGACTTCGCTGAATTTGCAAGCAACGAATAAGAAGATTTGTCTGCTGATATAGAGGCAACAGTAAGATAGTTTTCTGAATATGCCACAGAAGACTTATCGTAGAAAGCATCTTCAGAAAAGTCCTTCTCTGTTGAAAACCAGTCCACGTCTACACTTCCACTAAGTTCCTTTGTAGCGTAGTTAAATATACAGAAACGATTTCCAACAAATACAGATAAATCATACTTCATATCCAAGTCTTGCCCAAACTTAGTATATGTAACATTATCAAGACTATAATAAAATGTAGCCTTGGATGTAGCGATATCGGCAACAGCACGTAAGTATATCACAGAATCACATGCTATCGCATTTGAATAAACCTTTTTATCTGCCGTATTACTCTGTACAAGATTAAGAATACTGCCCTGCTTGTTTATTGCGATATAAGCGTATGGATTCTGGAATACAGCAAGTCCAGCCATATCCCCGTCGTTCATCTTGCTTATGTTCATTCGTATAGTGCCATAAGAAGGTTTAGTATTGTCCCTATATCCAAAGATGCGCTGTGTAAGCATATTGCGTGATTTCTGTAAAGAATCTGTTACAGATGCCGTGTAAAGGCGTAGTTTACCTGGATTTTCAAGCAGAGACCATTTAGACTTGTCTTGATTATGATTCCATTGCCATTGGCTACCCAACAGATAATTTTTGAAATTATCATTTGTCGGCATATACTTTCTGTCATAGTTCACACCAATATTCGGCTTAGTGTATGTTCCAGCATCTACACCATTATTACCTATAACTGGCCAATCCGCATTCCAAGTCACTGGTAACAGATAAGGCATTCTGCCGAAAGCACCACAATCTCTCATTAGCATTGTCCACCATTCACCACTTTGAGTCTGTATCATCGCTCCCTGATGAATATCGTCACTATTAAAGACTTCCTTCTTCTCATAAGGACCAAAAACGTTTTTTGACCGGAAGCACCACTGTGTTGCTGGCCATGCACAACAAGTAGAATAGATATAATAATAGCCATCTTTCTTAAAAAAATGGCTTCCTTCAAGTCCATTAAAGCCTCCGTCTACATCAACTTCCTTCACAGGGGCGAAGTTATCATCCAACTGAATAACCTTCAAGTTTCCGTTTCCACATACCACGTAAGTCGTACCGTCATCATCTGTCATAAGTCCTGGATCATAATATCCACGTGAAAGACGTGTCATTGTCCAAGGACCCTCTGCATCAGTAGCCGACAACAGATAGCCTCCTGCATCATCACCATTACCGAAGGCATTGAAAAGTATATAAAATTTTCCATTCTTGTACATCAAACTGTTAGCCCATGCACCTTTGGAATAAATATTTTTACCATCTTCAAGATTATATTCAGCATTAGCCGACATCTTTTCAAGAGGATTACAGCAATATTCCCAATTCACCAAATCTTTTGATTTAAGCAGAGTGCAACCCGGAAAATTATGCATTGTAGTGGTCACCATGTAATATGTATCCCCAACCTTCTGAACATCTGGGTCTGGAAAATCAGCCTGAATAACAGGGTTAGTGAATGTTCCATTTCCATTATCAGAACACGATTTAAATGTAAAATCGGTGTGTGGGTATTGTTTATTTGCATAATCTTTATACCAATGATAAGCAGGCCAAGGACATGCTTCATTATCAGTTAGGAAAGTATCACCGTTTCCCTGTTCATCCTTGAACTGTGCTAAAAGTTCAGGAGTTGTGAATATCAGCCAACTTACATTTCCACAATCGTCAGTTATCTTCTTAAAGTTTGCTCCAAAACCTGTTCCACCAGCAGTTCCGGTAACACCTTTACCAAATGAGGAATTATACTTTTCTGGTGCCCAGTCCATCTCAGTAACTACTATAGGCGCCAAGTCTGATATTGGTTTTATCTGTTTGTTCCAGCCATCATTAAACAATTGATAGTTTACATTAGGTGTATTTTCTGATCCACTATTATACCATCCAGGATAACAATGCACAGCATAGCCGACATTTTCTCCCTTTATCGGATAGTCGGCAAAACCTTCATAGTTTGCTTGATAACTCAATCCTGGCACCAATACAATATTATTACAATTAGCACGAATCGTATTGGTTATAGTTTGGAAATATTCACTCAACTCCTTGAAACCTGCCTGCTTACCATCAGACCAGATACGTACTGGTTCATTGGCAAGCTCAAACATGATATTTGGATTATTCTTGATATATGAGTCAGCAGAAACATAATTCCAAACCTTGATAAGATACTGTTGATATGCATCGCCCACAGCTATAGAATCTGGGCATACACCAGGTGGACGCATAATAACATAAAGTCCGTGACTGATTGCATATTTAGCCATCGGCACGAAAACACTTTGGAAATATGTCTTGAAACGATCATAATCAAAAGCCGAAATATCATTCTCGCCCTTTGTTCTTATACCAGGAGTATTAGACCAATATGGATCCATGTGCAAACGCATAAAGTTCATTTTCCAGCCGGCAGCCATAATATTATCTATCAATCCTTGATTATAACTTAGACATGTGTTGACATCATAGTTATTCCATTTGGTACCACGCTCATTAAACCACGGACTATAAGTCTGTGCAAAGCCATGTAAATTTACGATGTTTCCATTAGGATCCTTGAAATACCTGCCTTCAACATGCAGTTGTGGCATAGCCATTCCCTCCCAAGCAGAGGCTGTAATTGAAGATAATAATAAGACTATATATAGTATAGTCTTTAAGGATTTATTTTTCATAACAAATGATAATAGATTATTATTTATGCAGTCGTATATTATTTAAACTCGACATGCTGCATCTTGACTTTACAAAAGTAACATAATAAATTATAATACTATTAATGACATATTACATATACTTTTCGTGGTGTAACAAATTAAGTTTATATGAATATAATAATCTAAAATCTTATCTTTACTACAATAATAGGCACAAAGAAAGGCGGAGAAAATTTTATCATTCCCCGCCCCATTGTTCTTGTTCTGATTATAAAATCAGATAGTCATATAGTATGACTAAAAGAAATCAGGTTGACCATCCTCTAACGGATTGGTTCCTATTTGATTACGATCCAAATATATGAAATAAAGAAATACGTTCCAACTAAATTCTTCATTATTTTTTGATTTTAACATTGTAATCGCACACAATATTATAAGTATAAACGTCATATGTGATTTTGCTCTTTATTGTGTCTATTTTATCCTTCTGTCACAACATTCCACCTTATATATTATATATGAGTACACGCTTAACACATTTGTATTATTCATTTCGTGCATGTAATCACAATGTAAGGATTTCATAACTTCAAGGCAATGTTATTGAAACATTTTCCATCTATCTTTGCAATGTCTAAGAAAGACAAACTAAAGATTTACATGAAAAGATTTAAAAGAGGAACGGTAGCAGACAATCTTTTTATAAAGAATATATCGTATCAGACTAAAAAAAATTGACGGCGTGCAATCTTCTTCAAATGAGCAGGATAACACAATAAGTGTGGCTTTGAAAGAAGACGAGCAACAACTGAGCAAAGTTACCATTACAGCGGTAGAGCGTAAAAATACAGAGGTGGCAATGGTGCAACTAGCCAAAAACAGTTCCGTCATAGTGAGCAACATATTAACGGTCAGTTTACGGGTAAGCATACCATTAGCAGCGATGCACTTGATTGGAGCATAGGCTATACGTATGCCAACCGTAATCTTCCAGACCGTCGCAGATATTTAACAGATGATGCTTTGGAAAGTGGTGCATCGTTCACAGGCTTAGGTTCTTGATTTACTCAAGTATCTTATCTCGGTGCACTGGGTTCAGGTGATTCTTGGACATCAGGCTGGACAAACTTTGATTCACAAAACACAGACTATTAAATAGGACAGTTAGATAATTCAACATCTGAGGTGCATCACTGCAATAAGTGATGCATCTCTTTTTTTGTATCCCCGTTTGCTGAAAAAAAAGCGGTGTTGGCTGATTTATTTTTAAAAGAATATAATATGTGTTTATATTTGCAGAAAGTAATTGCTAATAAGCACAAAATAACATGCAATTTTTAGATAAACATTACGTTATAAAAACAATGAAAATAAAATTATCCACTTACAATGAAAATCTGATATATCTAGCTTTATGGTTGATATTATTTATCGCGCCCGCATTAAGTATGTATATGCGGGTGCAGAATAACTCAGCCATAACAATGGACTGGTCGGAAATTTTCCATATATGGAATTTGTATGCAGCATACCTTATAATATTCCTTGTACACAATTTCATATTGGCGCCCTTGTTGATATACAAGAAAAAGAAACTCATTTATTTCCTCACCACAATATGTCTCATCACGATTTTTGTCATCTTCCAATGTTCACTGAAACCAAGGGATTTCAGAAAGAAGATGGAAATGCACAGAATGGAATTTATGACAAGAGACTTGCAGATGCATGGATATAAGGTAGAGAAACCACCACATGGATTTGATCAAGCCGATAACGGACCTGAAGGAATGAGCATACGACCGGACATGAAAGACAGACGACCGGATATGCCTATGTTTATTGGAGAAAAGAATATTGTATCGTCGATAATACTTGTATTACTCATCGGTATGAACCTTGGGGTGAAACTGTATTTCAAGAATGACAAAGACTCTATGGAGATGCAGCAACTGGAGAAACAAAACCTTCAGCAACAACTGGAATACCTGAAATACCAGATAAACCCGCATTTCTTTATGAACACCCTTAACAATATACATGCACTTGTAGACATAGATCCTGAGAAAGCAAAGACTACTATTGTTGAACTGTCGAAGATGATGCGCTACATTCTGTATGAAGGTAACAAGCCGCTTATCCCTATCACACGTGAGATACAGTTTATCAAAAACTATATCACATTAATGAAACTCAGATACACCGATAAAGTTAAGATTTCACTCGACATTCAGGATCCAATAACCGAGAGTGGAATACCTCCATTGATGCTGATCACATTCATAGAAAATGCTTTCAAGCATGGTGTAAGTTACAAACAAGACAGTTTTATAATTATCAACATAAGTTTTATCGACAAACGCCTATACTTTATTTGCAGCAATAGCAAAAAGCCAGAAGACAATGCCGAGAAAGAAGAAACTGGACTACCCAAGCAGGGCGGCGTTGGACTAGCCAACGTAAAACGAAGGCTGGAACTTATCTATGGCGACAAATTTACATTGGATATTGATGACTATACCGATACATACAATGTAAAGTTAGACTTGCCTATCGCATAACAGTATATAAACGAACAACTCAAAATATATGATTAAATGTATAGCTATTGACGACGAACCACTTGCATTGCAGCAACTCGTTACATATATCAGCAAGATTCCGTTTCTGTCTATTGTCGGTCAATGTCAGGGAGCGATTGAGGCGAAACAGATCATGGAGAACGAAGTTGTAGATGCTATATTCTGTGACATCAACATGCCAGACATCAATGGTATGGACTTCGTGAAGAGTCTTGCATCTCCTCCAATAATAGTCTTCACGACAGCTTACAGTGAGTATGCCGTAGAAGGATATAAGGTTGACGCAGTAGACTATCTGCTGAAACCATTTGGACTTGACGAGTTCCAACGTGCGGCAAATAAAGTTAAGCGCGTTTATGAACAGATTAACGATAGCGATTCGTCTTCAAATCAAAATGTATCGTGTGCTTCAGAAGATGCCTCTACCCTATTCTTTAAGACTGAACATAGAATCGTCAAAGTTGACATCGCCGATATAGTATATATTGAGGGCATGAGTGAATATATGAAGATACATCTAAAATCTCAACCTAAGCCACTTATCGTTTTGCTAAGTATGAAAAAGCTTGAAGAACGCCTGCCTTCTAACTTTATGCGCATTCATCGTTCATATATTATAAACCTAGATAAAATTGTTGAAGTAAACAAGAATCGTGTCATCATTGACAAAGATGCGTATCTGCCGATAGGTGATTTATATAGGGATACTTTTAATAATTATTTAAACACACGTTTTTTGGGAAAATAAACTGATTCGTTTTAGCGATATACAAAAAAATCATTGTAACTTTGCAATGAGTATTGCTAACATAAAACGATGAAAAAAATGCTGCAGTTAGACAATTTTTATAAAGCACGCTATGTCTTGAGCGATGTAATCCGCAAGACAGAATTAGTGCATACCAAAAAGATTAACCCGGATGTAGATGTTTATCTCAAACCGGAATGCCTGCAAAAGACAGGCTCGTTTAAAATTCGTGGAGCTTATTACAAGATTTCACAGCTGTCTGAAGAGGAAAAGGCGAAGGGCGTAGTTGCTTGTTCTGCTGGAAACCATGCGCAGGGTGTGGCACTCGGTGCAACAGCTATGGGAGTAAAGAGCCTTATCTGTCTTCCAGAAGGAGCTCCAATAAGTAAGGTAGAAGCTACACGACGGCTAGGTGCAGACGTTTGTCTTGTACCTGGAGTTTATGATGACGCATATCAGAAGGCACTGCAGCTACACGACGAACATGGTTATACATTCGTACATCCTTTTGATGATGAGAATGTAATCGCCGGTCAAGGCACTATCGGACTTGAACTCATGGAACAGTTACCTAGCCTTGATGCAGTTGTTGTTCCTGTTGGTGGTGGAGGACTTATCTCTGGAGTGGCATTTGCCATAAAGAGCCTCAACCCAAAGATAAAGGTTTATGGTGTTCAGGCAGAAGGTGCACCAAGTATGCAGAAAAGTCTCTGCGACAAAAAAAGAGAATGTCTCTCATCGGTATCTACTGTTGCAGACGGTATTGCAGTAAAAGAACCAGGCAAACTTACTTTTGAAACTTGTTCAAAATATGTTGATGAAGTTGTTACTGTCAGCGAAGACGAGATATGCGCAGCAATACTAAAACTCATTGAATCAGAAAAGATGATAGCCGAGGGGGCTGGCGCCGCAAGTGTTGCCGCAGTCATGTTCAATAAGGTTCCTGTTAAGGGTAAAAAGACCGTTTGTATTGTGAGCGGAGGAAACATCGACGTTACAATTCTCAACAGAGTTATCAACAGAGGTCTTGCCAAAAGCGGTCGTCTGTGTACTCTTGATATGCAACTTGATGACCAACCTGGTAAATTAGTAGAGGTTTGTACAGTTATAGCAAACAATGGTGCAAACATTACTAGTGTACATCATGACAGAACAGGAAACCGAAATAAGGTGAATGCATGTATACTACGCGTAACGATGGAGACAAAGAATCAGGAGCATATTGATGAGATTCGCAAGGCTCTTGAGGATAAAGGAATAACAATAACGAATAATTCAAATCTAAAAGTATAATATTAATTATGAAAGCTATTCACACAAACAACGCGCCTGCAGCTATAGGTCCTTATAGCCAGGCTATCGAGGTAAACGGTTTTGTCTTCGCTTCAGGTCAGATTCCAATAGATCCAGCAACAGGCGACTTCGTTGAAGGTGGTATAAAGGAACAGACAAAGCAGGCTTTGACGAATGCAAGTAACATTCTAAAGGAAGCCGGAACTGATTTGAGCCATGTTGTAAAAACAACTGTCTACATGGCAGATATGGGTGACTTCGCTGCTATGAACGAGATCTACGCTCAATTCTTCAATGAGCCTTATCCTGCTCGCTCAGCCGTTGCAGTTAAAGCTCTGCCAAAGGGTGCACTAGTAGAAGTTGAAGTATTGGCTGCAAAATAAATAAAAAGCTCTGGGATATATGTTCCGGAGCTTCTTTATCTTCTTTTCATGAAGATAAAAAACTCTTCAAATGCCCATTATATAATTAGATTAGCTACGTGCAACATCTTAATTATATTCTTAGACAGAATAATATTTGTATGTTAATAATTACATCTGCATCAGCATATTAATTATAACAAATGGCTATCAAGAAGAAATACAAATGCATTAAGTGCGGATATGAAGCTGACATTTACGAAGGTGTAGGCTTCATGGGGCAGCATATTGTCACCATGTCTTGTCCGGACTGTCATACCCTGCAACCTCTTGTTGTGGGAGGTGCTATAGGAGATGCTGCTCCATCATTCCAATCAGAGGCAGGACGTCTATGCCTGAATTGCGGAAGCGACAGAATTTATAAATGGAATGGAAAGACTTGTCCGCAATGTGGCGCTACAATGACCGATTCCCAGCAAAATGAGTTCTGGACTTGATAGCGTTTTAACGATCAAACGTTTGTGTCTTATCGTTACTAATGTTTTAGTTGTATCAACGATATGTGGCTTTAATAAATACTATTACTCAAATTCAATTAGAAAATCTGTTAGAGACTTGTCTGCCGCAATATCGATTTTTTTGCGTAGACGATACCTTGCACCTTCAACACCACGTATTGTAAGATTAGTGAATCTGGCAATATCCTTCGTGTTGAGATTCAAACGTAGAAGAGCACAAAACCTTAAGTCAGACGGAGTTAGATTTGGATATTTTTTGTGTAGATTACGGAAGAAATTCTTATGTATAAGATCAAAATTATTTTGGAATACAGACCAGAACTGATCCGTATCATTGTTGTCTATCATACTAAGCATTCTATCTATGTCTCTTCTACTTAATGAACCCGTTCGTTCCTTTTCACGTAATGCATCCTTTATAGCTTCCACAGAGTTCTTCCTTGCTACATTAGCCAGAGCCAAACTGGCCATTTCTTTCCCTTTCACTTCTATCTCGTTTTCAAGCAACAACTTTTGCTGTTGAGCTATAATTTGTTCCTGCTCCAATACTTTCAGACTCTTGCGCATTAGTTCGTCATTGGCTTTTTCTTGATTTATACGTATCAGTTTGTTCGAACGCCAGTTAATATATATGTGAATGATGATGTATAGTAATATCGCGTAGAAAATAAAAGCAACCCAAGATAATAGTAAAGGTCTGTTATGACTAAATCTATATACCGTTTGTCCCAATACCTTACCCGATACAGAACAAACAGTAGCTGTAAACTTGTAATCACCATAATTTAAACTGTTATAAACCACATTTGGTGATTCCGACTGTGAATTTATATTCGTTCCCGATCCTTCCAATTTATATTTGAATATATACTTTTCATTATTATAATTTGGGTAGGATAGAGCAATCGAAATATTGTCGTTTGTTGATATGCTCCCCACTTCATCATTGCAAGATAACAGATGCAATTTATTGTCTGAATCATAATTACCAACCTTTGTTATTTTAAGTATGTATTTAGTGTTCTTGATGTATCCGGAGTTACTTCTATAACAACCTATTCCATTATTCATGAAAAAGAACGCATCATTACCGTTAACGTAGATAGGATTACTGCTAGTATTACATTCCAGACCGAATATGGCACTTGGTATGAATACCTCAGTATAGTATCTGTGTCCATTGAAGTGAACCTTCGAGTATCCGTTTTCATCAGCAATCCAGAATGTGTTATTATCGATATTTATAGCCGAGATAACACCTTTTTTACAAATGTTATCTAGTTCATGATATTCGATTATACGCTTTTGTATATCATCATATGTATAAAGTTTATATCCATCAGAGAATATTACACGACCTCTAATATTCAGAACATGCATCTTACCCGAATATACAGTCCCCGGCATAGATTTATAGTAATGCCAGTGAACTATTCCCTTTAGATCTTTAGACAATTCTATCTTAAAAAGTCCTTTGCTCATTTGTGCAGCCCATATCACACCGCTATTGTCTATTTCAAATTCACTTATAGGCATAGAAAATCCTGTTAAGGAATTTGAGAATATCCATTTATCACTAACTTTTCTGTATATTCTGAAGAAACTGTATGACGATTCTATGAGAGCTGTTTGTCCGTAATAAGAGTATTCTCTTATACTAGTGCTTCCATTTATAGCCCCCGGCATCTTAACACTCTCGTTACCATTTATAGCCCTAGTACCCAAATTATTTCCTGCAAATATATCATTGCCGAATCCCGCTACATACCAATTTTGTCCATCAGTCTTTTTTACCTGATTTATTATTCCTTTTGCTATATCATACCTCCAAACAGAAAGATTTGTTCCGATATATGCATTATTGTTGACAATGCTCATTCCATAAACCATTCCAATAGGTTGGTTGAAATTGTCAGTACGTAATAATGTAAGAGGGATTCCCGTATGTATAAGTGATATACCTATATCCAGAGCCGCCCATATATTGTTTTCCCTGTCTACGAATAGTCGTAATACAGTATTATCATATAGTCGGTTTTCCATATTATAATGCCATTTACTGCGTCCATTATTATCTATGGCATATATTCCGTTTGATATCGTTCCTATTATGATTGTGGATTGTCCTAATATTACTCCTCTGTTTACTTGGTATTTCATCAGGTCATTATCAATCTTTGTTCTCCATTTTGTCAGTTTACCTTTCGAGAAAAGAAATATACCGTTATGTTCTGTTAAAAGCAATATTCTATTATTGCTATATGGTAATGCAGCTACTACATTATCATCCCCATAAGATTTTCTATCCAGAAGATGTACAAACCTATTATTACGAAGCAAATAGAAATCCCCATTAATCATTTGTACATATATCTCCTTATTTAGCAAGAAAAAGTAAAGAGGCATATTCTTAGAATCGAAATGAGATGTTATTTTACCTTTGTAATAGTCGAACCAAGAGCAGAACGATTGAAAATACACATGCCCGTTTGGCGTTTTTATGATGTTCCATATCTCATCGTTATGCGCCTTATAGTTTTTCGGCCATAACGAAGTATACACATATTGCCCATATAAGTTTTGTTCGAAATATCCGAAATCAGTATACGACCCGGCATATATTCTATTTCCGTCGGCCATTACAGATCTTACAACACTATTCCCCGGCATAGGAGTTAGAGTCCAGTTGTATCCGTCAAACGAGAGTAGTCCTTTATTATTACCGAAGAACATTCTTCCATATACATCTTGCGTGCACGACCAGTTTTGCAAATCCCCATTATATTTGGATGGTGCAAAGTTTGTAACGATAGGCATTAGTTCAGATGCGTATGAGTTGATAGATATTGTTATCAGTAATAATATTACAAAATAATATTTCTTCAAATTTAAGTGCATAACATGGTATAATAGTTTATGAATTGCAAATATACATTTTTATTATCATTCAACAAAAAAATATTTCTAAAAATATTATTTTTGTTATCTATTGATAATTAATTAGTTACAGACTAAAACGTACTAAAATCGTAGTAACATTATATAATGTCGTAGTCGTATCGTATTTTATTTTTTGCTATTAAAGGATAATATTACTTCTTTTGTAGCGTGAAACAATTATTAACCTAAATACATTGATATGAAAAAAAAGTTTTATTTATTACTCATCTCATTTTTTATTATTCAACTGAGTTTTGCTCAGAACAATACAATAAAAGGATCTGTAGTCGACAAGGTGAATCAGCCTATTGTTGGAGCTACAGTAATGGTTGATGGTACAAGTCACGGATCCGTGACAGATATGAATGGTGAGTTCACTATTAAAGATGTATCATCAGGTGCAACAGTAAATTTTTCATTTGTTGGAATGAAAACTAAAAAGGTTAAGGCATCGTCGGATATGAAAGTAACATTAGAGGACGATATGCAAAATCTTGAAGACATTGTTGTTATTGGTTACGGAGCTGCAAAAGCAAAAGATTTAACATCACCTATTACAGTAATCAAATCAGCAGATATCAGTTCTGTTCCTTCTACGTCACCTATGACTGCAATACAAGGCAAGGTAGCCGGTGTAAATGTAATTAGCAGTGGAACTCCAGGTTCAGGACCAACAGTCAGAATACGCGGAGCAGGTTCATTTGCCAACAGTTCACCTCTTTATGTAGTAGACGGTATGTTTTATGACGATATCAATTTTCTCAACAATGAGGATATTGAAGAAATGTCAATATTAAAAGATGCCTCTGCTGCAGCTATTTATGGTGTAAGAGCAGCCAACGGAGTTGTTATTGTTACCACAAAAAAAGGAAAGAAGAACCAGCCAGCAAAGATTACCTATGATGGATATGTAGGTTTCCAAAAAGCTACCAATGTTCTTAAGATGGCAAATTCTCAGCAGTACGCAACAATGCTTCTTGAGGCAAACTACGATGCTTATTCTCCAATCATAAAGTCATCAATAGATAAATATGGTGGTAGCTATTCCGATTCAGATTTTCACAATTGGGCTTTTGGCAGTGATACAGACTGGTATAAAGAATTGCTTCGTACAGCTATTATAAGCAATCACAGCCTTGGTATCACAGGCGGTAGCGAGAAAGCCACTTATTCTGTAGGTATGAGTTACCTCTATCAAGACGGAGTTATGGATGTAAAAAACAATTACAAACGTCTCAACTTCCGTGCAGCTCTCGATTATGATGCCACATCATGGTTAAAGGTAGGCTTTAGTAGTGTGGTTAGCATTTCCAATCAGGTATTGCCTAACAACAGCGCATGGCAGCAGGCTTTTAATGCTCCAGGCATTTATCCTGTATACGATGCTAATAACACAAGTGCATTCCCTAACAAGTATGCATCACCCTCAAGTGTTGGTTTTACTTCCAATTTCTACAATCCTGTAGCTACAGCTAATTACTTCAACTCAAAGAACGATTCTCATCAGTATCTTACAAATCTTTATGCACAGATTAATCTGATACCAGAGAAACTTAACGTAAAGACAAGTGTAAACTATAATTATCAGAACATTAACGGAAAGGTTTTCACACCTACATATTATGTTAGCAGCTGGCAGCAGAATACAACAACTAGTCTGACTAAGAGCACCACAAGCTATGACAACTATATATGGGATAATATCATGACCTATCGCGACAGTTATGGTCAGCATAACTTTGGTGCAATGCTAGGTATGTCAATGCGACAGGAGAAGTATCGTTTCTTAAGTGGAACTGCTGTTAATGTACCTGAGGGTAAAGAAGAATACCAGTATCTCAGTCAGGGAAATTCAACAGGTATCACTCTGTCAGATAATGGATCAACATATCGCGGTCTGTCATATTTCGCACGTTTGAACTACGATTATGCCGGAAAGTATTACCTCATGTTCACAATGCGTGCCGACGGTTCATCTAAGTATCAGGACAAATGGGGCTATTTCCCGTCTGTAGGTGCATCATGGGTAGTAACCGAAGAGCCGTTTATGAAGAATCAGAGCGCAATAGAATATCTTAAGTTACGTGCCAGCTGGGGACGTCTTGGTAACGACCACGTTGCTGCAAGTGATGGATTCGCAAGCATAACAACAGGTAACGGTTCATCAGGCGTATTTGGTAACACTACACTACCCGGATATCAGAACACATCATATTTCAGTTGGCTACAGTGGGAAGTTGTAGATGAAATCAACGCAGGTCTTAACTTTTCAACCCTTCAGGGCAGGTTAAATGTTGATGCAGATTATTTTCACCGTATGACCAAACATGCTGTCATCTCTCCTAAGATAGCCTTCAGCAATCAAACACTTGCCGGCAATTATGGTAAGATTCTAAACGAAGGATTTGATCTATCTGCTACATGGTCAGACCGTGTAGGCAAAGACTTCAAGTATCATATTGGAACTAATATTTCAGTACTTAAAAACCGAGTTAAAGACCTTGGTGGACCAAGTATAATCAAAGGTGGCGAAACCGTAAATATAGTAGGTGAGGAGATGAACTCATTCTATGGATATAAGGTTATCGGCATTTATCAGACAGCAGCCGAGTGTGCAGCCGATCCTACAGCCGTGAAGAATGGTCTGCAGCCTGGTGATTTCAAGTATGAAGATAAGAATGGCGACGGTATTGTTGATGGCAACGACCGTCAGGCACTTGGCTCTTATATACCTAAGTTCACTTACGGCATCAATGCAGGCTTCTCTTGGAAGAATCTTGATTTTGAAGTAAGTACATACGGTCAGTCAGGAGCAAAGATGTATAATCGCAAGCGCGCTCTACGTTATGCTCAGAGCAACTACAACTTTGATTACGATCAGTTTAAGAACCGTTGGACGGGCGAAGGCTCAACCAATAGTTATCCATCTGCCGCTGCACTTATCCGTAGTTGGAATATATCAGATCAGCGTGTTAACTCATTCTTCGTAGAAAGTGCAAATTATTTCCGCATCCAGAATGTTACGTTAGGTTATACATTTAAAAATATAAAGATGGGTAGTTACACACTTCCAAGCATACGCCTCAGTGCCACAGCCGACCGCCCATTCACAACCTTCTCAGCTAATTCATTCACACCTGAGCTAAGTGATGCACAAGGTTGGGATACAGAGGTCTATCCTATAACTGCAACTTATACATTTGGTATTCAAATACAATTCTAACGCATAAAATTTAGTACAATGAAAATTAATAAATATATATCTGTTATAGCTGTTGGCACATTATTGCTTGCTATTACTTCATGCAGTAGTTATCTGGATAAAGATCCCGAAAACAGCGTGCCCGAAAAAAACGTGGACTTCACAGATGTGTCTAATATGTACCAGCCTGTGTCAGGTGTATACGCAAAACTCCGTACAGGAGGTATGCACTGGGTAATATGGCCGCTTTCTATCATCCGCGATGATGATGTATGGTCAGGTCGTGTAGATGATCAGGCTATCCTGAATCAGTTTGGAGGAAAAACCAATGATCCTACAGGGTACAATTATGACAATACCTTCTGGGGACTTAATGAAATGTGGAATCAGTATTATGGTATGATTAAGATTGCCAATGCAGCTTTAGAATCACTCAATAATTACGCGGAAAATACCACAAATAGTGCAGTCCTTACAACCAACAAATCGTATCAAGGAGAGGTTCGAATACTTAGAGCCTATGCATACTGGCGTCTCACCCAAGCCTTTGGTCCTGTGACTATTCTTAGTAACAATAGTCAGACAAACCTCACCCGTTCGACAGTGAAATCAGTGTACAATTATATTCTTGGCGATTTGCAGTACGCTATAGACAACTGTCCCAAAGTTCGTCCCAACGAGATGGAGCATGTCGGAGCAGCTACCGCATATACCGCAGAGGCTTTGGCAGCAAAGATCTATCTTAACGAAGGCGACTATGCTAAAGTAGAAGATCTCACCAACGACATCATCAATAGCAATAAATTCCATTTATATCCCGACTTCTATGAGCTGTTTAAGATACCCGGAAAACTGTGTGATGAAAGTTTGCTAGAGTGCCAGTGTACCGATTTTGGTTTAGGATCTGGTGATATGGTAGATGCCGATCAGTGGTTTGTATTCCAAGGTCCAGCCAATGATGGAGATATTTCAGGATGGGGATTTATCGGCCTGTACAAATCATTCCGCGACTGGGCTAAGGATAGAGGCGAAACAGTTAGATACACCACATCATTCCTAGAAGCAGGAACAACAACTCCAAGTGGTGACATCATCCGTCCACTACAGAATCCAACCCAGACAGACTGTTGGAACGGTAAAGCTTATACTCCAAAGAATGAGTTAACTTCAGGACGTACCAAATACGGTTCAAACAATAATATCCGTATACTTCGTTATGCCGATGTACTCCTAATGAATGCAGAAGCAAAGGTTCGTCTGAGTAAGAATGGCGATACACCGTTCAATCTTGTAAGAGCGCGTGCCAAGATGCCATCTATAAACAACGTTACTGTCGACCAGATTATCGACGAGCGCCGCATGGAACTATGCTGCGAGTGGGGAGAACGTTACAACGACTTGGTCCGTACAGGAAAGGCAGCTTCCGTTTTAGGCAAGTATGGATGGACCGAAGCCAAGACATATTACCCTATTCCGTTCGATCAACTTTCAGACAATCCTGATTTGAATAAAGAACCAATAGATAAGTAATGACAAAAACTAACTATATCATACTATTCATATTGTTAATGCTTCCTGCTTCGGCAAGGAGCATTAACTCCTATGATTTTTCAGATACTATAAAAGTAGTAAAAGGACAAGTAAGTAATTATTATATTCCTGTACACGATACTTATCAGATTACAGGCCGAGTTACCGATACAGATGGTAAATCCCTTTCGGGCGCAACAGTCATGTTCTTCGCCAGTCCTAGTCATTGCAATACCAATACCGATGGTGTATATCATCTTACTGCAACCGACACAGATTTACACCTTTATGTATATTATCCTGGTAAGGATTTCGCTAATGTAATCAGAAAACGAAGCGATCGCAATATAGATATTACGATGATGCAACGAAAGGAGACATCCGTTTCGTTACCCCGACGCAGCGCTCAATCCACCCCCTGGTACGACCCTTATCATACAGGCACAACCACGTTTTGTAACCCACTCAACATAAGTTACAACTACGAGTCGTACGATGATAATGTTAAGTCGCAAGGTTCGTTCCGATCTTCAGCAGATCCGATGGCACTTACCTATAAAGACCATTATATGCTCTTTTCTACCAATCAGGGCGGTTTTCATTATTCAAAGAATCTTAGCGACTGGGATTTCTGTACAGCCTCCTTTCAGCGTTTTCCCACAGACGATGATCAGTGCGCCCCCGCAGCTTATGTATCAGGTGACACACTCTTCTATACAGGTTCCACCTATAGAGGCTTACCTATCTGGTATACGCTCAATCCATGGTCAGGACGTTGGCGCCAGGCAGTAGGATGTAACACACTTCCATCATGGGATCCGTGTCTCTTTCTCGATGATGACGGCAAGTTGTATCTTTACTATGGCTCCAGCAACGAATATCCCATAAAGGCAGTTGAGTTGAGCCGTGACAATTTTCTGCCTATAAGCAAGATTCACGATGTAGTAATGCTTGATCCTAAGCATCATGGTTGGGAAAGATTTGGTATGAACAATGACGACGAAACCACCTTAAAGCCCTTTATGGAAGGAGCGTATATGACGAAACATGACGGCAAGTACTATCTTCAATATGGCGGTCCCGGTACCGAATTTAATATATATGCCGATGGTGTTTATGTAGGTGACAATCCATTGGGGCCTTTTACTTATCAGCGTCACAATCCGATGTGTTACAAACCCGGTGGTTTCGTTCAAGGTTCAGGTCACGGTGGAACTTTCGCCGACTTGAAAGGCAATTATTGGCATGTCGCCACATGTATGCTTTCTTTGAAGTATAAGTTTGAGCGTCGTATCGGCCTTTATCCTATGGCTTTTGACAGAGATGGAATGATGTATTCTAATACAGCCTTCGGCGATTATCCATGTTGGAATGCCGATAAAGACATCAAAGATCCATCACACCGTTTCACCGGTTGGATGCTTCTCTCTTATGGCAAGAAAGCAACTGTGTCATCCTCCGACAGTATCTATGTAGCTTCCTGTCTTACAGACGAGGACATGCGTACATATTGGACAGCCAAGACTGGCAATTCGGGCGAATGGGCACAACTTGATCTGGGTGCAATAAAGAGTGTCAAGGCTATACAGCTCAACTTCTATGATTACAAGACCGTACAAAACAATCGCGCTAACGACCTATACTATCAGTATCGTATCTGGTCAAGTGATAACGGCACAGACTGGCAACTCGTTGTAGACAAGAGTGATAATGATAAAGACACACCACACGATTATGTAGAGTTGAAGTCGGTATTACGTACAAGGTATATTAAAGTGGAAAATCTGCATATGCCCTCGTCGGGATATTTCTGCTTGTCAGAGATAAGAATATTTGGAAATACAGACGGTAACAGACCTTCAGCGGTAAGACAATTCCGCGTTATCCGCTCAGCCAAAGACACACGCAACGCATACCTTTCATGGAAACCATCTGCAGGAACTTACGGCTATAACATCTATTATGGTGTAGCACCTGATAAACTGTACAATAGTATTACCGTGCTAGGTAGTACATCTTATGATTTCAGAGGCATGGATACCGGCAGCCGCTACTATTTTACCATAGAGGCTTTGGGAGAAACAGGACGTTCCGAATTATCTAAAACTATTATAAAATGATTTTATATATGATAAAGAATAAACTATCAGTTTTGTTACTTCTTGCAATGACCTTTGTATCATGCAAGGCTGGCGAGACCAGTGAAAGTCCGGCGCAACCGGCACCCGAAACAGCAAGCAGACCTACCTCATTTGCAAGTGACGATGCAATGCTAGACTATATAGAGAAGGTACACCTCAACTATATGTGGGATGGTGCCGACCCCACATCGGGCATGGCTTACGAGAGAATACATCTAGACAATAATTATCCCGAGAACGACCGTGATGTCGTAACCCTTGGCGGTAGTGGTTTTGGAGTGGCAGGCCTTCTTGTCGGTATAGACCGAGGTTTTATCAGTCGTACAGACGGCGTAGCCCGTTTGACCAAAATCGTAAATTACCTTTCTACTGCAGATAGATTTCATGGCATGTGGCCTCATTGGCTTTATGGATCTACCGGCAAAGTAAAACCGTTCGGCACAAAAGACGACGGTGGCGATTTGGTAGAAAGCTCATTTATGATGCAGAGTCTGCTATGTGTACGTCAATACTTCAAGGATGGCAATAGTTCAGAACGCGCACTATCCGATAAAATAAACACCTTGTGGCGTGGTATGGAGTACGATTGGTATCGCAATGGAGGCAAAAACGTCATATACTGGCATTGGTCACCCGATTATGCATGGGATATGAATTTCCCCTTGCAGGGATATAACGAATGCCTTATCGCCTATATTCTTGGAGCATCATCACCTACCCATTCTATACCCGCCGAGTGCTATCATGAAGGCTGGGGACGTAGTGGTGCCATCAAGAGCAGCGCAGCTCCCTTCGGTTATCAGCTTGAGTTGAAACATAATGGCGCCGAACAACTTGGCGGTCCCCTTTTCTGGTCGCAGTATTCTTATATTGGGCTATGTCCTAAAGGTCTTACAGATGAGTATGCCAATTATTGGAATGTAACCCGTAATCATGCCATGAGCGATTATGAATATTGTGTCCGCAACCCCAAAGGATACAAAGGCTACGGTAAAGACTGCTGGGGACTCACCGCAAGCTATTCCATTGATGGGTATTCAGCACATTCACCCAGCAACGATTTAGGTGTCATTACACCGACAGCAGCACTATCATCATTCCCTTATACCCCACAAGAGTCTATGGCTGCCCTAAAATACTTTTGGAACAAAGGCTCCTGGATATGGGGTAAGTACGGATTTTACGATGCCTTCTCCGAAACAGCCAATTGGACAGAACCCCATTATCTGGCAATAGACCAGCTCACTATTGCTCCGATGATAGAGAACTATCGTACAGGTTTGTTGTGGCATTTGTTTATGAGTTGTCCTGAAGTACAGTCAGGTCTGCAAAAATTAGGATTTACAATAAATAACTGATAATATGATGAATAAGAGAAACATATTAGTAATGGCATTCGCCGCACTTACATTTTGTGCTAGTTCAGCCTCTACCTCCGACGATCCAAATATGGATACATTCATAGACCGTTTGATGAGTAAGATGACCCTGAGAGAGAAAATAGGTCAACTCAATCTTCCTGTTACCGGCGATATAGTCACCGGTCAGGCAAAGAGTAGCAACGTGGCAGACAAAATAAAAAGAGGAGAGGTAGGCGGACTTTTCAATCTTAAAGGAACCCAAAAGATACGAGAAGTGCAGAAGTTGGCTGTAGAACAGAGCCGCCTTAAGATTCCGCTTATCTTTGGTATGGATGTCATTCATGGGTATGAGACTGTATTCCCTATACCATTGTCATTATCATGCAGTTGGGATCTGAACGCCATCAAAGAGAGTGCCCGCATAGCAGCCATCGAAGCATCCGCCGACGGAATATGCTGGACGTTCAGTCCTATGCTCGACATCAGTCGTGATCCACGATGGGGCAGAATGTCAGAAGGCAATGGCGAAGACCCCTACCTTGATGGACAAATTGCCAAAGCGATGGTTCAGGGCTATCAGGGCAACGACCTCAAGGCCAACAATACCATTATGTCGTGCGTAAAGCATTTTGCACTCTACGGAGGAGCAGAGGCCGGTCGCGAATACAACACCGTGGATATGAGTCATTGGCGTATGTTCAATGATTACATGCCCGGTTATAAAGCAGCTATAGATGCCGGCGCAGGTAGCGTGATGACATCATTCAATGTCGTAGACGGAGTACCGGCCACAGGCAACAAATGGCTCCTTACAGATGTACTTCGTAACATGTGGGGCTTTAAGGGTTTTGTAGTAACCGATTTTACAGCCATATCTGAAATGACAGCTCATGGTATGGGCAATTTGCAACAAGTATCAGCACTGGCTTTGAATGCAGGTACCGATATGGATATGGTATCCGATGGCTTTATTGGTACACTTGAGAAATCATTAAACGAGGGTAAAGTGTCAATTCAGGCTATCGATCAGGCATGCCGTCGTGTATTAGAGGCAAAATACAAGTTAGGTCTGTTCGACAATCCATACAAGTACTGTGATGCTAAACGTGCAGTCAAAGAAATCTATACCCCTGAACATCGTGCAGAGGCACGTCGTATAGCTGCCGAAACATTTGTTTTGCTTAAGAATCAAGACCATCTTCTTCCACTTAAACCAACAGGCAGAATAGCCCTTATAGGTCCATTGGCAAATACCAGTGCCAACATGCCCGGCACGTGGAGTGTAGCAGCACGTGCGGATAAGTACAAATCGCTATATCAGGCTATGAAAGATGCAGTAGGCAATAAAGCCCAAATCTTATATGCCAAAGGCTCCAATCTGATGTACGATTCAGTAATGGAGAAGAACGCAACGATGTTTGGTCGTGAAATGCGCGATAAGCGTTCGGCTAAGGAGATGCTCGACGAAGCATTAAAAGTAGCAGCCGATGCCGATGTGATAGTAGCCGCAGTGGGCGAGTCGTCAGAAATGAGCGGAGAGTGCAGCAGCCGTAGCAATCTGGATATGCCCGATGCCCAGCACGATCTTCTTACCGCACTCAAGAATACCGGCAAACCTATCGTACTTCTTAATTTCGCAGGTCGTGCAACAGTCATGACATGGGAGAGTCAGAACTTCCCTGCCATACTTAATGTCTGGTTTGGAGGTAGCGAGGCCGGGGATGCCATCTGCGATGTACTCTTCGGAGCGAAGTCGCCCAGTGGCAAACTTACCGTCACCATGCCAAAGAGCGTAGGTCAGATACCTATATATTATAGTCATCTCAATACCGGGCGCCCACTTGAAGAAGGTAAATGGTTTACCAAGTTCCGTAGCAATTATCTTGATATCGACAATGCTCCTCTGTATCCATTCGGTTACGGATTGTCGTATACCACATTCTCATATGGTGAACCCAAGTTGAGTAGTGACCATCTTAGTGAAAACGGAGAAATAAAGGTATCGGTAGATGTTACCAATACCGGCAGTTATGATGCTGACGAAGTAGTTCAGATGTACATCCGCGATCTTGTGGGCAGTGTATCACGTCCTGTAAAGGAGTTGAAAGGCTTTCAGCGCATATCCCTTAAAAGTGGAGAGACCAAGACCGTTACATTCACGATAACTCCCGACGATCTGAAATTTTATAATCAGAATCTTGATTACAAGTTCGAACCCGGTGATTTTGATGTTATGATAGGTAATAGCAGTGATGATATTAAGACTTTAAGGTTTACATTAGATTAGATTGTTATTTATTGCTTTCCAATAAAATAAGGGATAGCATGTAAATAGTTCCCGAAGCACTTTTAAATGGCGCTTCGGGTTATTTTTTGCAGAACAAGCCCCCCTCAATTAAAAAGTAATGGTTCTAGCGGACTATCAACCTTCTCTTTCCGATATGTTTCCCATCTTTTTCGGGATTGTTGAATAGGCTATAAAATTCATATTTAATAGATTTTTCCGCACACCAGAAAAGTTTTTTTGATGTCACTAATGTCACTTTGTCACAAACCCTTTGTTTATAAGGGATGAGCGAGTGACATTAAGTGACATTATCGGGGTAAAAGTGACATTAAAGTAGAAAACACACCTATTTTTAGCGTTTTATTCCAAATTATTAAATTACCTGATTCTTTGCAAGAAATATCATTCAGCTATTCTATTGGATAGTGATTAGGGCCTAATCACTATCTAAAGTATCGCAAAGTGCAGAGTGATAAGGCCCTTATCACTCAATGGTATGTCGGAGAAACTAATTATATTATCGTTGCGTTTATGCGCTTTGCTGTTAGTAATAAATCTGTTTCACTATACAAAGTTTCTGCCATAGTGAAGGATGTCTCGGTTTTATCGTTACTAAATTTCTATTATTAATCATCCATCAACACGTTCTATCGATCAAACGTTTGCGTTATGTCGTTATAAAGTTTCTATTTCTACGATCAAACGTTTCCATTATATCGTTATAAAGTTTCCATTGCATCGATCAAACGTTTGCGTTTTGTCGTTACTAATGTTTTAGTTATATAAACAATATGGTTATTGATTAAGATATCGTAAATAAATTTCTATAACATTATTTTAGTGTTGCCGAACTTTCAAAGTAGTGGTTCTAGCCATACCTTCTATTTTATCGTAAAAAACAGTAAGTTTTAGTGGAGGACAGTGGATGATAGTGGAGGTTATCCTCCACCACTTAACACATTACAAGATAGCGACTTGCGCTTAAAGTGGAGGTTATTTAGAATTTTTGAAACTTTTTTAGTTTTGTCTTTTTTCTATTATTAAACACTTACGGGAAAGTAATAAAAAAATCACAATCATATAAGTTATAAGACATATAACACTAGGGTTAGATATAAAATCTATAAAATAAAAAAAGGACTTAGTTTTAAAACATATAAAACTAAGTCCTTTTTGTTTGTATCCTTAAATTACTTTGGAAGGTTAAAGGCAACAGACATTTCTTTCATCTGCGCTTCACTCATTCCCTCAGGTTCAAATCCCATGCAACGTGATTTGATATATATCTTAGCACTCTTAGAAAGGACATCAATCTGATCGAAAGCATCCATTACATCAAGTCCCTTTGCAAATACACCATGCTTTTCCCACATAACTACATCATAGTTTTCAAGTTCATTCAAAGTAGCCTGAGCCAAATTGTTTGAGCCTGGAAGTTCGTAAGGAACGATACCCAATCCCAGTGGACAGAAAGCCTTTGTTTCAGGAATCATGCTCCACAATAAATTAGAAAGCACATCCTTGCCCATCATCTTAGGGTTGTGACTCATTGCGATAAGTTCAATAGGGTGTGTATGTACTGTGGCACGATATGGAGAACCTGTTTCTATAAGATGTGCATGAACTGTAAGATGTGAAGGAAGTTCACTTGTTGGCATAACAGCATTATCAGCAATGATTACATAACTTGCGCAATCGTCTAATATGCGAATAATACTTCCATTATCCATAGGCTCACGTGCAAGATCACGCATACGCTTACCAGTTCCTTTGCAAAAAAAGTAGCAACCTTTCAAAGCAGGCAAAGTAACACCAATCTGCTTAACATCACTGATAGCTGCAAGACCCTTAATCTTGTCATCTACCAATTCTGTAATGTTTACTGTGATATTACCACCATTGCGTTCTGCCCATCCGTTCTGCCACAGATAACCGGCAACTTCTGCAATCTTATCAATTTCTTTCTTTAAGGCTTGGCGGCCTTCCAAAACTGTCTGTTTCATATTTTTATTGATTTGTTTCTTTCTTTCGGCAAAAATAGCCTTATTTTACCTTTAAAGGCTTTGAATTATGATTTTTAAGCCTCAATAATTGATATTTAAAGTATCATATAATGAATATTTCATCTTTCGTTACCACGAAACTCACTCGGTTTAAGTCCTGTCTTCAGTCTGAACTTAGAAGAAAAATAATCAGGAGACTCGAAATTAAGCTGATAGGCGATTTCCTTTATTGTCATATCTGTAGTCGCCAATAGATCCTTGGCACGCTGCAACTTCAAGTCCTGCTGATACATAGACGGAGAAAAACCAGTGAACTCCTTGAATATCTTTCTGAAATTAGAATAGCTCATTCCCAATCGCACTGCAATCTCCTGAATAGTCGTTCCATCTTCCAACGTCTCACGTATCATCTGACGGGCACGATTCACGATATCAGTATGTACAAAATTCTGTTGCAACTGATTGCTGCATTCTAGAGAATACATCAACCCGATAAGATAGTTAGTTATTCCGGCAAGAACCTGTTGAGAATGTATAGCCTCCTCGTCTGCTACATGCAAAGCCATATCTAGCATGCGAATAATCTCACTTGAATAGCCCACGTGATATATAGGATGTTCTGGAGACAAGAAATCTGCATTTACACGATCGTCCATGTTGCGTCCCTTGAATCCAAGCCAATAACATTTCCAACCAGTATTAGTATTGGGATGATAACTATGCCATTCACCAGGAAAGAGAAGGAATATATCGCCACTGCGCAATTCAACTTCTCCCACACTATGAGATTTGAACATACCACCACCCTCTTTGACGTAAAGCATCTGATATTCTTGCAATATGCGCCCTTTGGCAACATTGAAGTAGAAGCCATCGGCATGACCATGTGTAGGATAATCCTCACCGGGAAGATTCTCCTCATAACCAACTGTGTCGACATTCAGTCCCCACTGCAAGTCCTTGGTATCAGTAACCAGATATTTAAACTTTTTCATGTTACCAAATTGTATTGTGCAAAGTTATCAAAAAACATGGTAATGACAAAAATTATGGGTTTAAAATCAAAAAATCTAGTCTGTCCCATCACTGATTTACTATCTTTGCCACCATAATAAACACTAACCTACAAACAATGGAAAATCTAAAACACTTCTTTGCCGTTGACCTTGGAGCAACAAGCGGACGTACAATCGTTGGCTTTCTGAAAGACGGAAAGGTGAAAATGGATGAGCTAACACGTTTCGACAACAATCTGATTTCTACAGGCGGACATGTGTATTGGGATATATTTGCCCTATACAATGAGATAATAAAGAGTCTGAAAATCGTAGCCGAGCGCAATATAAAGATCGAAAGTATCGGTATTGATACATGGGGATGTGACTTTGTATGCACGGGTAAAGACGGAAACATTCTTCGCAATCCACTAGCCTATCGTGACCCTCACACAATGAACACGATGGAGGAATACTTCGGTGAGCAGATGTCTAAAAAAGACGTTTATGGAATAACTGGAATACAATTGATGAACTTCAATTCAATTTTCCAGCTTTATGCCATGAAGAAAGCTAAGAATGATGCTCTTGCTGGTGCAGACAAGATTATGTTCATACCAGATGCATTGAGTTACATGCTTACAGGAAAAGTTATCTGCGAATATACTGTATGCTCTACTTCACAACTGCTTAATCCAAAAGAAGGCGATATTTCAGAAGAACTGCTTGAAACACTTGGACTGAAACGTGAGCAATTCGGTAAAATGACAGCTCCTGGAACTGTGATAGGAAACCTAAGCGATGAGGTTAAAAATATTACAGGACTTGGCGATATACCTGTTGTGGCTGTAGCTGGACACGACACTGCAAGTGCTGTAGCTGCCGTACCTGCTGAAGACGAGCATTTCGCTTATCTTAGTTCGGGTACTTGGAGCCTGATGGGTATTGAAACAAAGGACGCGATCATTAATGAGGAAAGCTACAAACTTAACTTCACTAACGAAGGCGGTATTGAGGGAACAACAAGATTCCTAAAGAATATCTGCGGTATGTGGCTGTATGAAAGTTGCAGAAAAGAATGGCACGAGACTAAGGATATGGGACATACTGAACTACTTAACGAAGCCATGAAGGTGGAAGGTTTCAGAAGCCTTATTAATCCTGATGACGCAGTATTCGCTAATCCTACTTCTATGGTTGAAGCAATAAAGAAATATTGTGCCGATCACGGTGAACACGTACCTGAAGGATATGCCGAGATATGCCGTTGTATATTCGATTCACTTGCACTGCGATATAGACAGGTATTGGAATGGCTGAAAGACTTTGCTGATTTCGACATCAAGGCTTTACATATCATCGGAGGAGGTTCACTTAACAAATACTTGAATCAGTTTACTGCAAATTCATGCGGCGTTACTGTACTCGCTGGTCCACAGGAAGCTACAGCTATTGGCAACATTATGATGCAGGCAAAAGCAGCAGGATTGGTAAAGGATGTATGGGATATGAGAAAACTCATTGCCGACTCTGTTGAGCTAAACATATTCGAACCAGAAGACAAGGCAATCTGGGATGAAGCTTACGATAAATATTTAAAAATAACAAAATAATAAAACCTAAAATTATGAATTCTGAACTAATTGAAAAGAACTATCAAATTGCCAAAGAGCGTTACGCTGCGATTGGCATAGACACAGACAAGGCTCTTGAAACATTGGAGAAGACTCCAATATCACTTCATTGCTGGCAAGCTGATGATGTAGTGGGATTTGAGCGTAACGAGGCTCTTTCAGGTGGTATCCAGACTACAGGTAACTACCCTGGACGCGCACGCAACATTGACGAACTTCGTCAAGATATAAATAAGGTTACATCACTTCTTGGTGGAACATTCCGCCTGAACCTTCACGAGACATACGGTGAATTCGGAAATAAATTCGTTGACCGTGATGAGGTTGAGGTTAAGCATTTCCAGGGATGGATTGACTGGGCTAAGGAAAACGGATTGAAACTTGATTTCAACTCAACAAGTTTTTCTCACCCAAAGAGCGGATACCTATCTCTTTCAAATCCTGACAAGAGCATACGTGATTTCTGGATTGAGCACACAAAGCGTTGTCGCCGAATTGCAGACGCAATGGGTAAGGCACAGGACGATCCTTGTATCATGAACATCTGGGTACACGACGGCATGAAGGATATCACTGTTGAGCGCAACCGTTATCGTGAAATTCTAAAAAACAGTCTTGACGAGATTCTTGCTGAGAATTTGCCAGACATGAAGCCATGTCTTGAAGCAAAACTATTCGGTATCGGAATGGAAAGCTACACAGTAGGTTCTCACGACTTCTATGCAAGTTATTGTGCAAAGAACAACGTGATGTACACACTTGATACCGGTCACTACGAGCAGACAGAAAACGTTAGCGACATGGCAGCTTCACTATTGCTGTTTGTTCCAGAATTGATGCTTCACGTAAGCCGTCCAATCAGATGGGATAGCGACCACGTAACAATCATGAATGATCAGACTCTAGACTTGTTCAAGGAAATTACACGTGCAAATGCACTTAACAGAGTTCACATCGGACTCGATTACTTTGATGCAAGTATTAACCGTATCGGTGCATACATCGTAGGAACAAGAGCTACTCAGAAGAGTGTTCTTTCTGCACTTCTTGAACCTTTGGCAAAACTGCGTGAGTACGAGGATAAGGGACAGTGGTTTGAGCGTCTTGCTCTTCTTGAAGAAGCTAAATCTCTTCCATTCGGTGCAGTATACGATTACTTCAATATGAAGCATAACATACCTGTAGGCGAAGAGTTTATAGCAGATGTTCAGCAATATGAAAAGGATGTTCTTTCAAAGAGAGCGTAAATAATGAATATTGCATTAGGACTTATTATCATTGCGATAGGAGCGTTTTGTCAGTCAAGCTGCTACGTTCCTATCAATAAGATAAAGAACTGGAGTTGGGAAAGCTACTGGATTGTCCAGGGAGTATTTGCCTGGCTCCTGCTCCCTCTCTTGGGAGCAATGCTTGCAATCCCAGCTGGACACTCAATGATAGAATTGTTCAGTCAGGATATGCATGCCACAATTATGACAATGCTCTATGGCGTGTTATGGGGTATCGGTGGACTTACTTTCGGTTTGTCTATGAGATATCTTGGAGTTGCTCTCGGTCAGTCAATAGCACTAGGAACATGTGCCGGGCTTGGAACGATATTGGCTCCGCTTTTTACAGGACATGCTAGCGACCTTACAACATCTGTAATAGTTGGTGTCGTAGTAACTCTAGTCGGTATTGCAATAATAGGAATAGCTGGTTCTATGAAATCGGCTTCACTGTCAGATGAGGAAAAGCGTGAAGCAGTAAAGGAGTTCAACTTCACAAAAGGAATTATAGTAGCTCTATTGGCTGGTTTCATGTCGGCATGTTTCAACATAGGACTTGCACAAGGTGCCGACCTTCATTTCGAAGGTGTAAACCCAATGTTCATATCATTACCTGTTACATTCTTGGTCACGCTAGGAGGATTTATCACAAATGCGATATATTGCTTCTATCAAAACCAGAAGAACCATACATGGAACGATTATGGTAAATCAGACGTATGGATGAACAACGTATTATTCTGTCTGCTTGCAGGCGGATTATGGTATAGTCAGTTCTTCGGTCTGTCACTAGGAAAAGGTTTCCTCACAGGAAGTCCAGCTCTACTAACATTCGCATTCTGTATTCTTATGTCCCTCAACGTAGTATTCTCTAATGTATGGGGTATCATCCTAAAAGAATGGAAAGGATGTTCAAGAAAGACTATAGTAGTTTTGATGACAGGACTATTGATACTTATTGTATCATCTTTCCTGCCACAGATTATTGATATGATAAATAAATAATAACTAATTGCATCCAAGCCGCATCATTGTACAGTAATGTCTTTGATGCGGTTTTTTGGATATACACTTATAATATGTGCCTTGCCTTGTTTCATTTCAGCCTCCACAATTGTGCCACGACTGCAATGAAGTTTGAATTTCACATTCCATGACTTGGGCCAAGCTGGGAATAGAATAATTTTATCACCTACTTCCTGAAGTAACATCTCCTGAATACCAATCATTCCAGAACCGCCCCAATTATGATCGGGTGTCCAATCATGTCCAGGTCCCCAGAAAGCAGGAAAGCGATGTGGACCGCTTTTTAATTTCAAAGTATTCCATTTTACGGCTTCTTCAGTAAGTCCAAGACACGCAGCCCAGATGTTGGTTTGTTCCCAACCAGCATAACCATTAAACTTGTTCACATAAGGATCATATTTCCATGTATCAACGGCTACATTAAGACTGTCACGACCAACACCAAACATTCGCCAAGGAAATACAGGATAAAGCATTGTCGGTTCGGTATTATTTACACGCGCCCATACCACCGCTGGTGAGATCACCTTATGACCATCAACATATCTATATGAAATATCGGGCCATAGTGAAGACATAGTCTTATAACGTGCTAAAGTAGTACTGTCTGCACCGATGCCCGATAAGTATTTAATAAGATTATCTGTCACCGTTTTTAGTCCGCATACTGTTGAAGTGGGATTATAAGCCATCTTGAAAGTCTCAGCTCCAGAACCAGGATATATCACTAAGTGACCATTATCATCAAGTTGCTTGCGCCCGTTTCGTGAAGCCACATAACGATAATGCTGTTCAAAGAAATCAAGCGAAGATTCAATCCAAGGCACATATTTAGAGATATCTACGCCACCATAGCTATGTGCGTCTAATGCCATTTGGCAAAACTCCAGCACGGTGTCCCATGTATATTCCAACCAAGCATTATATTCAAGCCCAGAATCAAAACCTTCAGGGCGCTTTGTTCCATATTCATCATATTCAGGAAGGCCGAAATTCTCTAATTGTTCGGTAAATGCGGCACCGCCATGATGCCAATAAACCTTACTGCGCAATTCGGCATTATGAAGAATACGTACATAAAAATCAAGTTGGCTTTTCATGGCATCATAATCTCCGCTTTTAAGCATAGGCCAATAAAGCAGTCGCTGATTCTGTGCTGTATGAGTGCCGCCACCCCATCTGCGATAATCAGGAGTAAAAGGAAAATCAGATTTAACATAAGAAGGATCAAAGCAGAAAAGTCCACCATTGAATTTCGTTGGCCATTCACCAAGAGCATTACATCCCATCATATATCTGAAAAGAGTGTAGTTTCGAGTAATCTCTTCGGCTTCCCCCTCGCCTTCTATATAACTGCGTTGCCACCATTTATGCCACCATGTTACAGAAGACTTACTGTCACGGCTAACATTTATAGCTTTTATAATGCCATCAAGTTTATTATTCCATTCGGCAACTGTGCCCTGATTATCAGTTAAAGCTATACAAAGTTCATGATGTTTTGAAGCAGAACGTGAACTTAGATTGTAGCTTCTATAATCAATATTGTCATATACTCCGTCACAAGTTCCGGAATATTTAATGTTGCTACCAAACACCTTTCCGCCGAATATTAAGTCTTTTAGCGGATTATACATCTCAGCCTTGTATAGCAAAAGATGTTGTTGCGCGACAGTTGCATCAAAAACCGTAGTATCTGGATTCTGATGGAAGAAAGTAATTCCACAATCAGATGGAGTTATCACATCATGAGACGTAACAACTCCATTAGGTACACCAAATTTATATGATGTCTGAAAACTTTCTTTTTTACCGATTTCACGATTACGATAGCGCCAATTATGGTACTCATATTCAACTGCTACCGCCTTTTTGCTGTCAATACTAACATGAACGACCGGCTTGAATACATCAGCCCATAGTTTGACAAAAATGTTACCATCTGAAATCACAGCATATCCGTCATTGACAACCAATCGCTGTGAGAAATTATGTGTTGTATTAAGATTTGGAGTCAGTCTTATACGAAAGCGACCTTGTTTCAAGAGAGTGTTATTCTCATCAAAAGATCCACTCCGACTCAAATAAAAATATATATCACCATTTTCTACCCATACATTCATTCCGATACTTCCTCCGCCAACAGGCATTGATTCTGACGAATTACGACTTTGGCTATGCCAAACTACATCAGCGGGTAGTCCCCAAACAAAAAGCGGAATAAATAATAAAAGTAAAAACAGTTTTCTCATTGTATTTCTTTTTTATACAGCAGCAGTTCGTAGCTTTATCATTCCTCGATGAACAAGATTACGCACTGAATGATAGTTCATATTCATGATACCACATATTTCATCATACTTGCGTTCATCAAGATAGTAAAGTTGGAAAGCCTCACGCTGTCTTGGAGTCAATGCATTCAAAAGATACACAATCTTTGCATGTCCCAATCGTTCGCTCTCAGCATCTAAATAAGCTTTTTCTACATCATCAGACATACGCATATTAGTAGCTCTGTCTAATTCTATAACATTATTATATGATGCCTTACGGAATTCATCAAGCAGACGATTACGCAAAGATACAATTAAATAAGAACTTACCGAAGTAATATTTAATGAATATCTACGGTCGAGCATCTTTACAAACACATCTTGTATGCAGTCCTTTATAAGTTCCACATCAGACGTGATGCAACGACCATAATTCAACATTGTCTGAACATACATACTATATAATTCAGAGAAGGCAGCATCATCACCAAACTGGTAAGCTTTCAGTAAAACAAGCGAACTCTTTTCGTTGTTAATAGTAGAAGAAGTCATTTAGGTATATTTTAGGTTTTAATTATCAATTGCAAATGTACCTAAATAACCTATTAAGATCTTGTAAAATCAGATATAAAAATGGGAAAAATTGGTATTTTCCCCATTTTTATTACCATTATAAGTGTATTATCATCTTTTTCTTAACCAATAGATACCTGTTGAAGAAAGAAGATAATTGTCCTTTATTGTCACTCCACCCTTCATCTTTTTCATCTCTCCATTCTTAGAATCTATCTGATAAATATCATAAATTCCATTAGAAAGAGAAATACTAACAGTATTCTTATCCGTTCCGATATATGCCACGGCATCCTTCTTTTCATCATTAATCAAATAAACATTATCTTTGTGAAAAGTAGATTTCATTCCTGCAACACTATGCAAGAACTGTTTATCAGTAACAGGAAGGTCAGGACAAGAGCCACCAGCCATCAATACAGCCCATGACATTTCAGTATAGTTATTGGCATAATACATAACGGCTTTATCACGCCATGCATTACGACATTCAGAAACGCCACGATAGACATCGGCAAAACTAACACTTCCAGTCCTTCCATTACGCAAAGCTTGACGAGGAGCAAGATTCAAACCACCTTTGGGTGCATACAATCCACGACTGTTATAAAACCATTGTTCTATATTTATTATATCAACAGTCTTTGCTAACTCCTTATCCTGCATTATAGAATCCTGAACATCTTTATTTACGGCGAGCGATACAAAAACCTTCTTGTTGTGTTCATGTTCCCATTCAGATATTGTCTGCAACCAGAACTTCACGAACTTGAAAGGTCCTGTAAACTCCTCTCCTATTGAATGAATAACATTCGGCTTATCAGCAAAGGCATCAAGAACTCCATATATGTATTTACGATGCAGTTCACGAAGATAACTGTTATTCACATCATAAAAATAGTCTGCCATAAAGATTCTCTTATCAGCCGTGAAAGGTACTGGTTCTGGGAATCCTGTATTATTGATATTGTTTGCTGTACGCCACGGACAATCAACCCAATGCGCACCAGCTTCCAATATGTTATGCTGAAAATAATGCTGATTCATCAATAGCATTCCATTATCAGCCTCACTGTCAGCGAACTTTCCTAGACGATAGAAATACCATTTGTTAGGTCTTGAAAGATCGTATTTGCTCAATCCGTCCCAAGCTGTATCCTTGCCACTGCGTGCAAAAGGCTGTTCATAGAAAGGTCCCCAAACATCACCGTCACGTCTGCGCACACGTTCGTGGTCATCACGTCTGCGATCATACCACAGTCCATAATTCTGACTATATACAACATTGTTGTCACGCTTCATATTTAGGATAACACTATCCATTCGATCAGTAGTGCCATACATTTCCATTCCAGGTACAAATCGGGTAACGGCATAAGGAAGTTTAGAAAATACTGAATATTTTACTCTTCCGCTCCACCATGGACTGTTATGTCTACCACCAACAAGGAGACCTCCATCAACAAGAATCTTTCCATTCACTATGGCATATTCATGTTTTGCAACAGCAGTCTTGTTTGCTATTTTTATGGCATCAACATTTTTAGTTCCTGCCGGAGATACATTGGCAACAAATTTAGCACTGTCTATCCAAGAGTGCATTGTGATACGTGGCAATTTTGCATTAGCCATCATAATCTGAGCTTGCTCTACAGTAGGACTACTTGATGCTTCGGTGTTTCGCTCCAGTGTTCTGGTTATTCCGCTTACATCCCTACCCAAACGTTTACCCAACTGCAACGCAAAAAGGCTCCAAGGTTTCACATGATTATTTGATTCATCAAAGAAACCTGTTCCGCAAAATTGCGCCCAACATCCATATACATAATTATTTGTTCCATCAGGAAGACTGTCGGCAAAGATACCACTTGCAGTACTCTGATACACTGTTGAGTTTGTTGAATTCCAACCTGTACCATATTTCTCTATACCAAGATTGCACAGTTTTATATCATTGCCATCTATATTTACATCATCGAAAAGCAGACCTGAAGCAAAACTACCAACAGAACCACTGAATCCCAATGACTCATAACTGTCACACTGAACAAAAGCATTTGGACCTGCAGCAATATAGCCTGCGGCGAAGTCGTTAATGCCATGTTCACTATATAATCTTTGGAAAAGACATTTTTCACCAAACGTTAGGAATGTGCGACGTCGATAACCACCAATCTCTGAAACTGGAGACAACGATTTGCAATCCTCAACAGTAATCTGGCTACCACTGCGTTGTATCACGACAGCCGAACCTGCCAAATGTTTGAAATCAACCATTCTAACCCAACAGTTGATTGCATTAGCAAGATAAACGCCATTCCAAGCATGATCTTCATCCTTAGGATATGCCTTGTCATAATCAGACTCAACAGTGATATTCTCTATTCCAGAATTCTCTATTCTACCACTCCAATTATAACGAAGCATCATGCAGTCTTTGTCATAAGATATAGGCAATGGAGCATCAAAAGATAGTTTCCCGTTTACAATACCAGTAATCTTTCTAGTGAATTCCAAATCTACTTCACCAGGATGCCATCCCCAATAGCCCAAGTCCATACCGCCGCCAAAGTTACCACATTTCATAAGGTCTATCCATTTCTGAGTAGACTTCCTTACGATAATTACATCATCATCTTTTTTGGCGTTACCATGAATAGTATCTGTTACTATGCGATTATTCTTTCCTTCAACATATACAACTGCTCCACGGTCTACACCAGTCTTAAACAATACTGTTCCAGCTTTTACTGTTCCACGGATCACAACTCCTGAAGCTTGGATACGCAAAGGTTCAGACAATTCATAGCATCCCTTACCTAAGAGTACGGCACCACGCAAACCCGTTTTTCTATCAGGTTTCAATGAAGCCACATAATCAATGGCTTTCTGTATACGTGAACTTTGATCACCAGCATGCCATCCTACATACACTTTTACATCTGCATTAGGAATTGATTGCTGCGACATGCGGTAACCCACATAACTGTAATCTAAAGGGAAGGGTTGCGCATAACAACACGCAACCCCAATCATAAACACCAATATGGCAATTATCTTTTTCATCAAAAACGTAATTATTTCTGTTTCTTTGCAGCCTCAATACGCTTATACCAACCGTCTCGCTCACTTTTTAGGTCATACCCACGAGTTGCAAGCCAATTGTTTATACGTCCTTTATATTTACCAAACCAAGCATGCTTGCTTTTTGAATCACTTGCATCAATAGCAAATTCACGAGCTTCCTTCAACCAATTAAGAATCTGAAGTTTTTCATTTTCTTTTAGTCCTGGTATCATTTCAAGATGCGCCTTATAAGTTTTTGGAACAACACCGTAAGTCATTCCGTCCTTTATGGCTTCTATCTGAGCATCGTTGACATAGTTTGCTAGATCTGCAGCAAACTCGAAATGATGCTTATATAATTCGGCATCAATCGCATTGCGATCTTTGTTTTTATCGTATATGTCGTTCAATTTAAAATAACGGTTACAAATGATATTTAGTACATTATTGCGTACGTTACCATCATTTATATTAAGTCCATCAACTATTTTTATTGAACGCTCGGTTATAGACTTCACATAGTTGGCGTCACGTCCTGCGCTGTCAAGTTTTACCTGACCTGCAGCGCAAAGACATCCGCACATTATAGCAAATACACCGAGTAATAATCTTTTTCTGATAATCATGATATATCTACGTTTACATCAATTTACCCTTTTCGGCAAGAGTATCATGATTATTTTTCAAATTGGTCCAATCAGTCTTTTCTTTTGTACTGATACCGTTAATATACTTTTCAATATTTGTATATCCGTCACCAGTGCAATCCTTTACTGCGTCTGAAGGATCATTTGGATTCAATCCGTTTGCGATTTCCCATTCATCAGGCATACCATCTTTGTCACTGTCCTTATAAGGCTTACCCTTATATTGTGGATATCCTCCCATCTGACGTGGATCTGTTATGATACCTTCTTTATATGAATCTTTTGCAAGACGACGATACTTAAATGAACCATCAGGTGCCTGTGATTTAGGACTAAGTCCCCAAAGATCACCATAAGGATTTACCTTCGGTAGTTTCTTTTCGTAATATGCATTTCCCGTACGAACTTCGTCTACGACTCTTTGGTCAACGATATCACGCTTAGGAATTGTAGCACCTACATTATTTAATACGTAGTCAAATGTCTGATCGTTTGGAAGAATTGTCATATGAGGCATTACAAAAGGTTCTTTTGAATGCATGATAGCCAATTCGTCTTCAGCAAGATCGCCATCCTTATCGGCTGTCTGTATACCACCAGCCCAGTTATTCTTTGTTATTGCATCATATCCTTCTACAATATTACCATCGGCATATACTCTACCAAACTGCTTGAAAGGAAATAGCTTACCGCTACGGCTTTCAGACTTTATAATACGCCAACCAACATTACTGTCTTTTGGAGTCAATGGTCCTGGCTTGTAATAGTTGTTTACAAAGTTGGACATTGTTGAGAATTCGCCTCCATCGGCAGTACGATGTACCCAGTTATAAATCACATTATTTACAAAGTTGAATACTCCACCCCATCCTATTGACGGATTTCTTCCTGTATTGTCAGCCCATAGGTTTCTCATAAATGAAGCATTCTCTCCACCTATCGTACTTCCAAAAGCATGATTATATGTATCAAGAGATTTAGCAGAAATTGTATTCTGTATTGTTACGTTTACTGTAGGTTCCTTGCGGCTACCGATAGCATCACCAAGATCAAACATGTGACGATAGAATGAAATATTCTCATCAAGTCCCCATTCGCAAGAGCAATGGTCTATCATAATGTTTCCAACAGGATTTCCGCCGAAAGAGTCCTCGCGATACCATACATGTGTATTACCACGACGGAAACGCATGTGACGAACTACAACGTCATGGGTATTAACCTGAAAACTTTCACCAGCAATACATACTCCATCACCAGGTGCTGTCTGTCCAGCAATTGTAATATATGGAGCACGTACAATTATAGGAGTCTTCAATTTTATAATACCACTTACGTTGAATACGATAATACGTGCGCCGCCTTGTTCACAAGCCCATCTGAAAGAACCTATTCCATCATCATTAAGATTGCTTACGGTAATCACCTTACCACCACGACCACCGAAGGTGTACATACCGCCACCTTCTGCACCAGGGAATGATGGAATCTTTGATTGTTTCAAGTCGTAAGGACGGAAAGCCCAAGGCACGTAAGAACGTCCTTCCATAGCTTCTTTCTTTACAATAGGAAAAGCAACAGCCCATGCAGAATCAGAATGTGCAGTCCACACTTTCTGTAAAGAATCAATCTTAGCCTTTGCAGCATCAGTTATACTTGGATATTGTGCTTCGGCTGCAACCGGGGCCAATATCATTGCACATACTGCAAGTAATAGTTTCTGTTTCATTTTATATTATCATTTTTTGTTTGTTCTGATATTAAGACGAACTAAAGCAAAAAATGTAATATCAACTAAAACAAAAAATAGATATTTATTTTTAAAAGTCTATTTGTATAAGTTCGTGATTAAGGTTACAATGCATTGGCAATACGCCTCACTTTACTTGTATAGTTGCGGTCTTCAGCATAACCAATACGACTTAGAAAATAATAATAATCCCCGTCTGTGTATTTATACTGTACGTCATCACGATAACTCTTCACGCTTTCCTCCCACTTATTAAAAACATAATAGCTACCATCAGAAGGATGGCGAAGCCCGAAAAGATTATGATTCACACGACATAGGTCGCTTGAAAAGTTACCTGTTTCCAATAATGCCTGTGCCAATACAATTTTAGGGAATTTCACATCATATTTCTGCAACATCGCCAACACATTTTCAGCTGTCAACGCAATGTCATTCATTATATAATCGCTGTCGCTTTTCATTTCAAGTTCAGCTAGACTATCACATGTCTTATCAATACGTGCGACAGCAGGGAGCGCATCAGGCTCATATTGCTGAGCTTGAATTTCCAATGATAATAAAAGCGCGTATATAATTATAAGTAATTTTCTATTTATTGCCATACCAATAAAAAAAACGCTATATTTTTTGGTTTATTGTATAATCAACAAAAAAGATGATTAGCTACTATTAGTGATGGTACAAAGTTTTATAGTAAGACAAAACAGAAATTACTTGAGCTGTATTCATACGAAAAAACTACCGAAAAACTAAATATAGAATTGTTTTTCGGTAGTTTTATGTATAAGATAATAAAGAGAGTATCAAGACTCTAAAATCACATCTTCATTATTTGAAAAGCTTTTGCGCAAATAGATATAAATCTTCACGCCATACAGGCCATGTGTGACCACCGTCTTTAGAATCGTAATAATCAAACTTTACGCCTTTCTGCTTCAAATGCTGCATCATTATCTGACAGTTGTCGTAAGCAATATCAGGTTTACCACCTATCGTGATAAAAAACTGTTTCAGATTATTATTCAATAGCGATACGTTATTATCAATATATGCATAATTAGCATCACGTTCCTTATCAGCATTCATGAATGGTGAAGACTTAGCAAACCATCCAGAACTGAACACACCTAGATAATGAAATTTGTCTGTATTTGGAACACCAACATACAATGTAAACATTCCGCCCATTGACAAACCTGAAATAGCACGACCATCAGCAGAAGCATCAACGCGGAAATCTTTTTCTACAGAAGGGATTACATTATCCAATATCTCTTTACCAACATTATCAAAGCCTCCAACATTGGCATCAAAACTAACCATCAACATTGGTTTGGCTTTACCGTCAGCGATAAGATTATCAAGAATTATATCACCTCTACCTTGCTGTACCCATCCACGTGCATCCTCGCCACCACCGTGCATTATATACAATACAGGATACTTCTTATCCATATTCTTATCATATCCGGCAGGAGTATATACATACATTACTCTCCAGCTATTTGTCACCTTTGAGAAATATCTCACTGTGCTAACATTGCCATGAGCAACATCGCGTACCTGGAAACGAGTATCTTCCTTTGCATAAGGTACTTCAATACAGCTCATCATTCTACTGCATCCGAAGAATGATTCACTTGACGGATCGGCAACTGACAATCCATCCACTATCAAACTATAATAATGAATTCCTGAGCCTTGTGGTTCTGTAGTTACAGTCCAAACTCCATTTGCATTTTTCGTCATGTCATACTTACGTCCGAAGTCTAACTGAACCTTTTGTGCTTCAGGTGCTTTGATACTGAATTCAATACTGTTGTCTGGCATTATCTTAGGAAAGCCAGATTTGTTGATGTTGGTTGTTGCCGGTGTCTGTGCGAATGTAGCTACAGATAACAAGGCAAACATACTTAAAAATAGTTGTCTCTTCATGGTTTTTATTTGTTTATAAATGCGTTTTTAATTGCCTCAACAAGTGCAGGACGCCAATAGTCCCAATTATGATTACCATCTTTCACACGAAACTGATAACGAATACCACGACTTCTGAATGTCTTTATGAGATCCATATTGGCCTCTAACGTGAAATCATCATCTCCACAGTCAATAAACCAGCGAACGGTATTCAGTTCATTAATCTTTATCTGCTGACATTCTGCAACATACTTTATAGGGTTATTTCTCTCAACTACAGTCTGTCGCCATTCACCAAGCGGATCGTTTTTAAGAAATTCCAATGGCTGACGACGCAGATAACTACTCATGGCATAAACCATGTTAAAGTATTCTGGGTGATGTACTCCATAAACCACAGACCCACCGCCTCCCATTGAAAAGCCTGCCAAAGAACGATTGCTCTTATCATTAAGCACGCGATAATGACTTTCTATATAAGGCACAAACTCCTTGAAGAAGAAATCTTCGTAAGTCCAGTCTGGGTCATTAAACCAAATCATTTTATTCTTGTTGGCTTCAGGACAAACAATAACCATTTTAGGAACAATATGATTATTGATAAGGCTATCGGCAACATCTGGTAAATGTCCGTCTGTCACCCATTGAGTATCCTCACAACCACCACCATGCAATAGATATAGCACAGGATATTTCTCTGCTTTTTCAGGATCATAGCCAGGAGGGAGATATAATGTATAGTTGCGTTGTGATATGCCCTTCAACATCTTACATGGCATTTTCATATATTCTATTCTCCCCTTATCTTGGCTGAACACTCCGCCACAAAACAAAAAGAGTAGAAATGATAAAATTGTTTTCTTCATTATCAGATTTTTTATTTTCAATATGCAAAGTAACAAAAAATATTCCATTATACAATATTCAAATGTTTCAAATACTTTATACAATGTTACATATTCTTCTCTATATTAAAAAACAAACGATATAAGGTCCTTAGCCATATTTGGTGATATTCTTTAAACGTTTTCACGGAATGTTCGTGCAAACGAGTGCTGAATCATCAAGCTTACTTAAATGTTATGCCGAGTGTAGCCGAAATTATTTAAAGTTCGTATCTATCGCATGAACGATTTTCCGTATATCCATATGAGATAAAACATTATTTTTGAACATTTACTTTGAAAGCCAAAAATAATATATATATTTGCAATTATTAATTCATAAATAACCGAGTAATTAAAAAAAACACTTTGAAACTGCATATAAATTAAAATAATTATAACATAACGACAATATAAACAACTTTAAAATTACAACTATGAAAAAGAACATTATCTTTCCTATGATGCTTACTATGGTTCTAACACTAATCATTACATCATGCTCTACATCAACGACTGAAGATATACCTGAGGTCAAGTTTTCATCTTTAAATATTAAATACACATTTAACACGAGTGGTGATTTCCTTAAAGTTTATGATGTCACCGCACAATACAAAGATGCATCAGGCAAAGCACAATCTGAGACTGTGACAACAGCAAATTATACAAAGACATTAAATGTAACATTAATGCCTTACAATTCTGATGTTAAATTCACCTTCAAAATTAAGGATAATATTGACAAGACCGCAAGCTATTCGATAAGCTATTCTATAAAATATGAATATATACCTTTGTACTCTGACGGAACTTTAACAGCATTAACAAACTATTCAGAAAGCCTGCAATTAAGGGGGGCTAAGTACGAAGCACTTGAATATGCAATGGGGCTGATGAACAAGAACTACAACAAAGCATATTCTTTTAGTTTAAACAATAATAAAATTTCGCAAACCGAAACAACTACAAGTTTTTAATATTGATTATTGTAACATCCGGTTTTCTAGTCTCTAAAAAGTGTAGAGAAGGGAAATCGTCAGTTTTTAGTTTCGTATGTTCATATGTCTTTTAAAACATATGTTACGTGCGTCTTAAAACTCGTATTTATCGTATGTTGTGTTCTTCGGAGACGGACTAATCCAAAAACATTTATGCTGGATTTCACCCGACCTTTTCTCGCCAATGCAATGTGAGAATAAGTTTTTATTACTCTTTTGACTTAGTGAAAACGTTTCAAATATTGGTGTCAGAATCTCAATATATGAGGGTGCACTTCGCATCTCTGCATATATCTATGGGCTAGGCACTTAAAAATATCAACAAATATAACTAATAACATTTTTTCATTCAGTTTGTGAGTATTTTTTTTATTAAAATCCGTCTTATTATAATTATCACATTAATTTAAGATGAAAAGACAACTGCTTATAATTACAGCAATGGCAGCCGGTTTATCTGCCAATGCGCAACAAATAGACTTCAACCTTGCAGGGAGACAGGCTTCACAAGTAACTGAAGACGGTTTCACCCCATGGGCTATTGCTACAACAAGATCTGAATCAATGCTGCTTCAAGACAGTGGCATCACTGTTAAAATGGCATTGGATGATTCCGCAACAGGAATGACAATGAAATCATGCTGGTGGAAAGACGGAGTAAACAAATTCTCAAAACTTATTTCTGACGGCGTGACTGTGTACCAACTTGACGCAAGCGGAAATACGACTATCATTCGGAGTGGATCGGTAAAGATGATTGTCACTATAAGTGGACTTTCTGCTGGCAAGCATACCCTATTGGCATATCACAATGATACCGACGGAAACTCTCCTGCCAAGCTAGATGTTTACGCTAATGGAACAAAGGTACAAACAGGAGTGAAACAATCAAGCAGAGTTATGAATACTGACGATTGCGGAATGTCGTATATAGAGTTTAATGCCGAGGAAGGAAAGGATGTAACAATATGGTATGCGACCACACCTGAATCAGGAAAAGATTACACGAAAGACAACGGAACAACAAGTCTCACTATCAATGCATTGGTACTTGACCGTCCTAATCCTAAGACCACAGCATCAACTCCTATTCCAGCAAACAGAGACTATCACGTTGACGCAGACAACGGAAACGTAAAACTGGAATGGAAAGCAGCTTCAACAGCTGTGAAACATCATGTAAGAATAGGTACATCTTTAGAGAACATGCATGAATTGGCAACAGTTACAGACGCATATTATCAACTAAGCAACATGTATAACCTTAATGAATATTTCTGGAGAATAGACGAAGAGGACGCTAACGGCAATATATATGAAGGTGACTTGTGGACATTCCGTCCCAGACATATTGCATTCCCAGGTGCTGAAGGTTATGGTAAATACGCTATCGGCGGACGTGGCGGAAGCGTATATCATGTAACAACACTTGCAGATAACGGTGATGATGCGAATCCTATTAGTGGGTCGTTCAGATATGGAATAAAGAAAGCTACAGGACCAAGGACAATTGTTTTTGACCTAGGCGGAGTCATTGCACTAAAAAACAGACTTACATGTTCGGATAAATATGTTACGGTTGCTGGACAGACAGCACCAGGCAACGGCATCATGCTTCGTGACTGTCCTTTCGGAATGGCTGAAGACGGAATAACCAGATTCATGCGCATGAGACTAGGACATAAAACGACAACAAACGGTGTTATTGATGATCAATACAAAGCTGCCGGACTTGATGGTATGGGTATGGCTGGAAACAACAATTCTATTATGGACCACTGTTCTATCGGATGGACTATCGACGAAGCTTTCAGCAGCCGCAACGCACGCAGCATAACACTGCAGCGCACGCTTATATCAGAAGCATTGAATGTGGCTGGGCATCCTAACTATCGTGCCGGAACTGCCCACGGATATGCAGCAACGATAGGAGGCGGTGAGGCTTCCGGTGTTGGTTCCTTTCATCATAATCTCCTTGCACACGACGAAGGGCGAAACTGGAGTATCAGCGGAGGACTGGATGGAAGCGGCGCTTATGACGGACATCACGACATATTCAATAATGTTGTTTACAACTGGGGAGGACGTGCATGTGACGGAGGCTCACACCAAGCCAACTTTGTAAGTAACTTCTATAAGGAAGGTCCTGCCACAACACAGAAATATCTTTTAAGAGCGCAGTTGGAAGGTACAGGTACTGGCTCACAATCATACTACGTAAACGGGAATCTTCGACAGGAGAAAGACGGAACTTTAACTGAGGACAAGGAAAATGAGACCTATCGCATTGAAGCAAGTCAGGTATATAACTGGCAGGTATTTGTTGATAAGCCATTCTTTGCAAGTGAAGCAACTATAGAAAGTGCTAAATCAGCCTATAAGGATGTTTTGAGCGACGTAGGATGCAACATGCCTTCACTCGACAATCACGACACGAGAATGATTAACGAGACTATAAACGGAACTACTTCCACAAGAGGTAGTGTTTCGGGTAAAGCTGGACTCATTGACTCTGAGGAAGACAAAGGGTGTGAAGGATTTGGCGGATTGAACGTTAATAATGCTACTCGTAGTTCTGACTTCGATACAGACGGAGATGGAATGCCAGACTGGTGGGAGAAAGCCAACTCACTAAGTACAACAACAGCAGATAACAACGGAGATGCAAATAGAGATGGATATACAAACCTTGAAGATTATCTTAACTGGATAGCTGTACCTCATTTCACAATATATAAAAATGAGACTTCAGTTATAAATCTAAAAGACTTCTTCGCAGGCTTTACCAACAGTCCTTCATTTGAACTTAGCGGTTCTGGCAACATCATCTATGACTTTGATGGTGCAAACACACTTACCGTAAATTCAGGAAATAACAAAACAGGTTTCTACACCATAACAATAAAGGCATCTGATAAGGATGGCTGGGGCACGATGCAGCGTGTATTCAATTTCTATATTGACGGAAATACCACTGCGATAAATAATGTAAGCAACGACAAAAAGACAAATACCGAAAAATGCTATAACATTTTAGGACAAAGAGTTGAAGCTAAAACACATGGAATCGTAGTTACTAAAGGAAAGAAAAATATGAATAGCTAAACCAACAATTCATATATATATACAAAATGAGGACACTTCAACATAGAAGTGTCCTCATTTTATTTTTAGTTTCAATCGCCACATTAAAAGTATGTGGCGATTATATTATTTGCATTATTCAGCCAATGGATCAAATGTTCCTGCAGAACCAGACTTATTATAGTCTGCCCATCCTATTGTCTGAGGCAAAGCTTTATTAGCAGAAGATGCACCAGAGCATAAGCCCAACAGATAATAATTTGGACGGAAATTCATATACTCAGAAACGTGCTGTGCATTATATCCATCACCCTTCTTAAGTTTGCGCTTTAGGTTACTCTTATACCAAGTCGCCAATTGAGTAACCTGATCAGTGATTGGCTTTCGCAAATCTACGCCAGCAGGGCGTGTAACACCAGCCTTTACCATAGGGTCTGAAGTATAAGTAGTTCCTCCAACACCATACTTGTCAGCGACACGGAATTCCATGTTTTCACGACGCTGTCCGTTAAACGGTTTGAAGCCAAGCCATGTGCAAGTGTTTCCACCCCATCCAGTAAGAGTCCAAGAAGCAGGAGAACCTGCAACTTTCTGTGCACCACCATCGAATAGCATCCAACGGCGCATATCATCAAAGCGTTTGCCTTCGTAGGCGAATTCTATCTGGCGTTCATATAATATAGCGCTCATACATGCTGCCTGATCTGATGATAGATTTGCCTGCAATCCACAGTCGCCAGTATATCCTACACGTTCACGAATCTGTTTCAACACTGCTACAGCCTCATCAAGATGCCCTGCACCACAAGCTGCCTCAGCAAAGTTCAACAACACTTCAGCAAATCTTATTTCAAGAAGAGGTGCTGCTGAATAATATGGAGCTGCACCCTTTACATCTGCTGCGACGAAAGAATAAAGAGGACTGCCATTCGCATCAAGGTCATCAGTTTTTTTACGTACATATACACCAGATCTATTTAGTAACAAGTTATCAGCGCCATAAGAGTTTCCACTTTCTACATTGTTCTGATCATCAAGAGATGTATACCATACATAGTTCCACAAAACGAAATTCTTTCCGTCAGAAGGATTGTTGGCTACAGCTGTACTATAATCGCCATTATATGCCCATCTGAAACCAGGGAATGTAAATGTGCGATAGAAACGTGGATCACGATCTAAGAAAGGTGTTTCTGCATCATAAGCATCATCTGATGTTGCAAGTTTGCTATAAGTACCTGTACCTGATGGAATCTTACCGTCCTTCATTGGGAACATATCAACCAACATGGCTGAAGCATTCATTCCGCTACCGCCGGCATTCTTTGGTCTTATACTCTTTTCCCAAGTATTATTCTTCTGGTTGTCAAGTCCATCACCTATTACATTATTATAAAGTGTTACAAAAACAGCTTCCGGATTCTTTGCTGATTGTGTAAAAATGTTAGCATATCCCTGTGCATTTTCACCAGAGCCTTGATACAGTCCATAGCCACAAGCCTTAATACTATCCATTTCCTGCTTCATCACAGTATATGCCTTTGTCCAACGACCTTCATCATTTGCACGATTGAAAATAGGACTAGTCCAAAGCAACAAAACGCGACCTTTCAGTGCCTGAGCAGTACCAGTTGTCACTCTTCCATAATCACTACCGCTCCAACCGCCACTCATGGTCTTTGAAGCAAGCAAAGATGCTGCCTTATCAAGGTCACTCAATATAAACTCAATTGAAGCCTTTGTTGAAGAACGTGGAGTAACAGATGTCACAAGAGGATCTTGTGTCTCAGTAACGATAGGCACGCCGCCATACCATTTCACGATATTATAGTAACACCATGCGCGGAAGAAATAGCACTGTCCTAGCAATATATTCTTCTGTTCCTGAGAAAGCGTTCCTCCACTGATACCCTCAATTACATCATTGATATTACGGATACGACCATATACAGCCTCCTGTATATTCGACTGTGTAGCCATGAAATAATCAGGCACCTGATTGGTGGTACTTGTTGAAGACAATTCTATGTCCGGATTTACGAAATCACTAAATCCACTGTATTCCTCTGTCGACTGTCCTGCAATATCAGCATTACCCATAGAAGGATACTTCCATGACATATCATTTGAAGTTGGCAGACACCAACTATATACATCGTTAACTCTACCGTTGCATCCACTATAATAATTATAGATGTCAGAATTCACATTATCATAGTTTTTCTTATCTTCAAGAAAACCGTCACTACATGAAGCCATAGCCAACAGACCTGCCATGCAGATAACTGATATTTTAATATTATTTTTCATTGTAATTACTATTTATAGTTTTACAGTCTGTTAGAAACTTACGTTCACACCAACAGTGAACTTTCTAAGATTAGGATAACTACCATAAGAACCAGCCATCGAATTCATGAATTTATCAGGATATGGGTTCAGAAAGTTTATAAGATTCTGTCCCGTAACATTAAGACGTACACTTTGTAAACCTATCTTCTTTACCAACAAAGAAGGTATTGTATAAGCCAAAGTCAAACGATTAAGTTCTATTCTTGCAGCACTTACACGCCAGAAGCTAGAAGCTACAGCATTTACATCAGTGTATGCTAGATTTGGATAATATCCATCAAGATTCTGGGCAACAACAAGTTTGCCTGAAGCATCATAAACATCCTTATAAGAGAACATATTGTCTACATTCCAGAAAGAAGGCATGTTGCAATATTCCAAACTTCCAGTAGGTTTCAGAGCCGCACCAGGTATAAGAGTGTATCCTCCCCAACTTGCACCTAACTGTGCTGTTATAGAGAAATTTTTATAATCTGCTCCTAGATTCATTGTAAAACCATAGATATTATCACGATTTGACAAACAAACCTGATCATTGTTTTGATCAACTATTCCGTCAGAAGCTGCATAAGTACCGTCAGCCTGTTGAGCACCTCTCACATCCTTATACATAAGCATACCAGGACGAACCTTGTCCTTTGTCAATCCCATGTAGGATGTGATATTGTATTTTGCGAAGTATTCGTCTATATCCTGGAAACTACGGAACATTCCGATGCACTGCATACCCCATGTACCAACATTTGAACGAGTACCGTATCTAATCTGGCGATAGATATATTCGTCTTCCCAGTCCATATTCAGCACCTTATTGTCTGAATATCCTGTGTTAATACCTATCTTATACTTGAAATCCTTACCAATCTTGTCGTGCCAGTTAAGAGAAAGTTCCCAACCCCATGAATCCATTTCGCCAAGATTTGAAGCTGCAGAAACTGTACCTACTGTAGAAGGAACTGTCTGAAGGATATTCATCAACATTTCACGATTCCATTCTCTATAATAATCAAATGTAAGTCCAAGACGTTGATCAAGGAAGTTTGCGTCAACACCTACATTGAACTTATAATCCTTATCCCAATGGACATCAGAGTTTACTGCTGAATTGTTTTTATTTATTGTAATTCGACTACTAGAACCATTGCCTGTTCCTTCACCAAATACTGTACCCTTATTAGCATCAAGAGCATAAACCTGCATCCACTGCCATGCAGCGGTGTTATCACGACCAGTAAGTCCGAATGAAGCACGAAGTTTCAAGAAGTCCATCCACTTAACATTCTTCTTGAACCAAGGTTCCTCAGACAAAACCCAACCAGCACTGACTGCAGGGAATGTCCCCCAATAATTTTTAGGAGCAAACTTTGTTGATGCGTCAGAACGCACAAGGAATTCAAACAAATATTTGTTTGCGTAAGCATAATTCACACGACCGATATATGACAGTGTACCACTCTCACTACGTGTAAAAGTCGTAGTCATCTCACCTGTTGCAGCATTATACTGACCAGTAGTAAATTCATAAGGATTTTCTCGTTGACCTGTAAGATATTCACTTTCAGCCTCAGACTTCTCTACTGAGAACAAAGCCTGAACATGATGCAGTCCGAAGTCACGTGCATACTGTGCGGTAAAGTTCATCTGATAGTTATCTGTACGTGTCGTTGAACGCTCTAGGTAGTTACCGTTTGAAGTTGTTATTCCTACAAAGTTAGAAGGATCAAGATATGAAGCATCCTCATCACCTGTAACGGGAGTATAGAGATGGTTGCCACTACCATATCTATTTGTCATCTGATACAACGTGTACTTTGTTCCATACTCGTTGCCCTTATCAGTATTGATACTCTTGCTATAAGAGAAACTAAGTTTCAAGCCTTTCAATAAATTACTCCAACCGAAATCATAGTTTAAACTACCCATGATGTTGATATTGGAATTCATATTTTTCTTATAATCGCCATTGTTCTGAAGTACATCATAGTTGTAACCCTGACTCTGGTTTTTCAGAGAATTGCTTACGCCATAAGCAGGAATAGCATATCCATTTACATACTCAGGTATATAATAAGGATGTGTAAGCAAAAGATTATAGTCCTTTTCTGTACTAGAGCCACCGACTTTTACCAAAGGAGTCTTCTGTGAACCATAATCTCCAGATACAGTAAGATTTGCACCTAACCATTTGCTCACTTTAACATCAATGCCTGCACGGTAGTTAAAACGACTATAATCAAGTTTACCTAGATTACCGTTTTGGTCATAGTAAGACAATCCTGCAAAATAATTCACCTTATCTGTCGCACCACTCACATTCACACTATGCTTCATTGTAGTACTGGCTTCCCAATACTTATCAAGCAAATCATAGTTAAGTCCCTTCATTGCCTCTAGTTCATCAGCTTGGAACAAAGCGGTCTTCTTATTGAGTGATGTATTTGTTGGATCAGCAGCAGCCACTGCATTATATAGTCGACCATATTGATAAGCATTTAGCATCTTTGGTCGTGCCACTTCATCCGCAAAACCAAACGTTCCACTATAACTAATGCTTGGTGCTCCCATCTTACCCTTTTTTGTCGTTACAAGGATAACACCATTGGCGGCACGTGCGCCATAAACGGCAGCAGAAGCATCTTTCAACACAGAAATACTTTCAACTTCAGATGCGTCAAGATTATTGAAAGCCTCAACACCAAGATTCTGAGTCGTGTTACCAACCTTCACGTCATTAGGATAAATATATCCGTCAATTACGACAAGTGGTTCCTGCGCATTAGAACCTACATCTCCAAGTGAATTGGTATCACGGATAGACATCTTAGCATTTTCACCAGGACGGGCGTCACCTCCACTGATGCTTAATCCATTGACCAAGCCACTAAGACTACTTGCAAGTCCGCCATTAGCAAGATCCTGAATGTCTGCCACAGGAACAGTTGCGACAGAACCTGTAAGGTGAGCCTTTTTCTGAGTACCATATCCCACGACTATAACGTCTGTCAAATCGGTAGAATTTGTTTCCAACTGAGTGCGTCCTCCTGTTGTGGTGGCATCTTTATATCCTATATAAGTTATTGTTATTTTGCCTCCATTAGGAACATTAATCTTATAATTTCCTCCAAGATCAGAGACAGTTCCGTTCTTGCTGCCGGCAACACGTATGGTAGCACCAATAATCGGTTCGCCACTTTCGTCGACAACCGTTCCCTGAACCACTTTGTTCTGGGCCATTGCAGGCGCAGCACAAGTCAGAGCCAGTCCAAGAGCCAGAGTCTTTATATATTTACTTTTCATAATATGTTTCCATTTGATTAGTTGTTATTCTGCAGAAGGAAGCCATCTTGGATCTCCTGTCTTTGCATTCACCTGAGTAGCATTGCTAATAGTGAAATCAGCTCCATCAGGATTTTTGAAACCAGGATTTTCCTTTATATCTGTTCCTGTATCATCATATCCAGCAGGATTATCAAAGGCAACACCATTAGTGCCTTTCTGCATATATGTATTGTTCTTGAATGTAGCCGTCTTCTGAGCTGTTTTCGTCAAGAACCTACGAGCTACGCCAGTAGGACTACAATATGCAAATATACAGTCTGTCAGATTCCAATAAGCATTAGTCTGCCCTGCCATGCCATTGTAGTTACCCAATTGTCCGTTGTTACATACATTATAGAATGTAGAGTTGGCATAAGTAGTGTTGTTACTTGGATATTTTACATTACTTGCACGACCGCTTGTCTGATAGAAATACTTATAATCGAAAGAACCTGTCTCATAGAATGTAGAATTTGTAACAGTAAGTGACAAGATGTTTCCACCTTTATTTAGATAGAACACGGCATCCAATACAGCAGCTGGTGTGAGATGCACGATACAGTTGTTTACAACTACATTCTCAACATACACTTTCTGCTTGTTGTCATAAACGAAGTAATTGCCTACATTATCAATATTACATGACTGGATATTCAACTTATCCTGCAAAAAATAGTTACCACCTATCACATTTGTGATAAGAGGTGTTGCATTCATCGAAACAAACGGCGCAGTAGAAGTTCCGCAGTCAAAGTTGATATTCTTTAGTGTAAGTCCGGCATCCATTACAAAACCAGCATTACCAGTAAACTTGACTGTTGAACGATTATTCTTATTTGTGCATCTCAATGTAATCTTATTAAGTCCTGGAGTTATAACACCAGACATTGTGTAACTACCACCCTCTACAAGATTGAAACACAAATCAATAGATGTGCTATCGGCAGGAAGTGCTTTAGCTGCGAAATACTGAGTCAAATCTGTACCATCAGGAATTGTCTTATAAGTAGGAGTATAAGTATTATATGAAAATTCTGAATTCTTTTCGGACCCTGTATTATTAGCCTTAGCATTTGCTGCAGACTTTATAGAGAACTTATAATAGGTATCCTCCTTACGAGATAATGTTATTGCAGTACCGTCAACAAGTTTGTTTTCAATACTATCTACAGCAACAGGTTTATCAGGAGTAGTAACATCATACACCGACACGATGTATCCACCTGCGCCAAACACCACAGGCCAAGAGATTGTTTGTTTTGCACCACTTGCATCAGGAGTTACAACAATAGAATCGGCACTTGGTGATTCGAGCTTCACACCCGAAACAGTAGTAAATCGTTCTCCATTGTCAAAACCATCCTGTGCGCACGAGCCTAAAGTCAAGATAGCTACACCTAACATCAGGTAGCCGCCTATTTTACGTCGTGCAATGAAATGATTCTTTTTCATGATTTAACGTTTTTAAGTTTAACATATCATTTTAGTTTATTTCCTTTCCAAAACACTTCCTTGAGATATTCAACATTACTTCCGAAGTTATATTTCACATCTTTTACGCGCTTCACATCACGGCTGCGTTCTACAACAAGCCATCCGCTCCACCCCATTCGATCAAGAGTGCGTTTTATCTTGGGTAAATTTATCTCGTTATCGTATTTCAGAATTACGCTATCTGTATTACTGGCATGAATCTGCGCTATATTTTCGCGCCCCAGTCTTTTAAGTTCCTTGCATATATCACGTTGTGAATCAGCAGCATCTTGGAAGTTATAATATATCTTCACACCTTTGCTATTAATCTGCTTCAATAGTTTGATATCATATTTTGCATCCATTGCTGTACGAATAGCGACAACAAAACCACGGTTCAAAGCCATTTCACCCGCAACATGGAGTCTACCGACAAGAGAATCATGCATTGCACCTTCTTTTTTCCAGTCATTTCCACATCCCCCCAAAGGTAGGAAAGCTATTTTGCTATTGAAAATCTTCATGGTATTAAAGCAGTCTTTCAATAAATCTACATAGTTTTCACGTATTATAAAGTTTTGTGCAAAGAAACCAGACATCGCTATCGATGGTACTTCAACCCCCAAACTATCAGCAGTATGCTTGAAAACATTTGCATCAACGGCATTACGGAATCTATTATCGAAAAGCACACGGTTACCCAAAGGTCCCATATCCATTTCAACCCCATCGGCATTAATCTGTCGCGCTAAAGCGAATTCACCCAGTTTTTGCCTTTTCAGAATCATCCAGTCACACACCGCAACACGATATTTTGGCGTATTTTGCGATTCTGTTTTTAAAAATGGTACCAGCAGAATAACCGATAGTACGATTAGTTTTAAAGACTTAACAGCCATTTGGCATTTCTTTCTAATTAGATACTTAGTTAACTAAACTAACTTTATAGACGAAATAGCTAAAACTTTGTAATCATATAAAATAAAAAATATAATTATTCTAATAAGAACATTTAATATCCATTCTGTATAATCTTTTTAGCCACTTATATATATATGACTATTTTATTACCTTTGCATTACGATCTTAATAACAGAAAAACAAAATAAAATAAAAAGTTTAC